>Ga0208192_1000518_pt1 | contig 31134 bp, 34 predicted proteins | sample June2015DPH_13_1_2_FD_184711 | JGI IMG/M metagenome (GOLD analysis project Ga0208192, IMG submission 184711) | Peatland microbial communities from SPRUCE experiment site at the Marcell Experimental Forest, Minnesota, USA - June2015DPH_13_150... | ecosystem: Environmental > Terrestrial > Soil >... | reverse complement strand
CTATTTCTTTGAGCCGCTGCTTTAGAAGACGCTCAGCGTCCTTTTTCTCGGCGGCCCCGCTAGACTCTCTGATTTCTTTCCCACGATGACAATAAGCAATCCACCAGAACGTGCTATTTGGCCTCTTGAAAACCCGTCCTGTCCCCCTCATCGCGCACCCCCTTTCTTCAGGTATTGCGCCAGGGCCTCAGCAACAAGGTCCTGGGCGTCAACACCGCGTTTGATTGCTTGTATCTTGGTTTCCCTCCAAAGGTCCGCTGGAAGGCGCATGGTAGTTTTTGCTGTCTTTTCCTTCGGCATGTCCGTTACCCTCCGCATGGCTTGTTTTCCTCCCTGCGAGGATGATAGACGTATAGACATCTAAATGTCAAGGCATTTTATCGACACATTCTCTGCCGGATGTATCTTTCAATCCCGGCTTCGGAAAAGCGTAATTTTCTGCCCAAGCGGACGGTGAAAGGAAATTGAGTAGAGTGTCGGTAGAGGTGATCTTCAGATAGGCCCAGCTTGGTAGAGGCTTCCCTGGCGTTCAACAGTCGGTCGCCTTCCGGCCCCGTCTCCGCTTGGATGTTGCCCCCGGAAAGCAGACGGGCAAGTAAGAACGTATCAAGCCGGGCTAACTCTCCCCGCAAAGCAGGAATCGCTTCCGATGGAACACCAGCCAATTTCCTCGGGTCCGTAATCAGGTCGTCCAGTTTGGGAATGGCAGTCGGGGTCATAGTTAGCTCACGTCCTGCTTTATTTCTTGGTCGTTCTCATCACCACGTTTCCTTTTCGAGTGCACCAGAAACCCGAACGCCCGCTCCTTGCTCAGCGGTCCCGTGAGGTCGAGGGAATTCGCTGGCTTCACGGGATGCGCTCGGAGCCACGCATCAAAGGCCCGCCGGTTGACCAGTATCTTTCCGCGCACGCGAACCGCAGGAAGCGGGTCGCCGGGTGAATGAATCCACGCTCGCAGCGTCCGCTCTGAGACTGCGGCGCACTGGGTCAGTCCTCGAAGTCCAAGCCATTCAAGACCGGCCAGACTCGACTTGGCGGCGAGGGTCATTCAACCTCCCGACGATGCTCGCAATACTTTCTTGCTCGGCCTTTTCAATTGCCAACGCACGCCCCCAGGTTTCCTCATCAATCTGTCCTTCAATTGCCTGACGCACACGCGAGCGAAGTTCTTCGGGCGGCAGGGCGTCGAGTTCTACGCACCGGTTGCCGAACTCGCGACGAAAGGCAGCAGCACGGGTGTCGCTGGTCTTAATGCGCAAGGGCGGAAGGTTGAATTCGTCGATATCCTCCTCACGGATGGCAAGTCGCGACATCTGAAAGGCGGGGCCATAACTTGAGATTCTGTCGTAAAGATCCAATTCGATGGCCCTCCCGCTGGGGTCATGATCGCCGAGGTAGAAAACGAAGATTGGCTTAAAGATTCCAGCGAATACTGAGGCAATCTCGTGGACCCTGGTAGTTGATGTAAACCCGCGAGAAACGCGCACAGTTACACCTAGCTCATCTGTTACGGGCTCAATGGAACCGATAATGGCGTCTTTTTCTGTCCAGATCTCGACATGGGCCGACTGGTCCTGCCAGTAGTCTTTGCGGTAACAGTTGCGCAGTGCCGTGAGTCCATCTTTGAGATCGTCAAAGACGTTTGGAGCGTAGGTAGGACGGGAGCGATCCACAATCCACGAAAAGGGAACCTGCCCGCTCTCTCGCGCATCGGTCATCACGCGGCTGAGTTTCTTGTACTCGGGGACACTATTCTCCAGGGCTTGAACACTCACTAGCCGGTAGAACAACTGCCGGATAGTCATCGGCTGCTCAGCGGAAAGAATTCGCTCGGCCCTTTCCACGAGTTTGGTTGTTCGAGTCCATTTACCCCTTGCCATGCAGCCTCGGTCTAAATCGGGATAAGTCTCAGGTTAGAGTGCTCCCGCACCCGCAGTGCCGCACTTTGTCGCATTCTTCCGCATTCTGCCAACCCAAGAACGGGGGAGCGCTTGCTTCTTCCCTCAGCACTATCTCTTTCTCTCTCTCGCTTCAGTCCCTTCGTCGCCCGAACCGCCGTCTCACCTCAGCGCGTGAAACGGTGCGTGTGTCCACAGCATCGCGCCTTGCGACGCGGGTTGGCCTCCGTCCAGGATGTCGCTCCCTGGGTCGCCGCCCCTATTAGCGGTTCCCGATCCCCGAAGCTCCAGGACGAACCGAAAGAGATTGTGAGTTGCCGAGCTACCTGTCGCCCTTGAGGCGGTTTCCAACCGAAGCCACTGAAGGCTCGTGCCTCGGTCATTGCCCTCTTGGATACGGCAAGCGCACAGCAGCTTGCGCCCTGGTCCAGGCATTAAGTCCGTGTCGCCCACGGTGGCGTTACAAGGACTGAGCGCCGATCTGAGGAAAGGAAGCGATGCTTGACGTACCCGACGATTCGCTTCAGCATGCAATAAGCCATCGTTCCTTCCCCTGAAGATTCCAACGTCCCACGCCAACAACGAGGTACGCGCTTGATACAGCCTTAATTCTGCAACCAGTAAAATGGGGATTCTGGTGGGGATTGAGGTGGGGTAAAGTGAGGTAAATAGGGGAGATTGCTAGCTTGACGTGCGCCGAAATCTCTTCGGCTTGTGCTTCTTCCAGTCGGTCTGAAGCGTGCTTAGCGCACGCCTGTGATAAGCTGCCGCCAACTCCTGAGCGAGCCGATAATGCCGGGGGTGATCCTGGAGGTTGAGAACTTTTTCCTTCAGGTCTCCTCGTATGGCGGCCATTTCAAATGTAATGAATTTTGAATACTTTCTTTTTAGCTCATCATAGTCAGATTCGTAGTACATTGACGGCTTCAAGATATTCAACTCATCAATGATCCTTGCAACAGTTCGGGCACGCTTTTTCGAAGGCAGTATGGGCCGGCTTTTAACGAATCTCAATCTGCGCTTCCTGCTCGGGGCTTTCGATTTTGCGGGTTCGGTCCTATCCAACGTGATGGGGTGCAATTCGCCTGCGTTGATCTGGCCGAACGTCTCAACACTGACCGCCTCCTCTACCTTCTCGCGCCATTCGTTGACTGCCCCTTTGAAGATGCGTCCTGTCTCTTCCTCGAATTCGCGCATTCGCCTTTGGAGGAGCGATACCCCCTCTCCCGGATAATTATTCTTGAGATCTTCTTCCATGGTCTGCAACATACCGTTCCAGCGAGGTTCGATTCGTTTGGTCCAGACCTCTTCCAACTCCCTGGAACTTAACTTTATTCCAAGACGCCTGAAATACCCTTCAAATACCTGCATGACTCCTTGCAAGTAGTCTCGCAGGAATTCTGCCTTTAATTCTGTCTTACAGACCCAAAGGGCCTCTGCGAAGGTGTACCTTTGGCCACCACCAACAAAGTTAATCTTCTTCGCGTTCCTCGCCAACAATTTCTCGGCACAATTTGTAACTGCCCGAGAGATAATTGTGTTATTGGGCCCGCGCAACTTCTCCACAGAATTTGTGATCTTGATGTCGATCTCGTCTAGGTTAATCCTGTCTAGGATTGAAGGGGCGTTGCGGACTTCTCGTGGTGCCCTCTTCGATTTTTCCCCTCCGTTGCCCCTTGCCATTACCACCTCCCGCATGGGTCCCGATTTTGAGGCAGGTCGGCAGGCGGCTCGGGATGCGGCCGCTTTTCGGGGATCAGCCTAGCCGACCTTCAGCCACTCCATTATATGCCTGGAAAGGGCCGGCGGTGTCGTGCGCGAGCCAGACCACCGCCCACTTGACAAGCGTAAAATACTTATGATACACATGTATCTGTGAGAGCAAAGAGTACCACGAAAGAAGCGGCGGTGGCGGTCGACATATCCCGGGTGACCCTCCAACGGTGGCTGAGGGCTGGGAAGATCAAGAATCCGCCAAGGCCAGCCGTCGGGAAAGATGGTCGCGCCGTCCGGCAATGGTCCGCTGCAGATATCGCAGCGTTGGGCAAGCTCAAGGAGGAGATCTATCGTCAAGGTCAGGGCCACAGGAGTGACAAACTGGGGCCAAAAAGAAAAGCGGCAACCGCTGAAGCGGGAACTTCAACGGTTGCCTAACCACACCCAACCTGATTGGAGGTTGAACATGGCTGCGCCGAAGATACACCCACCTACGTTTTCCACACAACCAAGCCACATTAAAGCGGCAATCTACGCGAGGGTATCCACAAGCAACAACGGCCAAGATCCTGCAATGCAGACGCGAGAGTTGGAAGAGTACTGCCAGCGTCGCGGCTGGGAAGTCGCTAGCTGCTATGTGGACACAGGGATTTCAGGTTCCAAGGAATCAAGGCCAGAACTGGACAGGCTCATGGCCGACGCCCACCGGAGACGTTTCGATGCCGTCGCGGTTTGGAAGTTCGACCGCTTCGCCCGGTCGGTGTCTCACCTGCTCCGAGCGCTCGAAACCTTCAAGGCCCTCGGGATCGACTTCGTTTCCCTCTCGGAGCAAGTAGACACCAGCACGCCCACCGGCAAGATGGTTTTCACTGTGCTTGGCGCTGTCGCCGAGCTTGAGCGCAGCTTGATTGCCGAGCGAGTTCGTGCGGGCATCAGAAATGCGAGGGCCAAAGGTAAAAAGCTCGGAAGGCCGAGAGTCACCGTGGACGCTTCCAGAATAGCGGCCCTGCGAGCCCTGGGGCGCTCATGGGGCACGATCTGCCGGGAGACGGGCTCTTTGGGCAAGGGTACTGCCCAGCGGGCCTTCTACAGCCTGCCTCAGATCGCTGCACCTTTGACCCGCTAATTCTGCGGAAACGAACCCGACGGTGATCTCACCCATAGCTGGCCGAGGAGCCGACCGTGGCGGGTGTTCAAAGCTGCCGCTTGGTCTTCGGACATAACCGTGCCTTTGCCTCGTCGCCACCAAACTCTAGATCACAAGAACGGTTTGCCGACTAACCGTCAACTGGCTGCATGTTGCGGAGGACAGTCTCCAAGTACACTATTTGCATTGCACTCTTTCTGCGCTGTCTATCTGCCGACTTGAAACTCGGCGCTATTGCGAGGATAGTTGTTGGGCGTTACAGAATTCGGCATGATTAAAGTGACCGCCGCTCGCCACCGGCGGTTTTGTCTTGGGTCGACCGGGACCGGTTTTAACCGGGTCAGGGTCAATAGAAGGTCTGGATAAGGGGGAAAAAAGTGGCAGACACCCGTGTTCAACTCGAAGTGGAGGACTGGGTGAGGCGCAACTGGATGGCTTCGCAGTTTGGCATGAGGTTTTCACGAGAACGACTGCCGCTCCGATCAGGCGGCGTCTTTGACTTCGACGCGGTAAGCGAAGACCGCTCCACTGTCGCCACCATCTCAACTAGCGGCGCAATAACGTCCGGGGGAAGGCATGCCGTTGGCAAGATCCTCAAACTTCGGTCCGACATGCTCTTTCTAACGATGGTCGAGGCAAAGCGTCGGGTCATCGTCCTCACTGAGCGCGACATGTGCGACCAGTGTGAGAAGGAAGCAGCAGGAGGTCGAGTACCACCAGAAATTGAGTTTGTTTGCGCAGTGGTTCCTGAGGAGCTCAGGGCGCGACTCGTCTCGGCTCGCCTTAAAGCATCAGGCGAATTTGACGCCAGGAAGTAGCCCACAGTTTCTCTGTACAGAAACTCTGCAGCCCTTCGCTCCATTTGCATTGTGCGTGGAACGCCAATACGACGTTGTCTTGGCTGGCCGCCCGTGAAATTAGGATTTTGACTGGCTCAGGGCCTGACCTCTGAGACTATAGCCGCCTTTATAGGCTCCTATTTCGCCCTTCTGGATCAAGCGTGCTAGAACGAACTCAACGTCCTCAAGCGGCCAGCCCAGTTCTTGAGCAACTGCCCGCTCATGAAAGATCACCTTACCGGCGACGGTTGACTGGGCTTGGCGCATGTAATTGAGTATTTCATCTTCACCGAACTCGCTGCGGCGTGAAGCGGGGGTTCCGCCGACCGACAGTGTTCTTAGCGACTGGGCGATTCTCTGACGAAGTTCGACCCGCAGGGCGGTCCATTCGCCTGCCTGCCAGAATGAGAACTTGTGGCTGTCTAGATCGAAATGAATCTTCGGATCGCTCGGTTGGCGTTTTGCTCGTCGTGGGTCGTGGTCCGCTCGGGCGGAGAATATTACCTTTTTGCCTTTGGCGTGTGCATAGCCGACCTCGTAATAGCAGTTCGGCCTTTCATATGTCATATCCGCGACGAGAAGCCGAGCCGATTCAATCCGGTCCAGGATTTCGTCTGTGATCTCGCCCTCCGGCTCGCTGACTACCATTAGGTAAGGCCTAAGGGCGTTGTCTTTAATCGCGACCTCGATGCTCTCACGATATAATGATTTGAGGTCTTCGTTCGAAGCCATGATAACGAACACCTCTTCGCTCACGTCCTTCACTGCCTGTCCAGCGGGAGATAATACTTGCTCACGCCGGCGAATTTCGAGATCCCTGCCGATATTTCCGACAATACCTTGGATCCGTCTGTCAGCTTCCTGACTGAGATGGGACCAAGCGATCCCGCGCTCACGCTCCAACGAGCCCCGAATACTCGCCCTGAATCCGTCGGCCCTCGCCTGCACCTTACCCGCAATTAAACTCACAGCTGCTTCTGTCAATGTGCGGTCACGAGCCAGAATCAACTCTGCCCAAATACGGCAAGCCTCCTGACAGGACTGCTCGGCCATCTGAAGCTGCGAATCGAGCTTAGCTTTCTCGAATGGACCACTCCGGGAGAGGCCGCGGCGCGTGAATTCCATCGTAATCTTCGACCTACGTTCAGCGGCCTCCTTGGAAAGCATTTCGACAGCTTTGACTATCTTCACATTGGCTAGCGGCTCAAGGTCCTCGTACAATTCCTCAGTCCTTCCCGCTCACACGACAGCTGTGGCCTGCGACCAAATGTTCTCTGCGGGGCGTGCCGTACAACTGGCATCCCCACGGCGACCGCCAGTCGGCCGAAAACCGTGGCCGCTAAAAGCCTACACGGCTTTCAATTGACGCTTGAACGCCTCGGCGATTTCCGTCTCGGTGATCTCACCGACAGGTTTCTCCTTACACAGGCGGGCGAGCACGGCGATGTACGCTTCGCCGAGCGCCATTGTTAACATTGCCGCCGTCACGGCAGATATGGCACCGCCAGCGATCGAGCCAGCGCCGGGGATAAGCTTAAGGGCATTGGCAACGAGCGCCCGGCCAACGAACGTTGCCCCCGTGCATCCTGCAGCCCCGCTAACCAGGGTGGTTAAGAACCCCGTTGAGAGCGGAAGCCCAAAAACGGAGGTAATCTTGGCTAACGCACCGATTTGTATCGGTACCAACAAGGCCGCGTCTGAAAAGGGAATGGGCGCTACACCCACGCCGGCCGCTAGCGTTGCAGCCGTACCTAAGGCCACATGTGCGCGAGCCACTTTGCTTCCGATATCAACCTTTTGGGCCGCTGCCAAGGCATTTCTTTGCCCCTCCGGGACAAGTTCATTCGTGAGTTGAACCAACTCGACCAAGCCCATCGGTTCCAAGGAATGTCCATCATCAAAGTGTTCCGGGAGGGCTCGGACGCGGACCACGTTCTTGGCATCCGGCAGCAGCCGCTGCACTTCTGCCTTGAAGCCGTCATCTGAACGCGATTTGGTGATGACCACAGCCACAGGGAAGTGCTTCGCGAGAACTTTGACCAAATCGGACTCTGCCTGCTCCACTCGGCGCGAGTCCTCCATTATGCAGACCCACGCAACGTGGATGTGCAGTTTCGGGTCAGATAAGTTGTTGCGCTCTTTTATCCTTGTCTCCAATTCGCGGAGAGTCGTATTGAAGTCAGCCATCTCCATGCCGCGCGTGTCAATGATGGACAGCGGAACGCCCTCCTTAGTAATCTCTCGAGTGTCCTTCGTTACTGGTCTTCCCTGCCCAGTCTTAGCGAACTGTCCTTGGAAAACCTCATTGATCAGTGTGCTCTTGCCAACGCCCGTCCGCCCAGCCACTAGAATGGTCACGCGACCTCGCTCCTCGGTCACTTCTTTCAGTTTTTGCGTGACCAAGTTCGCAAGCTCCATGTTGGGGATTGCTGTCGCCATTGTGGGATCTCCTCAACGCAGAAATGGACTCAGGTCGCGGATCGTTTTTCGGGGAAAAATCGGTCTCAGACGGGCCGTCCGTTGACAGAGTACGATGCGCCCTCGCAGCACTTGCGCGAACACTAACGCGACCACGATACGTTGTCAACTCGGCAAAATGTCGGCAAAAGGTCGGAAGACCGAGCGCGGACCTGATTCGTGCGTCTACGGTTCGTCCGGCCGATTCTATCAGCCCCTCTCCCGGAAGCAAGCAATTTGACGGCCTACTCGAACAAATGGGTTTGGACAGCAGAGGAAAAACGCCCCACTACCTGGTCATTTCGGGCGGGGGCACTTGCGATAGGGGCTGTTGGGCGCAGCCGCTGGCGCTGGGATGTCAGCGGCGTACTTACATGAGCTAAAACCTCCCAGTGCTGCGACAGCGCCATTTCTACAGCGCCCGCGTTTCAGACTGGGTACTTTTCGGGGCCGGCCTCGGCGCCGCAGGACTCGATGAAGTCATCGATTTCGCTGATTGAAGCAACATGCCGAGGATAGTTGATCACATGCGCGTTAAACGCGAAGCGGTTGTTGGCACCAGAAGCATCAAGCAATCGTTCGTGCAGACGCTCCGCCACGCGGTCGGCGTCTTCCTCGAGTATCCCGGGCAGTAGGATCCCGAACACTCCCTGAGCGAGCAGATAGACCATGTCCTCGCCACGGAGCATTCGGACCGTGGCCTTGACCGCGTCCGCAATCACCGTCGAAGTCTCGCCGGACTCGAGCACCTGCCGTGAAGGTCTGAGAACAGTTAGCACCAGTGAGAGCGGCTGCTGGGAGGTCTCCGCACTGGAAAACTCGAGCTTCAATCGGGCCCGAAACTGCTCGAGGTCTGGTAAGGTTTCGAGTAGGTCGGCGCTCGCCTGGCCGAGCAGCCTTGCCGTTCGCGTCCGTTCTTCCCGGAGCTGCTTGCGCAGGTGACGCACAGTCAACTGCCTTTCGACGAGATATGCGACGAGAAGCAGAGACAGAACACAAAAACTGAAGATGATTTCTCGCAGCGATACCCCCTTGGGGAGCACAGGATTCCAGAGGGAAGAGAAGTACATGAGCAAGGCCATCCCCCCGGCTAGGATGCCGATCATGGTGATAGCCATTATCCACAGCTCCGCGTCGCGCCGCTCGAGCTTTCGGGGGTCGATATGATCAAAGACCTGCACAGTTCCTCCAGTGGCGATTGTCGGGCGTTGCGTTGTCTTCGAGGCCCTATCAAACGTGCCCAGGCTATTTTATCGGGAATTTCGAGCCGAATCTTTAGGATTGCGAAGAACGACCTGCGCGATAATTCCCTCGTTGTAGAAGTGCAACCCCTGACTGCCCGGAAGTCCCCTTCGAGGGCCCGAACCCCGTTTCGGGACCGTGAAGGTTACATCTCCGGTCACGCGACTATACATGCATGTGGCTGCGCGCTGGATCTGAGACCCGACATGGCGATACTTTCCGAGCGCGCGACGATCCACGAGCTGAGCGACTTCACTCGACCCGACGGCGTTACTCGCGATCTGTCCAGCCAGTGGTATGCCACCACAAACTTTCTCGAACGGGATTTCGACGGGAGCGGCGTGCCCCATCCAGATTGACGAAGTACGGTTGCCGCTGGGGCGCCGGGCATGAGAAAATGCCCATGGTCAGGGCGGCACTGACTGCTGCTCCTTGCTACGCTCGCCTCAGCGCCGAAGGAGTACGATGGGAAAAACACTTCTGCTTGTCGCGTTGGTCCTCGCGACTGCGATGGTTTGGGGGCCACTGCACAGGGGTAACCCTGCGTCTTCTCCCGTGGTGCAGGCGACGGTTCCGGGAAGCGCATCGAGCGTCGAGGATCGCATCGCCCAGGTTGAGAACGGGCTGCTGCCGCAGGTGCTCGTCAAGGGGGAGCCGCTTCCGGGTATGAAGCTCGTTGACCGGATGACGTTCTACAAGGTGCCGGGGGTCAGCATCGCGGTTATCGATCAGGGTCGCATCGATTGGGTGCGCGGTTATGGGTTTGCGGACATCGCAGCCAAATGGCCGGTCACACCGGACACCCGTTTCCAGGCCGCGTCCATTGGCAAGTCCGTCGCCGCTGCCGCCGCGCTTCATTTCGTGGAAGAAGGCAAGATCGACCTCGACCGCAACGTCAACGATTACCTGAAATCGTGGAAGGTGCCGGACAACGATTTCACTCGCGAGCAGAAGGCCACCCTGCGACGTATTCTGAGTCATAGCGCCGGCTTTACGGTGCACGGCTTTCCAGGCTATGAAGCGGGCAAGCCCGTACCTACCCTCGTGCAGGTGCTGAACGGCGAGAAGCCGGCGAACACTGAGCCCATTCGCGTTGACACGGTTCCCGGCACAAAGTGGCGCTACGCTGGCGGCGGCTACACGGTGATGCAACAAATGTTGATCGACGTGGTCGGCGAGCCTTTTCCTGAGATGATGCAGCGGGCAGTCCTCAGCAAATTAGACATGAAAGACAGCGCCTACTCACAGCCGCTACGGAACGACTGGCAGCCGTTTGCCGCCACCGCCTACCAAGCCGATGGCAAGCCGGTGGAAGGCAAATATCACACCTACCCGGAGCTGGCGGCCGCCGGTCTGTGGACCACGCCGGGGGACCTGGCTCGCTTCGCCATCGGCATTCAGGACGCGCTCGCAGGCAAGTCGCACAGCGTCATCTCGAAAGGGATGGCTGAGCAGATGCTCACCCGGCAGATCGAGAACGACGGTCTGGGTCTTTTCCTTGACGGCGCGGGCAAGACCTTGCGATTCAGCCACGGCGGCGGGAATGAGGGCTTCCAATGCATGCTCGTTGCATACGCGCGTACCGGGCAGGGGGCGGTTATCATGACCAACTCCGATATGGGCGGTGCGCTGAATACGGAGATACTTTTTGCCATCGCCCATGAATATGGGTGGGCGGATTACCAGCCGACGGAACGCACTCAGGTCAAGGTGGACCCGGGCATTTTCCGGGGCTACGTGGGCCGCTACCAACTTGCTCCGAATTTCATCTTGACGGTTACACAGGAAGGCGATCACCTCGTCACGCAAGCGACCGGCCAATCGAAAGTGGAGATATTTCCAGAGAGCGACCGCGATTATTTTCTGAAGGTCGTCGATGCGCAGATCACTTTCGTACCCGACAGCCAGGGCCGCGCAACCGAACTGATCCTGCACCAGGGCGGCCAGGATCATCATGCGAAGCGGGTGGAAGGCGAGGCGCCGCTGCCTAGAGAGCACAAGGAGGTTCCCATCAATCCGAAGTTGTTCGACGGGTATGTCGGAAGCTACGGGTTGACCCCGACGTTCATTCTCACGGTAACGCGCGAAGGCGACCATCTTTTCGTGCAGGCAACCGGGCAGCCTAAGTTCGAGGTGTTCCCCGAGAGCGATCGCGATTTCTTCTTTAAGGTTGTCGACGCCCAGATTACTTTTGTAACCGACGGCCAGGGCCGGGCGACGGAACTGACCCTGCACCAAAACGGCCTTAACCAACACGGAAAGCGGATCGAGTAGGAACTCTATTCGGCCGGGCCTTGCTGGAAGGGGTAAAAGCCAAAAATGGCGGTTGTTTCCACCCATCCCATTTCACTTGTCCGTGCAGTCGGCATCTTAAACATGTCGATCACCGACCTCGCGGTCCCCACGGCGTTCTAAGAAATAGCTCCACGATAGTCGCCAAGGGTTTAGGAACGCGTTCTCAGGCCAAAGCCTGCCGACTTGGTCTTACGGCCTAACCGTGCTTTTGGCTCGTCGCCAAACTCCAGGTCACAAGAACGGTAAGCCGACGATACGGCAAAGTGGAGGGGTTGTGATTCGCGGTCAAGCTGCCTTCGCTGAAACTCTGGGCACTGTGGCCTGACCCTGATCCAATATGAGTTGTGGGAAGGGGATTTCCCAACAGCTATGCAGGACGCACCCCTTTGGTGTCCGCAAAGGGCGTTTCCCAGGAGCAATCCGGCTTGGCTGGTGAGAAGGGCTGTGCTCCCTTGGGTCAGGGGGTCAGTCGATTCTTCAACTGCACAGATGCGGAACCGAATCGCATCGGAGGCAGACGTAAGAAACCGGAGAGCCAATGGCGGATAGCGACCTTGCGGTGGCAAATTCATGCGCCGCAGGAGGTGCTGGGAATGGGAGGCCGCGGACGTAGCTGCCATTGCCCGAGAGTGTCGTTACGGCTCACCGTGAACGAAGCTAGCTGAGATTGCTCACGATCTCCCTATAGGTCTTGTATCGGTCACAGTGTTGGCGAAACTCAGTGCGGTCGAGGACACGCGTTACATAGACCTCGGCGGTGGCGAAGTAGGCGATTTGGTGCGATTCACTCCCAAACTTTACCGCAACCTTCCGGAGGTCGATGCACTTGCCGTGGGACCCTTTGATTTCTTTGACCTTGGGAGGAGTGGCGTACGACACGTGCAGGGGTTTGGTGGCAACTCCCAGGACCGCCCAGACTTTGGTCTTGCGGCGACCGATGTCATAGAAGATGGGGACCATCATGCGGATGTCTCTCCCTAAGTCAGGATCCCTGCGGAGAGAGGCCAACCAAGTTCCGAGCAAAGCTCGGCTGGCGTTGGGGCCCGTGGGGTTTCCGAGGTCGGGGTCCTCCTCGGGAGTCATTCCTATCTCCGCGCACGACTGCAAGTAGGCGCCAAGGAAGAGGGCCTCCATCAGACGGAGTTCTGCACCGAGGGACAAGTTAACCGGCCCCGCGGCGCTTAGGCGGCGCATCTCTTCCAGTCCCTCAAAGCCAAATGCCTTCTCGACAACTTCTCGCACGAAGCGATAGGAGCGTGCGCGCCGGAAGTAGTAGGTAGCCAATGGTTCCAGGGTCAAACCGGGTGAGATATAGAGGTCGACCTCGGGAGTGAACCGAGGCGGGCTTGCGCCGGGCATAGGGAGCGGAAGTTGCTTGACGTGCGTCTCCCGGGTCAAAGCAAAGAGCGCCTTTACCAGACCGTCTAGTTCTTTCTGGTAGGACCTCTTAAACGCCAGATGCTTGCCCTCCGGCATACGGTCTGCGGCTACCAGCGCCTCGAGCGGGTAGGTTTGATAGTCGTACCAGCCGGAGGCCGGTGTCGGTCTAAGGTCGAGGCTCCCGGCCCGAATCCGCTTGATCATCTCATCGGCAAGATTGAATCCCTCCGGAATCCACCGGTCTCCATAAAGCTTCATGATGAGATCCGCCTCGTGCGCTCTTGAAGGTGGAAACAACGACATTTGCGTGGGGAAAATGGGAACGCGTGCCTCTTTCAGTGCCACGGCCAGCGCGCGCAGGTCATCCGATGCGAGCGGGTTGGTCAGTCTTTCCGTAAGACATAGGTTCGCGTCATAGGCGGTTAGCAGGTCATCATTCCGCGACAGTGCGGTTGCGAACGCCCGAGCCGTCGGCTCTCCGATTTGTGTCTGGAGCATGCGGTCACGGCGAAAGATCCGCGCGAGGTCTCCGCTCCAGGTATAGAACCCGAGTGGTTTAGAGCGGAGTTCGTCCGCGAGGAACTCTTGTTGGAGCTTCTCAGCTTCGTGAGCTACCTCGGTGGAGACCTGCAATAGCTGGCCACCAAGCCCTGCAGCCGCAGTCAGGATGGCTGCAGCGGTGCGTTCACTGTCCCCAGCGAGAGCCTGAAGCAGCCTTACGAGCAACTCCTTCTTCGCCGGAAAGTCCGCCATCCCCGCGTCGGTGGCCAGTTCTACACAGGCGTAAAGGCCGTCGTCGAATTGCTTCGCCTTAAGAGCCAACGCTGCGGCTGGCGCGAACGTTGATGGATCAAGACCTAACTCCGCAAATGAGGGATACAAGGGTGTAACAAAATCATCCGGAACCTCCAGAGTCAGTACCTGATCGGAGAGGTCAAGGGTGATCTCATAGCGCCCAATTTCCCGTTTAGAGAATAGCCGCCGCAGAATCGCCAGTTGTCCCCTGGTATATAGGTTCACGGCGACCGTTCTGCATCCGGGTGTGAACTGGCGCACAGCGGGCGAGGGAGGGTTCGCGAGAAGCTTGAGAAAGTCAGAGTCGTAGATTCTTTGTTCGGTTTCGGCGTTCGCTGGAGCGGTCATGGCGAGGCTCCTCTTCGCTTGCGGCTGTCGGAACTTTCATTCCGGGATATGGCGTGGCTATCCATCAGTATACTCCCCATATTCTGGCGTTGGAACGTCCATGGTCAGCAGTTTCCTTGCTGGATGTGGCACCTCCTTACGAAGGGAACTTGATTCGGCGCCGGAAGCCTTGGAAGCGCGGTGCGGGGTGAAGCTCCTCAACGCCGGACGGAGCGCGGATTGAGCCTCGTAATGTACCAACGTATGCTTGAAGGTGCCGGTGTTCTTCGAGGTGCTAAAAATGCGCAGCGCATTGGGAATCAAAAGTCGGCTTCGCGTCAAGTGGGCGGCACTTGGTCGTATAACGGCCTAACCGTGCTTATGGCGATTCATCAAGCTACAGGCGGCTACAACTGCGGGTTCCCTTGCCCAAAAACCGGTGTTTCTGGGCACTCCCGCAGAGGGGCTGGCGCTCCAATCGTATCAAGAACTTATGGTGGGTTGGGGAGAAGGGTTTTTAAGCAAGGCCAAGAACAACCGCTAGGAACCCTTGTTGCCGTAGCTATAGTGTCTCCTCCTCAGTTGGGTTCCCCTTCCGCTTGAAGGCGTGACGCGCTCATTGTCAGGGAAGCTTGTCTGGCTGGTTCTCCAAAGCGCTCGACTTGTCGCGACCAACAGGGTGCATACTCGTGAGCACCGGAAGGCCACCATGACAATTCCGCTCTGTCTATAGATACCTGAAGTCTGAGAGGGCCAGATTGTGCTTAAACTAGCGCAAAGGAGGCCATTCCACGATGAAAAGAGACTTCTCCACTCGGGTTGTGGTTGCTGTGATCTTTCTGACTCTTAATCCTACGCTCTCTTCGGGAACGGTTCGGGACGCTCGCAAAGAGGAGGCCATTGAGGGCCAATTGGCGCGCATCTCTCCTCAGAGTGTTGAAGTCTTCAAGCAGGCCACAAAAGCGATGGATGAGGGATCAGTAGATCAATCGGCCCGGCTTTTCGAGAAAGTGCTAACCAAGGCCCCCGACTTTGATCCAGCAATGCGGCGTCTGGGCTTTTCCCTGATCAAGCTTGGACAGCGTGAGAAGGGGATGCAGCTTCTGGAACGCGCCTTGTCGTTACAACGCTCCAGCGAAAACCTCATTAGCCTGGCCTCGCAACTGGCATATCCCGATGGAGGGAAAGCCAGTCGTGCCGAGGAGGAGAGGGCTTTGCTTCTGCTGAATGAAGCGTGGCAGATAGATAATGATCAAGAAGCGTTGTTCATGCGAGCCCAATTGTCTTTGGATTTGAAAAATGAAGAGGTCTTTCGCGAGGCTACGCGCCAGTGTATGGACCTCTATCCCAAGGAAATGCCCACCCATTATTTCAATGCCATCCGGGCTGCCATGGATGAAGAATGGATTGAATCTGAAAACGAAATCAAACGGGCTGGAGAATTAGGATTGGATCCCAAGGTGGTCCGGAGCTTTCTGGAAAGTGGTGTGCACAGTCACGTCCAAATGTGGCGCTTTACTTTCTATGCGCTCTATTTTCTGGCCGCATGGGGGCTGGGACTTGTTTTGATATTCCTCCTGGGCAAAGCCATGTCGAAAATGACGTTGCATGCTCTAAAAGAGGGCGACCCCAATGAATTAAACAAACAACTGGGTGCTCATTTCAAAAAGGTCTACCGCATACTCATCAATTCTGCCGGAGTCTATTACTATATCTCTCTGCCCGTTTTGATTTTCCTCCTGGTGGGACTGGCGTGCTCTGTTTTTTATGCCTGCTTCCTGCTCGGCCGATTGCCCATCAAGTTGCTTGTAATGTTAGGGGTGATTACTGTTGCTACGATTTACCAGATGATCCGAACGCTCTTCATCCGGCCCACGCTCAAGGATCCGGGCCGGGCTCTGAAGCAAGAAGAGGCCCCCGGCCTCTGGCAACTGGTTGGGCAGGTGGCGCAAAAGGTCGGGACGCGTTCAATTGATGAAATTCATATTACTCCAGGCACCGATTTGGCTGTGTATGAAAAAGGATCGGGTCGCCAGCGGGCTCGAGATCAGGCGAATCGGATCTTGATTCTCGGTGTCGGTGTGCTATATGGGTTCCGGCAAAATGCGTTTCGAGCGGTCATTGCCCATGAGTACGGCCATTTTTCCCACCGGGATACGGCGGGCGGCGATGCTGCGATGCGCGTCAATACCGATATGACGAACTTTGCAATCGCAATCCTTAAGCAGGGTCTGGCGGTTTGGTACAACATCGCGTTTCAGTTCTTAAGGCTCTACCATTTCCTTTTCCGCCGCATCAGCTACGGGGCTTCCCGGCTGCAAGAAGTGATGGCGGATATTGTAGCGGTCAAACTATACGGGGCGGCCGCCTTTGAGGCAGGGTTACGCCATGTTGTCTTTCGAGATACCGAATTCAGCCACACCGCCTCTCAGATTAATTCCAGCCGCGAGTTTCAAACTCCGGCCCATTTGCGGACGCTCTTTGAGCCGAGCAGCTCTTCGCCGTCACAGCAGCGGTTCATCGCAAGAGACGCCGAAAAGAACCTCAACTGCCCTACATCAGAGGATGACACCCATCCGGCCCCCTGCGATCGTTTCGCGTTGGCCCGAAGGATTCACGATTCCTTCCTGCCTGAGGAGGACGGGTTCGTGTGGGACCTCTTTGTGGACAAGGTCGGCCTTACCCAAGAGATGGTGCAATTACTATGCGCCCGACTCGGAATGGCACCAGCAGGTACTCAATGACACAAGAAGACGGGGAGAAGGTAAGGATCACATCTCTTAAATCACGATCTGTGCTTGGCCCGTAAGGAACACTGACAACCACATGGCCAACTGGAAAGTAGTTGCGTTGATCAACGGCGCTATCGAAGCCGTTACAGGCTCCGCTGCTCAAGACCGGCCGGGAGCCCACGAATGGTTGGTCTGGCAAGGCACAGCCGCCGACAAAGCTGAAGCCCTCCAAAGTGCAGAAAAAGCCGATTTTAGGGTCGACCTGGAGTGGATGCGCATTCGCTACGAGAGGGATCTTATCAAGTCGTAAGATCTCGCATTGCTTCTGGCGATGGCAGCCGCGCATGAGATTGATACCCCAGCAGTTCGTCTCATGCGGCGGGCCAAGGGCATCGAATTACGAAACCCCTTGCATCGACACTCTTCTAGGTCGCTCCATCATGGCTCCCGCGATGAATAACGCCAAGCCTAGCCCCTGCAAGATGATTTCCGGTTGTACACGGAGATGCACTTCTGGCGTGATAAAGGGCCGCATGCAAACCATGCCTTCCAGTGTTCCGGGAGCGGCAACTGTGGCCCCCCAGAAACCCAAGACCAAGTAGAGACTGGCAACATAGAGGAACCGTTTCAGGAACGGCCACGCCTTCAGGATGTCGTACAGCGGATAGAGAACTGCGGCGATGAGGATACCCCGCAAGATTTCTGCCGGCAGAAACCAATTCACTACGTGGGCCCACATTCCCTGATCTGCTTCCGTGCGCATGAAGACCGCAAAAATGGGATTTGGTCCCACGTAGTATGGCTTGGTGAGCAGCGGGTAAAACACCGCCCCTGCCAGGAAATAAGTGGTCACCTGTGCAGCTATAATTTTGGCAACGAAGCTCAGAAAGCGCTTTCTGTTCATGGGGAGACTCCGTCAAGGGCGAAGCATAGATACTTGGACAGTTGATATTATAGCGACCCTAGCCCTGGAGCACTCGGTAAAGGCATCAACCGGTCGCGGCATCACCACGATCATGGGTGGGCAAGATGGACCTGCGGTTTTGGAACTGCGGCTCAGCTACTGAAGAGGTTCAGAGGTTTCCCATAGAGGCGAGTAAGATCCCGGAGGCGACCACGAGCTACAGGCCCTTCATCAAATTTGCCATCGTGGTGTCCAAGCCTGTGGCGATGATTTGCAACGTGATGATGCCGACTTCTCGCTTGCCCCTTTCGATGTCCGAGATGTGTCCTCGGTTCATGTCCAAATAAGCCGCCATGTCGGTTTGCGTCCACCCCTTTCTCTTTCGCAAGGCTTGGATGCGCTTCCCAAACTTGACCAAGAGGGCGTGGTTGCCAGTGGACATGCACCTAATAGTGGGCGTATCATCCGGGCCGTGTGTCTGCGGTCAACCGTTGTGAAAGGGCCAACGACACTACTGGCCAAGCTGGTTGGCCGCCGGATCGGGTTAACTGAATCCGTCCCGATCAACGAGGTTCGAGGAAATAGATCCTGCCTTGTCGCCAAGGCGTGTTTAGTAATCGTCATGAGTCCCGCCACGCCGGGCACTTTGACGAGTAACGGCCTTCTGTGACAATGACCGTTTCGTCCCCCCACTGGGCCTGAGAGTGCACGCGAGGGCGGATCGCTTGCCGGGAATAGAACAAGAATCTACTATTTAATGACAAGGAGTGGCTTGGCGCGCTGTCTCAGTAGGGGGTTCACACCAGACCAGTTCGCCACGCTGAGACCAGACCCTGCCGGCAGTAGGCCGCATCCGGAATCCGTAAATCGTTGTCGCCTATGGGAGAGAGGGTCATCGTGCTAATGAAATCATGGAAACTGCTTGTCGTCGGGCTTGCGGTGTGGCTGGCGAGTTGGACCAGCCCCTCCGCGTCGCAGAGGGCGCAAGCGGATGGCAGGAATATCCGGATCGAGTTCAACGAAATGCTGCACAGTCGCGTGGTGGCCAAGTTCGAGGGCAGCGAAATCGCGATCGGCGACTTCGCTCCTTCGGAGTCCCTCACGGTCGCGGGAAAGGAAATCCGTGATTTCGCTTTGCACGACGTGAAACGCGAAACCGTCCGGGATGCGACGGGTGCCGGGCAGCGTGCCACACTGGTCGGGGCCGCACCGTTCCTGAAGAAGATCGTTGCCGTGACGACCTATGACGACTTTCCGCAGATGGCCGTTTTCGAAGTGCAGTACACAAACACCGGACACGCCAGTCTTTCCGTAGATGGCTGGACGAATCAGAGCTACTCCATCTCAGCCAGTCAGGGCAGCAGCGAGCCGGCGTTCTGGTCGTACCAGAGTGGTTCGTACGAGAGGCGGCCGGACTGGGTGCTGCCGTTGAAGACGGGTTTCGATCAGGAAAACTATCTGGGTATGAACGACACCGATTACGGAGGGGGAACGCCGGTCGTGGATGTGTGGCGGAGAGACGTGGGTATCGCCGTGGGTCACCTGGAGCTGAGCCCCAAACTGGTCTCCCTTCCCGTCGCCATGCCGGACCAGGAGCACGCCACGGTGGCCGTGCATTTCAAATTGAATAGAGAACTGAAACCGGGAGAAACGATCAGGACGTTTCGGACTTTCGTCGCCGTTCATCAGGGTGACTACTTCCGAAGCCTGGCGGAGTATCGGCGGGCGATGGTCAAACAAGACGTGGTGTTCAAGCCGGCGCCGGATGACGCCTTCGGTCCCATCTGGTGCGCCTGGGGTTTCGGCAGGGACTTCACAGCAGCGCAGGTCTACAACGCCTTACCAATGGTGAAAAAGCTGGGTTTGCGGTGGGTCACCCTGGATGACGGATGGCAGACCGCCGAGGGGGATTGGTTCCTGAACCCGGAGAAATTTCCCGGTGGCGACCGTGACATCAAAGCGATGGTGGACCGGATTCACGACGAAGGTTTCAAAGCTCAGCTCTGGTGGGCGCCTTTGTCGGTCGATCCGGACACGCAACTGATCAAGGAGCACCCGGACTATCTGCTGCTCAATGCGGACGGATCGAAGCAGAAGATTTCCTATTGGAACGCGTGGTATCTCTGTCCCGCCGTTCCCGGGGTGGTGGAGTACCACAAGGCCATCGTCACCAAGGCCATGCGGGATTGGGGGTTTGACGGCTTGAAGCTCGATGGACAATTCATGAATGGTGTGCCTCCCTGTTACAACCCCACCCACCATCACGCGACGCCCGAGGAGGCGGTGGAGGCGCTGCCCCGATTCTTCAAGGCGATTTACGATACGGCACTCAGCATCAAGCCCAACGCGCTAGTTGAGTTCTGCCCGTGCGGGACCGCGTACTCGTTCTTCACTATGCCCTTCATGAACATGTCAGTGGCCTCCGACCCCAAGAGTTCCTGGCAGGTCCGTCTGAAGGGAAAAACCCTCAAGGCCTTGATGGGCGATTCCATCGCCTACTTCGGAGACCACGTGGACATGAGCGATGGCGGTGACGACTTCGCCTCGACGATTGGAGTGGGCGGCGTGGTGGGGACCAATTTCACTTGGCCGGTGGGTTCGGCGCGGCGGCCCAGGCGAGATTTGACCCCTGAGAAGGAAAAGATCTGGGACAAATGGATCAAAATCTATAAGGCCGAAATGCTTCCCAAGGGCGAATACCTGGGAACGCTGTATGACATCGGCTTTGACCGACCGGAAGCCCACGCCATCCGCAAGAATGGGAACATGTACTACGCCTTTTACGCTTCCCAGTGGAGCGGCAGGCTGGAATTGCGAGGTTTGGAGAAGCGCGCTTATCGCCTGACGAACTACGAGACCGGAGAGGCGTTGGGAACGGTTCGCGGTCCCGTGGCGACATGGCCTGCCCAATTTGAGAAACACCTTCTGCTGGAGGCAAAGGCCGAGTAAGGCGAATCCGACGTAAACTTATTTCGTATTTGTTGCCGCTGCCCGCCGCTATCAGGACGAACTGCCTACCGCCTTTTGTCTCGACGCAGGTATTTGGGGTGGCCATGCCGCTCGCTGAAGGTTGTAATAGATCTTCCCTTGTGATTATGGAGATAGTAAACGCTGGTCCTCGCAGACTACCCAAATTCGACATTACACTCTTGCCGTGTCTCCAAACTGCAAGCCTTGCGAAGCCTGTGCGTGTTCTAAGGGCGCACAGTTCATAGTGCTTCCTATGGGTGCGCCCTAAACTTTCGTCCTGATGCAGGCTTCCTTGGCCTCACGATCCTGCCGAGTTGAGCCTGAATACGGGGCCCCGTCCCCAGTCGGGGCCCTCTCGCCAGGGGTGTTGCGTATCCGAAGAATGCTGCAAAGGAATTTCTGTCGGTGTTAACGAAGATCGGAGCGAGGTTTCGTGCAGAGCAAGTGTGACGCGGGCCCCTGTCTGTAAAGTCGGCGGTTCTTCCAAAGACCCCTACATTCGAATCCATAGACATACTCACCCGGTCAATCGTTGACGCGCAGCGGCGCATTCCCGACTCTGTCAAAATGCATCGCAAGGAAGATTGACAACCCCATGGCCAACTGGAAAGTTATCGCGCTGGTCAGCGGCAATATCGAAGCCGTTTCAGGGCCTGCTGCTGAAGACCGCCCGGGAGCCCACGAATGGGTGGTCTGGCAAGGGACAGCCGCTGACAAAGCTGAAGCCCTCCAAAGTGCAGAGACAGCCGATCCCCGGGTTGACCTGGAGTGGATGCGCATTCGCTACGAGCAGGATCTTAACAAACGCTAGGATCTCGCTTTGTAGTGACAGTATTACCACGATCACGGGTGGGCAAGACGACCCTGTGGTTTTGGAAGTGCGGTTCAGCTAACGAAGAAGTTTAGCGGTTTGCCATAGAGGCGAGAAAGAATCTGAAGTTCGACCACGTCTACCCTGCGTTCCCCGCTCTCACATTTTGAAACGAATGATTGCGGGCGTCGCAGCTTGCGAGCAACCTCGACTTGGGTGAGATTCGCATCACGGCGGGCCTGCGGTAGCCGTTCCAAGAAGACCCGGTATCTCTGGCGATAGGCGGCATCCTTCAAAACGACTTGAATTATTGCAACGCATCACCGTATATCCCAAATTGGGATATACTGGCGTGTCCGAGTGGCGGACCATACGCCCCGGCTGTAACTCGTGGGCGTGCATACCCAACGCTAACCGGCGCGAAGTCTGTGAGAGGGGGGGCCAATGAACCCCCTTTGGCCTGACCGGGACCGGCCGACCGAGCCCCTCAGGTGCCCAACGAGCACACTTGGTGTGCTTCTGATCTCGTGATGTTCTCCATGGACGGATTCCATGACTGTCCGTCCTTCCAATAGGTGACATCAAGAGCTTCCGAATGCCGAACCGCAACGAGGCAAAGATGAATGCCAGAGTACTGCACGCCTCCATTGTTGCGGACCTTCGTGCCATTCCCGTAAGGCTTTCGGGTGATGTTTCTCCCCTGGCTGATCCATGGGAAGAGATAAAGAGCCAAGTGCAGGAAGAACTATCGCCCTGCTGGCCGGCCTACCTTGACACCATTAAGCAATTCATCAATGGGGCAGTTGAGGCGCTCCCCCCAGCGAAGTTACTTGACCTTTCCTCCGAACTCAAAGTGCCAGCCGAACAGACATCGAGGATCAATCGAGTACTCCTGATGCGGCTTCTCGCAAAAGCGAGGAGGGAGAAGGTGCGATACGAGCCCTTCGACTCCGAATACATGCACTACTCACTCGAAGGGATATCTATCTACGCACAGATCATCGAAAGGACCGGGATGAATACCTGCCGGGTTCTCGCCTACTCAACTGCTGCCCCATTCGGTGAGCGTGGCGAGGCCGACCTCGCCGCGATCGACAGCATTACGGATATACATTTTATGACTGCCGACGACTTCGAGAAGGCAAGACGCTTGAACTGGCCAGACCACTGGGAATAGGGCCACGTAATCTATATCATCAATGGTGTCTGTCTTATCGGAGGAACGTCAGGATGAAGCCGCATAGACGCAACACGGCAACAGGACCAAATCCTGAGGACATAACGGCAGTGGAAATGGCACAGGAAGCCGACATAAACCCTAAGGCTTTCCGCCACGCGCTGCGAAAAAAACATTTGCCTTGGCATCACCACAATGCGCGGTGGACGGTTCGTCGAGGAAGCAAAGAGCACCGAACGATGGAGCAGGTCTTGGACGAACTGATATTGAACTCTCGCTCTTGACAGTGATCGCGGTTGGGTAAACCCTAATTTTTCCGGTACACCGGAAAACCAGTTTGCGCTGTCCTCGTCGAACCATTGGGAGTTGATTCCATCGTGCCCTCAGGCTGAATCCTGATGTAATCCTGCATGTTCGCAAAGGCCAGCTTTCTGACGGAGTACCGGATTCGGTTACTTTCCAGCTTGCTCCATGATCTCTGTGCATACTCGGCCAAACCAGGATGGTGCCGCGCTCGAGACGACAATGATCTGAGTGGAGACTGGGTCTGCGGTGTCATACGAAGCCGCCGCCTCGGTCATAAACGCCGCCTCGTCCATGACGAAAAGCGCCGGATGGTACTGCCGAACTTGGTCTGCCCCACCAGGAACCGCCCTGATCGATGAATCGTTGCGCCAGGTTATCAAATATCCTCGGGCTTCTTTATAAGCGGGTGCAGGGCTTTCAGGCAGGCATCCTGTTGCTCCCACAACGTTAAGCAGTACCCTGATACCCCCGTTCCGCCCACCAGGTCTATGCTCTTGGCAGACTTCTCAGACTGGACAATGATTTGGCTGCCGCCATGCCACTGCGCCAGCCACACCGCATAGGCCATCACCGCCCACGACAGCATCATCTCCCTACTCTTGGGTATAAATAATCTTCTTTCCGTCTGCATCACCTCGAACAGCCTAGGAAAGAAAGGCCAGTCCGGGAACCTAGCGAAAAGTTCAGTCTCTTTCTCTCGCCAATGATCGTCGCGGGTCTTGGTATGATTTTGAAGCCAATAGAGGGGATTCTCTCTACACCGGCGCTCAATCCTTCGCTTCTCCAGCTCTTCCCTTGCCGCTGCCCTCTCCTCCAGTTCTTTCCGGTAGAGAACCTTGGCTAGTTCCTTGGACTGTAATAGTTGGGCGCTCCCCTGTGTTGATGTACCGTTCAAGTTGCTCCTCCGTCCATCCGTTGAACCGATCCGCTACCCGCTCCTGCTCCTGGACTTCCCTATTCACAAGTATCTGCGTACCCTTAAGCAAGTCCACCAGCATTCTCCAGTCAACACCGTTCTTCTTCAACTGGCCATTCTTTGTCAGCAGCTTACGCTGGAGATGCCCAATGCACGCCGGTATCAGGTCTCTGACTTGACCACGATATTCCTCAATGATATCGGCAACCTGAGACTGTGAAAGAATCCGGTACACCGTTCCACGATTCATATGCTCATCCCGAGCAATCGCCAGCCTCGATCTCCCCGCCAGGTACGCAGCGATGACACGAGTCTGCTTTGTTTCAGGTGTATACAAGCGGCGTTTTCTAACTGCTTCTTTTTGCCCTTTTTTAATCATTCCGTACCTCCTCACCCTGCCTGGCACCGCCGCTTTTGCCCTTAATTTAGGATCTTCCGTTGACGCGGCTTTGGCGGTTCTTCATACATCCCGACTGTACTCTGCCGAACAGGATGTTTGTCAACGGGCTCCTCGGCTGGGTAGTGGTAGGGGTTGGACTCTTTTGTAGCGGGTCAGTTTCCGATAAAGCCAACTTTTCATTTCCAATCCAATCTGTGTGCGCCCTGCCCCCGCAATGCGCATAGGAGCCTCTGGGGAGATCCTGGTCTGCTGTCGGGACCACTTCACTGTCGGTCCAGCACGGAGAGGTTTTGCTGCCGATGCCGCTTCCCGGAACCCTCCCCCTGGCACTCCTCCCGATAGTCCGGTACTGGTGTCATTTGAAAATTCATTTGAAGGGGTCCTGAGCTAAGCGTGAGACCTATCGAAAAGGTTGATGGGGATAGACAACGCGTCGGTCTATGTTGGGTTCATTCTTTTGTTGGGATTATCACCTCGACCCAAGCCGCCCCGCCCAGGGGTGCCTCAAAGCGGAAAAATCAAAGGGGGTGCCGGGGGCGGATGAGATAGGCGAGCTACCGAGGAGATGGGATTTCAAGCAAAGAGCAGGCGGGGGAAGGAAAGGCGTCGGAGGAGTGGGTCGACAGAGAGGCCGTTTCGGACTCCGGCATTCTCAAGAGTGGCAAAAGGGGCTCCTTCCGTCGGCGTTGGAGGCTCCGAACTCCGAAAACTCGACTGGCTATTGCATTGGGAGCCAGTCAGAGGTACGTTATCAGTCGATCGAGAAGTCAAAATGGAAATTCCGACTAAAATGAAAATCCTCGCTGAGAGGAGGCAGTCGTGATTCGCTGGAGGAAGGTCGTCGCAATTGGACTTGTGTACGGCATGATGGTATTGCCGCTGGGTGACGTTGCGACGCTTCGAGCGACCCCCGCGCTCGAACCGGGCGTGGTGAGGCAACAGATCGGCCAGTTCGGGGTGGGCGCCAACGTCAGGGTCAAGCTCACGAGTGGCAGGCAGTTGCGCGGCACCCTCGCGGCGGTGGCAGACGACGGTTTCCTTTTGAAGGTCAAACGCCAGAGCACGCCCCGGCACGTCGCTTTCACCGAGGTGAGTGAAATCCGCGTGGCCAAACTGACTTATCGCGCCACCGGCCAGCCCGATCCGACAGAAGCCCGGCGAGTGGTCATGGGCCTGGGAGTTGCCCGGCACATCATGGTGAAGACGGTCGCGGGCAAGGAGTATCACGGCAACATTCAAACGATCTCGCAAAATAACTTCACCCTGTTGCCCGACCATCAGGCCGCGCCCGTCCAGATCGCCTACAACGATGTAGTGCAGCTCGGGCCGAACCTGAGCACCACCGCGAAAGTAGTCATCGTCGTGGTCGTGGCGGCAGTAGTGGCACTAACCGTGTTAGTGATCGTTCTGACGACGGACGTGGTGCGAGCCGCCAAGTAATCGGGAAATGGGTGTCAAGACCTCCTGCGCCGCATGAACTTCCGGCCACAGGATGGCTCTCGGCCTTTGCCTCCCCCATTTCTTACCTCTGCCTCCGATGCGATTCCGTTCCGCACATCCGCAGTTGCGGAATCGACTGGCATACATGGCCATAAGGGAGAACAACCCTTCCGAGCACCTCTGCCAGATTGTGCCTGTGAAAACAAGCTTCCCGGAAACGAGGATAACTGCACGTTGAAAGCAGACCAGACTCCCATCGGCCTGGCATCAGTAATGAGTAATCGCCTTGTGTTTCTTGGCAGTTCCGCAGGGGCATTCGGAAGTTTTTGGCGAGCGGCCGAGCGACTCGGAAACTACGCTGAATGGGGACTTCGCCGGATTGGGTATGAAGAACGCCCGTCCTGAAATTGCCCACTACCCCCGGCTATGGCGCAGCAGAGCGGGATGGGGCAACCTTACACACTCGGGGGATTCGATGGCAGAAAGCTGGCCACAGAGCGGTGGCGTAGCAGGGCAGATCTTTTCGCCCCAGCGCAGTCACGCGGCGGAGGTGAGCCTCCTTTTGGGCAGAATCTGCTTTTCCGGTACACCGGAAAACTCACGATCCACCTCAATTGCCCGCTGCTTCTTCTCGATACGCATTCTCACCTCGCGGCAGGCAGCTGGGCAGTCTACGTGCTCGTCAGCCTTCCCCTATCCCCGATCTTGCGTGTCGGCCATCACGCTGTTCCCACGTTGTTCTGAGTGAACCGAGGACCGCTTTAAGCAGGGCGGGGGGCGAAGATTCGCCAAGCTTCCAACGTTAGCTTTTGTTAACATCCACCATCCCCAACTTCTACTAACATCCACCATCCCCCCAAATGTCAACATTTTTAGCCTGCGCTCATTGGCTTCTTTCCTGTTAATTATGGGGTTATTCCTCGGGTCTGGGGTCATTCTTCGGGCTCTTAGGTCATCTGTGACGCCGTCCTTTAGAATCATCAACTTGCGATTTCTCCTATGCTGGGGTAGCCAAACGAGGGTATGGCGATTTTCGACCCTCATTGCGCCCGCTATTTATGCGCCTCCGGTGAAGGTGAAAAATCGTCATCTGTGACAACCGCGTTCGTGGTGGCACCTTCACCTTCCCGCAACCGTTTCCGGCGGTCCCATTGCCGACAACGAGCCGAACAAAACTGCGCATCCCGGCGCTTGGCCCGGAATCTTTTCTGGCATCGCTGGCAGACGGGCGTTACAAAGGCGGGCGGGATGGCTTTTTCAGTTCCCGCTTTCTGGGAGCGGACCCTATCCCAGCCCATCCCTTTATACTGGCAGGCTGCCGAGCAATATACTTCCGGACGATTCGCCGTTGTGTATTGAAAGCTGCGGTTCAAGAGTTTCCCGCAGCCACCGCACTTTTCCGTAATGTACAGCCCGTGAGAGCGGAGGTAAGCAAGTTCGTAGGTTGTGAGTTTCAACGGACCTCCTTCACATGCAGTACTCTCTGGCAAGCTCCCCAGCTATTGCGGCTGCCTTGGCGCGACTTAGTTTTTTGTAGTGACTTCTGTTTCAGGCTCCTTCACCTTCCATAAATTCCGAAGGGAATCTCTTCCAAAGACACGGACAGTTCTCGGACAGCTAATGTTTTCCAGCGCAGAATCAGACAGTTGCCGTGGATAAACGGATCGGCAACCCGCTGGGCCCAACCCTGATTCGCGTGTTTCGGGTGTTCACGGTTTGTGGTCACTCCGTGGCCACTGTCCGAGTGCTGTCCGAAAACCCCCGCCGAAAGGCTACAACCCAGACCAAAAGCGGCCTGTTCCTTCCCTAGATTCTTCTTGATGTTAGTTGGTGTGGGTTGTTCGCTGCCGCTGCCTAGAACGCACTCATAATCCGTTGGTCCCAGGTTCAAGTCCTGGTGGGCCCACCAAGCCATTTCAATCCGCCTATTTCTTGAGAGTAACGACGGCCACCGCCAATCCATTGAGTGGCATGCCATCAGCCGTCAAGCTGGTCGTGGCCGGCGGGGATGAACCTGTAGTTTGGTCGACGACCTCGGCATTGCCCCCTGCTGACCCGGGCACGGAGACCTCTGTGTGCCGGTCTCGCTTCTTAACCAGGAGGATTTTCCTTTCCCCTCGCGAGGTTACAAAGGCCTGGGCAAAGAGAGACGAGTAATGCCATGAGTTTGCTCAATTGAACCTCCCTAAGATTGAATTTTACCCTCTGCCGCGTTCTGGGTCGCGAGGCACTGATGTGGATGGAAAACACCGAGCGAAAGAATTGACTCCGGGCACATTGTTCCTGCCGGGCGCACCAGGAATACCGAGCCCGCCAACATGTGTGGCGTTTGCTGCTCAGGACGAGGTGGAATCCACCATCGGCACTTGGAGCCCATGAGCATTAACGACGACCCGCGCCCCTCTTGGCAGCGCATGGTCCGCCACCTCGCCGGGTTAGCCGCATGAACAAGAAAGACCTCAGCGAACGGGACATCTGCAGCAAGTTCATCAGCCCTGCCGTAAAGCGGGCAGGTTGGGATGAAATGACGCAGGTCCGTGAGGAGTTCAGCTTCACCAATGGCCGCATCCTCGTTCGCGGCAAGCTTGTCACCCGCGGCAAGGCCAAGCGCGCCGATTATATCCTCTCCTACAAGCCCAACATCCCCATCGCCATTATCGAAGCCAAGGACAACAACCACAGCGTGGGCGATGGCATGCAGCAAGCTCTCGACTACGCCGCGACGCTCAACATCCCCTTCGTATTTTCTTCCAACGGCGACGGCTTCGTGTTCCACGACCGCACCGGCGCCAGCGCAGAGGTGGAAACCAACCTCGCGCTCGAGGCTTTCCCCTCGCCCGCCGAACTCTGGGAGAAGTATCGCGCCTGGAAAGGGTTAACCCCCGACGCGGAGAAGATCGTCCTGCAAGATTACTTTGATGATGGGAGCGACAAAGCTCCGCGCTACTACCAATGCAATGCCATCAATGCAGCGGTCGAAGCCATTGCCAAGGGCCAGGACCGCATCCTGCTGGTTATGGCTACGGGCACGGGCAAGACCTACACCGCCTTTCAGATTATCTGGCGATTGTGGAAGGCGGGCCGCAAGAAACGCATTCTTTTCCTTGCCGACCGTAACGTCCTCGTTGACCAGACCATGGTGAACGATTTCCGGCCTTTCGGCGCGGCGATGGCCAAGCTCAGCACGCGCACGAAGACCATCGAGCGCACTGACGCCGCCGACGTCGAACTCACCACCGCGCTCGACAAGAAGCGCCGCATTGACACGGCTTACGAGATTTACCTCGCCCTCTACCAGGCCATCACGGGCCCGGAGGAGCGGCAGAAGCTTTATCGCGAGTTCTCGCCCGGCTTCTTCGATCTCATCGTCGTGGACGAGTGTCACCGCGGCAGCGCCGACGAGGACGCCGCATGGCACGAAATCCTCACCCATTTCTCCTCCGCCACGCAAATTGGCCTCACCGCCACGCCCAAGGAAACCGAGTACATCTCGAATATCCATTACTTCGGCGAGCCGGTTTACTCCTACTCGCTCAAGCAGGGCATCCAGGACGGATTCCTGGCGCCGTACAAAGTCATCAAGGTTCACATCGACCGCGATGTCGAGGGCTACCGTCCCGAAGCCGGGCAGCTTGACCGCGACGGCAACGAAGTCGAGGACCGCATCTACAACCAGAAGGATTTCGACCGCACCCTGGTAATTGACGACCGTACGAAGCTGGTGGCGAAGAAAGTGTCCGAGTTCCTCAAGGAAAGTGGCGACCGATTTCAGAAGGCCATCGTTTTCTGCGTGGACACCGAACACGCCGCTCGCATGCGCCAGGCCCTCATCAATGAGAACGCCGACCTCGTGCAGCAGAATATTCGTTACGTGATGCGCATTACCGGCGATGATGCCGAGGGTTGCGCCGAGATCGGCAACTTCATTGACCCCGAAGCGAAGTATCCCGTCCTCGTCACCACCTCGCGCCTGCTTTCCACCGGCGTGGATGCCCAGACCTGCCGCCTCATTGTCCTCGACCGCGCTGTGGGCTCCATGACGGAGTTCAAGCAGATCGTCGGGCGCGGCACCCGCGTCCATGAGGACACCAAGAAGTTCTACTTCACCATCATGGATTTCCGCGGCGCAACCAACCACTTCGCCGATCCCGACTTCGATGGCGAACCAGTTCAAATCTACGAACCGGGCGACGATGATCCCATCACCCCGCCTGATGACGTGCCGCCGACCGGCGATGATGGAGAACCCATTCCGCCCCAACCCGGCGACGACGAAGTGATTGTGGATGGCCCGCCGCCCGACATCTCGATCACGCCCGGTGGCCCGGAGAAGCGTTCAAAAATCTATGTGGATGGAGTCGGCGCCACGATCATCGCCGAGCGCGTGGAGTATCTCGACGAGGACGGCAAGCTGGTTACCGAAAGCCTGCGGGACTTTACCAGGAAGGCGCTGAAGAAACGCTTCGCCAGTCTCGATGATCTTCTCCAACGCTGGAACGACGCCGAGCGCAAGCAGGCGATTATCGAAGAACTGGAAAACGAGGGGCTGCCGCTCGATCCGCTGGCGGAAGAGGTTGGCAAGGACCTCGACCCCTTCGACCTGATCTGCCACATTGCGTTTGACCAGCCGCCGCTCACCCGGCGCGAGCGTGCCGACAACGTCCGCAAGCGCGACGTCTTCACCAAATGCGGCCCCCAGGCCCGCGCCGTGCTTGAGGCGCTATTGCAGAAGTACCAGGACCACGGCGTTATCAACCTCGACGACCCGCGGGTTCTCCAGATTCCGCCCTTCGATCGAATGGGGACACCCCTTGAACTCATCAAACGCTTCGGTAATCTTGCTGGTTTCCAGAATGCTGTCCACCAACTCCAATCCGCTCTATATGCAGGAGCAGGTTAAACCATGTCCGTTCGCAGCACCATTTGTAGCTGGACGGAAGGGCGGGGCTTTAGAGGCTGCGGAAAAACGCCCCACCGCGGACAACCACCCCGGCGCCTCACCCCAACCACCCCGGCGCCCAAGGCGCCACCCCTCCTGAATCAGGAGGGGAGTTGGCCAAAGAACTCCCCTCCTCAGATGAGGAGGGGTGGCGCGCCGAGCGCCGGGGTGGTGCTGAACAGGCAATAAAGGGGTGGTGCTGAACTTGGCGGCGCGGTCAATAGGAAGGTTTCAGATTGACAGGAGCAAGTTAACCCATGTCCGTTCGCAACACGGTTAAATCCATTCAAGACATCATGCGCCAGGATACCGGCGTGGATGGCGACGCCCAGCGCATCAGCCAATTGTGCTGGATGTTCTTTCTCAAGATTATCGACGACCAGGATCAGGAACTCGAACTGACCAAGGACGGCTACCGCTCGCCAATCCCCAAAGCCTTTCAG
>Ga0208192_1000497_pt1 | contig 32054 bp, 34 predicted proteins | sample June2015DPH_13_1_2_FD_184711 | JGI IMG/M metagenome (GOLD analysis project Ga0208192, IMG submission 184711) | Peatland microbial communities from SPRUCE experiment site at the Marcell Experimental Forest, Minnesota, USA - June2015DPH_13_150... | ecosystem: Environmental > Terrestrial > Soil >... | reverse complement strand
GCGCTTATCGCCAGAAATCGCCAGGACGGCAGCCAAAAGGAATTCTCCGCTGAATCAGTAATGATTGCCACAGGCAGAGTATCTAACGCTGATATTTTGAAACCTGAAAAAACGGGCGTAGAACTTGGCGAGCGCGGATACATAAAAGTTAACGAGTACCTTGAAACGAGCAAGAAGAACATTTGGGCTTTCGGCGATGCAATCGGCACCCAAATGTTCAAGCATGTAGCCAACTACGAGGCAGGCGTGGTCTGGCACAACGCCATTCATGACCACAAGGTTAAAATGGATTTCTCAGCCGCGCCGCACGCGGTTTTTAGTCATCCGCAAGTTGCCTCAGTCGGCTTAACAGAGGAAGAAGCCAAACAGCAAAATTACAAAATCCTAGTAGGCAAAACTCTTTACAAGGAAACAGCCATGGGTGCTGCTATGGGGTTTCCTGAAGGTTTCGTGAAAGTGGTTGTTGAAAAAGAAACTGGGAAAATCCTTGGCGGCCACATAATTGGCGCTGAAGCATCGATTCTCATTCAAGAAATCGTTAACGCGATGATAACTGAAACCGGAAACTTTGCTCCCATCGCACGAGCCATGCATATTCACCCTGCCATGTCAGAGGTGGTTCAGAACGCTTTTGGCAATCTTATACCAGCATAAAACTCGCCATACTAAACAGTTATATTCGCGTCAAACAAAGTTTAAAAGGTGAGAATATGGAGTTCTCAAAAGTTTCTGGCAAAAAAAACAATCACAAAGTTACCTTGTACGCTTTAAGCACGTGCGTTTGGTGCAAATTAACAAAGCAGTTCCTAAATGAAAACGAAATTTCATACGAGTTTGTCGATGTAGACTTACTTGGCGAAGAAGATAAACAGAAAGTGCGCCAAACCATCACAAGTAAAGGCGGAAGCCTAACCTACCCAACAACCATTATTGATAACAAAGTTGTAATTACTGGTTTCCGCAAAGACAAACTCAAAGAGGCGCTGGAAATTTGACCGCATTGGAGCAGGTTCGCAAAAGAGCCGAAGCCGACGCCAAAACCTACGGTTACTATTTAACTCCTCAGCCTGACCTTCTGCAAGGTTTCCTTGAAGGATTAAAAATAAACGAAGACCGCTACGGCTACCCCTTATGCCCCTGCAGACTCACATCAGGCAAATTCGAGTACGACCGCGACATAATTTGCCCCTGCGACTACCGAGACCCAGACGTCGCCGAATACGGTGCATGCTACTGCAGACTCTACGTTAACAAAGCTGTTTACGAAAGCAAAAATTTACCTGAAGTTCCAGAACGAAGACCACTCGAAAAACAAGCAAGAGCATACGCGCCCCAAGTTGCAACTCAATCGGCGCCCACGCAAGGAGCACAAGAAAAACCGCCAACACCAGCGCCAGCAACCCAACAAACCGCGACACAGCAACCTGAGGTCAAAAAGAAGCTATGGTATTGCAAACAATGCGGATATGTTGTTTTTAGAGAGGACCCACCGTACATTTGCCCAATATGCAAGGCTAAAAAGGAAATGTTTGCTGAAATAGAAAGCACAGTTGAATTTAACGGCTAACTTTATTTTTGGATTTCTATCTCGATTTTTTTCCAGTCCTCGCGTATTCCTCGAAGCGAAGTTACAGCGCCCGTTATGGTTCCGTTTAAGATTTTCTCTACAAAATCGTTGAGCGGAATTTCTTTTCCATCAACTTTTAATTTCAAGCTCAAACTTGGTCACCTAGAATATTGGTTAATGTGAAGTGAGGGGTAAAAAGTTTTACGCAGACAACAAGCGTGCAGCCTATTTACACTCTTGCTGTGCTGGGTTTAACGGTAACTCTTAGCTTAGTTAAGTTCTCTTTTATCTCAGCCTTAACACCCATAGCCGCAAAGTACTCTTCAAGAAATATTCTGATGAAGTCCTTTGAAGTCTCCGAAACCAAAACCAATGTAAATTCGTTTGCAGCGTTCTTAGTTAAACGGAAAAAGTTGCAGACCTCAAGTCTAGCCAGCAATTCTTCTGCCGAATGCACCTTTGTTTTCAGCTGTTCCCAATGCGCTCGAGCTACTTCCTTGTGTTCAGTCCAAAACTTGTCCTGCTCAGGCGATGAAGCGATTAGGCGCAGGAACATGAGCCAGTGGTCAACGTCTAGGATTATGTGTTCGCCGCTAAGCAGCATGTCTATGTATGCCTGAATTTTTTTCTTGATTGCTGGGTCTTCGAGAGCCTTGTTTTCATTGTAGAATTTTAGGGCACGGCGCATGACTTCGCTTTGTGAAACTTGTGCTTCGGTGCTTATTTTTTCTAGTAAGTCAGCTGTTGTTTTGTCGAATGCAACTGTTATTCTTGTGGGGTTTACCATAACGCTCACTTGCAGTCTTTAACATATTTTCAAATTATTGAAAATTATATAAACATTACGCAATTACACACAGATAATACTTTGCAAATTTAGAGCATAAAATTATATTATTAAACAAATGTTAAAAGAAAAAATTATCAGGGGTCAAAAATCTTTTATTCCCTGCCCTATTTACTTCATTAATACCGATTATGCTTCTAAGGAGAAATCCCTGAATGAAAAGACCAGAAATATACCTTGAACCCAAACAGAGAGCAGCAAAAGTAATCGAACTGCTCGAAAAAGAGTACCCCAACGCAAAAACCGCCCTAAACTATTCCAACCCACTGGAAATACTCGTAGCCACCATGCTTTCTGCCCAAACAACCGACGAAAGAGTCAATATAGTAACCAAAACCCTGTTTAAAAAATACCGCACACCTGAAGACTACGCTAACGCTGATTTAAAAGAGTTAGAACAAGATATACGTTCAACAGGTTTCTACCATAACAAAGCCTTGAATTTGAAAAAATGCTGCCAACTCCTAGTCCAAAAATACAATTCGCAAGTACCTAAAACAATGGAGGAATTAATGGAGCTTTCAGGTGTCGCGCGAAAAACCGCCAACATCGTATTATACAACGCCTACGGCATAACTGCCGGCATAGCAGTTGACACCCATGTCCGCAGGCTCTCACAGCGGCTTGGACTTTCAGAACAAAATGATCCTGCTAAAATAGAACAGGACCTAATGCAAATTACTCCGAAAGAGAAGTGGATGCAACTTACCGATTTGTTGATTTTTCATGGAAGGCAAATATGCATAGCTAGAAAACCTAAATGCGAAATATGCGTTCTCAATAAGATTTGCCCCTGCGCTTTTGCTTTTGGCTAAAAAGCATCACCAATTTATACACCTTCATCTTTCCTAGAATTGAGGATTGTTAATGGTAAGCCAAATTAAAGTCGGAGATAAAGCACCGAATTTCACTTTGCCCGATGTTGACTTGAAACCGAGAAGCCTAAAAGAATTTATGGGGCAAAAAACCGTGTTAGCCTTTTTCGTTGGCGCATTCACTTCAACATGCACAAAGGAGATGTGTGAATTTCGTGATTCCATGGCTCGGCTTATTGATTTGAAGACCCAAGTCATTGGAATAAGTGTAAACGACCCTTTCTCGAACAAAGCTTTTGCAGAAAAAAACAGGCTATCCTTTCCAATACTTAGCGATTACAAGCATGAAGTCATCAAAACCTACGGATTGGAGTTGCCTAATTTCGCTGGACTCAATGGTTACACGGTGGCTAAGCGTTCAATTTTCATTCTCGACGAGAACGGCACAGTGAGGTACGCTTGGATTTCTGATGATCCAGCTGTTGAACCAAACTATCAGGAAATACAAAAAACGGTGGAGAAAATGAAGTAGGCTAAGGCTTTTTTTGCATTAATGCTGTAAAAAAGAAACGTATGTAGCCGTCGCCTTCCCGCGAAGGATAATGCTCAATTTTGTCTATCTGGAAATTGTCGGAGAATAAGTTAACTATCTGCTGCCTTGTGAAATGATTCCATGCTGGCCCGTTCATGTAGCTAAAACAGGTAAGCATGTAAACGCCTCCTTTCTTTAAAACACGAAAGACGCCCTTAATGAATGTGGGTCGGTCTTCGACTTCAACGTGGTGGAAGCAGCCCATGTCAAAAACGAAATCGAACGCTTCATCCTTAAACGACAAATCAATAAAACTCTCGGCCAGAAAGTTAATGTTAACTTTTGCTTGCTTTGCTTTTTTCTTTGCCATCCCAATAGCAGTCAATGAAATATCAATGCCTGTCACGTCAAAACCGCTTTTGGCAAGGTAAATAGGGTTGGTTCCAGCCCCGCAGCAAACATCCAAGGCTTTGCCCTTTTTTATTAGCCCTTTTTCTACGTATTCAACAAGTATTGGTCTGGGTTTGCCAAGTTCCCAGCCTAACTCTCCAAGGGGATACTTGCGGTAATACTCGTCCCACTCTGCGTAATCAGAACACATAAAAAACCTACATAGTAGATGCTTGTTGCGAAATTTTAACTTATTTCCAGAAGCAAGAGCCAATTTTTATGTAAAGAGTGGGAAATAGTTCTTTGTGCGTGCGAGAACAGTGTCCTTAACTGGAAAACTCAAAGGCGAACCATTGGAACGCACAAAAAGTTATTAGCCTCGTTAAAAGTTATTTGTGTGTCGTTCAAAACGGTGACTATTTGAGTGTCCTTCGAAATCCAAGAGTTACCTGACGTTATCCGCGTTATTGTCCTGTTAAACTTAAGCAAGGGCGCTAAAATAAAAAAATCAACCCTAAAAAATCGGGTTGACCGCATTTGCGTTAGCTACACCTGCGTAGAAATGTCCGAGTTGGATAGAGCACTCAAAGAAATGTCTACTGAAGGGCTTATCATTGAAAAAGATGATATGGTGCAGTTGACGCCGCAAGGTCAAAGGCTAGGCAAAGAATGGGAAAGTCTTCTCTTAAAGAAAGAACCTATCATGGAAGTTGTAGCTGGTTTAGTTGATGGCTCAATAACCAGTTTAGTTGTTATCATCTCAGCCTTCTTAGCAACATTAACCGCTAACACAACGTTCTGGGTGAACCAAAAAACAGTTATTTTCGCCGCGCTCTTAACGCTGAGCGCAGTTGCCATAACCAACTTCTCGAGCTTTCTGCTTGGCGGAATCACCGAAGACTTAGCTGACATCATGACGTTGCAGAATTTGATGAATTACAGCTTAAGTGATATACCTGACAAGAAAGAGCGTGATAAGTCCTTGCTGTTAGTGCAGAAACTCTTTACCTTACTTGGGAAACAAATACACAGGTCCAACCTTTATGGGGCAATAATTTCTGGAACAACCACTTTTCTTGCTGGAATAATTCCAATAGCAACTTATTTAGCTCTTCCATCCTACTACAACATTGTCGTTTCGCTCATTGAAGTTATTGTTATTTCAGGCGTGTTTCTAGCTCGGTACCGTTCAAAGAAGACAAGGGTGAACTGGAAAATAACACTCGCTGAAACCATAGCTATCGTTATAATCGCAACAGTTGTGTCCTTGCTGCTTGGCGCAATATAGTCTGCTAAGCTAAGCGGTGATGCTCAACCATCAAACACTTATCCATAACAACAATCAAACCAGCACGCCTAGCCGCTTCAGCAGTCTGCTCATTAACTATTCCAAGCTGCATCCAAACCACAAAAGGCTTACCATACAATGCTCTAAGTTTAATGGCTTGTTCCACTATCGGCGGAACGTCCTTTGCTGGCCTGAAAATGTCAACGATTTCGATGGTTTTCTGGATTTCAGGCGGAATATCAAGCAGGTTCTTGTAACTTTTCTCGCCAAGAACTTCATCTGCAAATGGATTTACGGGTATAATGCGGTATCCATGCTGTTTTAGGTAAGCGCTAACTCTATGGCTGTCTTTCCCCGGCTCTTTGGATAACCCAACAACCGCGATAACCGTGTATTTCTAAGATTTCTTTAATTTAACTTTGACTCAACCGAACCCTTCCAAAAAAATTGCTCATGGCGCTTCGCTTAGTTTTAACTCAAAAAAGAGCTCCCTACCATTGCGTAACACAAGGATTCTAACTATTTCACCGATTTTTCTCTTATGAAGATAGAAAATGTTGTGGACAAGTTTAATTGCCCTTATGTTAACTACGCTTTTGCTTACTTTTTCAATGATGTCTAAAACAGCATTCTCGTCATATGACATTGAATTTTCCTCAAAATCAGTTTAATCTTTGCTTTTAATAAATAAATTCCCTTTTTTTAGTTAGCGGCAGAAGAAGCAGTTTTCCGCCCACTCTTGGGGCATTTCTTTTTGGCAATGTGGACACATTAATCCTTTTTCTCTGATGGCTTTGCATGTTTGGCAGAAGAGTTTGAGGATTTCTGTTTTGTTGTTTGGTTCTTTTATGAGGGAAGTTACCATTTGGTCTATAAGTGCCAAGACTTCAGTCGCGTTTTCGACTGTGAGTAGGTTTCCTCTTTCTTTATTTACATATCTGCTTACTGCGGATTGGGATAAGCCGAGAAGTTCTGCGGTTTGTTTTTCGTTCAATCCATGTTTTTCGACGATTGACCTTGCCATGATAGCTTTGACTGCGGGTAAAACGGTTTTTACTCCCACTTCGCACGGTAGTATCAAATTCCACACCAATAACTCTTATTTCTGGGGGAAACTTATTTAAATATGACGCTTGTCATATTTTTATGACGCGTGTCATGACGGGCTATCAATCGCAAAAAAGCAGTTTTACACCCAATCTCTCACTCCTTACCCGTCACGACACACGCGCCAGGATAGGAGAATAAACAAATGGGCAACGTCCTGTCACCACCTCGAAAAGGCGACAACCACGACTTAGCGGGAATGCTCAGGTCACTTAATGCAGAATGCAGAAACTGTGCTCCAATAACACCCTTAGAGTGTATAAGCCGATGCCGAGTATACAAACTAAAAAACGAGCTAAGAAAACTCCGCGAAACCATGGACAAACCAAACTACATAAAAGAACTCTTCAACGTCTTAAAAAATGAGACGAGACTGCACATTCTACAAGCAATCGTAAACGGTAGATACTCAGTAAGCCAACTACAACAAGAACTAAAAAAAACAGGACACAGCCACAGCCAAGACACCATCAGCGAGGAATATTTACGCCCATTAATGGCAGTAGGGCTAGCGACCGAAGCACGAGACGAATACTACGCAACCACGTTCGGTGGTCGCCTAACAGAGTTACTTGGAAACTTCCCCGAATTTGTCGAAATGCTACCAGCCCACTCAGAATGTTATGAAGAAACCCTTCTACAATCCTTACTATCGGGACCAAAAACGTTTGAAGCCATTGAAGCCCTTATCTCGCCAAAAATCGCTTCACGAATCCTCAAACGCTTACGCTCAGCCGGTTTAATAGAAACTTCCATGGAAAGAGACTACATATTTTTCTTCAAATCAAAACGAGATCCCGACAAAGAAAACTTCACATTAACCGAACGAAGAAATTACGACGCAATCCCTAATGAAGGAATTTCCGCCGGAAAACTTGCCAAAGAAACAGGACTTTCCATAAGAAGAACCTATAAGTATCTAAGAGGCTTGAAAGGCAAAAAACTAGTTTTCATAAGAAAAACGCCGAAAGCCTACGGTTTAACCTGCAAAGGTGAAAAGTTAGCTTCAGTACTGCAGGAGCTTCAGCAAATAGTCGAAGAGACATGGAGCTCTTCTGAACAAGTCATGCATGGCAATGCTAACTCTTAGCAAACAATCCCCAAAAGCCACTTTCCTTTTTTGTTATCCTCCACCAGGGGCTCCGTGAAACGGCACGTTTTCCCAGAGCAGTTTCCACCAATCCGCCTCTGTTATGGTTTCTCCGTGAACAATTATATCCAGAACCATCTTTAGCATAGCGTGGTGTCTACATTCATCAGCTAATATGGCCTTTAAGAGAAACACAACCTTCTCATTCTCAATTGTAGGTATGATAGCTTCAAGTTTTTTTATTAATTTCGCTTCTATCTCAATGTGTTTCTCCACTAGTGCTCTTTGCTCATCAAGATTTTCCTGAGTTAATGCTGTAGAAGCATGTGTCAACAAGGTAATGGCTGCCGAATAAAGTTCTGCATGCTTCACAGAATCCAACGATACACCCTTTAATACTCCTTTAACAGCTGGATTTTTCATGTCAACAATTGCTTTTTCAAGGGATGCTACAATTTCTTTTTCTATTACTATTTGATTTTTCAAAAATTCGAGGAGATTATTCTTTGATTTTTCCATGCTTTTCTCCCATCCGCTTAAATGTTAAGCCCTGTTCATCAAGCTTTCGGAAATTCTTTTTCCTAAATCCCTACAGGCGCTAAGCATTTTTTGGTCAGGAACATAATTAACTAGTAAAGGCGGTTCAACCACAAGCATTTCAAACTTGTTTTTCATAATTTCCAAAATATTTTTGGGTGCTTCACCGCTCCATCCATAAGAACCAAATGTTGCGCCTATTTTACCCTTCAAACTTATGCCCTTTGCTGCAACTTCCTCGAAAAGTCTTTTGAAATCAACAGGCAACTCGTGATAATAAGTTGGTGCACCGACAATTATAGCATCAAAAGTGCTCAGTTCCTCAGGTTCAACGTGAAAGTTTAATTCCACTTCAATGTTATCGTTGATTTGTGCTCCCTCAGCTACGGCTTTCGCCATTTTTTCAGTATTTCCGGTTCTGCTATAATATAGGACAAGAATTTTCTTCATAAAAACGTAATAGAATTAATTATTATTTCAATATTTTGGCGTTTGATGCCTGAATGGGGAAATTAAACAATAAGAAAGAGCATGCAAAAGTGTGGTCTATCCATTGTCATTCTCTTTTAGTACGTCCCACTTCTGCCCTTCGTCTTCTACCACGCGCTACTTTGGTTCCAATGATTTTACTTCCTCGGCTTTCTCCGCCCTTCCTTCCAATTTCCCTATAAAATTCTGGACCTCTTTCTCTTGCCACTTTTTGTCCGCCTTTTCTGCCTATTTCGCTGTAAAATTCTGGGCCATGAGTCTCCGCTGTTTTTTCACCGCCCAAACGCCCAGCCTCTTCAACAGTCATCTTTCCTTTCCTTTTCTCTGCCAATAAATTCACCTCCACAAAAGGGTTAACAGTCGCTTTCTCAATTTCCCAATTTTCTAGCCCGAAACATAACTTTTAAACATATGTGGCTGTCTTAACACAGTAACAACGGGAAAAAGAGCCTTTTTTAGTCCAAAATGGAATATAGGCTATGAATAAATTGAAAAAACTTTAAACGTGGAAAATGAGCTTTCCAAATCCAAAATAAGATGAATATCAGTTTTACCTATTCCTCTTCGTGTTCTTTTCCTTCTTGGATGAGCTTACGGACTCTTTGCCCACCTTTCGGTCCGCCTATCTTTCCACCCTTGCGGCCTATTTCACTATAGAATTCTTCTCCATGGGTTTCGGAGGTTTTTAGCCCGCCTTTCCTCCCTGCTTCAGCAACAGTCATCTTACCCTTTCTACTTTCTTCTTCACGCGTACTCAAAAAATTGTCACCTCCTATTAAACTATGGAAAAGTTAACAATAGTAGAGCCGAATCACCGCTCATAAACTTATGTGGTTGTGGCATAACAGTAACATGCTAACTAAGCACCATAAAATATTCTGGAATATGAATAAATAAACAAAAAACAGCTTACACTATGAACTTCCAAATGATAATTTAAATTATAAGTTAATTTAAATATCTCCGACTGGTCAACTTAATAATCATTGGGTAACCTGAATGAAAGTGCTTCTCATCAATCCGCCTCAAACATTTTATCTAGGTTCAGAACAGCCCGCAGGCAATCTGCCTCTAGGCTTAATGTACATAGCGGCGGTGCTTGAAAGAGCAGGGTACAAAACGGAAATTTTAGACGCTTTTATGACTGATTGCTCATTCCAGAAAAACGGAGAAACCATAAACGTTGGCATGCCGTTTGAGCAGATAAAGCAGGAAATTTGCAGGCGAAAACCAGACATTGTTGGTATAGCAGGACCATTCACTTGCCAAATAGAAAATTCACTTAAAATAAGCAACTTAACCAAGCAAGTTGACCCAGGCATTTTAACAGTTGTAGGCGGTCCACACGTCACCACGGTGCCAAAAGGATTCCTTGAAGAGGCAAAAAACGTTGACATCGCTGTAACAGGCGAAGGCGAAAACACTATGCTTGACATAGCCCAGTATTTTGAAGGCAAAAAACAGTTAAGCGAAATTCTTGGCATCGCCTACCGCAAAAATGGAGAAGTCACGTTAAATTCTTCAAGGCCTTTCATTAAAAACTTGGATAATCTTCCCTACCCAGCCTACGACCTAGTCGATATGGAGCAGTACTTAAGCCCCAAAAAGATTGGTTACCGCAGTTTCAGGAACAGGGCGATATCAATGATTACCAGCAGGGGTTGCCCCTTTAACTGCTGTTTCTGTTCGGTTCATTTGCATATGGGCAGGGAGTTTAGGGCGCACTCGGCAAGTTACGTGTTAAATCACATTCAATACGTTGTGGAAAAGTTTAATGTTAAGAACATTTTCTTTGAAGATGACAATCTAACCCTTGATCTTGCAAGGTTCGAAGCTATCTGCGACGGTTTAATCTCGAAAAAAATCAGTATTGGTTGGGAAACACCAAACGGCGTCAGAGCAGACTGCTTAAATTTGAACCTGCTTAAAAAAATGAAAGAGTCGGGTTGCCAAAGCGTCTTTTTCGGAGTAGAATCAGGCGACCAACAAATCTTAGACAACGTGATCTGTAAGAGCCTTGACTTAAACCGAGTAGTGGACGTTGCGAAAATCTGCAGAGACATTGGCCTAAAAACAGGCGCATTCTACATTATTGGCTTTCCAGGCGAAAAGAAAGAGAATATGCAGAAAACCGTTGATTTTGCTCTAAGGCTCAAACGTGATTTTGATGTTGGCATGCACTTGTTCTTTGCAACGCCATCGTTTGGCACCAGACTGTATGATGAGTGTAAGGCTAAAGGTTACATTCAGGAAAATTTGACTTGGAACTCTTTTGCTGAGGCGCGCCAGCCAAAAGGCATGCCGTTGATTTCAACCGAAGACTTCACACCCGAAGAAGTGAAAGAGATAGCTGCTAAGGCGCTTCAGGAGTACCAGAAGTTATCCTTGCTAAATCACATCAAGAATCCGCGGAAAGCGTTGAAGACTGCATTTGAGCAGCCGCAACTCATTTTGAAATATGTCAAAAACTTGTTTGAGTAGAAATTGCGTTAGTGTCTGATGGAAATCGAACCATTGGGTGCACTTATCTCTCAAGATGGAAGCAGAATGTGAGCAAAAATGCTAAAGCTTATATTGATACATGAGATAAACTATACATGGTGATTTGCGGAATGAAAAGACATGAAGCAGTCACTTGTTTAAAAGAAATCACTATTACTTGTACGAACATGTCGCCGGATGCTGTTGCTTTGTTTGATTCAAGACCAGATGACCCAGACTCAACGGGGTACCAAGTACACATTAAAGCAGTCCTAGATAATGAAACTAAACAGCGGTTACAAAACATTGCTGAAAAACACAGCTTGGCACTAAGAGAAGAAAATGGCAAAGTTGTTATCTATCAGCCTAAAGAAGTCACGAAAACAGCTTAATATGCTATCTTGAAGCTGACACCGCACTTATCACAAGTGTAAATTGCTATGCAAAAGAAATCGTTTTCTATCTTCCTATCTGGTTTGGTGAGGTTTTTTCCGCAGTTTTGACAGCTAACCATAGGAGCACACTTGTGAGAGTTTGCTATAAATTAGCGGAAGCATTATAAGAATAATTGTTGTCTCACTCAAACAACCACAACTACACCATTGTCATGTTGCAAACTAAACAGCCCACGGCATTGGCAGTCGAACCATCAACTTGAAAGTTGGATTAGTTTAATATTCTAATTTTACACGTGATTGTTTGTAAGGATGGCAATGATAAAATACAAGTGGCTACTAATCGCGCTCATTTCTGCTATTGTAATTTCATCATGCTGCATGCAGGTCGTCTCATGCGCCAGCGTCAACTCTAGCACCGACGACTGGACGATGTTCCGCCATGATGCAACCCACAGCGGCTACACAAATAGCAACAGTTCAACAAATGATGCCAAACTCTTGTGGACTTACAAGACAGGCGGAGCTGTGGTGTCTTCCCCTGCAGTGGCTGACGGCTATGTTCTTTTAGGTTCCAAGGACAGCTATATTTACTGTCTCAACGCCTCTGACGGAAAACTATTATGGACCTTTCCAACCGGAAATGAAGTGGACTCGTCTGCCGCCATCGTTGATGGGCGCGTGTACATAAGCTCAGAGGACGGCTGGATTTACTGTCTAGACATAACTACAGGAATGCCTTTTTGGGTATCGGAAATTGGAGGTTTCGCGCAGTCTTCTCCCACGGTTGTGGATGGCAGGGTCTATATAGGTTCAGGAAACCACAACGTGTTCTGCCTTAACGCATCAGACGGAACTGCAATTTGGAGCCACCCAACCCTTAGCGGCGTGGATTCCTCGCCTGCAGTCTCAGATGGCATAGTATTTGTAGCCACTGACGATTACTACATTTATGCTCTCAACGCTTCCACAGGCGACGAAATATGGCACACCCACACAGGAAGCACCATCTCCTCCCCTAACCTATACGATGGTTGTGTCTATATAGGCTCATACGACGGCTATGTCTGCTGCTTAAACGCTTCCACAGGCGCACAGATTTGGCAATATCAAACGGAAGACGAAGTAGCCTCTTCGCCAGCTGTCGCTTACGGATGCGTTTACGTAGGCTCCGAAGACAACAATATCTATTGCCTTAACGCTTCTAACGGCGAGAAAATATGGCAGAGGCCAACAGGTTATTGGGTCTGGTCTTCGCCTGCCGTTGCAGACGGCAACCTATACGTAGGCTCAGAAGACTACAACATTTACTGCCTGAACGCTTCCACAGGAACGGAGAAGTGGAGTTATGCGACTGGAAGTTATGTGGACTCTTCTCCGACAATTGTTAACAACACGCTTTACGTTGGTTCCGACGACTATCATGTTTACGCTTTTGCCTTATGCAATTCGACTGTTGAACCCTTGCATTCACAGTCCACAAGTACTTTAGCGTGGACTACGATTGCGTTTGATTTGATTGCGTGCGCTGTTGGGGCTGTGAGTATTTTTGCCATCGCTCGCTTTGTTTACGCAAATAGACAAGACAAGCGAAACGCTCAAGCCATTAATGTTCCACGGCGAAAAAGCGGTTGGTTTTCAGCACACGCTGACACGCTTTGTGTTTTGTTGATTCTGGCTTTTTCAGCAGTATTCTTCGTTAATCTGGGAAGCGGACCGCTTTGGGCTGCCGATGAGCAAACGTATTCTCAATGGGCATTTCACATGGTTAAAAGTGGAGACTACCTGACCCCTTGGGCTTTCGGCGGGGTAACAGTTTGGATAGGCAAGCCCCCTTTAAACATGTGGCTGATGTCCCTAGCCTACCAAGCCTTCGGCGTTAGCAACTTTACCTCAAGGGTCGTAAGTGCTATGTTCGGCAGCTTGTCGCTGGTTCTTGTCTTCTATTTGGGAAAGAAGCTCTACAATGCGTATGTAGGGTTTTTGTCAGCGCTAGTTTTAGGCACTTTTACAACTTTCTACGAGTTTGCAAGACGTGCAATGACAGATGTTCCTTTCATTTTCTTCATAATGGCTAGCCTATACTTTTTATTTTTAAGTGAGAAAACGGAAAAGTCTAATCGGTACTTAGCATTAAGCGGCCTGTTCTTTGGTTTGGCGCTAATGACAAAGCAGGTTGAGGCTTTGCTGATTCCGTTTATCGTCATCACTTACCTAGCTGTGACAAAGAGAAGCATTAGGTTTCTGTTTACAAAACGTTTTACCCTTTTCTGGGGAGTCGGGCTTCTGGTAATTTCTCCTTGGCTAATCTACATGGCCACCTCTTTTACCTCACTGTTCTGGCAGTGGTTTGTCGTGTACTGCGGCTTTATGCGAACAGTTAGCCCTCTTGAGGGCCATGGGGGAGGTTACCTCTTCTATTTCAGCTACTTAGCCAATAACGAAAGGCTGTGGACAATACTGCTACCTTTTGCAACAGGGCTTTGCGCATTCAACACAATTTTTAAACGGGTAAAAGCAGACACTCTAATCCTTGTGTGGATGGCAATCGTGCTTTTAGTTTTCACTTTTGCGCAAACAAAACTTTCATGGTATATACTGCCAGCTTTCCCAGCTTTCGCCATCGCCATAAGCAGTTTTCTATATCAACTATCAAAGAAAATTCATCAACTATTAAAGAAAATACAACTTTCTGCACGCTAACTTCATCTAATTCCCAAGAGGAGGTTGAAATAGCTAAAAGCTCTGTGAAGCAGCGATAACATAAACAGTATAGTTATTCAAGTATTTTTCCGCAACTAAAAAATGTGCCAGCGGAAGTCATATTCGGATTAAGGGTGGCGGGCCCGCTGGGATTCGATTAAACTATTAAGCGAATCCTTTGAGATTGAAGGTTTAGACCGCCGATGCATACCCAAAAGGGTTCAAGTCCAAATCAAAATCGAACTGTAGGGGGGCCGCTGGGATTTGAACCCACAGTCAGGTGGAGATGTCACCCGCATATCCCTCTTTTTTCATTCGTTAGGGGGTTCTGCCGTTCCCAGATTGTAATTTCTACCGAAATTCCCTACTTTTTACTAAGTTCGATTTTTCCAAATATAAACTATGGAAGACTTGATTTATCTCACGCATAAAGTCTTAAAAAGAAAAATTGACAATGAACATTCATGTATCTTGGTTGGCTGGTATCTGTCCTGGTTTTGGTGCCGAACCTCATTTTCTTCAAGTTTTTACCCGCTAAATCATCACCAAAGCCCCAGAGTGGTTCCAAAAGTTCGGTCATTAAACTTATGGAATATCTTGAGCGAATTGGACAAGTGGGAGTATTTGCAATTCCTTTCATCTACCAGACTAGTATTCAGACTGTGCTGCAGAAAATCAGTCTGTCAGTCATGATCGCATTCTTATTGATTTACTACGTGGCATGGTTGAGATTCTTCTTGAGAGGCAGGCAGTACGTGCTTCTATATTCGCCTTTGAGGGGTTTGCCTCTGCCCATGGTTGTTAGTCCGATTGCATATTTTCTGGCAGCTTCGGTTTTTCTCAGTTCATGGTTTTTGGGTGCATCTGTCGTTGTTCTTGCCATTGGACACATATACATCAGTCAGATGGAATCGGAACGGTTGGTTTACCTACATCAAGACTAATTTGGCGATATCAGCGGATCTATTGCTTGTCCCTGCAGGTTAGGGAGCTTTTTTGTTTAAACCTGGGGCTAGATTTGCCAGGTGGAAGATTTGAACCCTAGGACAAGTGGAGATATCTCCCGCACAATCCCTATTTTTCTCAATTCTTAGGGGCGTGAATTGTAGGGATTAGAGGGATTAGATTGGACAAATCATAAATGCAAATTAGACTGTCAACAATAACGAGGACCTCTAAACAATTCTCAAAGGTGAGGGTTAGGATGAGCAGAAAGAAGGTACTCTTCATAAGTGGCTCCCTAGGGCTTGGACATGTTGGCAGAGATATTGAGATTGCAAAAGCTTTACGTAAGAAAGAACCTGATTTCGATATATGGTGGCTAGCTGAGGACCCTGCAAGTATGGTTCTTGAGCAGGCAGGAGAGAAACTTATTCCAGAAGCAAAACTTGTTGCATCTAGCAACGCGAAATTGGAGGATTCAGTTCAAGGTTTTAATGCTAATTTGATAAAAGCGACGATGAATTCAAGAAAAGATTGGTCAGACAAAGCTAAATTGGTTTCTAAAGTCGTTGAAAAAGAAGGCTTTGATTTGGTTGTTGGGGATGAAACATATGAAATAGTAATAGAAGCAGTTAACAACCCCGATTTTAAGAAGTTTCCTTTGGTAATGATTTATGACTTTATCGGTGTAGACTCCGTTACACGTAACCCTGTTGACGCAATTGCCACGTACCTGGTTAACAGAATATGGGCTAAAGGTATGCAAGCTGGAACATCGATCGCCGACAAAAGCCTATTCATAGGTGAAGTTGAGGATATTCCAGACCGAAAATTCGGCTTTATGCTTCCAAATCGAAGAGAGCTTGCCATCAAAAGTTTAGACTTTGTAGGCTATATACTCACGTTTGATCCAACCGAATATAAAGACAAAGACAAAGTTCGAAGACTGCTCGGCTATAACGAAGACCCATTGATTATCTGCTCCATCGGTGGAACCTCCGCGGGGAAAAACCTTCTTGACCTATGCGTAAAGGCGTATCCACTAATGAAAAATGAACTTCCTGATTTGCGGATGATTTTGGTTTGTGGACCGCATCTCTCGCCAGACTCAATTCAAACCGTGGAAGGTATAGAGGCTAAGGGGTATGTTCCAGAGATGTTTAAGCATTTGGCAGCAGCCGACTTGGGCATTGTAGTTGGAGGCGGAACCATAACCTTAGAGCTAACGGCACTCCAAAAACCGTTCTTGTATTTCCCGCTCAAACAACATTTCGAACAGGAAATGGCAGTTACACCAAGGTGCGAACGACACAGAGCAGGCGTCAAAATGGACTTTGAAAAAACTACGCCTCAATCCCTGGCAAAAGAGGCACTGCTTAACATTAGCAGGAAAGTCAATTATCCTTCTATACCAATTAATGGTGCCGAAAATGCTGCTCATTTGATAAGCCAAACCCTAAGGGACTAACAGTCGTGGTATTTGTCGGCGATAGAGAATCACAAGTCTATCTTTTTGCTTTATCCCAGTAGTATGAGAACAGAGATTTTGACCACTTGTGAGCTAGTTCATCTTTGGTCGTAAATCCCAAGTAGTCTAATCTTCCTTGGGTTTCTGGAAAACAGATTGCTGCAACTTCCTTTTCAGAAAGAAAAATGGCGACATCAATTCTGTCCAGGTATCTGCTTTCGAACTTCTTTTCCCGTGCAGCGATTTCGAAAACAGGGTTGTTGGCCATTGCAAGAACATCATCGGGAATATTCACGTTTCGGGGCAATAGTTTTTTGAAAGCTACTCCACGTTTGACCGCTTCTACGGCTATCGGCAATCCGCTCGCGAGAAGCTGATCAGACATGAACCAGAAGTACTCTTCGGCTTCGCTCATTGCTTTTTCAACGTTGTGCAGTATTGTTGTCAACTCGCTAATTGGTTTGTATTTCTCAAGAGCCCCCAAACTTACCACAAACTCACGAGGCAATGTGGAAAGAGTGTGAGTTGTGAAGTAGCTTTTGTTCTTGGAAAGAAACTCGAAACCCGGAAGGAGCTGCAGGGCTTCCTCCCCGAAGGGAGTCAGGCGATAGGAACCATCTGCATCTCTGATGATCAGGCTCGCTTCGCTGAGTCTTGAAATGTTTCGTGCGGTTTCTGGCACGGTGAAGCCAAATCTCTCAGACAAGTGAGAGAGTTTCATGGGATTTTTCCTAAGCTCGCGAAGTATGCTGAGACGATCTTCGTTTGAAAGCTCAAATAAGAGCTCACAGAAACCTTGCACTTGTCAGAACACCTTCCAATGTTGAAACATCGCCTCACTTCGTCTTCTTATTTACTACAATTAATAGTTGATTATAATATTTCATATTTTCTGTTTAGAACATCTTATCACCTTCTCAATCTTATGTAAATCTGTGGTGAAGGAGTTTGGAATCTTCAACTTATGATGCAATAATCATTGGGTCAGGACTCGGTGGCTTGTCTTGCGGGGCATATCTTGCCAAGAATGGGCAAAAAGTTCTGGTTCTAGAGAAACATAGCGTTCCAGGCGGCTATGCGACTAGTTTTAGAAGAGGGGCTTACGTTTTTGGTTCGACTTTGCATATGCTGGATGGTGTAGGCAAGGGGCAGTTCTGGCATAGCTTTTTTGATTTATGCGGTGTCGGTGACAGCATAGAGTTTATCAAACTAAAGTATTCTTTTAGAATGATTTTTCCAGAGCATGATATTCGACTGTCAAGCGGAAACCTTCAAGAAGTCATCAACACTCTGGAGGCTAACTTTCCAGATGAGAAAGAGGGCATCCGCAGCCTCTTCAAAGAAATGACCAACATATACAGCGACCTTTCAAAATTTCTTCCCAAGACTGCACCGATGTGGCAGCAATTACCAGGGATTCCGTTTCATTACCGCTCCCTATTTGGGGCAATGACAAAAACGCTCAAGCAAGTTCTTGAGAAGCACCTTAAAAACGAGAAGTTGAAAGGTATGCTTTTTGGCAACTATGGCTATTTTGGTTTGCCCCCAAGCAAAGTTGATATTTACCCGTTGATGGCGAATACTGGCTACTGGTCAGATGGCTCCTATTACCCGAAAGGTGGATCCCAAACAGTTTCTGAGGCGTTTGTGGGCATCATTGAAGGCAATAATGGATTGGTTAAGCTTAATTCGGAGGTTATTTCAATTATCGTAGACAAAGGTAAAGCAGTCGGTGTGCAAACGCGGAGTGGGGACAGGTTTTTTGCGAAAAACATCGTGTCAAACGATAGTGCCATGCACACTCTTCATAATCTCTTGGGAGATAACAAAATCCCTGCTAAGCTTGATAAAATGGAGCCTTCAACTTCGGCATTTATCGTTTACCTCGGGCTGGATGAAACTTTTAGGTCAACATTGAAAAATATTGATGACTTCGAAATTATTGTTTCCCAGACATATGACTTAGAGCAAGATTACCAGTGGACACTTAACTATGAGTTTGAAAAAGCCTGTTACACCATGACTTTGTTTTCGAATATTGACGCTTCACTTGCAAAAGGCAATAAGTTTGTGGCTATGCTAACCCAGCTTCACCCCTACAACTACTGGACAAAGTACCAAGAAGCCTATGACGCTGGCAAAAAAGAAGAATACAACAAAGAGAAGGACCGATTGGCAAGTGCATTGATCAAACGAGCAGAAAAAATAATCCCGGACTTATCAAAGCATGTGGAGGTCATCGAGATTGCGACGCCTTTAACACTGAAACGATACACAGGCAATGATAACGGAGCATGTTACGGCTGGGCAAACACAGTCAAGCAATTCTTACCGATAGACAAGATTCTCTCCATTTCAGGTAGAACTGTGAAGATTCCAGTCAAAAACCTATACCTGAGTTCAGCTTGGACTTTTCCTGGCGAAGGATACACCGGCGTAGTTGCCTGCGGCTACCGTGTTGGCAAACAAATTGTTGGCCTAACAAAGAGATAAATGGCGAGAGAACGCCTTAGCAAACACATCAAGCTGCAGATTCTTATTTTTCTTCTTCCAAAAAATGAGCAAGAAATGAAGCATTGGCGAGTTCGCTGGGATACGATTAAAATATTAAGCGAATCCTTTGACAATTTATTGAAGGTTTAAGGCCGCCCGTTCCCATACCCGAAAAGGTTCAGAACCTAGATTTTAGGTTGCTTCAGATTTGCTCTTCTCTCAGGCTTTTGTCCTGGCGGTCAGGTGTGAGTCAGACTGGGCTTACCCCCAAAAGGGAATGAGCCGTTATTTCTCAAACTTACTGCATAAGGCTATTTTCGTCATTTGAGTAGAGATTTGAAGCTGTGGCTGAGGTAAGGTATTTTCGGTCAAAGTGGCGATGTCTCCGGGATGGGTCGGACCGGGATTACCCCCAAAAGGGTATGAATCCCTGCGCTCAATGTACCTTTAGCTTTTTTCTGGTTTTGAGCTAAAATTTCTGTAAATGTGGGATGCGCTTAAAACATTAAGCAAATCCTCTATTTTCCTTGAAAATGTTGGAAGCGGGCCCGCTGGGATTTGAACCCAGGATTTTCGGCTAACTCCCACTCTAAGAAGCGTCCGGAGGCCGACGCCTTAATCCGTACTAGACTACGGGCCCACAGTTTACAAACCAAACATTGCCCTTGTAATTTAAAGCTAACCTTGTTATTCTTGGATTAATTCTTCGTCTATCCACCAAGCCTTCTTCTTCCCAGACCTTTCGCCCGCATAATACTCAATTACTGATTTTCCAACTTGTTTTTTGGATGTTTTCTGGATTTTTCTAAGCCTGTTAAGTATGAGCCACCTGTTGGTTTTAACGTAAGCCGCCAATTCAGGCGTAGTCGCGCTTTTGTAATGAAGTAGGTACTCCATTATTTTATGGTCCACTTCATCGATGCAGAAAGAGTGCGGGTTAATCTTACCGTGCTGAAACGTGAGCAGCTCCAAATCGGCGAGGTATTTTCTGATTTGACCGAACTCCTGCTCAATTTTGCCCATTCTCTCTTCCAAGGCTAAAAGTTTATCTGCTTTAGGCGTTTTCTGCAGTTTCTCGCTTATGGCTTCCCTGATAAAGTTGCTTCTATCACCTTCAGGAATGCGTAGCGCCATTTCTTGGTAGACTTCTTCAGGTATTTTCACTGAAATTATTCTAACTTCACTCAATGCAGGCTCCTCCGCAACGTCATATTTACCTTTGTCTATTTCATTTTTTCCATAAACTAAAACCTGAATTTATGAAAAACTTAAAAAGCATTGCTTCCCTCGGTTTAAATGGGGTTGTGTGTGGCGAAAAAAGTCACGATCTCTTTAATTAAATGTGATGTCGGCTCTTTGGCTGGGCATCATGTTGTTCCCAAACCTCTTTTGGACATAGCTGAAAAAAACTTGAGAAAAGCCGTGAACGAAGGCATAATAAACAACTTTTTTGTTTTCAATGCTGGGGATGACCTTGAATTGCTTATGGCCCATGAAAACGGCGAGCAAGACAGGGACGTTCACAAACTTGCTTGGGATACGTTCAAGGAAGCCGCTGATAAAGCCTTACAGTTGAAACTCTACGCTGCAGGTCAAGACCTTCTGAAAGACGCGTTCAGCGGCAACGTCCGTGGAATGGACCCCGGCGTAGCAGAAATGGAAATTGAAGAACGCTTTATACCGCTAGATCAAAGCTAAAAACTACTCAGTGTAAACTGGTTGACCTGCCAATTTAGCTAACGCTATATACCGTTGCTCAACAATTTCATGCAATTGCCTGCGCAGGTCCTCTCCAACCACATTTCTTTGTTTTAGCAATGCAACTTTTTTAGCCAATTCCACGTCGCCTAATCCATTAAACCACGCTTCAAAATCACCGCGTTTTGCATGGAATTCTATTGATGCAATGTCGGCTCTTTCGAGTTTGTTTGCGAAGTCGCGAAGGTTATGGGCGTGCAGGTTTAGTGGTTTCTCCACATCGGCGTAGAAGTGGAATTCTTTATCATGTGGCGCGTAGGTTAATATTGCTGCAGCTTTTTCTTTGCTGGTTTCCGGTATGCCGAGGGCTTCTTTTCCTTTCTCAGTTATAACGTATTGTCCTTTTTCAGGTAAGCTTACGTATCCCATGCGAACGAGCCATAAGAGGTGCATCATGACTGGCTTGAACTCTTTTTTGGTTTCCTTGGCGATTTCCATGGCTTTCAATGGTTTTTCGTGTAGTAGTGTGGTTTCTAGTATTTCTTGTTTGATAGGTGATAAACTCATTTGCGGGCACCTTGCCTGTTAGTGCTATGTAGAACAGTCTAATCAAACTTTTCCTTTACTTTTGTTGTGACAAATGTTTTTTGGGGTTTCAGGTTGCTCGCGCAGAGAAGCAAAGCTTTAGTATGAGGTTCCTTATGCTAAGATGATAAAATGGTGACTGTTTAGGATGAAAATTGCTGTTTTTGTTTATGAGTATCCGCCTAAAATTGTTGGTGGATTGGGAACTTACGCCGCCGAGATAACACGAAAGTTTGTTTTGGACGATCACGATGTAACGGTTTTTACTATGAATGATGATGCTGGTTCGTTGCCAACTAGGGAAATTTGGCGGGGAATTGAGATTCATCGTCCATTGCACATCGACATTTCAGATTCACTCCCTGACGTGATCGCGGATGATATTAAGAAGTGGGGCAGGGGGTTGCATTTGTTCGGTAAACTTATGGTTTATAATTATTTATCTGCGGCTAAACTCATCAACGAGTTGATTAAGAAAGAAGGCATGAAATACGACATTGTTGTTGCGCATGATTGGCTTTCAGCAATGGGCGGGATCACAGTTAAAAGAGAAACCGGTTTGCCCTTAGCTTTCCATGTTCACTCAACCGAGAAAGGACGAACCTTAGGGAACGGCTCAAGCGTAGTTAGCAACATAGAATTGCGCGCAGGCAAAATGGCTGATTTGATTGTAACAGTATCGTACGCTATGAAGGATGAGCTTATACAGCTTGGTTTTCCCAAAGACAAGATTCAAGTAAGCTACAACGGTGTTGACCCCCAAAAATACAATCCAGCGAACGTATCTTCTGAGGAGATTAAGCGAATCAGGGGAAAATATGGCATCAAAGATAATGAACTGATGATTCTTTTCCTTGGTAGGCTCGTGGGCGTCAAAGGTGTTGATAAACTCATAATGGCGATGCCGCATATTCTAACAAAGATTCCTAACGCAAAACTTGTAGTTGTAGGTGTAGGCGACCTTCAAGAATACTTAGCAAACCTGACTAGAACCATGCGTTTAGATGAGTATATTAAATTCTGTTTTGACTTCATTCCAGAGGAAGAACGAATTTTACATTATGCTGCATGCGACATAGCAGTTTTCCCCAGCCACTATGAACCATTTGGTATTGTTGCTCTTGAAGCGATGAGCATGGAGAAGGCAGTTGTGGTTGGCGCTTCTGGTGTTAGTGGAATGCGTGAAATAGTAATTTGCTGCGGTGAAGAACAATGCGGTTACCACGTAGATCCAAATAACCCGTCTGACATTGCATGGGGAGTAATCAGCGCTTTAGAAGACCCTGAAAGGCGCAAGGTGCTTGGCAAAAATGGCAGGAAACGTGTTCTAGCCGAGTTCACTTGGAGCAGAATCGCCAAGAAAACCGTAGAGCTTTACGAAACAATAGTAAAACGCTGAGAACAGCGCTTGGTAATAATGACTGTTGACTTTGACTTAAAGTGCAGAGTCGCAAGAGAAGCCGCCACTTTACTTTATTTTGGAGCTGAAAAAGAATACAAACAAGCTAAAGAAAAAGCTGCAAAAACTTTGGGCGCTCACTTTTTGCCTTCTAACCTTGAAGTTGCTCTTGAACTGGATAAAATAGCTGAAGAAAACGAAGGCACAAAAAGAAAAGAGCGCCTAATTCAAATGCGAAAGGAAGCCCTAAAGATAATGAAGCTTCTTGATGCTTATTGTCCTGTTTTAATTGGGAGCGTTTGGCGGGGAACGATAAGGCAGGGAAGCGATATTGACATTGCCGTTTATACGGATGAGCCAGAAGAAATCGTAAAAATCCTCAAGGCTGAGAGGGTTAAAATTTCAAAAGCGGCTTGGACAACCGTAAACAAGCGTGGAATAACTTTGGCTTCATTTCATATATACGCTGAGACTTCAGCTAAACATGGACTCGAGATTGTTGCTCGAAGCTCTGAGGAAGCAGGGAAAAAGAGAAAATGCGAAATTTTCGGTGACGAAATCAAAGGTTTAAAGGTTCAGGAACTCGAAAAAATTCTTAAAACTAACCCAACCCAACAATTCATCCCAGCATAATTCTCGCTGAAAATTGTTTTTTCATCAAAAAAGCACATAAAGAACATATTCAATATTTATTTTTGAATAACTGATGAAAAATGGCAATAGATAAAAAATCCCTCAAGAAAATGTTTCCAAACCTCTACAATGAGCTAGAAACAGGAGAAGTCAAGGTTCCAATTAATGCCGTGCGAAAAAACCCACTGGAAGCCGAAGAAGCCGCTACTGGCGAGGAATGTGAAGAGTGCGAGGAAGAGGAGTTTGCCCCCTGCACTGAAACGCCTGATAAGCTACGCCATTTTAACCCATCCGCCGTAGACTTTATTCGCCGATGCGACACGGAAACGCAAGCGGAAGAAATTATTGCTTACCTGCAGAAAAAAGGCGAAATAACCAAAGAGTATGCTGAGGAACTGCGGTGCAAGCTTAAACGTGAAGGCGTAAGAAGCTTTGGTCCCAAAAAAGAAGAAAACTATTACTTTAGAGAAGGCGGAATTTTCTAACCATTTCATCTTCTTTTCAAACATCAAAAAACTGCAATCATTTGGGCAGTTGATACTAAAGCTACTCTGTCATTGATTGCTTATATAGGGAGGCTATAACTTTTTCCGAGCACTAGAGATTGCGCTTGTTTATCTTGTTTGCTTGTATTTTTGTCGGAAAATTAATTAAGATAAAGACTCTTGTACAAACTCTGAAAATATGGTGATGTATTATGACGATAAAAGTAGGAATTAACGGATTTGGAAGAATCGGAAGGCTTCTTTACCGCGCAGCACTCGAACGCAACGCAAAAATTGACTTCGTAGCAATCAACGATCTCGCAGACGCCAAAACAAATGCTCATCTCCTCAAATATGACTCAATCCACGGGCGCTTCCCCGGCACAGTCGAAGTCGAAGGCAACGACATAGTCGTCAACGGAAAAACCCTCAAATGTCTCAGCGTAAAAGACCCAGCACAACTGCCATGGAAAGACCTTGGAGTTTACTTAGCAGTAGAATCCACTGGCTTGTTTACCAACCGTGAAGGCGCAGGCAAACACTTTCAAGCAGGAGCAAAGAAAGTCCTCATCAGCGCACCGGCAGAAAACCCAGATGCAACCATTGTATTAGGCGTAAACGACAAGTCGTATGACCCAGAAAAACACAATATCTTAAGCAACGCTTCATGCACAACAAACTGTCTAGCACCAATTAGCAAAGTATTAGTCGACAACTTTGGCTTAGAAAAAGGCTTAATGACAACATGCCACAGCTACACAAACGACCAACGCATCCAAGACCTTGTCCACAAAGACCTACGCAGAGCAAGAGCAGCAGCATTAAACATTATCCCTACAAGCACAGGTGCAGCAAAAGCAATCGGCTTAGTCCTGCCAAGTTGCGCTGGGAAAATGAATGGCTATTCCCTGCGTGTGCCTACACCAGACGTATCCATTGTTGACTTAACAGCTATACTAGGCAAAGAAGTCACCAAAGACGAAATTAACGCTGCCATGAAGAAAGCCGCAGCAGGCCCACTTAAAGGCATCTTAGAGTACACTGAAGACCCAATCGTTTCAAGCGACGTACTGCACAGCACTTACTCAGCAGTCCTCGATGCACAATTAACCATGGTTTTAGGTGAAAAGAGCAACTTCGTTAAAGTCTTCGCATGGTACGATAACGAATGGGGCTTTAGCAACCGCATGGTTGAATTCATCGAACTGATTGGCAAAAAAGCAGGTCTCTAAACAAGCAAACAAACTTAAATCCTTCCTATCTTTTTCTTTTCTAAACTAAAAAGAAGTGAAAAACATGGCGAAATACAAGACCTTAGACGATTTTCAAGTAAAAAACAAAGTTGTCCTAGTCAGAGTAGACTTCAACTCAGAAATAGACCCGCAAACCAAGAAGGTCACAAGCGACGTACGCATAAAAGCACATGCCGAATCAACACTCAAAGAGCTGGCTGAAAAAGGCGCCAAAACCGTTGTCCTAGCACATCAGGGACGAAAAGGAGACCCAGACTACACACCACTCAAACAACACGCAGAAATACTGCAGAAAATCCTCAAATGCCCAGTAAAATACGTCGACGATGTATTTGGTGAAAAAGCAAAAAACGCCATCAAGAACCTAAAAGGCGGAGAAATCCTGGTTCTTGAAAACGTACGCTCGTGGGATGGAGAAACCAAAAGCGGCACACCAGAACAACACAGCAAAACTGAACTCGTCCAAAACCTCGCGCCACTCGCAGATTTATTCGTTAACGATGCTTTCGCCGCTGCACACCGCGGACACGTATCCATGGTCGGCTTCACGGCAGTATTGCCAAGTGCTGCAGGGCGCATTATGGAGCGAGAACTGAAAAGCTTAAGCAAAGCATTGGAAAAGCCTGAGAAGCCATCGGTTTACGTTATGGGTGGAGCAAAAGCCGACGATAGCCTCGAAATCAGCAAGTACGTTCTCGGCAACGGCATAGCAGATTACGTGCTTGTTGGCGGTGTAACCTCTCAATTGTTCCTTGCAGCTAAAGGCTTTGACCTTGGCAAGAAGAACATGGATTTTCTGGCAAAGAAAGAGTTAACAGGCTTGATTCCAGGCATTAAAGCGTTAATGGAGCAGTATGGCGATAAAGTTGTTGTGCCAGTTGATGTTGCATTAGACGTAAATGGTAAACGCAAAGAAATCCCCATAAGCAAGCTGCCAACTGAGCACTCAATTTTTGACATAGGAGCAAAAACCGTCGAGAACTATTCAAAAATCATCTCGAACGCTAAATCCATCGTTGTCAGCGGACCAATGGGAGTTTACGAAAACAAAGAATTCAACTACGGCACCAAAAAAGTCTTCGAAGCCATAGCAAACAGCAAAGCCTTCAGCCTTGCAGGCGGCGGAAACACCATTGCAGCCATAGAAGAATACGGTTTAAGCAAAAAAATCGGTTACATAAGCACTGCTGGCGGAGCATTAATCGAGTTCCTCATGGGCAAAAAACTACCAGGCGTTGTAGCTCTAGAAACAGCTACAAAAACAAAGAAAATCTAATTTTCTTTTTCTTTATTTTTTATTGCTTTATTTGCTTGATTGAAATGATTTCAGCAAGATTTTCACTAATAGATTGGAGATCTTTTGCTATGAAGTCTGGTTTTTGCTGGCTATCGAAAAGGTCTTTTAACGTGTAAAACTGAGACGCAACAAATACGGTTTTTAGTCCTGCTTGTTTTGCTCCTTTAATGTCTTCAATTGGGCTGTCGCCAATGTAAACTGCATGGTTCGCTTGGACTTGCAGCTTGTTTAGGGCGTCTTGGAATATGTGGCTGCTTGGTTTTCGCCAGCCGTTTTCTTCTGAAACCACAACCGCGTTGAAGAACGTGTTTATTCCCGTTTTCCTTAGGCTTGAGTAGATGACTGGTGCATGGGTGAAGTTTGAGATTAAGGCTACTTTGCATTGTTGGGTTGCTTGTTTGATTAGTTTTTTTGCGCCTGCTCTTAGCTCAAGCGTGTCTACGTAGTCTTTGAAGAAAACGTTCAAGGCAGCTTTAATTCGGTAATCATCCGCTGTCACCTTAAAGCCGAGATTGCCGAGCGCTTCTGCTACCCAAATTGCATTGGTTACTTCTCTTAGTTGCTTATAGCGTATTTTGCGGTATTTCTCGTGCGCTTGAATGTAGGCTTCCAAAAACTTGTCTTTGGCAACATCAAAACCTTCGTTCACCAATGCCATGTGCAGTTTTTCTCTTGAGGCTTCCATCGTGTAGTTTCCGCAGTTGACGAGTGTGCCAATGTAATCAAATATTACCGCTTTAGCGCAATCCATTTTAGGGTTCTCTCTTTTCCGCTAAGATGATGTTGTCGGCGACTTGTTGGATTTTTTTGCCAATAGCAGTGTTAAGCAACTTCTCCACGTCACCGATGGCATCTTCTACCTGTGGGTCGAAGGGGATTTCGCCGAGAAACTTTAATCTCAACTTTCCTGTTTCCTCTGCGATGCCTTTTGCCTTGTCCATCTTCATGTTTTCGATAACACCGATTATTGGCATCTTCAACGCGCACAACAGGCTCACTTGTTTCTTTACGGTTTCAAAAGCTAACAATGAAGGCGTTGTGACTATTAGGAATTCAATGCGTTTAATCAGCCTTACCAAGTCAAGAACTGCGTCGCCGATGCCTGGCGGCATGTCGATTACTAGAAAATCAAGTTTACCCCACTGCGTAACTGACAATAGCTCAATTAAAGCGTTTGAAACGTCTGCTCCTCGCAACGGTGCTGGGTTATCGCCCACAAAGTAAACAAGCGACATGTATTCTAAGCCGTGAACTGTTGGCGGAATTATGCCTTTTTCCTCTTTCAGCTGCGTGTTTTGGGCGTTTAAGATTATGTGGGTTGATGGGCTTGTGAAGTCTAAGTCGAATAAGCCTACTTTGCAGCCGTTTTGTGCAAGGGTTAATGCGAGCGTTGTTGCGACCATGCTTTTTCCAACTCCGCCTTTGCCGCTTGAAACTGCGATAATTCGGCTTATTCGGCTTAAACGCTTGTTTATTACGCTTGTTCTGGGGTCAACCACGATTATTTGGCTCCTTTTATGTTCTCAAGCCAAACCCCACGCCCGCTGACGATTTCAAAGTCAGGACTGCCACATTTAGGGCACTTAATGTAAGTGTGCGCTACTTCAGGAACAAAATGGATAGCTTCTGCAGTGTTTTTATCAAGTTTTTTTATGTTAAACTGCCATGTGGTTCCGCAAACTCTACACTTCAATGGCGTTTTAGCTTTTAAGATGTGAAATTTAGCGTTCTTGAAAATTTCTGGTTTCATTTGCGAAAGAGCAAAGCGCAAAATGCCAGGCTCCACCTGCTGAAGCTCACCAACCTTAATGGTTACCTCTGTAACTTCCTTCAACTTCTCCTTCTCAGCAATCTCCTTCGCAGATGTGAGGATTGCTTCAGCTAAAGCCCATTCATGCATAAACTAACCTAACTTTAAGCATCTTTAAAAGAATATTGTGACAAACTGCAGTTTTAAAGAAAAAATGTGTTCTCTAATGCCGGAGCAATTATAGCCAGTTGCAAAATCAAACCTTTGGTGCATTGGCTTTTCGTATTAAGAGGGTTAGCGCAAACGATAACTAGCTTTAAATCTGGTTACCTATCTTAGGTAGAATAACTGGTGGTTTCAGTGGAGAAACAGATCAGAATTCTGGCGTTCGCTGGAAGCCTAAGAAAAGGTTCATATAACAAAGCCTTAGTCCGTGCGGCTGTGGAGCTTGCACCTGAAAATGTAGCAATGGAAGTTTTTGATTTGGAAGGGATTCCACCCTACAATCAAGACCTTGAAAATACTCCACCAGAAAGGGTAAATGAGTTCAAAGATAAAATCAAGAGTGCCGACGCGCTTTTGATTGCAACTCCAGAATATAACTATTCAGTGCCTGGGGTGTTAAAGAACGCGATTGACTGGGCTTCGAGACCGAAAGTAGGAAATCCGCTTGAAGGCAAACCCGTTGCAATCATGAGTGCATCAATCGGAAGGCTTGGTGGAGCCAGAGCACAATATCACCTGCGTCAATCTTTTGTTTTTCTTAACATGCATCCAGTTAACCAGCCTGAAGTCATGCTGCCCTCAGCCGCTGACAATATTGACCCCAATGGCAGGTTAACTAATGAACAAACAAGAGTGCTTATCAGGCAACTGCTTGAAGCGCTGGTGGCATGGACTAATAGACTAAAAGGTAAGCCACAATAAAACTTGATTAACGGCACTGTTTTAGCGCTGACTAGCAAAGCCTTAAAATTGTTAGAGGCCACGTTAGGGATTAGGCGCGGAACTTGAGAGTCATAGCTGACCTGCATATTCATGGTCGTTACAGTCGGGCAACAAGCGAGCAAATGAGCATTCCTGAAATCGCTCGCTACTCAAAAATTAAGGGTTTAAACCTTGTAGGCACAGGCGACTTTACTCATCCGCAATGGCTCAAAGAAATCAAAGAAACGCTCACAACAGAGCAGGATACAGGCCTTTTCAAATTAACCAGCAACATGGACTCCTCAACTCGCTTTATACTTACAACCGAAGTGTGCACCATCTTCGATTACAAAGGCGAATCCAAGAAAGTTCACCATGTCTTATTGACCCCAAGCATGGAGACCGCTGTTCAAATTAATGAATCGCTTAAACGCTTTGGCGATTTAGCCTCAGACGGCAGACCAATCCTAGACATGACGGCTCCACAGCTTGTTGAACAAGTAATGGCTGTTTCAAGCGAAAACATGATTTTTCCAGCTCACGCTTGGACGCCGTGGTTTAGCATTTTCGGCGCCTTCAGCGGCTTCGACACCATTGAAGATTGTTATCAAGACATGACAAAGCACATCCACGCCTTGGAAACTGGTTTAAGCAGCGACCCCCCAATGAACTGGCGCCTTAGCAACCTGGACAGGTTCACTTTAGTTTCTAATAGTGACTGCCACAGTTTTTGGCCATGGCGCATCGGCAGGGAAGCCAACGTTTTCGAACTTGAAAAATTCACTTACCAGCAAGTCACGGGCGCCATAAAAAGCAATGATCCAGCACGGTTCAAGTTTACTATTGAGACCGACCCTGCTTATGGCAAGTATCATTGGACTGGACACCGCAACTGCAAAGTATCCCTCGCACCGCAAGAAGCTATAAAATTCAATAATGTTTGTCCAGTTTGCCGCAGAAAACTCACCAAAGGGGTAGAGCAACGCGTTGAAGAACTTGCGGACAGACCTATAAACTTCAAACGTGAAGGCGCACCGGGATTTTTGCGTTTGCTTCCACTCTCGGAAATTATAGCTGCAGTGTTAGGTACTGGTTCGCCTTCGACTCAAGCCGTTTGGAAAAACTATAATTTGCTGGTTGAAAAATTCGGGAATGAGTACACTGTGCTAATTGATACGCCGATGGATGCGCTGGCTAAGGTGGTGGATGCACCGATAGCCCAAGCCATAGTTAAAGTTAGAAACGGCACAGTTAAGGTTACGCCAGGATACGACGGCGTTTATGGACAGATTGTTTTAGGCGTTGATGCCCCAGCGGTTAAACCTAAGCCCGCACATGGAACCGTTAAGCAGTTGAATATCGCTGACTTCTGGTGATAAGCTTAACATAAAAACGCTTGATTAATTATAATCACGATAGAAAGATGGATTGCTGAGGTTGTGATTGCTTTCAAACTTATAAGGTACTTTAACATGTTTATTTCTTTGTGGTTTGATGGCTAAGATAACATGTTTGGATGAAGAAGACCGTAAACTCCTCATTGAAACTAAGCAGAAGCTTGACGAGGCGACTAAACTTTTGGGCGAACTTATGGAAACGATTGAGATTTTGAGTAATCCAGAAACGATGAGTGAAATTCAGCAGGGGCTCGCAGATATCAAGGCTGGAAGAGTTAAGGAGTTACGAACGCTTCTGAAGGAAGAAGCCCGTTGAAATACACCGTTATCTTGTCAAGACAAGCTGAGCATTTCTATAAAGAGTTAGAGCAAAAAACCAAGACACAAGTTAGGGATTGTTTGATAAGTTTAGAGGATGAAGCTTACGCTGGAAAGCGGCTCCACGGCGACCTAAAAGAAAACTGGAGTTTACGAGTAGGAAGGAAGCTGCGGGTAATATACACCATTTCAGAGAAAGATAAAATAGTTTATGTTATAGCGATAGGCCAAAGAAACACTATTTACCAGTAATTGTTTTTAGCAAGTTTTAAGAAGGCATCAAAAGTCTAGTTTCCCTTTCAAGTTAGCACTTTAAAGCTATGTTAAAACAAAATGATTTAATTCCCTCAAAGAATTCTAGTTTTAACGTTACGCTTTACAAAGGATAGATTAATCTTGAAAGACCTTCTAACAAAAATAAATAACACAGCCATTAAGTTCGGAGCCCAATACGCTGAAGCCCGAGCCCAAAAACTTTTCAAAACAATGCTCACTTTGAAAGAGGAGCGTGTGGAAGCAGCTAAGCAGGGCATTGAGAACGGCGTTGCTTTGCGTGTGCTTGTTAATGGCGCGTGGGGTTTCGCTTCAGTTGGATCATTGAACAGTGAAATTTTGGAAAGTGCTGTTTCGGATGCTTGTAGAATGGCTAAGATGGCTAGTTCACGGTTGAAAACGCCGATTAAGCTTGCCGAAGCTAAAGTGATTAATGACCGTGTTGAGTCGAAACCGAGGAAGAATCCGGCAGATATTCAGATGGAGGATAAAATTAAAACGGCTTTGGCGGTAAACAAGACTGGTTTGGGCTTTGATAAGCGAGTAAAAAGTTGCACGATAGATTATCTTGATTTGACTGGAACCAGCTATTTTGTGAACAGCGACGGCACAAGTATAGAGCAGGATAAACTGTATGTTTGGGCAAGAATAACTGCTTCAGCCTTAAACGAGGGCGTTTTCACTTTTAGCCGAGAAGAAATAGGCTCCACAGCAGGCTACGAAGTATTCGATGAGCAAGCCCCCGAGGTCTTGGGCGAAAAAGTTGCGAAACGCGCGATTGAACAGTTAAACGCTAAATCGCTGAAGGGCGGAACGTTCCCAGTTGTTTTGGGTCCAAACGTGGTAGGTGTTTTTGTTCATGAAGCGTTTGGGCATTTAGCTGAAGCTGACTTAG
>Ga0208192_1000494_pt1 | contig 32228 bp, 23 predicted proteins | sample June2015DPH_13_1_2_FD_184711 | JGI IMG/M metagenome (GOLD analysis project Ga0208192, IMG submission 184711) | Peatland microbial communities from SPRUCE experiment site at the Marcell Experimental Forest, Minnesota, USA - June2015DPH_13_150... | ecosystem: Environmental > Terrestrial > Soil >... | reverse complement strand
GCAAGTGTCGCCGGCAGCAGAAGTCCGGCGTCGGCGACCAGACCCGTCCCGTCGAACGCCACGCCGAGTCGCTTCAGGCTGTGGGATGATCGCATCTATCAGGTGCTCCTCTACTGAGCCGGCTGGGCGGTTCGCAACGCCAGTTTCTCAGTTCAGAAGGGCACCTGATTCGTCCTCAGCGCACTCTGCCGCACCCGCGGCTCGGTGGATCCGGGCTAAGAACGAACCCTTCGCCCCGGCAAGCCCCGCTATCCTGCTGGCCGCTTGACGACCCCTTATCGAATTGGGCCGCCGGCGCAGCCTCCCATGCAACCTTGTCCTTCAACTAGAAGGCCATAGAGAGATGAGCGCTGCTCGATCCCGTCCACGATCCGAGGGTCCGTGAGGCCTGCCTGGATCGAAATCAAATGCGACGTACCCAGCTTGACCGCGGGGCCGCTTTCATAGAGCAGGATCGTGACCGCCACGGATCGTGTGGGGATGGTCGAGGCGAGAGGGTTTGAACCCACCGTTCCCACATGCCGGATTGTGGTGACGAGCGAGATCACAGATGCGCTAAGACGCCGCCGCCGGAGCAGCCCACCGGGCTACTTGGGCCAGCGCCGTTCGTAGAGTCGCTGCTCCTCGACGGTCCGCTCGGCAAGGGGTTCCGCCTCCAGTCGGTCGTCCGGGATCGGTACCCCGCTCTCGACCGATCTGCCGTACCTGCCCCGTGCGATGCGCTCCTCGGCGCGCTCGACGGCGGCGAGCTGCTCGCGGAGGTCGGCCGCGAGGGCGATGGCGACCGAAGTGCTGCCGGCGTCTTCGTACTCTCCGGTCTGCTGGCGCTCGAGGGACCCTTCGGCACGGATCTTGCCGCCCAGCTCGGCCAGCATGGATTCAACACGCGCCCGCTCCCAGGCAACATGTTCACGGGCCCGTGGCTCGTTCACGATGACCTCCTGGCCGGGTCGACCTGGCTGCTCGCCTGGTCCCGGCGTAATTCTCCCCCGATTCCGGGTAAACACTTCCGTCACCTGTCGAACGGTGCCGTCGCCGTCCCGGTAACCAGGATGTGACGCATGTGCAATAGCGCCAACGGAGAACCGCGTCGGCGGGCGCCTTGGTGCGCGTCACGTCGCGCCGACGACGAACCCGTAGACGCAGGGCCGAAAAGCCTCGCTCAACCCGCCGGTCAGGCCAGACGTCGCCCGAGCCCGGCGTCGCGGTGAAGCGTCACCCGAGGCGCCAACGCCGCAGCGGGGAGTTCACGCAGCGCGGCCGCGCGATCAGGACTCGGCCGTTACCGGCTCGCACCGAGAGGACTAGATCAGCCGCCGTGCTGGCTGCGGAAACAATCGCTGCAATAGACCGGCTTGCCGCTGGTCGGGCGGAATGGGACCTGGGCTTCCTTGCCGCAGGACGAGCACGTCGCCGCGAACATCTCGCGGGGTCCGCGATCATAGCCACCACCACCGCCGCGGCCGTAGCTGCCGGCGCCGCTCGAATAGCCAGCGCCGGAGCTGTACGAGCTCCCACCGCCCTCACTGTTGCGCGCCGCCTTGCGGCTGGCGCGGCAGGAGGGGCAGCGACGAGGCTCGGTGAAGCTACGCTGCGAGTAAAAATCCTGCTCGGACGCCGTGAACACGAATTCCTGTCCACAGTCCGCGCAGGTCAGATTCTTGTCGTTGTACACGAAAACGAAAACTCCTCTCGATAGCCAACGCGATCCCTTCGGGTTCTCGCGTCAGTCGTGAGAGGAGTCCGAGTTTGCGTCGAGCTACGTCCTTGGCCACGGGCGATTCCATGACCGTTACGTGCCAAAGGTAGACCAGTGCGACCGATCTGCATAGCCTCCCCGGAGAATCGTGTCGTCTCCCGAAGAATCGGGCGCACATTGGCCCGGACGAGCCGTTGTGCCGGTGGATCCGGGCTTAAGCCGAAGCTTCGCTGGGCTCCGGGGTGCCATCCCAGATGCCGCGCGTGCCGCCCAGGATCGATCGGACGAAGTCCAGCACGAGACCAATCAATCCCGTCACGTGGCGTCGTCTACGGTAGGTCGCCTGGGCGCCATCATTCGGGCGACAACCTCTGACTCGAACAGACACTGACTGTGCGTCACGCTCATGGTGACGATCCCGCCGCTGATTGGCCCTGGCCTCAGACAGGGCTTCGGGGCTCCTGACCGCTACCCGAACAGCTCGCCTTGCTCGGCGGCCTTCTTGGCTACTCGCTCGGCCTGCTGGTAGGCCGGTAGCACGAGCAGCGGCAGGTCCGGCCGGTGGTGCTCCTCCAGTAGCTCGCGGATGGTCAGGATTTGGATTCGCTGGTAGTCGCGTCCGAACAACTCTGAGTAGTAGATGCCTGCCGTCGTTGCCTCTATGTGCATCGGGCCGGACGGCTCCTCCAGGGTGACGAACAGGCCGATCTCTGCCTTCTCGCGGTCCAGCACGCCCTTTAGGTCGCGCACCATTCCCGAGTTGACGGCGCCTCTCTTGACGCTGACAAGCGCCCTGCCGACCTCGCCATGTGGCCCGGTCGAGAAGCTGATAACGCCGTCGATGCCTCGGTCTGCGCCCTTCTTCTGGACGCCTCCCACGGGTTGCGCGCCGACCAGGTCGAGGGCCCACCACTGGAACTGGTACTGGCCTTCAAAGCCAGTGCCGTGCAGCATCGCGCGGGCGCCCTCAACCTCTGTCGGCTGGCCAACAACCGGGACATCCGCTAGGCCAAAACTGTCCTTCAGTCTGGCCCGCATTACAGCAATCGCGAGGTAGGTAACGTCGATGCCGATCTACTGACGGTCGAGCGTCTGCGCGGCTACAAGTGCAGTCCCGCATCCGCAGAACGGGTCGAGCACGATGTCGCCCGGGTTCGAGGAGAGGTTGGCCACCCTCTCCAGGAGCGCAAGGGGCTTTTGAGTCGGAAACCCGAGACGCTCCTTGGAGGATGAGAACCCGCGAAGCATGTCGATCTCGAGCCAGAGATCCTGGAGCGGCACTCCCTTGGACTCATCGAGATAGCGCTTGATGTAGAGCTTGTTGGTCGGCGTGATGACAATCCTTCCCTCGTCCCACAGCTTGTCCATGTTCGCTCGGCTGTAGGCCCAATATCGACCCTCTGGCGCCGATGGCCCCGGCGTTCGCGACGGCGAGGCGGACGAGCTCCGCGTCATTGCCCGAGCGCCGGATCAGGCAGGGGTCCGAGGATTCGCAGAAGGCCAGCCCGGAACCGAAGGTGTGCTCCGGCCTGGACGAGAGCCTCATGCAGGTCTTCCACACGGTCTTGATGAAGGGGGAATGCCCGAGGATGACGTTCAGGGCCCCGGGCTTCTCGATTCGGACTGTCCGCGACTCGATGTCGCATCCGCCACGGCCTCCCCACGCAGCGCCCTCGGATGGGCCGAACGCCTCTTGCCGCCCGCCCGGGTTCGGTAGAGAGTCACGCCCGCAAGGAAGTACTGACGCGCCCTAGACGATCACCACGCGCCCGGAGCGGATCAAGGAGGTCGACGACGAGATCCTCAACCTCGGTGTCACAGTCCTGAGTCCAGTGGGCCCTGCTGGGCCATGACTTCGTGAGCATCGTGGAGGCGCCCGACGTCGGTGGGCCGCTCATCGAGACGCAGCGAGGCGTGATCGACGCCCTCGCCGAGGCGATCAAGTCGCGTCCGCGGGAGTAGGGCGGAGCGAGCACGATACAGACCGTGATCTCGTCCCCCGGGACCACGTCTCGGGCCGATAGGGCCTCTCCGTCTGGTGAGTTACACGGTAAGCGGGGCGTGCTGGCATGCCCCTACGGTCGTAAGCACGCGACCAACTAGAACAGGCGTTCAGCTCGATGGATCGCTTCGACAAGTTCACGGATCGCGCCCGCAAAGTCCTGACCCTCGCTCAGGACGAAGCGCAGCGGTTCAACCACAACTACATCGGCACGGAGCACATACTCCTCGGCCTGGTCCGCGAAGGCGAAGGCGTCGCCGCGCGCGTCCTCGAGAACATGAACGTCGAGCTGCCCAAGGTCCGGACCGCGGTCGAGTTCATCATCGGTCGAGGCGATCGTCCCGTCGTGGGCGAGGTCGGTCTGACCCCGCGCGCCAAGCGCGTCATCGAGCTGGCAATCGACGAGGCACGGCGCCTCGGTCACAACTACATAGGCACTGAGCACCTGCTCCTCGGGCTCGTCCGAGAAGGTGAAGGGATCGCGGCGGGCGTCCTGGAGTCGCTGGGCGTGAGCCTGGACAAGGTTCGCCATGAGGTCATCCGCGTCCTGTCGCAGTCGTCATCGGCCGGTCCCACCCAGGAGACCAAGCGCGCCAGCAAGACCCCGACCCTCGACCAGCTCGGCATCAACCTCACCGAGGCGGCTCGACTCGGCAAGCTCGATCCGGTCATCGGTCGCGAGAAAGAGATAGAGCGGGTCATCCAGATCCTGTCGCGCCGGACGAAGAACAACCCGGCCCTCATCGGCGAGCCAGGCGTCGGCAAGACGGCCATCGCCGAGGGCCTGGCTCACCGGATCGTCAACGGCGACGTTCCTGAGACGCTGCTCAACAAACGCGTCCTGACGCTCGACATCGGCTCGCTCGTCGCCGGGACCAAATACCGCGGTGAGTTCGAAGAGCGGCTCAAGAAGATCATCGAGGAGCTGCGCAGCACCAACGACGCAGTCCTGTTCATCGACGAGCTCCACACGCTGGTCGGCGCGGGCGCCGCCGAAGGCGCGATCGACGCGGCCAACATCCTCAAGCCGCCGCTCGCCCGTGGCGAGCTGCAGTGCATCGGCGCCACCACGCTCGACGACTACCGCAAGTACATCGAGCGGGACGCATCGCTCGAGCGGCGCTTCCAACCGGTAATGGTCGAGGAACCGACGATCGAGCAGAGCGTCGCCATCCTGATGGGGATCCGCGAGCGCTACGAGCAGCACCACAAGGTCCAGATCACCGACGACGCGGTCAAGGCCGCGGTCGACCTGTCGACCCGCTACATCACGGACCGCCATCTGCCCGACAAGGCCATCGACCTGATCGACGAGGCGGCCAGCCGCGTGCGGCTCCGCTACGCATCGGCGCCGCCCGCACTCCGCGAAGCCCAGAAGGAGCTCGACAAGATCACGCGCGAGAAGGACAGCGCCATCAACTCGCAGGAGTATGAGGAGGCGGCGACCCTCCGCGAGACTGAGGCGGCCGCCCGCCAGAAGGTCGACGACCTGCGGTCCGAATGGCAGTCGTCTATCTCCAACGAACAGCCTCAGGTCGACGAGGAAGAGATCGCCCAGGTCGTGGCGATGTGGACCGGCATCCCGGTCACGCGCATCGCACAGGAAGAGTCGGAGCGGCTGCTCCACATGGAGGACGATCTCCACAAGCGAGTCATCGGCCAGCAGGAAGCCATCGAGATCGTCTCCAAGGCGGTTCGACGCGCCCGCGCCGGCTTGAAGGATCCGAAGCGGCCGATCGGCTCGTTCATCTTCCTAGGCCCGACGGGCGTCGGAAAGACCGAGCTGGCGAAGGCGCTGGCCGAGTTCATGTTCGGCAGCGAGGACGCGCTCATCAAGATCGACATGAGCGAGTTCATGGAGCGCCATAACGTCAGCCGTCTCGTCGGCGCGCCTCCCGGTTACGTGGGCTTCGACGAGGGCGGCCAGCTGACCGAGGCGGTTCGCCGCAAGAGCTACGCCGTCATCCTCCTCGACGAGATTGAGAAGGCCCATCCAGAGGTCTTCAACATGCTGTTGCAGATCCTCGAGGACGGCCATCTCTCCGACGCCAAGGGCCGGCGAGTCGACTTCCGCAACTGCATCATCATCATGACCAGCAACCTGGGCGCCCGGCAGCTCCAGACCAACTCGTCGCTCGGTTTCCGCCAGCAGGGCGAAACCGAGGAGGAGCGCCGGACCGCCTCGTTCGACCTGATGCGCGAGAAGGTCGACAAGGAGCTGAAGCAGACCTTCCGGCCCGAGTTCCTCAATCGCATCGACGCCACGGTCGTCTTCCGCTCGCTCACGGTCGAGGAGATCCGGCTGATCGTGGACTTGATGCTGGCTCGCGTCCGCGAGCAGCTGCGGGCCCAGGGCATGACCCTCGAGGTCACGCAGGCGGCCAAGGACCACATCATCAAGATCGGCTACGACGTCGCCTACGGCGCCAGGCCGCTCCGCCGCGTCATCCAGAACATGGTCGAGGACGTACTGGCCGAGCGGCTTCTGCTCGGTAAGTACGGCCACGGCACGAACATCGTCGTGGACAAGGGCCCCGAGGCGGGCCTCGAGATCACGGCCGCCGACGAGAAACAACCCGTCGAAGCCGCTCGCTGAGCCGAGGCGGAGGGGGTGGCGCGCTCGCAAAGCCGGTACATCTGCCAGGCATGCGGCGCTGCCCATCTCCGATGGGAGGGCCAGTGCCGCACCTGTGGCGCCTGGAACACCCTCGTCGAGACGGTCGTGCGCGAGCCCGAGGGGCGACGGCGCGTGGGCCCTGGGACCGGCCCGGGGGCGTCGGCCGGGAAACCCCAGTCGCTACGCGGCCTGCGCGAGGCCGAACCGGTGCGGATCCCCACCGGCCTCGGCGAGGTGGACCGCGTTCTGGGTGGCGGACTCGTCCCAGGATCGGTGGTCCTGCTCGGCGGCGAGCCGGGCATCGGCAAGTCGACGTTGCTGCTCCAGGCAGCGGCCGGCCTCGCCTCCGGCAGCCGCGCCGGGACGATTCTGTACGCAACGGGAGAGGAATCGGCCGGGCAAGTGAGGCTTCGGGCGGCCCGTCTGGGCCTGCTCGAAGGAGCCGCCGCCGACATGGTCTCGGTCGTGGCCGAGACCGAGGTCAGCCGCATCATCGACCTGGCACGCGAGGCGCGGCCCCTGGTCTTGATCGTCGACTCGATTCAGACGGTCACCATCGACGAGCTCGAGGGCCCAGCCGGCAGCGTCGGTCAGGTCCGCGAGTGCGCGCTCCGGCTCATGGAGATGGCCAAGGGCGACGGGATCGCGGTCATCGTCGTCGGCCACGTCACGAAGGATGGCACCCTGGCCGGTCCGAAGACGCTCGAACACCTGGTCGACGCGGTCCTCAGCCTGGAAGGCGAGCGGACTGCCGCGCTCCGTCTCCTGCGAGCTACGAAGAACCGCTTCGGCTCGACCGAGGAGGTTGGCGTCTTCGAGATGGCTGAGCACGGACTGGCCGAGGTCGCCGATCCCGGCCGGGCGTTCCTGGCGACCACTCAGGAGCACGCCCCGGGAAGTGTCGCAGGAGCCACTCTCGAGGGGTCGCGGCCGCTTCTGGTCGAGGTCCAGGCGCTGGTAGCGCCTGGGAGTTACGGGAGTCCGCGCCGGACCGCCTCCGGCGTCGACGCCACCCGGATGGCACTGCTGATCGCCGTGCTCGGCCGCCGGGCCGGCATCGGCTTGGGCAGCCACGACGTGTACGCCAACCTGGCTGGCGGCCTCGAGCTGACCGACCCCGGTCTGGACCTGCCGCTCTGCCTGGCGCTGGCTTCGTCGCTACGGGACAGACTGATACCGCGCGACCTGATCGCGGTCGGGGAGGTTGGGCTGCTGGGTGAGCTCCGACCCGTTCCGGGTCTCGAGCGTCGGGTTCGCGAGGCGGCGCGGCTCGGCTTCCGGACCGCCGTCGTGCCGGCTTCGCGGCGTGGCGATCTGCCGACGGTTCCCGGCATCGAGATCATTACCGTCTCGAGTCTTCGCGACGCCATCGGCCACGCGGTCGGGGCCGGTGCCACTCGGGCCACCGAGCCGGGCCGAGGAGGCGAACCGCCCAGAATCAGCGTCCAGGATTTCGCCGGCGGGCGCGAGTCGCCAACTGGATCCGGGATCTCCGGCGATCGCTAGCAGGCACGGCTGGGACCCCCACGGCGATCCGACCGGCGCTCGAAGACGCGGCCAGAGCACTGGCGAGGTGTGGGACGCGATGCTAGGCTGACAGGGACGAAGCAACCTTCATCCGAGTGTTTCATTCGAGTCCTTTCATCCCGGATTCATTCATCCGCTTCGTCGCTAGGCATGGAATTGTGATTCGCATCATTCGGCTGCTTGGTGGGGCGTTCGGCGCCTTGGTCGGTCTGGCGTTTGTGCTGGCCGAGGAGGGGCAGTTCGAGAAGACCGGGCAGCCCGGCCTGCTCATTCCGATCTGGGTTGCCGCCTGGATCTCGGTTGGGTTTCTCCTGCTCCCGTACCTAACCGTCGTGCCGGCGGGTCAGCTCATTCGGGGCGTTCGGGCCATGTCGACCGCCGAGTTCATCGCCGCCATCGCGGGCCTGCTCATCGGACTGCTGATAGCGCTGCTGCTGGGCCTGCCGCTCTCGTCTCTGCCGGAACCGTTCGGGCGCTACCTGCCGATCGGCGTGTCGGTCTGTTTCGGCCTCGGGATGCTCGGCCTCACGGTCGCCAAGCGCGAGGATCTCGTGGCCGCCGCCGAAGCCGCGGGCTTCGTCCGCCGAAGCGAGGCAGGAGCGGACCCGGCGCGGGGCGGGGAGACCCAGGTCGTGGTCGACACCAGCGCGATCATCGACGGCCGCATCGCCGATATCGTCGACTCGGGCTTCCTCTACCACCGACTGGTGATCGCGCGGTTCGTCCTCGACGAGCTGCAGCGGATCGCCGACAGCTCCGACACGCAACGCCGCGCTCGCGGCCGGCGTGGCCTCGAGATCCTGGCCCGACTCCAGAAGGAGGGGCCGACTCCGGTCGAGATCGTCACCGACGACCCGGCTGAGGCGGGCGACGTGGACGCCAAGCTGGTCGCCCTCGCCCAGGCGCGAGGCGCCGCCATCCTGACGAACGACTTCAACCTGAATCGCGTGGCCGACCTGCAGTCGATCCGAGTGCTCAACATAAACTCGCTGGCCAACGCACTCAAGCCGGCCCTGCTACCTGGCGACACTCTGCGAATCAAGGTCATCACCGAGGGCAAGGAGGCGGGCCAGGGTGTCGGCTACCTGGACGACGGAACGATGGTGGTCGTGGAGGGTGGCTCGCGCCTGGTAGGCCAGGAACTCGACGTCCTGGTCACGCGCGTCCTCCAGACCGTGATGGGTCGGATGGTGTTTGCCCAGACCCACCAGGAGTGACCGTCATGGACGAGGCGATCGACGCCTCGATGGATGAGGTCGAGGCGATCGTCGTTGCGGCGGGGGCCAGCCGCCGCATGGGCGGCCAGGACAAGCTCATGGCGGATCTCTGCGGACGGCCGGTGCTCCGGTGGTCGGTCGAGGCGCTCGCGGCGGCCGGAGTGGGGCGGATAGTGATCGCGGCCGCCCCCGGCCGGGTTGCCGAGATCGCCGCCGCCCCGTGGCTGCCTGACTCGGTCGTGGCGGTGGTGGCGGGTGGCGACCGCAGGCAGGAGTCTGTTGCGGCCGGGGTCGCCGCGCTGGCCGCGGACGCCGAGGCGGCGACCGTGGCCGCCGGCCGGACGGGCTCGTCGAGCCCGGCATCCTCCATTTCCGCCGATCCGGTGATCCTGGTACACGATGCGGCCCGCCCGCTCGCCAGCGGGGCGCTGGTCCGGGCTGTGGCCGCGGCGGCGGCCCGGTATGGAGCGGCCATCCCGGTCGTGCCCGTTACCGAGACTCTCAAACGGCTCGATGGCGACCGCATCGGGACCACCGTCGACCGTACAGGCGTCGTCTCCGCCCAGACGCCGCAGGGCCTGCGTCGGGACCTGCTCGAGCGTGCCTATGCCGCATACCCTGCCGACGGCCCCGAGACCTGGACGGACGAGGCTTCGCTGCTGGAGGCCTGTAGAATCCCCGTCCATGCGATCAGCGGAGAGGCGACCAACATCAAAGTGACCGTACCCCTCGATCTGGAGCGAGCCCGAGTCATGCTCGACGCCGGGCTCGTGCCCGGCCGTCCGGCGTCGACCGCGCGCCCCGGCACGCCGGGCGCTGGTCGCGTCGGGCTGGGCACCGACAGCCACCCGTTCGGCCCCGGCGAGCCGCTCGTGCTCGGAGGCTTGCGGTTCGAAGGCGCGCCCCGGCTGGCCGGCCATTCGGACGGCGACGTGGCCCTCCACGCCGTCGCCGATGCGCTGCTCGGTGCCGCCGGTCTCGGGGACCTGGGCCGGCTCTTCCCGGCCGATGCCCGAACGCCGGTCGGTATCGACAGCCGCGATCTGCTCGAGGCGGTGGCGGCGAAGGTGAAAGCCGCGGGCTGGACACCGGCAAACGTCGATCTGACGATCGTGGCCGCGCGGCCCAGGCTCGCGGCGTCCCTGCCCGCGATGGGCGAGGCGATCGCTGCGGCGATCGGTATCGACGCCTCGGCCGTCAACGTCAAGGCGTCCACCGGAAACCTGGGCGGCGCGGAAGGCGCCGGGCGGTCGATCTCGGCCAGCGCGATTGCCTGGCTGGTGCCGGTCGTGGAGGCCTCTGCCCCAGAGGGCGAACAGGTCACGCCCGAACGGGAGGGAGAGGGGTGACGCTCCGGCTACACGACACGATGTCCGGCGGCGTGCGCGAGTTCGTGCCCCTCGAGCCGGGGCACGTCCGCGTCTACACCTGCGGTCCCACGGTTTACGGACCGGCTCATGTCGGCAACTTCCGGTCGTTCCTGTTCGCCGACCTGCTCGTGCGCTACCTGCGATACCAGGGTCTGCAGGTCACGTGGGTGATGAACCTGACCGACGTCGACGACAAGATCATCAAGGGCGCACAGAACGAGGGTTCATCCATCGGGGAGATCACGGATCGGTACGCGAAGGTCTTCCTCTCCGACATGGCGACTCTGTCGCTGACCGTGCCGGACGAACAGCCCCGGGCGACCGACCACATTCCCCAGATGGTGAGTCTCGTCAAGACGCTGCTCGACAAAGGCAACGCCTACCGCACCGACGACGGCTCGATCTTCTTCCGGATCGCATCCTGGCCCGAGTACGGGAGGCTTGCCCGCATCGATCCTGCCGGGATGCGGGTCGGGGAGCGCGTCGAGGCCGACGAATACGGAAAAGACGATATCCGCGACTTTGCCCTCTGGAAAGCCCCCAAGCCGGGCGAGCCGAGCTGGGAGACCGAGATCGGCGTCGGGCGGCCCGGATGGCACATCGAATGTTCGGCCATGAGCATGGAGTATCTGGGCCGGACCTTCGACATCCACACCGGCGGCGTGGATCTCATATTCCCTCATCATCAGGACGAGATCGCCCAGAGCGAGGCCGCTACCGGCCAGACCTTCGTCCGGTACTGGCTCCACTGCGCGCATCTGCAGATGGGCGGCCAGAAGATGGCTAAGTCCGTCGGCAACATCGCCCGAGTCGCGGACGTCCTCGACCGCGGCGTCTCGCCCCGGGCGCTGCGGCTGGCCCTGATCTCGGCTCACTATCGGACGCCGCTCTCGTTCGGCGACGACTCGACGGCGGCGGCGAGTTCCGCCATAGACAGGCTGGACGCCCTCCTCGCCGCGCTCGAGGCATACCGGTCCGACTGCTCGGACGACGGCTCCCTGCCGGCCCTCATCGACGGCACGCGCGCCGCCTTCGAGACGGCCATGGACGATGACCTCAACATCTCGCCGGCCCTTGCGGCGGTCTTTGACCTGATCCGGGAGCTCAACCGGCGGATCGACGCCAGGACGATCTCGACGGCAGACGCCCGGCGAGCCGTGGCGTTCATTCACGACCTGGATCGAGTCCTGGCGATTGCTCCGCCTGCGGAAGAGGCGCTCGAGCCGGAACTGGCGATACTGCTGGACGAACGGGCCGCCGCCAGAGCCGGCAAAGATTGGGCGGCATCGGACCGTCTGCGCACCGTTCTAGCCGAACGGGGCATCCTGGTAGAAGACACACGCGACGGCCAGCGCTGGCGTCGCGCCGAATGAACCACGCCGCGCGAGTGCGCGGTCGGAATCCTCTCCGCCATTCCCGGCGGCCGAACCATAGGAACGGACGGACACTTGCCTGATCACCGACACAAGCCTGGGGAAGACCACTCCGGCGGGCACAAGCCAGGCGGCCGGAAGCCGCGACGAGACGGAGGGCACTTCGAAGGGCCGCGGTTCCAAGGCTCCCACACCGAGCGCCCGCGACCGGAAGGCCGGGGCGGTCCGGAGGGCCCGGCGGAGGGTCGCGCCGGGCAGCCGCTCCGCGGCCCGCGGTCCGATGGTCCGCGCCCGGAAGGCCCTCGCTTCGACGCACCGAGGCCATTTGGCAGGTCGCCCGGACCGCGAGGCTCTGACAATCGATCCACCGAGGGTCCCGGCGGTGCCGGTCAGGGTGGTCGGCCAGCCGGGTTCGGTTTCGGTCGGCCTCGGCCCGGCGGCTTCCGACCGGGCGGTCCACGCCCCGGCGGCTTCCGACCGGGCGGTCCACGCCCAGGTGGTTTCCGACCGGGCGCCACCGGGGGTTATGGGCCGCGTCCCGCCGGCCCCGGGGCTGAAGGCCCTCGACCCGGACGGCCAGGAGGCTATGGCCCTCGGCCGAGCGATTTCCGGCCGAACGAGCCACGCGTCGAGCGGGAAGGCGGCCCGTCCGATCGCCCCGAAGGCACTTCGCAGGGCCCCCGTCGTGAGTGGCAGCCCAGGGATTCGTGGACGCCGCGTCCACCTCGATCCGGCGCGCCGGGCGCCGGCCAACGGCCGAGGTTCGGTCCCGGACCGCGATTCGCGGCCAGGCCACCCTATGGCGCGCGACCGTCGCATGCCGACGAACCTCGCAGGGATAGCTTCGAGCCACGCAACTACGGCCCGGACGAAGTTGGTTTCGACTCGGGCGAAGGCCGCCCTCGTGGCGACGCCGACGTGGTTCGGCGACCCCGGCCCTACCCGGGTTCGCGCCCGGGTGGCCCCCCCGGTCCACGTCACGCCGGCCCCGGTCCAAGGCCAGGAGGCCCGGCGGCACACCGCACTGAGGGCGGCGCCCCGGGCTTTGGCCGAGGCCCCAGGCCCGGGCGGGCCGGGTTCGGCTTTGGCGCGGGCCGCCCTCAAGAAGCCCGAGGGGAGCCCGAGGCGGAGGAGTCGGCCGGTCCGACCCAGCCCGAGTTCGAGGCGCCCGAGGCCACCGAGACGGGAGACGCAACCCTCAGACCCGATTCCGTACCGGCGGAGGCGGAAGGGCCCGCGTTCGGGCGCGTCCCGCGCTCGGCCTCCCATCGCCCGGACTATCGCGCTCGTTCAGGCGGTTTCGTCGATCGCCGTCCGTTCGGGGCCGGCGGTCCGTCCGCGGCGCCCTGGACACGGACCCCGGCGGGTCCGCCCGCGGGGGATCTGCTGGCCGAGGGCGAGGAGCTAATTGCGGGCCGCCATCCCGTCGAGGAGGCCTTCATCGCCCACCGGAAGGCCATCCGCCTCCTGGTCGTTCCGCAGCGCCGTCAGGCGCTCGAGAAGCTCGTCTTCCACGCGACCAACCTGCGCATCCCGATCGTCGAGGTCGAGGGCGGCACGCTGACGTCGCTGGCCGGCTTCGACGGCCACCAGGGGATTGCGCTCGTCACCGACCGCCGCCAGTACGCCGGCCTGGACGACATCCTCGCCCGGGCGATCGAACGCAAGGAGGCGCCGTTCGTCCTCGTGCTCGACTCGCTGGAGGATCCCCAGAACTTCGGCTCTCTGTTGCGTACGGCCGAGGCTTCGGGGGTCCATGGCGTCATCTACCCCGTTCGACACCAGGCCCCGCTTTCGGCCGCCGCCATCAAGGCCTCGGCCGGGGCCGTTGAGCATCTGCTCCTCGTGCCGGTCGAAGACCTGGCGGATGCGCTAACAGACCTGCACGTCCGGGGCCTTCGGATCATCGGTTCGGATGCGGACGCGTCGCTCACCGCCCGCCAGGCCGACTTGCGCGGTCCTGCGGTAGTCGTGGTCGGCAGCGAGGGCCAGGGCCTCGGGCCGGCGGTCAGGCGCCGTTGCGACACGGTCGTCCGGATACCCATGCGCGGTCGAGTGGCTTCGCTCAACGCCGCGGTCGCGGGCTCGATCCTTTTGTATGAGGCATCGAGCCAGCGCGGCGGTGAGCGACCCCTCATCGGTCCCGAACCGGGCACCGAGAGCAGGCTCGAGGTGGCCGCCGACGCCGCCACTCCCGCCGACGTGGCCACTCCCGCCGAGGCCGAGCTTGCGCCAAAGCGGCGCCGGCGCGCTGCCGCCAAACAGGAGCCGGCCGATCTGTCGGCCGAAACCGAAGAGGACACACTGCTTCCAGGCTCCTCGGCGATCGACTCGAACGACGCCGCGACGGACGATTGAAGCCCCTCGCTGCGCAAACCGGGGCCGCCGGCCACCCCGGAAGTGACACGTTGCTGCCCTGGATCGGGCTTCCCGGACCGCGCTTGACCGGCGAGGGGGCGAGCCAATATCATTCGCGGGCGCCCAGGGGTCTTAGCGAAAGCATGCCCTTGCGCCCGCCGACGTAGCTCAATTGGTAGAGCAGCGGTTTTGTAAACCGCCGGTTCCGGGTTCGAGTCCCGTCGTCGGCTCCAACTTAAGAAGTCAGCCGTTGAACGGGGGACCCACCGCAGCTGCTGACCGTCTCGTGGGTAGGTTGAGCAGGTGGTGAGCTCAGCTGACTGTAAATCAGCCGCCTTCGGCTGTAGAGGTTCGATTCCTCTCCTGCCCACCACTCATGGGAACAACGAACCCGGTCTCGGGCCCTCATAGCTCAGCTGGCAGAGCGCGTCCTTGGTAAGGACGAGGTCATCGGTTCAAGTCCGATTGAGGGCTCCACACCCGTAGCGGCGTCGGCCGCGCCAGATGGAGTTGAACGCCCGCGATGGCGAAGAAGAAGTTCGAGCGGACCAAGCCGCACGTCAACATCGGCACGATCGGCCATATCGACCACGGCAAGACGACGCTCACCGCGGCGATCACCAAGTACCTCGCCCTAAAGGGTGGGGCGGAATTCCGCGCCTTCGACTCGATCGACAACGCCCCCGAGGAGCGCGAGCGCGGCATCACCATCGCGATCGCCCACGTCGAGTACGAGACCGCCAATCGCCACTACGCCCACGTCGACTGCCCCGGCCACGCCGACTACATCAAGAACATGATCACCGGCGCCGCGCAGATGGACGGCGCGGTCCTCGTCGTGGCCGCCACCGACGGACCCATGCCCCAGACGCGCGAGCACATCCTGCTCGCCCGTCAGGTCGAAGTCCCCTACATGGTGGTCTTCCTCAACAAGTGCGACGCCGTCGACGATCCCGAGCTGCTCGATCTCGTCGAGCTCGAGGTCCGCGAGCTGCTCACCAAGAACCACTTCCCGGGCGACGACATCCCGATCATCCGCGGCTCCGCCCTAAAGGCCCTCGAGACCACCGGTGGCGTCGACGATCCGGCCTACGCCTGCATCCAGGAGCTCCTCGATGCGGTCGACTCCTACATCCCGACTCCGGAGCGCCCGATCGACAAGCCCTTCATCATGCCGATCGAGGACGTCTTCGGCATCAAGGGCCGCGGCACCGTCGCGACCGGGCGCATCGAGCGCGGCATCGTCAAGGTCGGCGACGAGGTCGAGATCGTCGGCATCCGCCCGACCCGCAAGGTCGTCGTGACCGGCGTCGAGATGTTCAAGAAGCTCCTCGATGAGGGCCGCGCCGGCGACAACGTGGGTTGCCTGCTGCGCGGCATCGAGCGCGACGACATCGAGCGCGGCCAGGTTCTCGCGAAGGCAGGCTCCGTCAAGCCGCACACCAAGTTCGTGGCCCGTGTCTACGTTCTCAGCCGCGAGGAAGGTGGCCGCCATACCCCGTTCTACAACGGCTACCGCCCCCAGTTCTACCTGCGCACGACGGACGTCACAGGCGCCATCGGTCTACCCGAGGGCGCCGAGATGATCATGCCCGGCGACAACGTCGACATGAGAGTCGAGCTCATCACCCCGATCGCCCTGGAAGTCGGCCAGCGCTTCGCCATCCGCGAGGGTGGCCGGACCGTCGGCGCCGGGGCCATCACCTCGATCACCGAGTAGAGAATGGCAAAGGTCGACGCGCGTCCGATCATTCAGCTAGCCTGCACCGAGTGCAAGATGCGGACGTATACCACTCGTAAGAACAAGAAGAACGATCCCGGCCGACTCGAGTTGCGCAAGTACTGCCCTCGCGAACGCCGGCACACCCTTCATCGCGAGGCCAAGTAGGTCGAGCGGCGGGAATCGCAGGCGCCTAGCTCAATTTGGCAGAGCACTGGTCTCCAAAACCAGGGGTTGTGGGTTCGAGTCCCGCGGCGCCTGCCAGCCTAGACAACGTCAGATAGTTAGAGAGCAGCCGTGTCGCGCATCCAGCGCTTCGTTCAAGACTCGTGGCAAGAACTGAAGAAGGTCAACTGGCCTACCCCGCGGCAGGCCCGTAACCTGACGGTGGTGGTGCTGGCCATAAGTGCCGCCGTCGCCATCTACATTTCCGCCTTCGACTACGTCTTTGGTCTCTTGGCCAAGTCGATTAACGCCGGGTGATGTTGAGCATGAAGACGGAGCAGGCTGGGGAAACCGTTCGGCCGCCCGAGAAGCGGTGGTACGTCATCCACACGTACTCGGGCTACGAGAACAAGGTCAAGGCCAACCTCGAGCACCGCATCGAATCGATGGGCATGGACGACAAGATCTTCCAGGTCCTCGTGCCGATGGAGGATGAGATCGAGATCAGGCAGGGCCAGCGCCACACGGTCCAGAAGAAGGTCTATCCCGGCTACGTTCTGGTCGAGATGATCCTCGATCCGGACTCGTGGTACGTGGTTCGAAACACGCCCGGCGTCACCAGTTTCGTCGGCGGCGGCAACATTCCGGGCGTCCGGAGCGAGCCGATCCCGCTCGACGAGGCTGAGGTCAAGCAGATCCTCCGGCAGATGGGCGTCGAGACGCCTCGCTACCGGATGGCGTTTACCAAGGGTCAGAACGTCCGCGTTACCGACGGCCCGTTCGCCGAGTTCATCGGCACCGTGGACGAGGTCAACCCGGAGCGCAACAAAGTCAAGGTGCTGGTCAGCATCTTCGGCCGCGAAACCCCGGTCGAGCTCGACTTCCTCCAGGTCGAGAAGCTGTAAGCGAAAGGAAGCTCGAGCCCCGTGGCCAAGAAGATCCGCATCGTCCTAACCCTGCAGCTCAACGCTGGCAAGGCCACGCCTGCGCCGCCCGTCGGCACGGCGCTTGGTCCCCACGGCATCAACATCGTCGAGTTCACCAAGTCCTATAACGAGAAGACCGCCGACAAGGTCGGCCAGGTGATCCCTGCGCAGATCACGATCTTCGAAGATCGCTCGTTCACCTTCGTCCTCAAGACTCCGCCCGCCCCCGACCTCCTCCGCAAGGCGGCCGGGATCCAGAAGGGCGCGGCGACCGCCGGTCGCGAGACTGTCGGCAAGGTGACCCGCGACCAGGTTCGTGAGATCGCCACCATCAAGATGCCGGATCTCAACGCCACGACTCTCGAGGCGGCAATGGCCCAGATTGAGGGCACCGCCCGTAGCATGGGCATCGAGGTCGTCGGATAAGGTCACTCTGCTACAGGCTCACACACGCAGATCCTCCGAGGACTGAGGCGACGCGGGTGCGAGCCGGCAGTCCGAGGATCGGACGTTCACCCCGCGCCAGGGGGAGGTCGACACCGGGCAAGCCGGTCGGGACCGATGGAAGGAGACCGAGATGCCGGAGCGCGGCAAGAAGTATCAGGAAGCAGCAAAGCTCGTCGACCGGACCAAGCTCTACTCGCCCGAGGAGGGCGCCGAGCTCGTCCGCAAGACCAGCTACGTCGGTTTCGACGCCAGTGTCGAAGCCCATCTTCGGCTGGGCGTCGACCCGCGCCACGCCGACCAGATGGTTCGTGGCACGGTCGTCCTCCCTCACGGCACCGGCAAGAAAGTACGCGTCGTCGTCTTCGCCCAGGGCGAGAAGGCTCTGGAGGCGCTTCGCGCTGGAGCCGACGAGGTCGGAGCCGAGGATCTGGTCAAGAAGATCGAGGCGGGCTGGACGGACTTCGATGTGGCCCTCGCCGCGCCGGACGTCATGGGCATGGTCGGTCGCCTGGGCCGCATCCTGGGCCGCAAGGGCCTGATGCCGAACCCCAAGTCCGGAACGATCACTTTCGACCTCGAGCGTGCCCTCAAGGAAGTCAAGGCCGGGCGCGTGGAGTTCAAGGTCGACAAGGGTGGCATCATCCACGTCCCATTCGGCAAGGCCAGCTTCGAGTCACAGCAACTCGTCGACAACCTGGCGACGCTGCTCGACGCCATCAACCGCGCCCGCCCGAGCGGCGCCAAGGGTCAGTACCTCAAGACCCTGACCATCACCCCGACCATGGGGCCCGGCATCCGGATCGACATCCCGGCCGTGCTCGCGGTCGCCGCGGCGTCTTAGGGCCGCCACCATATGTGGCCCGGCCGCGGCAACGCGGACCAGGCCGGCGTCGGGCGCGTCGATGACGCACCGTCGCCCGACAATCGAATACGACGGACCGCCGCAGACAGCATGCGTCGTGAGTAGCAGCTACCGAGCGATCGGGGTTGCGAGACCGACTCAATTCGCCGGCTTCACGGCCGGCGGGCACGCCGAGGCAGGGACCAAGCCTCCATCCGCGTGGGTGGGAGCGCCCCTGTGGCGAAAGGCCGTCGCAGGGGCGTTTTGGTCGGTGGCGAATTCCGTCGCCGGCCGGCCCACCGTCGCGCGCCGGCTGCGCGCAGCAGTCCAAGGAGGTCAACATGCCCACCGAGGCCAAGCGCGAGACCGTCGCGGAGCTAACCGAGGAAGCTCGGTCCAGCTCGGCGATGATCGTCTCCGAGTACCGCGGCCTCAAGGTCTCTGAGCTAGGCGAGATCCGTCGAAACCTGCGCAAGCAGAACGTCGCATACCGGGTCGTCAAGAACCGGCTGATGAAGATTGCCGCGCGTGACGCCGGGTCGGAAGCCCTTGGCATCCTGCTCGAGGGTCCGACCGCGGTCGCTTTCATCAAGGGAGACGAGGGCGCAGCCGCCAAAGCGGTCCTGGATGCCTTCCGGCCCTATCGCGTCATCAAGGTGACCGGGGCGGTCATCGGCGATCAGGTCGTGAACCCAGATGGGGTCCAGCGTCTGGCGCAGCTCCCCGGACGCGACGTGCTCCGGGCCCAGGTCGCCGGTGCGATTGCCGCACCGATGGCCACGATGGCCGGCCTGTTCGATGCCCCGCTCAGGGACATCGCCGGGCTGGTAGCCGCCCTCGCCGACAAGCAAGGCGCCTGAGCGGCGCTCCGACTGACACAAACCCGCTCGGGCCGAGCCGGTTCGGGCACGAAGGAGTAACTACCAATGGCAAAGCTCACACAGGACCAGCTGCTCGACGCCTTCGCGTCGATGACCGTTCTCGAGCTGTCCGACTTCAAGAAGGCCTTCGAGGACAAGTTCGGCGTCACGGCTGCCGCCCCGGTCGCAGTCGCGGCCGCAGGCGCCGTCGCCGCTGCGCCAGCCGCGGCCGCCGAGGTCGAGGAGCAGACCGAATTCACCGCGATCCTGGCCGAGATCGGGCCCAACAAGATCCCGGTCATCAAGGTCGTCCGCGAGCTGACCGGTCTGGGCCTCAAGGAGGCCAAGGACCTGGTCGACGGCGCGCCGAAGCCGGTCAAGGAAGGCGTGAACAAGGACGAAGCCGCGAAGATCAAGGCCGCCCTCGAAGAGCAGGGCGCCAAGGTCGAGATCAAGTAACCGAGTTCTCGTCAGGCCGAGCCCGCCCGTCGACGCCTCCGACCTTCGGGTCCTATGGCAGCGACGGACGGGTTCGAGCCCGGCCGGGCGGGGTTGGATCCCACTCCGCGGCCCGGTCTGCGCAACAGGGGTGCGGGAGAAAGCGTGGTTCTTCTGGTGGGACCATTTGACACCAGCGGAATCCGCGGTATCCTACTCCTTCTGTGAGCGCGGCCTTCCCCTTTCTCCTCCGTCAAGGAGCGGTTCATGCTGTCTGTCGCTGAGTCCTCTCGCGCTTCCGCGATCACGCCCCGCCGGCGCTACGCGCGGATCCCCGAGGTCCTTGAAATCCCCAACCTGATCGAGCTCCAGTTGAGCTCATTCGACTGGTTCGTGGAGAAGGGGCTACGGGAGCTGTTCGACGAGATCAGCCCGATCAAGGACTTCACCGGCAAGGTGATGGAGCTCCATTTCCTCGACTATGAGTTCGGCGCGCCCAAGTACGCCGAGCTCGAGTGCCGGACCAAGGACCTCACCTTCAGCCGGCCCCTGTACGTGAACGTCGAGCTCCTGATCAAGGAGACCGGCGAGATCCAGCGCCAGCGGGTCTACATGGGCGACTTCCCGTTCATGACGGACCAGGGAACCTTCATCATCAACGGCGCCGAACGAGTCGTGGTCTCCCAGCTCGTCCGCTCGCCGGGCGTCTACTACAGCGCCGTCGAGGACCCGACCAGCGGTCGAACCCTGTTCTCGGCCAAGGTCATCCCGAACCGCGGTGCGTGGCTTGAATTCGAGACGAGCAACAAGGACCTGCTCTCGGTCAAGGTCGACCGCAAGCGCAAGATCGCGGCTACGACTCTGCTGCGCGCCGTCGGCTACGAGCAGAACGACGAGATCAGCGGCCTCTTCGCCACCGTCGACACGGATCCCGAGCACCAGTACGTCGCCTCGACGCTGGACAAGGACCTGACCAAGACCCAGCAGGACGCCCTGATCGAGGTCTACAAGAAGCTGCGCCCGGGCGATCCGCCCACCGGCGACAACGCCCGCCAGCTCGTCGAGAGCCTCTTCTTCAACTTCCGCCGCTACGACCTCGGCCGTGTCGGCCGTTACAAGTTCAACAAGAAGCTCGGCCCGGTCGTCGATCGCATGGGCATCGAGCTGGACCGTGAGCAGCGGATCATCACCCGGGAGGACATCGCCGCGATCGTCGGCCACCTCATCGAGCTGAACCGCGGCCTGGGCACGCCGGACGACATCGACCACCTCGGCAACCGCCGCATCCGCGCCAACGGCGAGCTGATCCAGAACGCCTTCCGGGTCGGGCTGCTCCGCATGGAGCGGGTCGTCCGCGAGCGCATGACCATCCAGGAGATCGACAAGGCCACGCCGAACGCCCTCATCAACATCCGGCCCGTCGTGGCGGCGATGAAGGAGTTCTTCGGCGGCAGCCAGCTGAGCCAGTTCATGGACCAGACCAACCCTCTGGCCGAGCTGACCAGCAAGCGACGCCTCTCCGCGCTGGGCCCGGGTGGCCTCTCCCGCGAGCGCGCCGGGTTCGACGTCCGCGACGTCCACCACAGCCACTACGGCCGCATCTGCCCGATCGAGACGCCGGAAGGCCCGAACATCGGCCTGATCGGCTCGCTGGCGACGTTCGGACGCATCAACAGCTACGGCTTCATCGAGACGCCTTACCGCAAGGTCAAGCGAACGATCGCCTGGGACGACCCCGAGATCGCCCGGCACGAGGCCGGTGCGGACCTGGCCGGCAAAGACGGCAAGGTCATCGTCAAGGCCGGCGAGAAGTTCAACGACGCGGCCCTCGCGGAGCTCAAGCGCCAGAAGGCTCAGGCCTTCCCGATCCGCCCCGTCGTGACGGCCGAGATCGAGTACCTCGCCGCCGACGAAGAGGAAGAGCATCACGTCGCGCAGGCCAACGCCGAGCTCGACGCGCAGGGACACTTCGTCCGCGACCGTATCCCGTGCCGCTACCGCGACCAGTTTCCCGAGGCTCGGCCGAGCGCCATCGAATACATGGACGTCTCGCCCAAGCAGGTCGTCTCCGTGGCCACGGCTCTCATCCCGTTCCTCGAGCACGACGACGCCAACCGAGCCCTGATGGGCTCGAACATGCAGCGCCAGGCCGTGCCGCTTCTCGAGCCGGAGTCGCCGATCGTCGGCACCGGCATGGAGTGGCGCTCGGCGCTCGACTCGGGCCAGGTCGTGGTCGCCCGCCGGCCGGGCGTGTGCACGAGCGTGACCGCCGACCGCGTCCAGGTCGAAACGGACTCGGGCGACCTCGACGAGTACCTGCTCCAGAAGTACGTGCGATCCAACCAGGGCACCTGCATCAACCAGCGGCCAATCGTCGACGTCGGTCAGCGTCTCACGAAGGGTGAGCCGATCGCAGACTCGAGCTCGACCGACCACGGCGAGCTGGCTCTCGGCCGGAACGTCCTCGTGGCGTTCATGAGCTGGGAAGGCGGCAATTACGAGGACGCGATCGTCATCAGCGAGCGCCTCGTCAAGGAAGACTTCTTCACCAGCATCCACATCGAGAAGCACGAGCTCGAGTCGCGCGACACCAAGCTCGGCCCCGAAGAGATCACCCGCGACATCCCCAACGTCGGCGAGGAGTCCCTCAAAGACCTCGACGAAGAGGGGATCGTCTACATCGGCGCCGAGGTCCAGCCGGGCGACATCCTAGTCGGCAAGATCACGCCCAAGGGCGAGACCGAGCTGACGGCCGAGGAGCGGCTCCTGCGAGCCATCTTCGGTGAGAAGGCCCGTGAGGTTAAGGACTCGAGCCTGCGCCTGCCACACGGCGAGCGCGGCAAGGTCGTCGACGTCCGCATCTTCAGCCGCGAGGAAGGCGACGAGCTCATGCCGGGCGTGAACCGCCTGGTTCGAGTCTCCGTCGCTCAGAAGCGCAAGGTCAGCGTGGGCGACAAGATGGCCGGTCGCCACGGCAACAAGGGCGTCATCGCCAAGGTTCTCCCGGTCGAGGACATGCCCTACCTGCCGGACGGCACCCCAGTGGACATCGTGCTCAACCCGCTCGGCGTGCCGAGCCGAATGAACATCGGCCAGATCCTCGAGACGCACCTCGGCTGGGCGCTCCACGAACGCGGTCTCAAGGCCGCAACCGCCGTCTTCGACGGCGCGACGGAGGAGCAGATCCGCCAGGAGCTCCGCGACGCAGGGTTGCCGGAAGACGGCAAGGTCGTCCTTCGCGACGGCCGATCAGGCGAGGCCTTCGACCGGCCCATCACGGTCGGCTACATCTACATGCTCAAGCTCCACCATCTGGTGGAGGACAAGATCCACGCTCGATCCACCGGGCCCTACAGCCTCATCACGCAGCAGCCACTGGGCGGCAAGGCCCAGTTCGGCGGCCAGCGATTCGGGGAGATGGAGGTCTGGGCCCTCGAGGCCTACGGCGCGGCGAACATCCTGCAGGAGCTCCTCACCGTGAAGTCAGACGACGTCATGGGTCGTGTCCAGACGTACGAAGCGATCGTCAAGGGCGAGGAGATCCAGGCGCCGGGTGTCCCCGAATCGTTCAAGGTCCTGATCAAAGAACTCCAGAGCCTCGGGCTCAACGTCGAGATCCTCAACGAGAACGACGAAGAAATTCGCTTCGCCGAGGACTCCGGCACCTATCCGATGCCGGATCTAGGCGGGATCAATCTCGCTGGGTTCGAAGACTGATCTAGCTGCACGCATGAAGCGGCGCCCGCGCCCGGCCAGCCAGGCGTCGCCGATCCACGGTCCGAACTACGCCCCCGAGCCAGGCGGTGGCGTGGAGGAGAGGAATGCTCGAGGTCAACAACTTCAACGCGATCCGGATCTCGCTCGCCAGTCCCGAGCAGATCCGGGACTGGTCGTCGGGTGAGGTCACCAAGCCCGAGACGATCAACTACCGAACGCTCAAGCCGGAGAAGGACGGGCTCTTCGACGAGCGCATCTTCGGTCCCACCAAGGACTGGGAGTGCTACTGCGGCAAGTACAAGCGGATTCGGTACAAGGGCATCATCTGCGACAAGTGTGGCGTCGAGGTAACTCGCTCCAAGGTCCGCCGCGAGCGCATGGGCCACATCCAGCTTGCCAGCCCGGTCAGCCACATCTGGTATTTCAAGGGAACGCCGTCGCGACTGGGCATCCTGCTCGACATCAGCCCCCGCAACCTCGAGCGCATCCTCTATTTCGCCCTCTACATCGTCACCCACGTCGACGAGGACGCCCGGAAGCGGGCCCTGGTCGCGCTCGAAGACGAAGCCGAGGGTAGGGGAGGCAAGGGCGGCCGGGCCCTCAGCGACCTGGAGGACGAGCTCAAGAGCCGCTTCCACCGCCAGAAGGACGAGCTGAACGCGGCTCTCGCCACCACCAAGAGCGAGCTCGAGCTGCAGCGCACCACTCGAACCGAAGAGATCGTCGAGGCCGCCCAGCAGGTCGAGAAGCTCCTGAGCGCTCTCGGCAAGGACGCGGCCGCAGAGGCCATCGCCTTCCCCATCACCGGTGAAGTCGTGGTTGCCGCCGGCGACTCGGCCGGCAAGGAAGCCACAGCGGCCCTCCGCAAGATCGTCGCTGCCGAATCGGAGCGGCTTACTGCCGAGATCCAGCAGCGCGAGGCCGACGAGGAGCGCAGCGTCGCCCAAAAGATCGGCGACCTCGAGCTCGCCAACGACGCCGAGATCGAGACGGAGCGCGAGCGCCTCCGCCGCGACGCCGACGGCGCCAAGGACGAAATCCGCAAGCAGCGCGATGAGATCGAGTCGATCAAGGCGCTGGCCACTCTGTCCGAGAACGACTTCCGCTACCTGGACGAGCGCTACGGCTCGGGCAGCCGTGGTGGCCGGATCTTCCACGCCGCGATGGGCGCAGAGGCGGTCCGCGACATCATCGGCCGGATGGACCTCGAGGAGCTGGCTCGCTCGCTCCACGTCGAGGTTCGGACGACCTCCGGACAGCGCCGCAAGAAGGCCATCAAGCGGCTCCGTTTGATCGAGGCCTTCCGCCGCTCGGGCACGCGCCCGGAGTGGATGATCCTGTCGGTCATCCCGGTCATTCCGCCGGATCTGCGGCCGATGGTCCAGCTCGACGGCGGCCGCTTCGCGACTTCCGACCTCAACGACCTCTACCGGCGCGTGATCAACCGCAACAACCGACTCAAGAGGCTGCTCGAGCTCGGCGCCCCGGAGATCATCATCCGCAACGAGAAGCGGATGCTCCAGGAAGCCTGCGACGCCCTGATCGACAACGGTCGGCGCGGCCGGGCCATCGCCGGCACCGGCAACCATCGCCTCAAGAGCCTGTCGGACATGCTCAAGGGCAAGCAGGGCCGGTTCCGCCAGAACTTGCTCGGCAAGCGCGTCGACTACTCCGGCCGGTCTGTCATTGTCGTCGGCCCGGAGCTCAAGCTGCACCAGTGCGGGCTGCCCAAGAAGATGGCGCTCGAGCTGTTCAAGCCGTTCGTCATGCGCCTGCTCGTTGAGAAGGGCTTCGCCCACAACATCAAGAGCGCCAAGCGCATCGTCGAGCGCGTCCGGCCCGAGGTCTGGGACGTTCTCGAGGAAGTCATCAAGGACCACCCGGTTCTACTGAACCGCGCCCCCACGCTTCACCGTCTGGGCATCCAGGCGTTCATGCCGGTCCTCGTCGAGGGCTCGGCCATCCAGATCCACCCGCTCGTCTGCACCGCCTTCAACGCCGACTTCGACGGCGACCAGATGGCCGTCCACGTCCCGCTTTCCACCGCCGCGCAGGAAGAGGCGCGGACGATGATGCTGTCGACCGCCAATCTTCTGTCGCCCGCCGACGGAAGCCCGGTCGTCGCCCCAACGCAGGACATGGTCCTCGGCTGCTTCTACCTCACCATGGAGAAGCCTCTGGCCGAGGGCAAGAAGATGCGCCTCTTCTCCAGCGAAGGCGAGGCGATCCTGACCTATCAGCTCCGCGAAGTCACCCTTCACGAGCCGGTCATCGCCATGGTCAAGAGCTGGGATGAGGAGGCCGGAGCGGCCGTCGACGTCCGGGTCCAGACCACCGTAGGTCGGGTGATCTTCAACCAGATCGTCCCGGATCGGCTCCGCTTCAAGAACGTGAACATGAAGCGGACCGAGCTGCGGCGCCTGGTCGATGAGTGCTATCGGATTCTCGGCCCCGAGGAGACGGCCAACGTCGTCGACGGCGTCAAGGGTGTCGGCTTTGAGTACGCAACCCGCGGCGGCATGACCATCGCCGTCGGCGACATCGTGATCCCGCCCGACAAGGCTCGCCGCCTGAAGGAAGCCGACGCCTCGGTCGACCAGATCGATCGCCAGTTCCAGCGCGGCCTGATCACCGACGACGAGCGTTACGAGCAGGTCGTCGACGTCTGGCAGAAGACGACCAACGACCTCTCCACCGCCATGATGGACGGCCTGGATGCCTTCGGCTCGGTCCGGATGATGTCCGACTCGGGCGCCCGAGGTAACAAGGGCCAGATCAGCCAGCTCGGCGGTATGCGCGGTCTGATGGCCGACCCGTCGGGCCGGATCATCGACGTGCCGGTGCGGAGCAACTTCCGCGAAGGCATGACCGTTCTCGAGTACTTCATCTCCACCCACGGCGCCCGCAAGGGCCTCGCCGACACCGCCCTCCGCACCGCAGACTCGGGCTATCTGACCCGCCGTCTTGTGGACGTGGCTCAGGACGTGATCACCCGCGAGGAAGACTGCGGCACCCAGGAAGGCTCCTGGATCACGCGGTCCGAGTCGGCCGAGATCACCAGCAACGAGAAGGGCGCCTACCAGAAGCGAATGGTCGGCCGCCTTTCCGCCGCGGATCTCTTCCACCCCGTGACCGGCGAGCTCGTCGTAGAGCGCAACCAGGAGCTCACCGAGGCGCTCGCGGCCGCGGTGGACGAGTCGGGGATCGACGAGGTCCTCGTCCGCTCACCGCTCTCCTGCGAGGCCCGGCACGGCGTCTGCCGCCTCTGCTACGGCCGCAACCTTGCCACCGGTGCGCTGGTTGGCATCGGCGAGGCCGTAGGCATCATCGCCGCCCAGTCGATCGGCGAGCCTGGCACGCAGCTGACGATGCGGACGTTCCACACCGGCGGCGTCGCCGGCCTGGACATCACCGCGGGTCTGCCGCGAGTCGAGGAGCTCTTCGAAGGCCGCATCCCCAAGGGCAAGGCCGAGATGAGCCACATCGACGGCATCGTCGAGATCGTGCGCAGCGATACCGGGACACGCGTAAAGGTGACGAGCCGGGAGCAGTACGACACCCACATCGCCCTGACCGCAGGGTCGGAGCTGCTTGCAGCGTCCGGCGACATGGTCGAGGCCGGCCAGGTCATCGCCCGTGGCGAGGGCGGGGACAAGACGGCGGACGTGACCGCTCCGGCCAAGGGCTTCCTCCTTCGCGAGGGAGACGACATCGTGGTCCGGTCCGAGGACACGGTCGAGCGCGAGTACGCCATCCCCCACAACGCCAAGCTCATGGTCGAGAACGGCGCCGAGATTCGAGCCGGCGACGCGATCACCGACGGCCCGATCAACCCGCAGGAATACCTCGAGACGCGGGGCAAGGATTCCGTCCAGCGCTACCTGGTCAAGGAAGTCCAGAAGGTCTACCGCAGCCAGGGCGTGACCATCAACGACAAGCACATCGAGATCATCGTCCGGCAGATGCTCCGCAAGGTTCGCATCGACCAGCCGGGCGACACGGATCTCCTCCCGACCGAACTGATCGATCGCCTCGACTTCGAGGAGGTCAACAACCGGGTTCTGGCAGAGGGCGGCGAGCCGGCGACGGCTCAGACGGTCCTGCTCGGCGTGACCAAGGCCTCCCTGAACACATCGTCGTTCCTCGCGGCGGCCTCCTTCCAGGAGACGACCCGGGTGCTCACCGAGGCGGCCATCAACGGCGCCAAGGACCACCTGATCGGCCTCAAGGAGAACGTCATCATCGGCAAGCTCATCCCGGCTGGGACGGGCGCGCCGGCCAACATCGCTGCCGCCCGCGAGCGCGCGCGGCGGGCCGCCGAAGAGGCGCTCGCCGGCGAGTCGCTCGAGAGGCTGCGCGGTCCGGAGTACGAGTACAACCCGTTCCTCGAGGAGGCCGGAGCCCGGCCCTCCGAGGAGACCGCGGATCTGGCCTCGCTACTGTCCGCCAGCACGGGCGCCGGAGCCGAGCCTCGCGAGGACGAGGACGACTTCGTCAACCCGTTCCTGGCGGCCATCGGCGGCGAAACCAAGGACGACGACGTGCCCGGGATCGAGGAGATTCTGGGCGAGAAGAGCAAGAAAGACGAGTAGCCGTCTCGACGCCTTGGCGGTAATTCGAATCGGAACACTGAATGCGGGCGACAGCGATGCCGCTCGCATTCTCTTCTCTTGGCCGCGCTGGGGGCAGGTGGTGCTGCTCCCGCTCAGGGACTCATCGCGAACTGATTGCTCATTCCGCCTCTTCCCTGGGTGGTGGCGCCCACCATTAGCGAGGCACTCTTAGGTTAGGTCGTGGGTGCCCTGCTGCGGGGCTGTTGGCGGGCTTCGCTCGACCGGGCATTCCCGCGCGCTCGGGCGAACCTGTCCCCACTCAATGTCGCCAGGCCGGCCGGCGAGCCACTCATCGAGTCGCTGCGCCACGTCGTTGCCGACAGCCTGGCCCTCGTCAACGAGAGCGACCGGGAGGTACTCGTGCCCCGGCTGAAGCTCATCTACCGAACGCCGTCGCTTCGTGGGCGCCGCTGGGAGTATCAACTCAGGTTCGGACGAATCGCGGGCGCGGCACTGGCGGCGCGACTAGGTCTGCCGCCCGACGACCTCGGCTCGCGCGTCACCGCCACAGCGGCTCTCATCGCAGTGGAAGTCGCCATGGACCGGTGGCAGGAGCGCGACGGGCGCGACGATCTCGGCGAGCTGCTCGAGGCCGCCGTCTCCTCCCTCGGCGACGCCTTCGGAGGCTGACCTCAGCCGCGCTCCACCTCGGGGCCTTGCGCAGACGTCCTGACCATCACGACGAAGAGGTGTTGCAGGCGCCTGTGTACCGTTGCGGTGGTCGGGAGTAGCTGGACCCAGGAGCGGGCAGTGCATCAGAAGATCGAGCCCGGCGATGCATATACCGAGGGACAATGTCGTTTGACGTGCCCGTGGGCCCACTGCTAAACTCCGCCTTCGTGGCTTCACGGGAAGCCGCGGTTGGTATGTGCCAATTGCGGCCTTCGGGAAGCCAGGACAGCGGCCGTTCACTGGGACCGGATGCTGACCGGACTCGGAACGACCAGCCCAGACCATAGAAGCGATTTGCGCCAGTCAGATCGCCTCCATGTCGCGACCGGTGCCGCAGCGGCGGCCCATCGGACGCCGGAGGCCACCGCGGCGGCGCAGTTCCCCGTCGATTGGACTCGGACTGGGGCCCAACCCGGCTCGGGTTCCGTATGGGCGGCGAGGTCGCCTGCAGAACCATGACCATCTAGCAGCAGAAAGCGAAAGGAGCAGCGTCTCCGTGCCGACGATCAGCCAGCTCGTGCGGCATGGCCGCCAGCCTAAGATCTCGAAGATCAAGGCGCCGGCCATGCGCAAGAACTGGAACAGCCTTCGCCAGCGCCAGGTCGCCATTCCAGGTGCACCCCAGAAGCGCGGCGTTTGCCTGCAGGTGCGCACGATGACGCCGAAGAAGCCGAACTCGGCTCTTCGCAAGATTGCTCGCGTCCGCCTCACCAACCAGATGGAAGTGACGGCCTACATCCCCGGGATCGGCCACAACCTCCAGGAGCACTCCGTGGTTCTGGTTCGCGGCGGTCGAGTGAAGGACCTCCCTTCGGTCAAGTACCACATCATCCGCGGCACTCTCGACGCCGCCGGCGTCAAGGACCGCAAGCAAGGTCGTTCCAAGTACGGCGCGAAGGCCGCCCAGCAGAAGGGCAAGAAGTAACCATGCCCCGTCGACCGACCATCGCCCGCAAGACCAAGTACCAGGGCGCCCCGTCCCCGCGCCTCAGCAGCCGCTTCGCGACCAAGCTGATGACCGACGGCAAGCGCCACCTGTCGGAGCGCATCCTGAGGGAGGCCCTGGCTCGCGCCGAGGCCCAGGCTCGCCGGCCCGGCGTCGAGGTTCTCGAGTCGGCCATGCGCAACGCTACGCCGATCATCGAAGTCAAGCCGCGCCGCGTCGGCGGCGCAACGTACCAGGTCCCGGTCGAGATCCGGGGCGACCGCCGCATGTCGCTCGGCGTCCGCTGGCTCGTCCAGGCGGCCCGCAAACGAAGCGGCAAAAGCATGTCGGAGAAGCTCGCGGCCGAGCTCGTCGATGCCATGAATGGCCTCGGTGCGGCAGTCAAGCGTCGCGAGGACACCCACAAGATGGCCGATGCCAACAAGGCCTTCAGCCACTTCAAGTGGTAGTCAGTCCCAGTAGGAGATACGAACCGTAGTGGCACGTCAGGTTCCGCTCGCCAAGACGCGGAACATCGGAATCATCGCCCATATCGACGCTGGGAAGACGACTGTCACCGAGCGGGTCCTCTTCTATACGAAGAAGATCTACAAGATCGGTGAGGTCCATGAGGGCGCGGCCACCATGGACTGGATGCCCCAGGAGCAGGAGCGCGGCATCACGATTACTGCCGCGGCTACGACGTGCTTCTGGGACGATCATCGAATCAACATCATCGATACGCCCGGGCACGTGGACTTTACGGTTGAAGTCGAGCGGAGCCTGCGCGTGCTCGACGGAGCGGTCGTCGTCTTCGACGGCGTAGCCGGCGTCGAGCCCCAATCCGAGACGGTCTGGCGCCAGGCCGATCGCTACCGGGTGCCGCGCATCTGCTTCATCAACAAGCTCGATCGAACGGGCGCCGACTTCTGGCGCTGCGTCGGGATGATCCGCGACCGCCTCGGCGCGCGGGCGGTGCCCATCCAGCTCCCGATCGGGAACGAGGACAAGTTCCGCGGCATCGTGGACCTGATCACCATGAAGGCGATTGTCTACAAGGCCGAGGACCTGGGGGCCGAGTCCGAGACGATCGAGATCCCCGCCGAGCTGGTCGAGGCCGCCAAGGCGGAGCGCGAGAAGATGGTCGAGGCCGTCGCCGAGATGGACGACGAGCTCACCCACAAGTACCTCGAAGGCCACACCCTCAGCGACGCCGACATCAAGCGCGGTCTGCGACTCGGCACGCTCGAATACCGCATAGTGCCGGTCCTGGCCGGCTCGGCGCTCAAGAACAAGGGCATCCAGCCGATCCTCGACGCCGTCATCGACTACTTGCCATCACCCCTCGACGTGCCGCCGGTCATCGGCGAGCACCCAGTGACGCATGCCGAGGTGCTGCGCACTGCGAACGACGACGAGCCGTTCGCCGCCCTCGCCTTCAAGATCGCCGCGGATCCATACGTCGGCAAGCTGGCCTACTTCCGGGTCTACTCGGGCACTCTCAAGGCCGGTTCGTACGTGTTCAACGCCTCGAAGGGCAAGCGGGAACGGATCGGCCGCATCCTCCAGATGCACGCCAACCACCGCGAAGAGATCGACATCGTCTACGCCGGCGACATCGCCGCGGCCGTCGGCCTCAAGGACACATTCACCGGCGACACGCTGAGCGATCCGGATCATCCGATCGTTCTGGAGTCGATCGTCTTCCCAGAGCCGGTCATCGAAGTCGCCATCGAGCCCAAGACCAAGGCGGATCAGGACAAGCTTGCGCTGGCCCTGCAGCGGTTGGCCGAGGAGGACCCGACCTTCCGCGTTCACACGGACGAGGAGAGCGGCCAGACGCGCATCGCCGGCATGGGCGAGCTCCACCTCGACGTGCTCGTCGACCGGATGGTCCGCGAGTTCAAGGTCGCGGCCAACGTCGGCCGGCCGCGCGTCTCCTACCGGGAGACGATCCGCCAGACCGCCGAGGGCAACTACCGCCACGTCAAGCAGACCGGCGGCAAGGGCCAGTACGGCCACGTCGTGATCAAGGTCGAGCCGAACACGCAGGGGGCGGGCTACGAGTTCGTCGACAAGATCGTCGGCGGCACCATCCCGCGCGAATACATCAAGCCCATCGACATGGGCATCCGCGAGGCGCTCGAGACGGGCCCGTACGCCGGCTATCCGATGGTCGACGTCAAGGTCACGCTCTTCGACGGGTCGTTCCACGAGGTCGACTCGAGCGAGATGGCGTTCCGGATCGCCGCCTCGATGGCGCTGAAGGAGGCGACCCACAAGGCGTCGCCGGTGATCCTGGAGCCGCTGATGCGGGTCGAGGTCACCTTGCCCGAGCAGTTCCTCGGTGACGTCATCGGCGACATCAACGCTCGCCGCGGCCACATCGAGGCAATGGACTCGCGAGCCTCCACGCAGGTGGTTCGAGCGCGGGTCCCCCTGGCCGAGATGTTCGGCTATGCCACCGACCTGCGGTCGATGACCCAAGGTCGGGCCAGTTACTCGATGGAGTTGTCGCACTACGCCGAGGTCCCCGCCAATCTGGCGGCCGAGCTCATCCAGAAATCCCGTGTCTGATCAGTCCACCCAGCCCGCAGTAGGAGCGAGGGAGTAGCCGCGATGGCGAAGAAGAAGTTCGAGCGGACCAAGCCGCACGTCAACATCGGCACGATCGGCCATATCGACCACGGCAAGACGACGCTCACCGCGGCGATCACCAAGTACCTCGCCCTAAAGGGTGG
>Ga0208192_1000484_pt1 | contig 32858 bp, 35 predicted proteins | sample June2015DPH_13_1_2_FD_184711 | JGI IMG/M metagenome (GOLD analysis project Ga0208192, IMG submission 184711) | Peatland microbial communities from SPRUCE experiment site at the Marcell Experimental Forest, Minnesota, USA - June2015DPH_13_150... | ecosystem: Environmental > Terrestrial > Soil >... | reverse complement strand
TGAACTTCTTCACGATGTCTTCAATTTCGCTGGAGGGGATAGGTTTTAAAATCTTCTCCGGCTTCCCGATCTCTTTTTCAGCCTGGGTAATAGCTTGGTTCCAGGTTAGCTTACGGTCTTGCTGCTTCAACTCGGTCGCACGGTCTCTTATGTTCCTCACCAGTTCTCGCTGTTGGTCAGGGAAAGCACTTAATAACCGGTCCAAACTTTTGCTTTTAATAATTTCATCTCGAGCATCTTCTTCTTTATGGAGGAGACCAGAATACCTTGAAAACATCTCATTATTAAACTCTCTCTGTTCGGTCACTGATAGAGGTTTCTCGGCCTCTCTTTCTTTCTTCTCCTTGGTCTTCTCTAACTCTTTTTCTTTCCTCTCCGTGCGCTTCTCAGTCAATTCCTTCTCTTTGATGTCCAATTCTCTTTCTTTAAGTTTTCTGGTCTCCTTTTTTTCTCCAATGGTTTCTTTCTGATATTGAGTCTCCTCTGTTGGCTTCGGGTAAAGGTAATTTATGTGCTCATCAACTGTCTTGCGTTCTAACCCCGCATCTATGGCAGTCCTATCATAGACGCTTCTCAAATCATCTGTCTTTGCATCTGGGTGATCTTTTTTATAGGCCTCTACCGCATCGTCCGCCTTTCTAAATGCGATGGATTCTTTATGAACGGCTTCCGACTTCTTAAACTCTTCTTGCATCCCCTTATCGCCCAGTTTTAATCGGAGTGCTGTCATGTGATCCGACATGCGACTCAAACCCTTAAATTGGTCGATGAACGTACCGATGGGTATTCTTAATACTTGACCGTTAGGGTCTGCCGTTCTCCCTTCTGTGGCTGGCGAACTGTAGGGCTTCCCCTCTGAATCAACGATATCGAAGTGTGGCGTGATCGTTCCATTGTCCAAGTCAAGATAAAGTTTACTTAGTATTTTTGACTGTGCTTTCTTGCCCGTTCTATCGGTGCCCAGGTTAAAAATATCTCCGTGCGTGCCTTGGAGTGCTGAGAAGAGTTCCGGGGCCTGGTCTTTGTCTATGATGATACGCTTTTTTTCCGTTATGTCTCGTTTCCCTGCCTGTTGAGTAATTACAGGAGTAAGACGCTTAAACTCACTGTCAATCGTCTTCAGGTCCTTATTTAGATCATCCAACTGGGAAAAACTTTTCCCCTTAAAAAAACGATTCTCCCTATACATGCCCGTCACGAAGGCGGTTTGGTCATCGGAGTCAAGGGGAAGGTTATTCTCCAATTTATACGTAGCACCAATAAATCTGTGGTTAAGGGTCGTATCTAAATCGGTGTCTTTGGTCAGGTCGAATTCGTATATTGATTTTTTAAGCTCCTGCCTTGATCTTTCCGTTTGAACGGCTCTTTCCTCTTCAAGGCCCCGTAGCTGTCGCCTATGCTCTTGGCCCGTTTCCAATTGCTCCTGTAATAATCTCTGACGAACAGGACGCTCCATGATACTCCTGACAAGATCAAGAACTTCTCCGGCCATAGTTTTATCCTCCTTCGATCAAATCAGTTTGATCTTTAACCCCAAGCCCCAGGGTATTAAATCCGCAAAACACACTCTTTTGAACTTCTTCGTAAGAGCGGTGACCTGCGAAATCAAAAGCCTCAAATTCATCTTGCCACTTCTCAAAATCTGAAAGGGTCATTCCACGCTTCCTCATAAGAATTAACTCTCCCATAAAAACCCTCCGTTAAAAAAAAATGGTCAAGGGTGTCGTCGTTTATCGTCTCTCCTTGACCATCGTAGACTATCTCGTGATTGTGAACCAGTCGTTTTCTAACCTTTAAAATATACCCAATGAAAACTTCTGTCAACCTTTAAATCCCCTCACCACAGGCCATCTGTTCGGCCTTGGTAAGAGAAAGCTACATGCCAGGCTCAAGGAGAAAGCCTGCCGCTTTGCCGCCATCAACGATCTTCTCCGACGTGCTGTAGGCATCTCCCCCATTGATTGGAAAGCCGTAGGCCGCCCCACCATCGATTATGACCTGGGCCGGAGGACCGTAGGCATCTCCCATCAGCACAACCTCACCAGGGGCGTTGTCACGGGTCACACTCTTCCTGGTTGCGCAAGCAGAAAGAGCAATGCCCAAGACCAAAATCAAAACGAGTGAAAGTAAAGATTTTTTCATGGTTGCCTCCTTTATTATTTTCTATGAAATCAACAGGCTAAATATTGTCCTCCCACGCCAATACGTAGAGGTAACTTGTAGCCGCACCGCTTGCCCAATAAATATTCGAGCTTTCAAGGGTCATTTCTATGGGCGTTCCGCTGGCAATAATAGTATTAGTGGTTCCGAAGACTTGAAGGCTAAAAGGTGGATTTGTCGTGCTGGTATATGCGCCATATGAACTATTTGGACACACACCAATGCCATAACCAGTATACTCGTAAGGTAAAACAATAATTTGAGAAGCAGTAGGAGGGACAAAATTTCCTGTGGCTACGGCTACCCACGTCGGAGTGGTTAAGCTGCCAGCCAAACCACTTGTCATCAGTGGAAGACCTGACCCGCCATTGACGTATTGAACTCTACGACCATATTGGATGATCGGAACCAAATTCTTGCTCGCATCGGTTCTAACCCAACCGAGCCTTGCACAATAAGTATACCCAGTCGGTAGTACCGGAGTTCCGGTATTAATGGAGATCAAGCCTGCGGCGGTTTGGGTTGTTAGATTATAAATTACCCACACGCTATACCACGATGAAGCTGAAAGGGTCCCTGTATCAAGTCCGTTAGGTCCCATATTTGTAATGGTTATTGTTACGGCAACGCCCAATATCGTGATACCGGCATTGTTCGATGGATTGAGCAAGCCCACACCATCGGAAGTGACCGTTACCTGAGTGCTCGCTGGCGTTTTAATGACCAAATTCTTAAACCAGCCCGGATTGACAATGGGAGAACCAATGGCGAAAGGCCCCATTGTAACTCCATTAATTTGAACGTATAGACCATTCGCTGTAGTCCATACATCGCCATTGGAAGGAGTAGTGGGAGCGGTCCCCTGGGGAATACTTATACCTGCACTATACGTTGAAGAAGGTTGCGTCGAAACTTTTCCGGTAAAGGTGGGATTGTTCATCGGAACATAGGTGGAAAGATAGTTATTGTAGAGATCCGCCTGATTGGGTACTGACCCCGTGATCTGCCCCCATGAAATGGGGGGATAATTTGAGGGGGGTGGCATTGGGCTTAAGGCGCTAAAATGGGAAAGCCCATTTCCTACATACAAATTTCCTGTATCCCACGCATATGCGGGCTCCCCTTGCATCAATACGGGGTTATTCGCAACCCAGGAAGCCAAAGTATCTGATCTGAATTTTATCGTCTGATAATACGTCGTTTGACCAGAAGAAACTACAGCACTAAGCAATAGACAAAGACCGACAATGATTGAAAGTAATTTTTTCATGTTAACCTCCTTTGAATTTTATTCTAAAACGCATCTCAAGTTTTAATGCACCGCCTTCTCATGGGGCACGTAGAGCAGGCTCTTCTTCTCTCTCAGAAAGTCCAGGATTGGCTTTGTGTCGATCTCGGGCACATCCAAGGCTTGACCAATCACATAGCCAAAGGCAAAAGAAACCTTTACGGCTTCGTAAAGCTTCTCGAAATTCTCTTCGTTAAGCGAGTCTGACGGAGCAAGTTCCTCTATAAGATGGGATGGCGTCGGTCCCTCCAAAGCGCCTGTATTGAATCCTGGCATCTCGAACGCTTCAAAAATCCTCTCGCAAAGTTCCCTCAGTGTTTTGGTCCTTGATAAACTTTCCTTGGCCTTCTCGATCTTCGAAGAAACCGTTTCCTTTTTCTTCATGGGGTTCTCCTTTCTTTTGCAGCTGCAAAATTCAGGCTGCCTTCTTATGCCTGGGGTAGATAAAAAACAGCTTCCATTCCTTCATGGTTTTCCAGACTAAATCGATATCTTTTTGTACCCGCGAATCGTTTGTTTCATAGGCCTGGCCCAAAGCAAAACCGATGGTTAACAGGCTCTCCGTGAAGATATCGGGAAACATTTCAATGCTGTATTTGGCGCTTTTTCTTACCTTCTCGTCCTGAATTCCCTTTATCGCCTCTAACGTCTGCTTCAGTAGCTTCTTGACTCTCGGATGGTTGTTACAAAAATCGATTGCGAAGTCGAAGATACCTTGATCAGATTCTTCAAAAAAGATACCACCTAAAGCATGACCAAAATTCTTCGGGATCTTCATTTCATCCTTCTTCATGGGATCTCCTTTCTTTCTTCTCCCTGGGGAAGTAAGGGAGAAGGGCTTTCTCTTTTAAGAGGGCCTGAATCGATTTGACAGCGTTTTCGGTTTTCGGGTAACCGGTGTCGAGGAGGCGGCCGATCGCATAGCCAAAAGCGAACCCGGTTTCAAATAGATCACACTCTAACGTGGTCAAATTTAAGTCCGGGTCCATCTTAAGTTCATAATCTTTTCCGAGAATCGATCTAACTCTTTTGTCTTCATCTAAAAGACCAAAGGCAAATGATCGAATCTCCCCGTAGTCCCTCGGCTGAGAGCCGCTGCGCCTACTCTCAAGATCATCGAACACGCTGTAAATCATCTCGCATTGACGTACGATCTCTTTTTTCTTCATGGTATCCTTCCTCTCTGGCCAATGGCCTGTTAAAGATTTGCTTCACTCGTCTTTCTCTGGAATGGGCACTTTAAAAGTCAGGTGAAGAAACTTGTCGTTCAGTAGTCGTTCAACGTCATTGTCTTCCAAATAGAATCTTAGCCCAATATCCAAATCAAAAATCGAAATGTATTTTTCCTTGCCCCTCAAAGAGATCGTAACTTTTTGCAGTCCCTCCCATTTCCGGTCCATGTCTCCCCCATCGACCACGTCTCCCTCATGAAACCGAATGATATTAGCCCTCTCCTCTCGCATGGTCCCCAACTGAAATTTTAACTCCTCCTCTTCCTCTATCTGCTCCTTTGTAAGAAAATTCAGAATACTCATGACGTCCTCCTTGGCCATCAAATCCGCACCGTGCGGAATTTGGCCGGTTAAGAATTACGATTCACCTACCTATACCCCTTTACTCCCTTGGCATCCCTGGCAGAAAATCTCCCCGTTGACAACAGGATACTCGTCTCCCATGACGATCGCACCACAGGCAGAACAGGATCCGCTCAGATTGGGAGAGGGGAGATCACCGGATTTCCTTTTCTCCCATACCTCAAGAAAAGCCTTCACTCGTTCTTCAACGCCTGCCATCACCCATTCCCTTGACTGTGCCCAAAAATGTGCCCACAGCGTTTAAATTGATGCCAATTTCTACCAATCAACACCAACCCTGATAGGATTCTTATTTTGAATCTAAGGCTTGTAATGAATTGATTTTTTGGTCTTTTTAGAGTAAGCCGAGATATGAGCGGGTAGGACTTAAAATCCCTCGGTGGTCCCCCACCGTGCCGGTTCAACTCCGGCCCTAGGCACCAGAGAAAAAAAGAGGTTGGGATAATTTCTCAACCTCTTTTTCTTTCTGAATGATAAGAATCCAGGTCGCTAAAATTTTATGCCAAAATTTGTCATTTTCGTTTTCTCTAAAAATATCAAATTCTAAGAAAACTTTTTTATAACAGGAAGTTACAATAACCTCATCGATTGGCATTATTCATGCAGATTTTTATAGTTTAATGGAAAATTTAAATGATCAATTAACTTCTTTCTTAAAAGAAGCTGAATTGAGACCCCTTGATTCAGAAGAAAAGGGACCTCGAAACGGAAACGATACTTCTTTCTCCTCAGCTTTTTTGATTGAACTCGTCCATCGCATTAAAAACACTCTTGCCTCACTTAAAAAGTTTACACTTATTTCAGCAGATAAATTTGACGATAAAGAACTTAGAAGGCAATCCCTTAACGGGGTTACTGAAGATATCAAGAAGATTGATTCAGTGCTAAATAGTCTTCTAAATTACATCAGCATTAATGCCCCCATTGTCAAAACGGATACTTTGCATCTCATTCTTGAAGGAATTTTAGAAGCCAATGAGAAACCCCTTCAGAAAAAGAATATCAAAATATTCAAAAAATTGGAAAAGGACCTTCCTGAAACCAGCATGCACGATGAGCAAGTGAGATTTATTTTAAATTCCATCCTTCAATATGCGATCCTTTCAACGCCCCCTCATGGGACCATCGGGTTTTTAATTAAATCTCTCGATGGTCAAAGGGAAACCCTCGACAAGAAAATCTCACCTAAAAATAAAGGGTCCTACATTGAAGTCGACATTGGCTTCATTGGGAATAATAAATCCAGCGGACAATCTGAGAGAGTCTCAGGGACCGCACATGATTCAAAAGAAGAGGCAATCCAATTAATATTAGAATTGGTAAAAGAGATTATTCAAAAGAACCGTGGGACGATGACATTTCAAGTTGACAAAAAGAAACCAAGAACCCTGATTACATTGAGGCTGCCTATTGAGAGAAGAAAAGTGATTTATTTTGAACCAATCACCCTCTGACCCCCAACAAACCCCATTTTAACCTATCCGATTTACTATATTTCAAAATTAACCTTTCATCAATTTCTGCATGAAAAAACATTTTATTATAAGATCGTGCAAGTCCCATTTATGGAGACCAAGGATAGTTCCAAGGATAGTTCCTTGATTCTTTGGGATAGTTTTAGTATAGTTTTGAAAAAATCAAGCGAGAGGCTAAAGGCTCTAAATGAAAGGAAGAAATAAACGTTATAAGAGGAAGGAATTAGAAGAACAGGTAATTCAAAAGTTTCCCTATCGATGTCCTTATTGTGATCAAACCGTCTCTTATGATCAATTCGATTTGAAGATAGGAGAGAATGAGATCCAATGTTCCTCCTGTAAAAAAACCTATATCAAGGTAGTTTCAGATTCCTTTGGAGAAGAAGAGAAAAAGTAGATGGAGCGATCCAAAGCCCAATATGTGAGAAATCGCCTTCTCACCCCTATCCAGTTTGTGAAGGGGGTGGGGCCCAAGCTGGCTAAGCTCTTTGAGAAAAAAGGGATTCTAACCGTTGAGGATGCCCTCTACTTTCTCCCGCGATGTTACGAAGACCGAAGGAACCTGGAAAAGATCTCCGAACTCAAAGCGGGAAGAAAGGAGACGGGTTTTGGTGAGATCCTGCTTTCGGGAGTTGCTTTTTATCAGAACAAAAAGAAAAGGGTCTTTGAGGCAGTCGTTGGGGATGGGAGCAGCACGATCACATTGAAGTGGTTTCATGGCAACGAGAGATACCTCAGAGAACGATTTAAAAAAGGGCGCCAACTGATCTTCTCCGGTGAGGTGAGGTGGTTTAACTATCAGAGAGAGATTCATCATCCTGATGTGGAGACAGTGGATGGGGATATCCAGAAGGATTACCTCAACTTTAAGCGGATCGTACCCATCTATTCCGAAACAGAGGGACTTTATCAGAAGACATTGAGAAGGTTGATGAAGACCATCTTGGATGGATATGCCGATGAACTTTCAAGTTCCATTCCCCTAGAGATTGTGGAGCGACAAAACCTGATTGATTTTTCAGAGTCCTTTCGAAGAGTCCATTTTCCTCCTGAAGGAGAGTCCATCGATATCCTTAATCTCCAGCGTTCAGATGGTCACCGACGGATCATCTTTGATGAATTTTTTTTCTTAGAACTCGGAATGGCATTGAAGAAAAGAGGAGTGGCGCTGGAGACAGGGATCTCTTTTAAGACCGATGGCGTTTTAGTTAAGAGATTATTAAATCTCCTTTCCTTCAAATTAACACACGCCCAGGAGAGGGTTTTGTCCGAGATCAAGGAGGATTTGGAAAAACCCCATCCCATGAACCGATTGATTCAGGGAGATGTGGGGAGCGGAAAGACAATCGTTGCTCTCTTAACCTGCCTGTATGTGGTGGAGTGTGGTTATCAGGCTGCCATCATGGCACCCACTGAAGTTTTAGCAGAACAACACTTTCTTAATCTTCATCGGTGGGTGGAATCATTAGGGGTAAAAGTGGCCCTGCTGACCAGCAGCGTCAAAGGTTCTGAGAGGGAAGATCTTTACCAAAGAATTCGGAATGGAGATGTGCAACTGGTGATTGGAACTCATGCTGTGATTCAGGAAGCGGTTGAATTCAACCGCTTGGGCCTCTCTATCATTGATGAACAGCACAAGTTCGGTGTGGTTCAAAGAGGGCTTTTGAAGAAAAAAGGGGGAAACCCTGACGTTCTGGTGATGACAGCGACCCCCATCCCGAGGACCCTCGCCATGACCATTTATGGGGACCTGGATGTTTCACTGATCGATGAGATGCCACCTGGAAGAATGCCTGTTGAGACCAAGGTCTTTCCTGAATCCGCTAGGGCTAAAGTTTATCGAATCGTTGAAGAAGAGGTGAGGAAAGGTCGCCAAGCTTTCGTTGTCTATCCCTTGGTTGAGGAATCTGAGAAATTGGATCTCAAGGACGCTACAAGAATGGCGGAACACCTTCAGAAGGAAGTCTTCCCAGAGTTTCGGATTGGCCTGCTCCATGGCAGGATGAAAAGTGACGAGAAAGAGGCCATCATGATGGAGTTTAAGGAAGGAAGGATTCAAATCCTTGTCGCCACGACCGTCATCGAGGTAGGGATCGATATCCCCAACGCCTCTGTTATGGTGGTAGAGCATGCTGAGCGATTTGGCCTCTCTCAACTCCATCAGTTGAGGGGGAGGATTGGCCGAGGACGTTACCCTTCAAAGTGTATTCTACTGGCCCAATACCGGTCTTCTGAGGAAGCAAAGGTTCGGCTTCGAGCCATGGAGAAAACAACCGATGGATTTAAGATTGCCGAGGAAGATTTGGCCCTCAGAGGACCTGGGGAATTCTTTGGCATCCGACAATCAGGATTGCCAGATTTCAGGGTGGCCCACATCATCCGGGATACCCCGATTTTGATTGAGGCGAGAAAGGAAGCCTTTCGGCTCATTCAAGAGGACCCGGAATTGATTCATCCCTCTCATGCAGGATTGAAGGATATTTTGATCAAGCGGTGGAAAGGGAGGATGGAACTGGCCACCATTGGGTAAAATGAATTGAAAAGAAGGGAAAATTATGTTAACCCTAACTTTTAAGACATCTATTTTGAAAGGGATTAAGTATGGAATCGTTTCATCCTGAAGGTTCGGGATTTCATCGAATGCAGAGGCTCCCCCCTTATATCTTCGGTATTGTCAATCAATTGAAGATGGAGGCAAGACGAAGGGGAGAAGATATTATTGATTTGGGCATGGGAAACCCTGATCTGCCCACGCCCAAACATATCATTAATAAATTAATTGAAGCCGTAAAAAATCCAAGGAATCATCGGTACTCTGCCTCAAAAGGAATTTATAAATTGAGGTGCGCGATCGCCGACTGGTACCAGAGACGCTACGATGTTGATGTCGATCCAGAAACAGAGAGTGTGGTTACCATCGGCGCCAAGGAAGGACTCGGACATTTGGTTTTAGCGACCCTTGGCCCTGGAGATGTTGTCCTCGTTCCGGATCCGACCTATCCCATCCATGCCTATTCGGTCGTGATTGCAGGAGGAGATCTACGTTCGGTTCCTTTGATGGGAGAAGGGGATTTCTTTCAAAGGTTATTGACGGCCACCAAACAGACTTGGCCTCACCCCAAGATGATCATCGTGAGTTTCCCCCATAATCCAACTACCATGGTGGTAGACCTCAATTTCTTCGAAGATCTGGTGGCTTTTGCAAAAGAGCATCATCTGATGATCGTCCATGATTTGGCCTACGGGGATATCGTCTTCGATGGATACAAGGCACCCAGCCTCCTTCAGGTCAAAGGGGCAAAGGATGTGGGGGTGGAATTCACCTCTCTTTCTAAAAGTTACAATATGCCCGGATGGCGAGTGGGTTTTGCAGTGGGAAATGCTGAGATGCTGGCTGCATTAGCAAGATTGAAGAGCTATTTTGATTACGGAGTCTTTCAACCCATTCAGATTGCAGGCATCATTGCTCTCAATGAAGATCAGGATTGCGTTCACCAAACCATAGAGGAATACCGGAAGAGGAGGGATGCCCTCATTGATGGATTGAAACGAGTGGGTTGGGAGATTGAAAAACCGAAAGGAACGATGTTCGTATGGGCAGAGATTCCAAAACCGTTCAAGAAAATGGGGTCGATTGATTTTTCCAAACTCCTATTAAGGGAAGGAAAGGTGGCTGTCTCTCCTGGGATCGGTTTTGGTGAGTATGGAGAAGGCTTCGTGCGGTTTGCATTGGTAGAGAACGAAGCTCGTATCAAACAGGCGGTCAAAGGGGTACAAAAAGTTGTGAAAGAAGGGATCTAAGAGGATAGGAAGGATGAAAGAGATTAAAGTTGGTTTGATCGGTTTCGGGACAGTGGGTTCTGGCGTAGGAAGAATCCTCCAGAAAAATTCCAAGCTGATCGAAAAGCGTATGGGTGCCAAGCTCACCTTGAAGCGAATTGCTGACATAGATTTAGAGACTGACCGTGGAGTGAAGTTAAAACCAGGGGTCCTCACTCGAAGAGCAGAGGATGTGATCAAAGATCCTGAAATCGATATTGTCATGGAGTTAATCGGTGGCATTGAGCCTGCAAAAACTTTTATTCTGAAAGCGATTCGGAATAAGAAGCATATCGTCACGGCGAATAAAGCCCTCCTTGCCCTTTACGGTGACGAGATCTTCAGGGAGGCCCATCGCTTTGGCGTGGATGTCAACTTTGAGGCCTCTGTCGGTGGAGGCATTCCGCTCATTCGCTCGATCAAAGAGGGATTGGTTGCCAACCGAATCCATTCGATCTTCGGAATTCTTAACGGGACTTCTAACTACATCCTTTCCAAAATGACGGACGAGGGAAGAAACTTCAAACAAGTCTTAAAGGAAGCCCAAGAGAAAGGATATGCGGAGGCTGACCCGACCTATGATATTGAGGGGATCGATGCTGCTCACAAACTTGCTATTCTTATTCGCCTCGCTTTTGGAACCCCGCTACGATTTAATGAAATCTTCATTGGGGGGATCTCTGAGATCACGCCCCTGGATATTCAATTCAGTCGAGAATTTGGGTATCGCATAAAACTTTTGGCAATTGCCAAAATGGAGAAGGGGAAGATAGAAGCTCGTGTTCATCCCACCATGATTCCAGAGGAACATTTACTTTCAACGGTTGAAGGGGTTTTCAATGCCATTTATATTAAAGGCGATGCCGTTGGGCCCACGCTCTTTTATGGCCAGGGGGCAGGGCAGATGCCCACTGGCAGTGCGGTGGTGAGCGATCTAGTCGAACTGGGAAGGAATGTTCTGATCCGGGCTTCTGGGCGTCGGGTGCCACTGCTCTCTTTCCAGGAATCGGCCATAGAAAAAATTCCTCTTAAGGAGATGGATGATGTCGTGATGCCTTTCTATATGAGGTTTTCAGCATTGGATCGACCCAGAGTGCTTTCAAAAATTTCAGGAATCTTAGGGAAGAATGATATCAGTATTTCTGCCGTGATCCAAAAGGGAAGGCAGGTCAATGGAGCGGTGCCCATTGTCATGATGACCCATGAGGCCAAAGAGAAGAACGTCCATCAAGCCTTGAAAGAGATTGACCGGCTTGGTGTGATTTTGGGAAAGACGATGTTCCTCCGCGTTGAAAACTCACTGGAATAATAAAATTTCAAATTTTAAATCGCAAATTTCAGATTGGAAAATTCAATTCGAAATCTAAAATCTGAAATTGGGGGAAAAATGTGGCGTGGGGTGATTCGAGAGTACTGGGAATTTTTACCTGTTAGGGAAGAGGAATGCATTATCACCTTGCTTGAAGGGAATACACCGCTCATTCCTTCTTCTCGGATCAAGAAGGAAGTGACTTCGGGGTTTGACCTCTTTTTCAAATATGAAGGTCTCAATCCAACGGGCTCTTTCAAAGATCGAGGGATGACCGTAGCTGTTTCCATGGCAAAAGAAATGGCCTCCAAAGCGGTCATCTGTGCTTCCACAGGAAATACGTCCGCCTCCGCAGCCGCTTATGCCGCCAAGGCGGGAATGAAAGCCTTTGTTCTCATTCCTGAGGGAAAGATTGCCCTCGGCAAGTTATCTCAAGCAATGGCTCATGGTGCCCAGGTCATCCAAATCGAAGGAAACTTTGATGAGGCCCTTCACATCGTCAGAGAGATTTCTGAAACAGAACCCGTCACTCTGGTTAACTCCCTCAATCCTTACCGGATTGAGGGGCAGAAGACAGCTTCCTTTGAGATTATTGACCACTTAGGATTTGTTCCCACATACCATTGCCTTCCTGTCGGGAACGCAGGGAACATTACGGCTTATTGGAAAGGATACAAAGAATATTGGGAGAAAGGGAGAGCTGAGGTTCTTCCAAAGATGTTGGGATTTCAGGCAGAGGGGGCTGCGCCTATTGTTAGTGGAAAGGTCATTGAGCGGCCTGAGACCATTGCCACAGCTATCCGAATTGGGAACCCTGCCAGTTGGAAGCAGGCCGTAGCAGCCAGGGATGAATCCGGAGGCTTGATCGACATGGTAAGCGATGAAGAGATCCTGGAGGCTTATCGGATGATGGCGAGCCTGGAAGGGGTCTTCTGCGAGCCCGCCTCTGCAGCCTCTTTGGCAGGAGTGATCAAACTTGATCGGAAAAGTTTCTTCAAGAAAGGTGATGTGGTGGTGTTGACCATTACTGGCCATGGTCTCAAGGATCCGGACATTGCCATTCGAGTATCACAGAAACCTATCTCACTCCCACCCAAAAAAGAAGCCGTGTTGAAATATCTCAATCTTTAATCACCTCCATCATGAAAAATGCCTTCATCTATACCGATGCCTACCTCGATTATGATTATGGACCTACCCATCCCCTTCAAATCATCCGGCTCAAATTGACCTATGACCTCATCAAAGCCTACGGGCTTCTGGATCTCCCCTCCGTTCAATTCATTCCCACCATCAAAGCCGAAGAGAAAGATTTGGTCTCTTTTCATAGCAAGGAATATCTGAATGTATTGAAGCAGGCGAATGGAGGGTATCTAATGGGTGATGCTTATTTATATGGACTGGGACCAGGAGATAATCCCATCTTTCCGGGTCTTTTTAATTGGTCACTTCTGGTGACTGGGGCAACACTTCAGGCAGTTGATTTTGTGGCGGATGGAAGGGGGGAGATCGCCTTCAACATCGCTGGAGGTCTTCACCATGCGATGAGTGCACGGGCTTCAGGATTCTGTTATATCAACGATCCTGTGATTGGAATCATGAGACTCTTAAACCGTGGAAAGAGAGTGGCCTATATTGATATCGATGCCCATCACGGAGATGGAGTTCAAAAGGCATTCTATGGGATTAACCAGGTTCTAACGATTTCCCTTCACGAGACTGGATACACGCTCTTTCCAGGAGCTGGTTTTGAAAATGAGATTGGAGAGGGAGAAGGGGAGGGGTACTCTGTCAATCTTCCTTTTCCTCCTTATACGGATGATGAAGTCTATCTTTGGGTCTTTGAGGAAGTTGTCCCAGAACTTGTCCATGCCTTCCAACCCGATGTAGTGGTGACTCAATTAGGAGTCGATACGTTTTATAATGACCCTTTGACAAACCTTCACTTTTCCATTTTGGGGTATGAAAGAGTTCTTAAGAGGATCAAAGGTCTGGCTCCAAGGTGGGTAGCATTAGGGGGAGGAGGGTACAATATTTTTAATGTAGTGCAGGCTTGGACATTGGCATGGGCAGTGATGAACGGGATCGAGTTGAATGAAAAACTTCCGGAGTCTTTTTTCAAAGAGGCAGTGAAAATGGGAATTGAGGAGAGAGAGTTAAGGGGGCATCTGAGAACTCCTCTGCATAGTCAGAATAAGGAGAACAGAGTGGAGATGGAAAGGGTGGTCCATTATATAAAAGAAACGGTCCTTCCAAAGGTTAAAAGTTAATCTTCCAAAACCTCCTTAAAATTTGGCATGCCTTTTGCTTTCAAGTTTCGCTTTTCATTTGACATTTGTAAGTTTTTGGTATATTTAGAACTTTTGAGGATGTTAGGAAATGCCTGAAAAGATGAAGTATGTTATTATTGTTGGGGATGGGATGGCAGACTACCCAGTTAAGAGTCTTGGAGGGAGGACTCCATTGATGGTCGCCAGGACCCCGCATATGGATTGGATGGCTAAACAGGGTGAAATCGGTTTAGTCAGGACAATTCCTGATGGTTTTAACCCAGGGAGTGAGATTGCTAACCTCTCCATTTTTGGGTATAACCCCATTCGTTATTATACTGGGAGAGGTCCTTTGGAAGCCGCCAGCCTTGGCGTCAAACTCGCGGCTGATGATATTGCCTTCCGATGTAATCTTGTTACCCTAAAATTCCAAGGGAATAAAATTGTGATGGAAGATTTCTCTGCCGGTCACATCACGAATGAGGAGGCAAAGAAGGTCATCATTGATTTAAACAAAGAGATGGCAACGAATGAGATTCGATTCTATGCAGGAGTGAGCTACCGGCATTTGATGGTCCTAAGGAATGGAGCGGCTAAATTCTCAAACCTGGAGAAACTGGAAATCACCCCTCCTCATGATCTCATTGGGAAGGAAATATCGGCTTTCCTTCCTCAGATGAGAGAGCCTGTTCTAACTCTGATGAAAGAATCTCAGCGGCTTCTCAAGAATCATCCTGTCAATCAAGCCCGTGAGGCAAAAGGGCTCCCTCCTGCCAACTCCATTTGGCTCTGGGGACAAGGACCTTCGCCCAAGATGATCACCCTGAAGGAACGATTCGGGATGGATGGCTATGTGATCTCGGCGGTTCACCTGATCAAGGGGATTGGAATCTTAGCTGGATTGGAAGTGCTGGAGGTCCCCGGGATCACAGGATACTTTGATACGAATTATGATGGAAAGGCTCAGTACACCCTGAAAGGTTTGAAAGAAAAGGATTTTGTCTATGTCCATGTGGAAGCCCCTGACGAAGCAGGCCACATGGGAGATCTCCGATTGAAGATCGAAGCCATCGAGGTGTTTGACGAAAAGATCGTAGGGGCCATCTTGAAAGGGATAAAGGAATTCAAAAGGCATAAGGTTTTGGTCCTCCCCGATCATCCCACTCCTCTTTCCGTTAGAACGCACACGGCGGATCCAGTTCCCTATGTCATTTATTCCAATGAGGACGCGGCAACATCCGCCCATGGAAAAACATTTGATGAAGTTTCTGCAGGTCTGTCCGGAATCTCCATTGAGAAAGGATTTGAATTGATCGAAAGATTTTTAAATCCCCGCTGTTCGTGTTGAGGGAGAGGGAGGAATTTTTTTGGCAAATACGAGGACAAAATATATTTTTATGACAGGAGGCGTGGTTTCCTCTTTGGGAAAGGGATTGGCGTCTTCATCGATTGGATCTCTCCTGGAACTCAGGGGATTGAAAGTCAATTTTCTCAAGTTCGATCCTTACATCAACGTAGACCCAGGCACCATGAATCCTTTTCAACATGGAGAAGTCTATGTGACCGATGACGGTGCAGAGGCGGATCTCGATTTAGGACACTACGAGCGCTACACCAATGTCAAGACATCGAAGAAAAATAATTTCACCACCGGGCAGATCTATGATTCAGTCATCTCCAAAGAAAGAAGAGGAGACTATCTGGGGGGCACCGTTCAGGTGATCCCCCACATCACCAATGAAATCAAGTCCAAGGTCTTCGATCTGGCCCAGGATGTCGATATTGTCATCATCGAGGTGGGTGGGACAGTCGGCGATATTGAAAGCCTTCCTTTCTTAGAAGCAATTCGGCAGATTCGAGGAGATGTGGGCAGGGAGAATACGCTCTACATTCACCTCACTCTGGTGCCTTACATCCAAACGGCTGGGGAGTTGAAGACCAAACCGACTCAGCATAGCGTGAAGGAACTTCGAGAAATAGGTATCCAACCCGATATTCTACTCTGCCGAACCGACCGATTGCTCTCGCCTGATATTAAAGCCAAAATAGCCCTCTTCTGCAATGTGGAAAAAGATGCAGTGATCACAGCCAAAAATGTGGACACGGTTTATGAAGTCCCCATCCTCTTTCATCAGGAAGGGCTGGATGAAAAGATTGTTGAGAAACTCAATATCTGGACCGGGCGACCGAATTTAAGGGGTTGGGAGCGGGTCGTCAAAAAGATCAAACATCCCCGTTTTGAAACCACGATCGCTGTAGTGGGAAAATATGTCGGCTTGGTTGAATCCTACAAGAGTTTAACCGAGGCGTTGATTCATGGAGGCATTGCGAATGATGCAAGGGTGAATCTGAAATATATTGATTCGGAACAGGTCGAGAAAGAGGGGCCAGAACATTTTCTCAAGGAGGCCAATGGCATTCTCGTCCCCGGAGGGTTTGGGACAAGGGGGATTGAAGGGAAGATCAAAGCGATTCAATATGCCAGGGAGAAACGAATTCCATACTTTGGAATTTGTCTGGGAATGCAGTGTGCTGTGATTGAAATCGCCAGGCACTGCTCCGGTCTAAAAGGTGCCAATAGCTCTGAATTCGATACCCACACCCCCCATCCAGTGATCTATTTACTGGAGGAATGGGTGGATCGCGATCAGGTCGCCCAGAAACGGTTCTCTGATACTCCAAAGGGCGCGACGATGAGGTTGGGATCTTATCCCTGCCGCCTTGAAGAAGGAAGTTTGGCTCTGGAGGCCTATAATAAAAAGTTAATCAACGAACGACACCGGCATCGTTATGAATTTAATAATGCTTATCTGGATATTTTAGGAAAAGCCGGAATGGTATTCAGTGGCGTTTCTCCCGATAAGGGACTGATTGAGATCATCGAGCTGAAAGGCCATCCTTGGTTTCTTGGATGTCAGTTCCATCCAGAATTTAAATCGAAACCCATGGATCCTCAACCCCTTTTCAGGGAGTTCATCAAGGCTTCCCTTCGGCGAGTGAAAAGCTCAAAGGTTAAGGGAAAAACCAGAAGTTTAAAGCTGAAAGCTCAAAGCTGAAAGTGATAAAAACTTTTTGAGATTCGGAAAGGAGACAGGATTCATTGGATATCTTGGAAGAGGCAAAGCGAGTATTGAGAGTAGAGGCCCAATCCATTCTCGATTTGGCAGAACGAATTGATGAGAATTTTTCACGAGCGGTCGAGTTACTCCATCACTGTGAAGGAAAAGTAGTGCTCATGGGCATGGGGAAGTCGGGACTGGTAGGCCGAAAGATCGCCTCCACCTTTGCTAGTACAGGAACCCCATCTTTTTTTCTTCACCCCGCAGAGGGATTGAATGGAGATTTTGGGATGTTAACGAAGGAGGATGTGGTCATCGCCATCTCCAATAGTGGAGAGACTCGAGAGCTTTTAGAAGTCCTGCCTCTCATCAAACGATATGGAAATCGGTTGATCACCTTCACTGGAAATTTAAACTCTACTCTGGCAAAGGCCGGGGATGTGAACCTCGATATTCGCGTGAAAGAGGAAGCCGATCCATTGGGTTTGGCTCCCACCGCCAGCACCACAGCTACCCTCGCTCTGGGAGATGCTTTAGCCGTCGCTCTGATGGGGAAGAAAGATTTCAAAAAAGAGGATTTTGCCATTCTCCACCCGGGGGGGACATTGGGGAAGAGGCTTCTCCTGAAGGTGGAAGACCTGATGCATATGGGAAAGGCCTTTCCGATGGTATCGGAGAAGACATTGATGAAGGATGCGATTTTCGAGATCACCTCAAAACGATTAGGGGTGACCGGAGTCTGCAACACAGAGGGGCATCTGGTTGGCGTGATTACAGATGGGGATCTGAGGCGGGCTTTGGAAAAATTCAGCGATCTTTTCAATCGGGAGGCTTCTGAAGTGATGACGAAAAATCCAAAGTGGATTGAAAAGGATGCCTTGGCGGCTAAAGCCGTGCAGAGGATGGAGGAGTATTCGATTACATCCCTTTTTGTCTTCAAGAAAGCAGGTAATCAAGTACCCGTGGGGATTATTCATCTTCATGATCTTCTGAAAGCGGGCGTGGTCTAATAAATTCAATTGCCGAATGCGGATTGCAGATTTCGGAATTTATAGACAACCCATGATGCTGAGATGATGAAAAAAGCAAAGTTCGTCATTTTATTATCGATTGTGTTGATCGGTGGGATCGTCCTCGTCAGTCTTTGGGCGAACCTCCGGGCGAGGAAAGCTTCGGAAGCCGTGGAGAAGCTTCCGAAGGCTTCCACCGGGGGCGCTGACATGCGACTGGAAAAGATTCGGTTTGTGGAGGATAAACAAGGTCAAAAGACTTGGGAATTGGAGGCGAAATCTGTTCACCAATACCAAGAACAGAACATCATGGTCTTGGAGGATGTGAAGGTCACTTTTTATGCGAAAGAGGGACGAACCATCTATCTCACTGGAAAACAGGGAAAGGTTTATCAGGACTCGAAAAATGTCGAGTTGGTGGGTGATGTGGTGCTCACCTCGAACGATGGATATCAGCTAAAGACCCATTCCGTTTCATATCGCCATTTGGAAAAGATCGTGAGTACCTCTGATCCCGTGGAGATAGACGGGGAGCAGCTTCGACTGACCGGCAAAGGAATGTTGGTAGATATTGAAGCCAAGACCTTTAAAATTCTCAGCCAAGTTAAGACTCAACTGAGAGGGAGAAAAAAGGTATGAGCCCAAGCAAGGGAATCAGGCTTCTCGTCATTCTGGTCTCCCTTTTTCTCTTTTTCATTTCTGGGGAGGCCCAGGAAAAGAAGGGGAGTAGAAAAGGAGGGGAGAAAGCACTCCAGACCGATAAGAGTTTTGGATTTACTGCCAGCCGTGCTCCCATTGATATCACTTCTGATACCGTTGAGGCAGACCAGAAAACGAATACGGTTACCTTTAAAGGGAATGTGGTCGCCAAACAAGAAGACACGACTCTCTATGCCAATACACTGACCATTACCTACGATCAAACTGCGAAAAGGCTAAAGGAGATTGTAGCCGTCGGAAATGTGAAGGTCGTGCAATTGGATCGCAGGGCTACCGGCCAGAAGGCTACTTTTGATCAGGATAAGAATAAAGTGGTTTTGGATGGAGATGCAGTGGTTCGGGAGGGGACCAATGTGATCAGAGGGGAACGGATCGTCTTCTACGTGGATGAAGAAAGAAGCGTTGTAGAAGGGGGAAAGGGGAGTCGAGTCAGCACGAGCATTACTCCACCGCCGAAAGAGGAAGGAGAAGAGAGAAAGCCGAAAGAAGGAAAAAAGAAATAATTAAAGAGTTTTGAGTTCAGAGTTAAAAAATAATTGCGAATAACGAATAACGGAAAGCGAGCAACAAATAACATGTCGCACCTTCTCTGTGAGAGTTTAATCAAGTCATTTCGTCATAAGAAAGTTGTGGATTCGGTGAGTGTTGAGATCCAAGGGGGAGAGGTGGTGGGATTGTTGGGACCCAATGGCGCAGGAAAGACCACCATTTTTTATATGATCGTCGGGCTGTATCAACCCAACGGTGGGAAGATCTATCTCAACGACGAAGAGATTACTTCTCTCCCCATGTATTTACGAGCGAGAAAAGGGATTGGGTACCTTCCTCAGGAGCCCTCGGTTTTTAGGAAACTGACGACCGAAGAGAATCTGATGGCGATTTTGGAGACCCTCCCTCTTTCCAGAGAGGAGAGAAAAGAACGATTGGAGAAACTCTTGAATGAGTTGGGTCTCACCTCGCTACGAAAACAGAAGGCCTATATCCTCTCGGGGGGAGAGCGCAGGCGGGTGGAAATTACAAGGGCCTTGGTGCTCTCACCTTCTTTCATCCTTTTGGATGAACCTTTTTCAGGGATTGACCCCATCGCCGTTTTAGATATCCAGACCATTATCCGTCAATTGAAATCAAAGGGGATCGGAATTATAATTACAGATCATAACGTTCGGGAAACATTGGGAGTTTGTGACCGGGCGTATATCCTCAATGAGGGGCGAATTTTGGAAGAAGGAATTCCCGAAAAGATTGCTCAAAGCCAGAAGGCGAGAAAGATCTATTTGGGAGATGGATTTGAGTTAGGGGGAAGACACCGTAGCAAAGAGGAAGAGAGAAAGGATTCAAGTTCCCCTGCGCAAGGGAGATTATGGGAGTAAGATGGTCTTAGAGCTCAAACTGGCACCCAGGCTCGTCCAACAGTTGGTGATCACTCCTCAGCTTCAGCAGGCGATCCGGCTTCTCCAATTAACACGCCTGGAACTGGTCGACATGATCAGCCAGGAGATGAAGGAGAACCCACTCCTGGAGGAGGAGGAGGAGGGGAGGGAGCTTGCAGAAGGCGAAGCCCCTGTGGCCGAACAGGAGAAAGGAGAAACTTCTCCAGAACCCGAGGTTACCCCCGAGGTAAAAGGAAATGGGGAGGGGGCAGATGAGTTCGATTGGGAGAACTATTTAGAAAATTCCAACCTCACCCCATTCCAGAAGAGTTCTCCGAGCTCTCCGGATGGGGATGAAAGACCCTCGTTTGAAAATTTCCTCACGAAGAGAACAACCCTTACTGATCATCTTCATTGGCAACTCCAACTCTCACGTTTCACAGAGGAAGAGCATGAAGCCGGGACATGGATCATCGGAAATCTGGATGAAGACGGATATCTGAAGATCTCCCTGGAAGATATCTGTTCAGAAACCAATCTTCCGATAGAGGTGGTAGAGAGAGTCCTGCGAAAAATTCAACAATTCGATCCGGTAGGGGTGGCGGCGAGAGATTTGAAAGAATGTCTTTTAATCCAACTGGAGCAGATGAGTCCTCGAGATCCCCTCGCAGAAAAAATCGTTTCCGAACATCTCTCTCTATTGAAAAATCGAAATTATCCGGCGATTGCCAAACGGTTAGGAGTGTCTCCGGATCGAGTGAATCGGGCTGCCTCTCTCATTTCCAAATTGGATCCCAAACCTGGAAAGGCCTTTGGAGGAGAGGTGATCCAAGAGATCATCCCTGACGTCTATGTTTACAAGGTTGAGGGAGATTATGTCATCTATTTGAACGATGAAGGGATCCCGACGCTCAAGATCAATTCTCTTTACCGAAATATCCTCAACGGCAGCCGTCTCGCTATGGAAGGGGACCGAAAATATATTCAGGACAAACTCCGATCCGCCCTCTGGCTGATCCGCAGCATTCACCAACGACAAAGAACGATTTATAAGGTGACGAAAAGCATCGTGAAATTTCAAAGGGAGTTTTTAGATAAAGGGATTCAGTCTCTCAAACCCCTTGTGCTTCGGGATGTGGCGGAAGATATCCAGATGCACGAATCCACCATTAGCCGGGTCACTCACAATAAATATGTTCATACCCCCCAAGGAATTTATGAATTAAAATACTTCTTCAATGCGGGGATCACCTCCACACAAGGGGAGACGATGGCTTCAGAAAGTGTCAAGAATCTGGTTCGGGAGATCATCGCTAAAGAGGATCCGAGGAAACCTTACAGCGATGAGAAATTGGTTCAGATTCTCCAGGGAATGAACATCCATATCGCAAGGAGAACCGTTTCGAAATATCGAGAGATGATGAAAATCCTTTCCTCCAACGAACGGAGAAAGATCGTTTAATACTCATAGAATCGTTAGCATGATGCCGATTGCCATCCATTCAAAGAACTTTGGCGAAGATAAGGAGCTGACAAATGCAGGTCGCAGTGACATTTCGACATATGGAGACCGACGAAGGAGTCAAGGCTTATGTGAAAGAGAAGGTGCAGAAGCTTCAAAAATATATTGAGAACCCAAGGGAGGTTCATGTCGTTCTGGCGGTAGAAAAATTCCGGCATATTGCAGAGATCACTATTGTCGGGAATGGAAGGACTTTTAATGGCCAGGGAAGGGACAACGATCTCCATGCCGCCATCGATCAGATGGTGGATAAGATGGAGCGGCAGATTCGTGAACGGAGGGAGAAGGCAAGACGAAAAAGGGCAAACCCCTCTTCTCCAAAGGCCTCCCTCCAACTGAGCGGAAAGGCCGGAGAAGGGAAAGAAGAAGGAGACATCCCCCCCCTCATCCAGAAGAGACGTACTATTGCCAAACCCATGTCTCTTGAGGAGGCGCTCTCTCAATTGACTCTTTCGAAAAAGGATTTTTTAGTATTTATCAATTCAGATTCTGGGCAGATGAACGTCGTCTATCGGTCTAAAGACGGGGGTTACGAATGGGTGGAACCTCATCCCAAATAGGGAGATGCTTGAGAGGGAATGATGAAGATCATGGATTATTTGAATGAAGAGTGGGTGATCCCCAACCTGCAGGGAACGGACAAACCATCCATTCTGAAGGAATTGTCAAGCCTTTTGGTGAAGCCCTGCCAGGTAACCTCTGTCGAAGAGTTGCTCCAAGTGCTCCTCGATCGGGAAAAACTAGGATCGACGGGAATTGGGGAAGGGATTGCCATTCCCCATGGTCGATTGAAAAAGTTAAAAAAATTTTTCATCTCTTTTGGTCGTTCCCTCAAGGGCGTGGATTTTGACTCCATCGATCGAAAACCCAGCCAGCTCTTCTTTTTAGTCATGGCCCCAGAGAATTCGGCGGTGGATAATCTAAAGCTTCTGAGTCGTATTGTCACCCTGCTCAAAGGACCTTCCTTCAAAAAGAGATTGATGGAGGCTTCTTCCCAGAAGGAGCTTTTTCAAATCATCGCCGAAGAGGATGAGAAATATTAATCGATGAACAGCCTTCTCGTACAAGAATTGGAGCAGAATCGACAACATCATCTGGAACTGACCCTGATGACCGGGCGAAATGGGCTCAAGAAGAAGATTACCCATTCACAAGTCCAAAAGATGGGATTGGCCTTGACGGGTTTTGTCCAATTCATCAATCCAGAACGTCTTCAGATCATCGGAAATACAGAAATGGCTTATTTTAAAACACTCACTCCTGAGATGCAGGAGAAGGTGATTCAACAGATCTGTAGCCTGCCGTTGTCCTGTTTAGTGATTACTCGGGGTTTGGAGATTCCTGAATTTCTTCTCCGGGAAGCTGATGGGAAAGGGATCCCCGTATTTCGGACCAATCTCCGTTCTTTCGATTTCATTGAGCGGATCACCAAATTTTTAGAAGAGAAACTCTCATCCACCAGCAGCCTCCACGGTGTGCTCATGGATGTCTTTGGGGTGGGCGTCCTCATCCTGGGCAAAAGTGGGATCGGGAAGAGTGAATGTGCATTGGATCTGATTCTTCGTGGGCACCGACTGGTGGCGGACGATATGGTTCATATTCAGAAGCGATCTCCCTCTTCTGTGATCGGAAGTGGTTTCGAAGTGATCCAACACCACATGGAGATCCGAGGATTGGGGATTATCAACATTAGGAGCCTTTTTGGTGTAGAGGCCATCCGTGAGAAGAAGAAGATCGAGCTCGTCCTGGAGCTGATGGAGTGGGATACCCACCGGGAGTACGATCGCTTGGGGTTTGAGGAGGAAAAATTTTCCATCTTGGACATTGAGCTCCCGATGTTAAGAATCCCCGTCACGCCCGCTCGGAATTTGACGACCATCATCGAAGTGGCTGTCCGCAATCACCTTTTGAAAGTGATGGGATACGATTCGGCCTTGGAGTTTGAGAAAAAACTCCTTCGAAAGATGGAAGAAAGAGAGGGGGACAGATTTGAGGTTGAGGGCGAAGTGGAGTGAAGAACATACGGGTGATTCTCATCAGCGGTCTTTCCGGGTCGGGCAAAACAACGGCCATTAAAGCCTTAGAAGATATTGGTTTTTATTGTGTCGATAACCTTCCCATCCTCCTTTTACCTAAATTCATAGAACTCTGTGAGCAATCAGGTGGAAAGATCTCCAAAGTGGCAATGGTGGAGGATATTCGGGGAGAAGCATCCTATCCTTCCTCGCAACAGGCAGGGGACACAGAAGGGGAGAAGGATTTTTTAGAGGATTCGAGAAGGATCATCCAAGAATTGAAGAGGGAAGGTTACCCAATCGAAATCCTCTTTTTGGAGTCTTCCGACTCCATTCTGATGAGGCGTTTCAGCGAGACCCGTCGTCAGCACCCTTTGGCAGTGGGCGGATCTATCCGAGAAGGGCTCCGTTTGGAACGAGAACGACTTCAAGGCATCAGGGATATGGCCCATCAGGTGATTGATACGTCACAATTAAATGTCCATCAACTGAAAGAAAAAATCCAACAGTATGCTCAAGAGGGGCGGAACTCAGGCCAGATGACGGTGCTCCTCCTTTCCTTCGGATATAGTTTTGGGATCCCTTTTGAAACAGACCTCTTGATGGATGTTCGGTTTTTACCCAATCCTTATTTTGTTGAAGAGCTGAAACGGTTGAGAGGGGATCATCCAAAGGTAGCGGAATATGTCCTCCAGTGGGAAGAGACAAAAGAATTTTTACGATACGTTCAAGAGTTCATTCGGTTCCTTCTCCCCCTCTATGAAAGGGAGAGAAAAACCCATTTGACCATTGCTGTGGGATGTACCGGTGGGAGGCATCGGTCCATCGCCATCGTCAACCGATTGGCAGAGATGCTCCGGGATGAATTGACGAAGAGGGGAGTATTTCTGTCTGTGCAACACCGCGATGCGGAGAAGGGATGAGGAAAGAGATGGTGGGGGTTGTTGTGGTGACGCATTGCCACTTGGCTGAGGAGATGATCTGCGCTGCTCAGTTGGTGGTGGGAGAGGAGTTAAAACAGTTTCAACCTGTTTCGATCGATCCGAAGGAAGGCTCCGAGGAGATCCGGGAAAAGATCATCGCTGCCATCCGAAAAGTGGATGTTGGACAAGGGGTGCTCATCCTGACGGATATGTATGGAGGGACCCCTTCCAATATCAGCCTCTCCTTCTTAGAGGAGAGGAGGATCGAAGTGATCACAGGAGTCAACCTTCCCATGTTGCTGAAATTAGCGACCTATCAGAACGATATGGATCTTGAAGCCTTGGCCGTTTTTATTACCGATTATGGTCAGAAAAATATCAACCTGGCCAGTGAGGTGCTTAAAAAACGGGTGGATAAAAAGAAGAGTTAAGAGTTTGAGAGTTTTGAGATTAGATTTTAGAATTAAAAATATCGTTTTGCGCTATGTGATGTGCTTTGCTTTTTTAAGGATCATTGGAAAGGAAACGAGACTACAAGCGTCGGGATGGAAGTTCAGACCTTTACTATTCGAAATCGCTTAGGGCTTCATGCGCGGGCAGCTGCCCTCTTGGTTAAAACGGCCAATCGCTTCGCTTCAGAGATTACCCTCGAGAAGGATGGCCTGGAGGTGAATGGGAAATCGATCATGGGCATTCTCATGTTAGCCGCTTCGAAGGGCTCGAAGATTACGCTGAAGGCAGAGGGAAAAGACTCGGTCCAAGCGATCAAGACCCTCGGTGAATTGATTGAGAATAAATTCGGTGAGGAATAGGAATGGCTGTTCAGCAACAGATCAATAAGTTTATCCAAGGAATCGGGGCTTCCCCTGGGATCATCATTGGGAAAGCCTATTTAGTTGAACGATTCAAAGTTCGTCTTCCTCAGAAGCGAATCGATCCGGCACAGGTTGAGGAAGAGATCAAACGGTTTTTCAATGCGATTGAAGAATCTCGGAATCAGTTGACGGAGATTAAAGAAAAGATTTTGGATCCACAAGTACGTAAACATTCTTTTATCCTGGATGTCCACTTGATGATCCTGAACGATGAGATGCTGCTTCAGGACACGGTGGATACGATCCGAAAGAAAAAGGTGAATGCAGAATGGGCTCTGGATCTCACCTTGGAGAAGCTGGACACGGCCTTTAAGGCCATCGAAGACGAATATTTGAGGGAACGGCGCAGCGACCTTCACTATGTGGCGGCGAGGATCTTTCGAAATCTCTTGGGAAAGAAGGAAGACGATATCACCAAGATCAAAGGGAAAGTGATAGTCGTCGCCCATGACCTCTCTCCAGCGGATACCCTCCAGATGAACCTGAAACATATCGCAGGGTTTATCACGGATATTGGCGGGAAGGTTTCCCATACGGCCATCCTTTCCCGATCTCTGGGCATCCCGGCCGTGGTAGGGCTCGAGGTAGCGACTTCCCTCATCAATGGGGGAGACCTCTTAATTATCGATGGAGAGACAGGAGAGGTGGCCATTAATCCCACAGAGGAGGTCTCTCAGTCCTTTCTCGAACGGAAACGCCGAACCAAATCGATCGAACGTGAGATTCTTAAGTATGCCTCTCTGCCGGCAGAGACCCGCGATGGAATTCGCGTCCGTCTCCAGGCCAATATTGAAATGGTGGAGGAAATTTCCTCTGCCAAGATGCATGGCGCGGAAGGGATCGGGCTTTATCGGACTGAAATCCTTTATCTCAATCGGAAAGACCTCCCGACCGAGGAAGAGCATTTTCAAACCTACCGACATATGGTGGAAAATATTTACCCTGCGACAGCTACCATCCGTACCTTAGACATCGGCGGCGATAAATTTCTTCCCGATTATTCGAAGAACAATGAGTTGAACCCGGCTTTGGGGTTGAGGGCGATCCGGTTCAGCCTCAAGGAGACTGAAATCTTTAAAGTCCAGCTGAGAGGGATTTTGCGAGCCAGTGTCCATGGAAAACTGAGGATCCTTTTCCCCATGATCTCGGGGGTTGAAGAGATTCGACAGGCGAAGGCTATTTTGGAAGAAGTTAAAAAGGACTTGGCCAAAGCAAAAATCCCTTTCGATCAGAGAATCCAGATCGGGGCCATGATCGAGATTCCTTCTGCCTCGGACATTGCTGACATTTTAGCGAGAGAAGTGGATTTCTTCAGCATCGGAACGAACGACCTGATCCAGTATGCGCTGGCCGTCGATCGGATCAATGAACATGTGTCCTATCTTTATGAACCCCTTCATCCGGCCGTTCTGAGAATCATCCGATGGGTGGTTCAGTCCGGTCATCAAGCCGGGATTCCAGTTGCCATTTGTGGGGAGATGGCGGCAGAACCCACTTATGCCTTGATCCTGTTAGGCCTGGGCTTGGATGAATTCAGCATGAACCCGGTCTCCATTCCCAAAGTGAAGAAGGTGCTCCGAATGTCAAGGTTTGAAGAAACCCGGTCGTTAGTCGAACAATTGTTCCAATTCCCAACGGCCTCAGAGATTGAATGTTTTGTACGAAACTGGATGGCCGAAAGATATCCTGAAGATTTTATTAAATGTTATGCAGAGGACATCAAAGCATAAAACAGCACGAAAAGGAGGAAATATTCCATGGCCATGACAGACTTTTTATTCACCTCAGAATCGGTCACCGAAGGTCATCCTGATAAGGTGGCCGATCAGATTTCGGATGCCATCCTGGATGCGATCATTGCTCAGGATACTCGGGCTCGAGTGGCCTGTGAAACGATGGTGACGACAGGAATGGCGATTATTGCAGGCGAGATTAGCACTTCCTGCTACGTCCATATGCCGTCCATTGTCCGTGAGACGATCAAAGAGATTGGATACAATGACTCGGCAATGGGATTTGATTGGGAGACCTGTGCGGTGATCACCTCCATTGATGAGCAGTCGTCCGACATCAAACAAGGGGTGGATGAGGCAGAAGATCATGAAATGGGAGCAGGGGATCAGGGGTTGATGTTCGGCTATGCCTGCAATGAGACACCGGAGTTGATGCCCATGCCCATCATCTTTGCCCATCGACTGACCCGACGATTGGCTGAGGTGCGGAAGAAGAAAATCCTCGATTTTCTAAGACCCGATGGAAAATCTCAGGCGACGATCCAGTATATCAATGGGAAGCCAACCCGTGTGGATTCGGTCGTGATTGCTGCTCAGCACTCAGAAAGCGTCACCTATGAGAGACTCAAGGAAGGGATCATCGAAGAGGTCATCTTCAAAGTCATTCCCGAGAAACTTCGAGATAAGAACACCAAATACTATGTCAATACAACCGGGCGCTTTGTGATTGGAGGGCCGAAAGCCGATTGTGGCCTCACGGGAAGAAAAATCATTGTGGATACTTACGGGGGGGTAGGAAGCCATGGAGGAGGCTGTTTTTCAGGGAAAGACCCGTCGAAGATGGACCGGACGGCCTCTTATATGGCCAGGCATATTGCCAAGAATGTGGTTGCAGCTGGGCTTGCAGAAAAATGCGAAGTTCAAATTGCCTACACTATTGGAAGAGCACAGCCTGTCTCTCTCATGATCGATACCTCAAGAACCTCAAAGATATCTCCTGACAAGATTGCAAAGATCATTCGTGAACATTTTGACATGAGGCCGAAGGCCATTATCAAATATCTCGATCTTCTTAAGCCGATCTATAAAAAGGCGGCCTGCTATGGCCATTTCGGTCGGAATGAACCGGGATTTCCTTGGGAGAGTACCCATCGGGCAGAGGAATTGAAGAAGGCTGCTGAACTCTAAGATAGATTAAGATAGGGTGATAGGGAGATGAGGAGAAAGGGAGAAAATGAAATCCAAGGTAAAGATTGATTACGACGTTAAAGATATCTCATTAGCTAAGAAGGGGCGACTTCGGATGGAATGGGCAGAGATGGCCATGCCTGTTTCGAAATTGATTCGGAGCCGTTTTGAAAAGGAGAAACCTCTAAAGGGAGTGCGTCTTTCAGCCTGCCTGCATGTGACCACTGAGACGGCTGTGTTGATGAGAACCCTTTTAGCAGGCGGAGCGAAGCTCGCCCTTTGTGCTTCCAACCCCTTGAGCACTCAGGACGATGTGGCGGCTTATCTGGTCAAAGAACTAAATATTCCTGTCTTTGCCATTAAAGGGGAAGACAGTAAAACCTATTATACTCACATCCAGAAAGCCTTGGCTCACTTTCCCAATCTTACCATGGATGATGGGGCGGATTTGGTCTCCTCGCTCCACTTCATCGCTCTGAAAAAATGGAAGGAACTTTCTCCTTCCGTTCGAAAATGGGCAGAGGGTCTCTCGCCATCCAAAAAGGAGGAAATGATAAAAGGGGTGATTGGTGGGACCGAGGAGACGACGACGGGTGTGATCCGGCTCCGTTCCATGGAGGCGACAGGGGTACTGAATTTTCCGATCATCGCTGTCAACGACGCTGAGACCAAACATTTTTTTGACAACCGATATGGCACAGGACAGTCGACGATTGATGGGATCATCCGGGCCACCAATCGTTTGATGGCCGGGGCAACCTTTGTCGTCTCAGGTTATGGATGGTGCGGGAAGGGACTGGCGATGAGAGCAAAAGGGATGGGGTCCAATGTCATCGTCACCGAGGTGAGTCCTCTAAGAGCTCTGGAAGCCGTCATGGATGGGTATCGGGTGATGCCCATTGAAGAGGCAGCTGAAATAGGAGATATTTTTTGCACGGTCTCTGGAAATATCAAGGTGATCCGGAAAGAGCATTTCTTAAAAATGAAAGATGGAGCCATTATCGCCAATTCAGGCCACTTTAATGTTGAACTCGATTTGGACGGGCTCCGTGAAGCGACCCTCTCCCAGCGAACAATACGTGATTTTGTGGAGGAGTTTCAACTCAAACAGGGACGAAGGGTCTATCTATTGGGGGAAGGAAGATTGATCAATCTCGCCTCTGCAGAGGGGCATCCCTCGAGCGTCATGGATATGAGTTTTGCCAACCAAGCACTTGCCTCTGAATATTTGGTGAAGTATCATCGAACTCTGGAGAAAAAGGTTTATTCCGTTCCTCTCGAGATCGATCAAGAAATCGCCCGGATAAAACTTCTTTCGATGGGTATTCAGATCGATCAATTGACCAAAGAACAAGTCCACTATTTAGCTTCCTGGGAACAGGGCACATAGGTTCCTCAAGGGCCCCTCCCATAATATTCGATGGAACGAAGAAAGACACGTCAGATTTCTATCGGCCCTGTTAAGGTTGGAGGGGATGCACCGATCTCTGTCCAGTCGATGACGAAAACCGATACGAGGGATATCCGAAGGACTGTCCATCAGATTCGACGTCTTGAAGAAGCCGGGTGTGAAATCATTCGGGTGGCTATTGTGGATGAAGAAGCAGCCCGTGCGATCACTGAGATCAAGAAAAGGATTCGAATTCCTCTCATTGCAGATATCCATTTCCACTCACGCTTGGCTTTGATAGCCATGGAGTCGGGAGCGGATGGTCTCCGTATCAATCCTGGAAACATCGGAGGAAGCGATCGTCTGAAGCCCATCGTCACAGAGGCGAGAAATCGCTCCATTCCGATCCGTATTGGGGTGAATGCTGGTTCTTTGGAGAAAGACCTCTTAAAACGATTTGGAGGAGCGACTCCCGAAGCGATGGTTTCAAGCGCATTGCGTACGATCGAATGGATGGAGGATCTCGGTTTTCATCTCATCAAAGTCTCTTTGAAGGCGTCAGATGCCTTGAGGACAGTGGAAGCCTACCGCCTATTTTCAAAAAAGTCGGATTATCCACTTCACCTGGGGGTGACAGAGGCCGGAAAAGGTTCTGGGGCTATTGTTAAATCCTCTATCGGCATTGGACTTCTGCTCAGCGAAGGGATTGGAGATACGCTCCGGGTTTCATTAACTGGAGACCCTGTTGAAGAAGTTCGAGTGGGGTACGAAATGTTAAGAGCCTTGAATATTCGCAAACGAGGCATTGAGATTATTTCATGCCCCACCTGTGGTCGTTGCGAAGTCGATCTGACCCATCTTGTAGAAAAGGTTGAAAGAGGCGTTAAGAAAATTGCCACCCCTCTCACAGTGGCTATTATGGGATGTGTAGTGAATGGACCAGGCGAAGCGAAAGAAGCAGATATCGGCATTGCCGGAGGAAAAGGAGTGGGAGTCCTTTTTAGAAAAGGAAAAGTGATCAGAAAGCTGAGGGAAAAAGATTTTGTTTTAGTGTTGTTAAACGAAATTCAAAAGATGGTTAAAGAAGTTAAGTAGAGTGTTGACACAAGTCACGGACATGGACACGAATATTTTCAGGAGAGCCGGAGCTTTTTCCAAACATAATAGATTCGCTGAAGCACGGTGAAGTGAGTGAGGATGGCCAGAATCCAGAGAATGGGCTCCATCCATTGGAATAGGGCTCCTATAGAGAGAAGGATGATACGTTCTGCTCTTTCCATGAGCCCGATGTGACACGGAACTTGCAACGACTCTGCCTTCGCTCTAATATAAGGGATAAGAGCCGTGCCCATACTGACAAAAGAAGTAAGGATGACAAGGCCAGGATCTTCTTTTTTTAGGTAGTAAATAAGGATGGCAAGAAGTAGAAGGAGATCCGAATATCGATCTAAGACTGAATCTAAGAAGCCCCCCAAGGGTGTCACCCTTCCCAATTTTCTGGCTACTACGCCATCAAAGAGGTCGAAAAGCCCTGAAAGGATGATCGCCAATCCTGCGAGGAACCAGAATCCCTTGAGTATAAGAAGGGAGGCGGCAAGGGTTGCAAAAAAACCCATTAGGGTAAAGAAATTGGGATTGCCATGTTCTCCCGAAAATATTTTAAGAACATAGTAGAGGTAAGGGTCAAGTCGATGTCCGATTTTATTGCCAATCATCTTTGAAAACCACCCCCCCTCCTATCCTCCCCCCGCAAGTGGGGGAGGAATAAGGTGGGGGGGAAAGATTTTTGACAGAGAACATAACATTTTTGATAGAAAAGTCAATTATTCTCCTGTTGTTCAAACAAAATCAGAATGGAATAATGGGGTAATGGAATAATGGAATGATGGGAAAAGAATAAGCCATTATTCCAACATTCAATCATTCCAATATTCCAGAAGGGAGGTTGTATGCCATCACATCTGATTTCTACAACAGAGTTTAAAACTTTGAAATTGAAGGGAAGAGGGAAGGTGAGGGACATTTATGATCTTGGCGATCGGCTTCTCATCGTCGCTACCGATCGGATGTCCGCTTTCGATGTAGTCATGCCTAATCCGATTCCAGATAAAGGAAGGATACTGACCCAGGTTTCTAAATTCTGGTTTGATTTAACAAAAGAGATTGTTTCCAATCATGTCATCTCAACAAAGGTAGAGGATTATCCTAAGGATTGTCAACCTTATCAGGAAATGTTGAGGGGTCGCTCCATGCTGGTCATGAAGACAGAAGTCCTTCCCATCGAGTGTGTGGTCAGAGGTTACCTCTCAGGTTCAGGCTGGGTGGAATATCAGAAGACAGGGGAGATATGTGGTGTCCATCTTCCGAAAGGTCTGGTGGAATCCTCAAAGTTAGAAGAGCCAATCTTTACCCCTGCCACAAAGGCTGAGATGGGCCTCCATGACGAGAATATTACTTTTGAGAGAGTAGAAAAGATTGTGGGCAAGGAATTGGCACAGAGATTGAAATCCCTTTCTTTAGCCATTTATAAAAAGGCGCAAGACGTGGCTGAGAAGAGAGGGATTATCATTGCAGACACCAAGATGGAATTTGGAGTAAAAGACGGAAAACTTATTTTGATCGATGAGCTTCTCACTCCAGATTCCTCTCGGTTTTGGCCAAAAGACGAGTATCAACCCGGCGGGCCCCAAAAGAGTTTTGATAAACAGTTTTTAAGGGATTATCTTCTTTCCATCCGCTGGGATAAGAGTCCGCCAGCCCCCCAATTACCGGATGAGATTGTTCAAAAGACAAGAGAAAAATATCTTGAGGCTTATGAGCGTCTGGTCGGGAAACCCTTGTAAAAATTTAGGTTTTAGACTGCGGACACGCGACACGAACACGGAGCACGATATTTCTAAAAAATGATATCTAAGGAAATCCTTCAAGATAAATTCAGAGGGGCCATCCTCGGGTGCTTTCTGGGAGATGCCTTTGGAGCAGGCTTCGAAGGGATGCATCCCGATAAGGCTAGTGTAATGTTACAATAACGGCTTTACAATGAGACACCTTCTCCAAGATCGAATCGACGTTTTTGGTCCAGACAAAAGGCTTGGGATTTTCGTTGTTCAGCCGAATATACTCCTTGATGGCGGCCA
>Ga0208192_1000463_pt1 | contig 34163 bp, 30 predicted proteins | sample June2015DPH_13_1_2_FD_184711 | JGI IMG/M metagenome (GOLD analysis project Ga0208192, IMG submission 184711) | Peatland microbial communities from SPRUCE experiment site at the Marcell Experimental Forest, Minnesota, USA - June2015DPH_13_150... | ecosystem: Environmental > Terrestrial > Soil >... | reverse complement strand
AAATGGCACCAAAAAAACTTGACACTCTTGCACTCCACGCTGGACAGGAAACAGCTGACCCAGCAACAAACGCAAGAGCAGTCCCCATATACCAAACAACCTCGTACGTATTCAAAAGCACAGAGCATGCGGCAAACCTGTTTGCCCTAAAAGAACTAGGAAACATTTACACTCGAATAATGAACCCCACAACCGACGTTTTCGAGAAAAGAGTAGCTGCAATTGAAGGCGGAACAGGCGCTTTAGCCGTAGCCTCAGGACAAGCAGCCATATCGCTAGCGCTACTAGGCATAACGGAGGTGGGCGACGAAATCGTTTCAGCAAACAACCTGTACGGCGGAACCTACGAGCTCTTCCACTATACCTTCCCCAAACTTGGCAGAACCGTAAAATTCGTAGACTCCACAAAACCAGCGGAATTCAAAAAAGCCATTACCCCCAAAACACGCGCAATCTACGCTGAAACAATCGGCAATCCTAAACTTGACGTACCTGACTTCGAAGCCATCGCCAAGATAGCACATGACGCAGGAATCCCTTTGGTCGTTGACAATACCGTTGGAGTGGGCTTAGTAAGACCCATAGATTACGGAGCTGACATAATCGTTGACTCGGCCACAAAATACATAGGCGGTCACGGAACCAGCATTGGCGGCGTAATCGTTGACAGCGGCAAATTCAAATGGAACAACGGAAAGTTCCCAGAATTCACCGAGCCCGACCCAAGCTACCATGGAATCAAATACTGGGACACCTTCGGAAACTTCCCAGGCTTAGGAAACGTCGCATTCATCTTCAAAGTACGCGTACAATTACTGCGAGATTTAGGAGCAACCTTGAGTCCGTTCAACTCTTTCTTGTTCCTCCAAGGCTTAGAAACACTACCCCTCAGACAACGTAAACACTCTGAAAATGCACTAAAAGTTGCCACCTACCTCAAGACGAATCCGCTTGTCAACTGGGTTAACTATCCAGGCTTACCTGATAACCCGAACCACAAAATAGCAGCAAAATATCTCAAGGACGGCTATGGTGGTCTCATCGGCTTCGGCATAAAAGGCGGTTTAGAAACAGGCAAAAAATTCATCGAATCGGTTAAGCTCCTCTCGCATCTAGCTAACATTGGCGACGCAAAAAGCCTCGTCATCCACCCAGCATCAACAACACACCAACAGCTAACCCCTCAAGAGCAAGAGGCAACAGGCGTAACCCAAGACTACATCAGGCTATCGATAGGCATCGAAGACCCAGACGACATCATCGAAGACATAGAACAAGCGTTGCAAAAATCAGCTAAGCCCTAAACATCACCAATTTTTTGGAGGCATCACATTTAGCAACAGTTAACCAAACCCTCATAGATTCAGAGCAAAAACGCTTCACATTCGCAAACCCGCCAAACGAGTTGGCGCTTGAGTCAAGCGAAAAACTTGGTCCAATAACGCTGGCTTACGAAACATACGGCACACTAAACAAGCAAAAACAAAACGCCATCCTAGTTCTGCATGCTCTCTCAGGAGACGCCCATGCCGCGGGAACCAATGGTTGGTGGGACAACTTAATCGGTCCCGGGAAAGGCTTAGACACAAACAAGTATTTTGTAATCTGCTCTAACGTTATTGGGGGCTGCCGGGGCTCAACAGGTCCATCTTCCACGAATCCGAAAACTGGCAAACCCTACGGTAGCGACTTTCCACTTGTAACGATTGGCGACATGGTGAACGCGCAAGCTCGCTTAATTGACCATTTAGGCATAGAGAAGCTCCTCGCGGTCATCGGCGGCTCCATGGGCGGCATGCAAGTTCTCCAGTGGATGGTCTCCTACCCCGACAGAATACGGTCTGCGATACCAATTGCAACGACCATGAAGCATACTCCTCAGCAGATAGCCTTCAATGAAGTTGGCCGCCAAGCAATCATGGCTGACTCCGACTGGAAGAGGGGACATTATTATGGCTCGCAGGTTCCAGCGAAAGGCTTAGCCGTAGCACGAATGATTGGACACATAACCTACATGAGTGACACTTCAATGGCTGAAAAGTTCGGAGGACGCATCCGCCAAGACAAGGAGCCGTTCAAGTTTGGCGCGGAATTTGAGGTTGAAGGCTACTTGCGGTATCGCGGCGACAACTTTGTCAAACGATTCGACGCTAACTCATACCTATACATTACAAAAGCCATAGACTACTTCAACATTCTCAACGGAAAAAGCCTCGCCAGCATCTTTGCGGGCTTAAAGGCAAAATTGCTCGTAATAGCCTTTAGGTCGGATTGGCTTTACCCAGCGTATCAGTCTCAAGAAATCGTGAAAGCATGCAAGCTTGCAGGAGTCGACGCAACTTATTGCGAGATAAATTCCACTTATGGGCACGACGCGTTCCTTCTTGAAACAGAGCAAGAAACTCACCTGATCAAGCATTTCCTGAACACAGTTTCGAATGGATATAACGGTGATGTATAATGAAGCAGGCGCCAATAAAAACAGAGCACAAAATCATCTTAGACTGGATTAGCAAAGACGCTTCCGTGCTAGATCTTGGATGCGGTGACGGAGAACTTTTAGCTCTCCTCGTAAGCGAGAAGCAGGTGCATGCGCAAGGAATAGAACTAAGCGAAACAGCCATTCATCGATGTGTCGCTTTGGGATTAAGCGTCTTTCAACAAGACATAGACACAGGCCTCTCTGAATATGCAGACAGCTCATTCGATTACGTTATACTAAACCAAACACTACAGCAAGTAAAAAAACCAGACTTTGTCCTGAAAGAGGCTTTGAGAGTAGGAAAAAAAGCTATTGTCGGCTTTCCAAATTTCGTGCAAGCCTCAGCCAGACTCCAAATATTCTTCAAAGGAAGAGTCCCAGTAACCAAAGCGCTACCTTACGAGTGGTATGATACCCCAAACCTTCATTTCCTAGGCATTACCGACTTCAAGGATTACTGCAAAAAAAGAAACATCCACATCGAAGACTCAGCTTTTATCAGAAAAAAGGGCACAGTCAAGCTGTTTCCAAACTTGTTTGCTGAGATAGGATTGTTTTTGTTAAAAGCGACTTAGCTATCAAAAGAAGCCTTGAACCTTTAATATAATGCTTAATGCTTCTTTTTTTGGTTAGATTAACGTTTTTTGGTGATCTATTCATAACGGCTTTAGTTTAAGAGGGAGGATAGTTGGAGAAAGGTTAAGTACTACTTTGTGGCAAGTTGTACTTTGATTAAAGTATGACTGAAGTTATTGTTACGAGGAAGGGGCAAGTAACCATACCTGTGGAAATAAGGAGAAAGTTTGGCATAGAAGAAAGCTCCAAAGTTGAGATTGCAGAGCAAGACGGTATGATTGTAATAAGGAAGCGCCCAAGCATTTTTGATCTGGCGGGAAGCGGTGCTGGAAAGGGCAATGTTGATGAATTAAAGAGGATGCTAGATCAGATGAGGAATGAGGATGCCTGAAAGGCGCTTGTATGACACTCGCTTCTTTGTCGAGTACTTCTATTCAGATGATACAGAGCTTTTAAGAAAACTCAAGGAAGAACTAAAGTCGGTCAAAGAGCGAATGGTTTCAGCATTGACAGTTCATGAGATACACCGCATAAATTTGAAAAGAGAAGGAAAGGACGCTGCAGCCTTGAGAAGCAACACCATACGTGGGGACTTTAAGATTGTTGACGTAGATTATGAGACAGCGGTAAAAAGTGCGGAACTTAGGAGCAGACATCAGATACCGATGGCTGACAGCGTAATCGCAGCTACAGCTCAAATTCATGAATGTTCTCTTTTTTCAGATGACGCTCACTTCAAAGAAATACAAAATCTAAAAACAAAATGGTGCAACGCATAAAATTTTTTAAAAGTAGGCCTATCTATAGGCGGTAAGATATAGGTCTGCTACCACAAACACTTCATTACCTGATGCGACTGGCGGAAGAACATAGTGGTCAAATTGCTGGTTCCTAGCTAGGTTGCCTGTTGATGCACTGAAAATCCAAAGAGCACTGTTTTCAGTCAAGAAGATGGCGTTCTTATTGAAGACTAAACCGACGGGCGGACTGTAGAAGACGCCACTGTCTTCAATTTGCCTTGTCCACATAACTTTGCCAGTTGTTAAGTCGAGGCTGCATATAGTTCCTGTGTATCTGTCATGTTTGTTTTCGCTGGTGGTTCCGAGTTGTTGGGTAACTCCGAAACTCCAATATACTCTATTGTTTTGAGGGTCGACTTGTATTGGATAAGTCGTAAGAGTGTTAGTTTCGTTAACTTGCGAGAGTAGGTTTTGGTTGTCAACTTTAGTTTTCCATGCTAATTTGCAGTCAGCTAAATTGAGCGCATAGAAGTTGCCGTCTGATGCTCCAAAGAGCAGTAGACCGTTGTAGGCGGTTGGCTGATAGATTGATACGCCAATATTGTAGCTCCAAAGGCTGTCGCCTGAAGTCTCATTCAAACTGAAAGTCTGGTTGCCGTTCTGTATGATGACTTGCCCTTGATAAGTTGCCAAAACACTTGGAAGACCACTAAATACAGTAATATTCGCACGCCAAAGAATACTGCCGTTATCGGTATTTAGCTTAAAAATATATGGGCTTGACTCGTTGCCACCTAATGCATATACTGAGTTGCCCTCAAATGGGTTGCCTCCCAACGGAAAGCCGCTTGCCCACCAAGTGTTCAAGTCAGTTATGTTTCCAAAAGTTCCGAAATAGTAGGGTGTTTGCCATAGAAGTTGCCCGGTGGTTGCGTTGTGGGCATTAACAATTGCGCTAACACCTTCTGCAATTGCAAATACTCGACCATCTTTAACAATGATGTTATCAGGGGCTTGACGATGGTCTATGTCACCTGTGAAACTCCATTGGAACTGTCCAGTTGTCTCATCTAAGCAGCCAACCGAAGCATACTCTGAGCCCCCATAAACTCTCCCTTCTGCAACTGTGAGTCCTGCAGCAAAATAACCGCCTACGCTACTGCCGTTCCAGACGGATTTGCCGTTTTGAATGTCATAGCAGTTTACATTCCCCGAGATATCCATGGTAAACACTTTTCCGTCGGCAACAGCCAATCCAGTGGCAAAATTCTCAATAGAGCGCTGCCAAACAACACTTGAGCCTTGCGGTGTGAGGACGCCATTTTCATAAATAATCAACGAGGATGCCACTATCACTGCAATCAAGCATACAACGATAAACAGCAGGGTACGCCTATTCAATTTGCCTCACTTGCAACGTTTCGTATGTTGGTCTTTAAATCCTTTGTTGAATAATGCCTATTAATTTCTGGCGGTTGTTGCTGTGTTGCTACAACCACTTAATTTTAAGAGCCTTAAAAAGCAAGTATGCGCAGACTTGTGCGTTGTTTTCGCACGCTGCCCTGATTAATTATTGGGTATCTAAAGTACTCGCCTGACCTGAGTAGTTTTTTGCACCCTTAAAAAATAGACAGCAACCAAAAATTGCCCGATAAAGGAGCAACAGCTGTCTGGTATTAGTACCAATCGTACGTAGTTGATCGGCTGTTTTATGTACAAATTGGGAAAAAGCATTTAAAAACCCACACCATCTTAGTGCATTTAAAAATCCATACCATCTTAGTGGTAGGTCGCGATTAAAGAATGGTAAAGAAACAAGAAGACAAAAGATTCAAAATTGATTTAAAAAGTTTTGACTATCACTCTTCCCGTTTCTTCGCTCTTCTTTTCCCAGCTCTATACTTAGTGGCTATAACCGTCTTCTGCTTAGAATACAAAATTCTTCCCGGACCCGAATTTCTTATTTTAGGCATCCTAATCTTCGCAGCGTATAATCAGCGAACATGGCGTGTCTTAAAAGATTGGCTCCCATTCATCACAGTTTTTATCTCTTATGAAATCATGTACAGCGTCGTAGGCATCATCGCAGACAATCTTCATTCAGGACCATACAATTTTGAAATGCAATTGTTCGGTCAAATTCCCAGCCTGATTCTTCAGCAAACCATTAGGACGCCTATTTTAGATTACATGGGAGCCGTTTTCTATTCCTTATATTTTTTCATACCAACCATCTTCGCTTTTATTCTTTGGAAGAAAAGTCCCAAGAACTACTGGAAATACATCGTTGCCTTTGGCATATGCACGTACGCTGCACTGATAACTTTTCTCTTTTACCCTGTGGCGCCTCCGTGGATTGCAGTTCCAAATGTTACGCAAATCTTAACTGTGTCAGTTGATGCTAGCATAGGTATTCCTCTTTACAAGACGCTGTTTTATTTTTTAAGCCCGAACTTGTACGCTGCCTTTCCCAGTATGCATTCAGCTTTGCCTTGGCTGGTCTTTCTTTTCGCGTTCAAAGTTTGGAAATGGAAGGCACTTCCAGTGTTGGCGCTTCCTGTTGGAACTTGGTTTAGCGCAGTCTACCTCGGCGAACATTATGTGGTGGATGTTTTAGGAGGAATCGCCTACGCCACAGTCGCATTCATTGCGGTAGAGAAAATCTTGCCCTTACTATCTGCGCGGGTTGGCTTTTTGAGGAAACATGTGCCCAACTAAAAAGCAAGATAGCCCGGGAGAGATTCACATTCACGTTCACACACACGGAATTGCGCTCTCTTAACGCTGGAATCGTGGCGGGTTTGGCTATGTTTTGTAGCTCCTGCGCGAGTTGTGCGCTAAGGTCGAAATTTTGTTGTTTGAAAAAACTGAGCGCGCGCGCTGAAAGGAACTTTCAGTCATTCGACACAGCAATCTACTGATTATACAAAAAGCGTATAAGCTGGATTGCAGTATTTTGTATCTCCTTTATAAGGAGAAAGTGGAGCAAACCGTGAACAAGAAAACATTATCCACTATTCTTGTATTAATTCTCTTAACCAGCATGATGGCTTCTGTTTTCTTAGGAACATTAAACGTAGCTAAGGCTCAAAGTGCTCCAACTTTAACCATAACGGACCTGAACACTGGAAGTCATAGTCAAATTTACATTGGTGATACCGTGATGTTAAGCGGTACCGGGTTCTCGCCTAACACAGTACTTAATTTATCTTCCACAGAGCTTGGTATATCTTCCCAACCCTGGGTGGTTACTGATGCGTCAGGCAGCTTCACAATTATAACACAACTTCCTCTCCCTCCCGGCCATTATACCCTTGAAATAACTGACGGTGTTAATTCAGCTGAGTTATCTTTTACCGTGTTGCCTATAATAATCTTGGCTCCCACATGGGGTCCACCAGGGAGCACAGTTTACGTTTTGGGAGCAGGCTTTGCAGCAGACAGTCCAGTTACGGTTACCTTTGGAAGCGAGACGGTGATAAGCAGTGCTGACAATGTTGCTACTGATGACAGCGGCAACCTCCAAGCAAATTTCACTGTTCCTAGCAACTCAGCTTCTGCAACAACTTATGCAGTCTCAGTAACAGACGGCTCATCTAATTCTGCGTCTGCAAACTTCGCGGTTAATCCGTCAGATATCGTGGATCATTTTGAGATTAGCGCTATTGGTGCTCAGCAGGTTGCTGGTGTACCTTTTAGCGTGACCATTACAGCTTACGATGCCAGTGGGCAAGTAGATACAGAGTACAGCGCAACCGCTTTGTTGGTCTGTATGGATTCGCAAAATAATAGTTTGACGAGTAGACCAGTTGTTACGCTTGGCGGCTTCGTCAATGGTGTTTGGACTGGCATGATCACGGTATTAACCTCTTCAGACACCGCTCAATTAATTGTGGAGGATTATAGCGGCTTACTCACTGGAACACCTATCTTTGGAATAAGTAATGCGTTCACTGTGGCTCCCGGCGCTGCTGCTTTTTTTGGTGTTACTCCTTCGCTTGGTTATAATGGGGTTGCTGCTGTTGGACAGCCTTTTGATGTTACGGTAACTGCTTATGACCAGTTTGGTAACGTAGCGACTGGCTATGCTGGCACGGTTGCGATTACTTCAAATGACTCGTACGCGGTTTTGCCCCAGTCTGCTACGCTCACGAATGGTGTTGGAACGTTTAGAGTTACTTTGGTTACTGTTGGTACCCAGACTATCAGTGCAACTGACACGGTTGATAGCTCCATTACTGGCTCTACGCAGATACAGGTGGAAAACAACTACTTTGCGGTTTTCGGCTACGTGTATTATCCTGACGGCACCACGCCTGTTGTTAACGCTGGGGTTTTCATTGGGAATAACAATGGTTGGGGTACTGGTACTCAGACGGATCAGAATGGCTTCTACTCTTTGGCTGTTCCGGCTGGCACGTATAACTTTAACGTTAATCCGCCATCTGGAAGCGGCTTCGTGAATTATCAGACGACTCTTGACGTTACTGGCAACATGCAGTTGAACGTGACGCTGCAGGCTGGCCTTGTGGTTTCTGGTTATGTTTTGGCTCCAAACGGCATGGGCGTTGCTAACGCTTGGGTTAACTTGGGGAATAACGCTGGTTATGGTACGGGTACTTGGACTGATGAGACTGGTTATTATTCTGTGGCTGTTCCGCCTGGCACGTATAACTTTAACGTTAATGTGCCGCCTGGAAGTGGCTTCCTGAATTATCAGACGTCTCTTGATGTTACTGGCAACATGCCTATGAACGTGACGCTGCAGAGTGGCTTTATTGTTTCTGGCTATGTTTTGGCTCCAAACGGCACGGGCGTTGCTAACGTTGGAGTTAGCGTGGGGAGTGGTTCTGTTTGGTATAATGGTGGGACGAATGAGTCTGGCTACTATTCTGTGGCTGTTCCGCCTGGAACGTATAACTTTAACACTAATGTGCCACCAGGAAGTAACTTAGTGAATTATCAAGCGTCTGGCGTGGTTGTTTCTGGCAACATGGTTATGAACGTGACGCTGTCAAGCGGTTACGTGGTTTCTGGCTATGTTTTGGCTCCAAACGGCACGGGCGTTGCATATGTTGGGGTTAACTTGGGGAACAACACTTGGAATACGGGTACTCAGACTAATGAGTCTGGCTACTATTCTGTGGCTGTTCCGCCTGGTACGTATAACTTTAACACTAATGTGCCGCCTGGAAGTACCTTCCTGAATTATCAGGAGTCTGGCGTCGTCGTTTCTGCCAACTTGATGATGAACGTGACGCTGTCAAGCGGCTTTGTGGTTTCCGGCTATGTTTTGGCTCCTAACGGCACGGGCGTTGCTAACGCTGGGGTTAACTTGGGGAATAACGCTGGTTGGGGTACGGGTACTCAGACTGATGCGTCTGGTTTCTATTCTTTGGCTGTTCCGGCTGGCACGTATAACTTTAACGTTAATCCGCCGCCTGGTAGCGGCTTCGTGAATTATCAGACGTCTCTTGATGTTTCTGACAACATGCCTATGAACGTGACACTGCAGAGTGGTTACGTGGTTTCCGGCTACGTTTTGGCTCCTGACGGCACCGGGGTCTCAAATGCTGGGGTTAACTTGGGGAACAACACTTGGAATACGGGTACTCAGACTAATGAGTCTGGCTACTATTCTGTGGCTGTTCCGCCTGGTACGTATAACTTTAACACTAATGTGCCGCCTGGAAGTACCTTCCTGAATTATCAAGCGTCTGGCGTCGTCGTTTCTGCCAACTTGATGATGAACGTGACGCTGTCAAGTGGCTTTGTGGTTTCTGGCTATGTTTTGGCTCCAAACGGCACGGGTGTTGCTAACGTTGGGGTTAGCGTGGGGAGTGGTTCTGTTTGGTATAATGGTGGGACTAATGAGTCTGGCTACTATTCTGTGGCTGTTCCGCCTGGTACGTATAACTTTAACACTAATGTGCCGCCTGGAAGTGGCTTAGTGAATTATCATGAGTCTAACGTGGTTGTTAATGAGAACATGGTTATGAACGTGACGCTGCAGAGTGGCTTCGTGGTTTCTGGCTACGTTTTGGCTCCAAACGGCGCGGGCGTTGCTAACGTTGGGGTTAACTTGGGGAATAGCACTGGTTGGGGTACGGGTACTCAGACTAATGAGTCTGGCTACTATTCTGTGGCTGTTCCGCTTGGCACGTATAACTTTAACACTAATGTGCCGCCTGGAAGTGGCTTCCTGAATTATCAGGAGTCTGGCATCGTCGTTTCTGCCAACTTGATGATGAACGTGACGCTGTCTAGTGGTCCGACGGTTTCTGCTTCTCCTGGCACGGTGGATCAGGGTCAGACTTCAAGCTTGACTTCTACTGCATTGACGACGGGCACTTCGCCCTACACGTATCAGTGGTTTGAGAAGGCTCCCAGTGGAAGCTATGTTACGGTGGGTACGAATTCATCAAGCTACAACTTTGTCACCTCGGCTTCCAACGCTACTGGCAGTTGGAGTTTCATACTTCAGGTGACGGATAATACGGGTGCAGCGGTGAACTCTACTGCGGCTACGGTTACGGTGAACTCTGCGCTTGTCGCTTCAACGGTGACGCCTACTCCTGACATAGTTGATCAGGGTCAGACTTCAAGCTTGACTTCCACAGTGGTTACAACTGGCACTCCAGGGTACTCGTATGAGTGGTTTGTGCAGGGTCCAACTGACTCGGCTTACTCTTTGATTGGCGGTGCGACTTCATCCAGTTACAGCTTTGTAACCTCGACTCTCAATGCTACTGGTAGTTGGAGTTTCATACTTCAGGTAACTGATAATACGGGTGCAGCGGTGAACTCTACTGCGGTCTCGGTCTTGGTTGATTCTGCGTTGGGTACTCCGGTTGTGACGCCTTCTCCGGGCACGGTTGATCAGGGTCAGACTAGCAGTTTGACTTCTTCGGATGTTACTGCGACGGGCACTACTCCGCTTCAGTATCAGTGGTTTGAGAAGGCTCCTGGCGGAAGCTATGTTACGGCGGGTACGAATTCATCGAGTTACAGTTTTGTTACTTCAGGCGCCACGGCTACTGGCAGTTGGAGTTTCATCCTTCAGGTGACTGATAATACGGGTGCAGCGGTGAACTCTACTGCTGCGTCGGTTACGGTGAATGTTGCTCCGACTGTTTCTATAACGCCTAGTTCTTGGACTATGGATGCTGGTCAGTCTAAGACGTTTACTGCTACAGCTTCTGGTGGCTCGGGTAGTTACTCGTCTTATCAGTGGTATGTGGGCGGCGTAGCTCAGAGTGGTCAGACTGCTTCGACATTTAGTTATTCTGCTGGGTCTGCGGGTTCTCCCTTGATTACTGTGACTGTTACTGACAGTTTAGGCGCGACTTCGGCTCAGTCCACTGCACCTTCTGTGACAGTGCATTCTCAGCTTGTTGCTCCGACTGCTTCTGCTTCTCCTGGCACGGTTGATCAGGGTCAGACTTCCAGCTTATCTTCTACTGCTATGTCTACGGGTACTTCTCCGTACACGTATCAGTGGTATTCTAAGGTTGGTGCTGGTTCTTACTCTTTGATTGGTGGTGCGACTTCATCCAGTTACAGCTTTGTCACTTCTGTCTCCACGACTGTTGGAGCATGGTCATTTGAGGTTCAGGTGACTGATGCTGCGGGTGCAGCGGTGAACTCTACTGTTGCGTCGGTTACGGTGAACCCTGCGATTACGGTGAGCATTGCGCCTGTTGGCCCAGTTACTTTGGATGTTGGTCAATCTCAACTGTTTACGGCTACTGCTTCTGGTGGTTCTGGTACGCTCAGTTATCAGTGGTATTTAGCTGGTTCTCCTGTTTCTGGTCAGACTGGTTCAACTTACGCGTTTACTGCTTCTTCTGCTGGTTCGCAAACGATTTACTGTAAGGTGACTGATCAAGCTTCTACTCCTGATGTTGTTCAGTCTAACACGCCTTCTGTTACGGTGAATGTTGCTCCGAGTGTTTCTATAACGCCTAGTTCTTGGACTATGGATGCTGGTCAGAGTAAGACATTCTCGGCGTCTGCTTCTGGCGGTTCAGGTTCTCTGTCTTATCAGTGGTACTTGGACGGCGTTGCGGCTGGCACTGGTGCGAGCTATTCTTACACTGGTGTGGCGGGTTCTCATCAGGTTTATGTTAACGTGACTGACAGCGCAGGTACTCCGTACACGGCTAAGTCTAACGTTGTGTCGGTTACGGTGAACTCTGTGCCTTCTGTTAGTGTGTCGCCTTCTTCTTGGACTATGGATGTTGGTCAGTCTAAGCTGTTTACGGCTACTCCTGCTGGTGGTTCGAGTAGTTACACGGGTTATCAGTGGTATGTTGGCGGCGTAGCTCAGAGTGGTCAGACTGCTTCGACATTTATTTATTCTCCTGGTTCTGCGGGTTCTCCCTCGATTACTGTGACGGTTACTGACAGTTTAGGTGTGACTTCTGCTCAATCCTCACCTGCTTCTGTTACGGTGAACTCTGCTTTGAGTACGCCTTCTGGTTCTGCTTCGGCAGGTACGGTTGATCAGGGTCAGTCTTCCACGCTTTCGGTTACGGGCCTTTCTGGCGGTACTACTCCGTATAGTTATCAGTGGCTTCAGAAGGCTCCTGGTGCGGGTAGTTACAGCTCGATCAGTGGTGCGACTTCAAGTACGTATACTTTCTCGACAACGGGTTCTACTTCTACGGGTGCTTGGAGTTTTGAGCTTCAGGTGACTGATAGCGCTGGAGCGGCGGTGAGTTCTACTGCGGCCACGGTGACTGTTAATGCGCCTACGCCAACTCCTTCTCCGTCTCCAATCCCGACAGCTGCGCCCACACCTACATCAGCGCCAACCCAAGCACCAACACCGACTCCTACACCAACACCTACGCCAACACCGACTCCTACTCCAGCCCCTGCGCCGAGCGCCACCTCAACGGCAACGGTGAGCGATTATTCCGCGACGGTAGACCAGTCGGCAACGACAGGCGTCAACGTCACCGTCAGCGGTTCCTCGCTGCAAGACGGCACACAGCTAAATGTCACTTCGACTAATTATGGCGACAGACAGCTCTCAGGAACTGGTACCGTGTCAGTTAGCGGAGCAACCTTCTACGACGTCTCTGTTACTTCAAGCAGCGGAGCCTTAAGCTCAGACGTCTCCGTGACCGTGAGCATCTCAAACCCAAGCTTCAACAGCACCAGCGTCATGGAGTACTGGAACGGGAGCACTTGGGTTTCGGTTGCCACCACGTTCACCGCACCCGACACGGTGTCCGGCACTATTCCCGCGTCAGCCTTAACCGGAACCCCCATCGTAGTGGGCACCCCGAAGTCAAGTGCAATTCCTCTGTTAACGATAATTGTAATTGTGGTTGCGGTCGTAGTAATCTTGGGCATGCTCTTTGTTTACATGAAGAAACGAAAGGCAAAGTAGACCGCGTCACAGTACGAACAGTAGTTAGTATTTCGGAAGCTGTTCAGTGATCTCACGAAATCTTTTTTTTCTTTCTTTTTAGAATGCTGTTTTCTTTCGAGTTTTATGGGATTAAATAAATATCTGATGAAGGCTCATAGCCTAAGGTTTTAGCTTTGTATTGAGCCCAAGCCCATAATTCTCCGTCGATTAGGAATACGTCTGTTCTCTTGTGTTTGTGGATCCGAGTCAGTTCTACTTTAAGCGGTCCTAGTCTCTATGGGACTCAACCCCAAAGGTGATTACCCCTAAGAACCCAACGCGAGTTCGAAGGTTGACCTGACTAGGGTATGATGTAGCCCGGGAGAGATTCGAACTCTCGTCGAGGGCTCCAGAGGCCCCTATGCTTGACCGCTACACCACCGGGCTTCAACCAACACCAAAACATGTTCCACTATTATTAACTTTAATGTTGCGCCGCTTCTGTAGCGTTTTTCTTCTTTAATGCTTCCCTAACGTTTGATGTACAACAAAATTAGTTGTTAAAAACTTCTGGAGGAAATTCTTTCTTGAACCTCTTTGAGCCGTTGTTCTGAAAGATAGTATTTACCGTTAACTTCCACGAAAATTCCTGTTCTGCCTAAACGCCGCTGCATTGCTTCTTTGAATCGTGGCGGAAGCCCTAACTCTTCGGGAATCAGGGCTTTTTCGGGGCTGGTTGCGCCTTTCTCCTTGAATTTCGCCACTGCATCGGTGAGTTGTTTGCGGATTTCTTCTCTTCTTCTAAACATGCATTATTACTTCGTGTTTTTATTTTTTCAGTAGAGCGAGGATGCCGCGTACGATTCTTACTAAACCCTGAGCTAAAATCACTAATGCTCCTGCCAAGGAAAACGCAAAGCCTATTGCTGCTCTTTCAGGCTTGGAAACAGGTTGTTGCGCATTTGATTGCTGCAAAAAGAATCATTCTCCTCAAATCCACTTAAGCAAGCGCTAATTTAAGTTTTCCTAAATTGCAGTAGATTGATAAGAGTCCGCAAATAAGAAAAATAATGAATTGAGGTTGAGGTTATGAATCGTTTCGAGATCCGCCGTAAAAAAGCACAAGAGTTAATGGTTCAGCAAAAAGTTGCAGCGCTGCAAGTTACAAGCAGAGAAAACTACTTTTACCTAACAGGTGATGCGAGGAACGTTGCTAGGCTGTTTCTTCCGCAAGAAGGCGAACCCACAATAATTGTTTTTGATGAGGAAGTGGAAGCTGCAGCTAAAGCTTCAGGAATCAATGATGTCCGAGGTTGGCGTACGCCTGCACAGCTTATGCAAAACTTCTTTCAACTAGTCAAGCAACATAACATTGCGGAAAAGAAAGTGGGCTTTTGCACTCACTCGAATCCAGGCTTTTTAGTTTACAAGTTCCTGAAGTCAAACCCTAAAATGAAAGTAATTGAAAATGAAGAAATTTTGATGCCGTTACGCTATGCTAAGGATTCAGAAGAAATTGAAGCTATGAAAAAAGCTGCTGAAGTAGCAGGCAAAGGTGTAACCGCAGCCATTGCCGCTGTCAAGCCAGGCGTCACGGAGATTGAGGTTGCAGCTGAAGCCGAATATGTCATGAGGCGGGCTGGTGCAATGCGTTATGGATCAAGCACTTTTGTAGACAGTGGACCGCATTCTATTTACTTGCATGGTGGAACGTCAAGGCGCAAAATTGAGAATGGCGACCTCGTCGTAATTGATGTGCATCCGGTTGTTGACATGTACTCTTCAGACTGTGCTAGAACGATTGTCTGTGGGCAAGCGTCACAAAAGCAAAACGAACTCATACAAACATACAAGGACGTACAGAAAAGCATCATTGCCAACGTAAAACCAGGCTGGATGGTTGGCCAAGTTACTAAAGCCTTCACAGAAGCTTTCACCGCTAAAGGTTATGGTGACGTTTGGATTCCAGGACCTGTGCATGGTGTAGGTTTAGAATTTGAGGAGTGGCCTCACCCAAGTCACTACTTTAGCCATGTGCAGTTAGAGGTAAAAGAAAACTGGACGTTAGCTGTTGGGCACTCAATTTTGCCAGTGAAAGGTGTTGGAGGCGTAAAAATTGAGGACACCATTCAAATTACGGCGGACGGCGGCAAAAGTTTAACGCATGCATCAACTTAAAAAGTGGTTGAGCTTAGCATTAGGGCACCAAAACGGCTCTTCCAACTATTTTTCCATGCTTCAATTTAATCAGCGGAAAGATATATTAAAACAGACAAGAAAAGTGTCATTGAGGTAAAAAACGAAATGCCTGTAGTTCAGGTTTCTGTTTGGGAAGGCATGACCCCTGAGAACAAGAAGAAAACAGTCGAAGGGATAACGAAAGTATTTGAAGATTTAGGAATTCCCAAGGAAGCAGTCACCATCATCATTTATGAAGCGCCAAAGAGCAACTGGGCAACAGGCGGACAACTGCATTCAGAAAGGCATGCAAACCGCTAAAACGCAAACTGCAGCAAGGACTGACAAATAGTGTCTGAGAAAAAATTCAAATTATCTGCACGCGTAAGCAGTGCCAATCCATCAGCCATAAAACCTGTGTTGGAACGAATAATCGGCAGCAACGGTTCCATCAAGCCAACCAGTGACGGATTCGAGGTCTATGCTGAATTCAAAGGCGAAAGCGCCAGAGACTTGAATCGCATGTTACTTTCTGAATTGCGTAAGGCTGAAAAGAAAACTAGAATTCGCGCGGAATGGACTTTTGAAGATACGATTGAGAAGTTCTTTGACTATGCGCACAAGCAAACCATAAAGGCAAACCAAAAATAAGCATGTGGCGCATTCTGTCGTGTTGTTCCGTGTCTTGGCTCAGAAAAGTTATTACGACCAGAGTCTCACATAGTTTCGATTAAGGAACGACAATGACAGCTACTGAAATTACAAACCCAAACACTTTTGGAACAGACGAAAAAAGAAAAATCGTTAGTATTGGACTTATTCAGACGACTGTTTCAGATGATATAGCCGCCAATATGAAAAAGACTATAGAAAGAATCGAAGAAGCTTCAAGAAAGGGGGCTCAAATTGTCTGTCTCCAAGAACTGTATAGAACCAAGTATTTTCCACAAGAGAAAAAACAGGACGTCAGCAAATTAGCTGAAACGATTCCCGGAGAATCCACAAGAGCTTTCTCAGAGCTGGCGAAAAAGAAAAAGATAGTTATAATTGCACCATTATTTGAAAAAAATTCAAACGGAAAATACTACAACTCAGCTGCCATAATTGATGCAAACGGAAAAATCTTAGGCTCCTACCGCAAGGTGCACATACCAAACGACCAGTTTTTCCATGAAAAAAACTATTTTGAAGCAGGCGACCAAGGTTACTCAGTGCACAAAACCCAGTACGCTCGTGTAGGGGTACTCATCTGCTATGACCAATGGTTCCCTGAACCCGCAAGAATCAACGCGCTAAAAGGCGCAGAAATCATATTCTATCCCACAGCGATTGGCTGGATTAAAGGCCATACCTCATCCGACGGAGACTGGCATGACGCTTGGAAAACAGTGCAACGTGCCCACGCCATAGCGAATGGAATCCATGTTGCTGCTGTGAACAGAGTAGGCGAGGAAGGGCAACTAAAGTTTTGGGGCGGTTCATTCGTATGTGACTCCTTTGGAAAAGTGCTCAAAGAAGCAAGCGATACAAATGAGGAAGCACTAGTTGTCAAAGTAGATCTTAGTAAAAACAAAAAAATCCAAGAAGGATGGGGCTTCCTTAAAAATCGGCGACCAGACACGTACAATTCACTCATCGAAAGATGATACCTGAGGCATCACAAATGAAGATGGAAAATACATTTTCAAACAAGACACACCGCGAACTAGGATACCGCATGCCCGCAGAATGGTGTAAGCATGAAGCGGTCTGGTTAGCATGGCCACACGATCCCGAGACCTTTACATCCGGCGTCGAGAAAGTCGAGGAAATTTACGTCCAAATTGTGAAGTTAATCCATAAAGACGAATACGTTAATCTTTTTGTCAAAGATGAGGGCATGAAGAAAAAGACAGCAGATTTGTTTGAGAAAAGGAAGATTGATTTAAAGAGAATACGTTTTTTTCAATTTGACTATGCTGATGTGTGGTTTCGAGACTACGGTCCGATATTTGTGAGGAACAGAAATCAAGAGTTAGCGATGGTGTGCTGGATTTTTAACTCTTGGGGAGAAAAATACGAAGAGCTTTTAAAAGACGGGCAGATCCCTCACATAATAAGCCGCGAGATGGGCTTGAACTGTTTTGAGCCAGGTATCGTTCTAGAAGGCGGGTCAATAGATGTTAATGGAAAAGGAACCTTGCTCACGACTGAACAGTGTCTACTAAACAAGAACAGGAATCCAAAGCTTAACAAAGAAAAAATCGAGAAATTCTTACGAGACTATTTTGGCGTGAATCATATTATCTGGTTAAGAAATGGCATCGCTGGAGATGACACAGACGGTCACATTGACGACATTGCGCGGTTCGTAAACCCAACGACAATTGTATGCGCTTATGAAGAAGATAACGATGACGAAAATTGCGAGGCCTTAAGAAAGAATTACGAAATACTGCTCAAATCCACCGACCAAGATGGCAAAAAACTAAACATTGTCAAGCTGCCCATGCCAGGAAACATCCGGTACAACAAAAAAAGACTCCCCGCAAGCTATACAAATTTCTACATAGGCAACAAAACGGTTTTGGTTCCAACCTTTGAACACGAGAATGACAAGTTAGCATTATCTATTCTGCAAAAACTATTCCCAAAAAGAAAAGTCATCGGTGTAAACTGTGTCGACTTGATATGTGGGTTGGGGGCAATTCATTGCATTTCACAACAGCAACCAAAGAGCAGATCATAAGCCTTCATCACGCAAATGTGGAGCGCGGACATTTCAATTCGCAAAGCAGTCATTTTTTTAGATTCATTCATCTTTCTTAGAGAGGAGCGGGTCCGATGGGATTTGAACCCACGACTTTCAGCTCTCTTCACACCCTAAGTGGGCGTTAGAAGGCTGACGCGCTATCCGTACTGCGCCACGGACCCTTTAGGGCTCTTTAATGGAAACACTTCAAGATATAATTTTACCTATCGCTTCACCCAAAAAATTAACCAAACTCCCCGCTCAAAATTCAACAAGCGAACACTAGAGATCCATTCAGTTCTTTATGTGGCCAACTCTTAGTTTATCTACATCAGCCTTGTCTGGAACCGACACGATTAGGGATTTGTTGAGGGCTTCTCTGCCAAAGTTTACTTTAACTTTAGCAGTTTCAGCATCTGAATAATACGCGGTTAATTTTGCGGCTGTTTCAATGGCTTTTTTTGTTTTTGGTCCCTGCAAAATCGTTATCGGACCCACAATATCGGGCAATTCAAAGTAATATTCGCTCGGTGTTTTTTGCGCAGCTAAAAACTTGTTTTCTGCTTCGTTTCTGCCGACAATAATCTTGTTTTTGCCTAATCTGAAGTGCCTGCCAACCCTCAGTAACGCCACGTCAGCCATGGAAACGCGTTTCTTGTTGGCGAAAAGGTCTCTGAGTTTCTTTGAGTACTCTTCGCAGGTTAACAAGCATCCGCCAGCCGGAGATGGATAACTTTTAATTCCGAATTCTTTGGCAAGTTGGAACTGAGGCTTCCTAGACCTACCCTGAATGCTCAGGAGTTTTGTTCTGTCGACTAAGCCTTTTTTTTCAGCAGCCGTTTCAGGCAGCAACTTAGCAGATAGAGGCCTCAAAAGTTTACCTTTCAAGCCTGCTTCTTCCTCGATGAGCCGAAGTGCAGGATAATGCTGTGACTTTGGTCTTTCACCTAAGACTTCGCCGGTGAAAATAAAGTCGGCACCAATCTCTTTGGCGTATTTTTTAGCTTTTTTTATCATAAAGATTTTGCAGTCGATGCAAGGGTTCATGTTTTTGCCGTAACCATACTTTGGCTTGCGAAGCATTTGCAAATAATCTTTCTCAACGCTGACCACTTTTAAGGGAACCTTTAACTGATTTGCAGCTTCCGCTGCTTCGCTGGTTCCGTCTTTCTTGCAAATGCAAAAAGGAGTCTTAACGTTAAAGGCGACTACTTCAATGTCTTGCTTACGGATAAGTTCTGTAGCAAGAATGCTGTCTAATCCGCCAGAAAGTAAACCTAAAGCCTTAACGTGAGTCATATCGCCAATAGCATTCTTCGCCACAAATAATAATTTACCTATAAAATACAAAAGAAAAGCCTAGGCAAAGCTAAGCGAGAATAATCTTAATTAGCGCTTCATCGAACATGAAAAGGCATGATTGCCATAGCCTTGGCAATACTTTCAGCGGCAACTTCAGCCCTATCAGTAGTGCTTGTTAGAAAGCATTCCGCGCGATCAAGCGCCTTCAACATCAGCCTAGCCATCAGTTGGGTAGGAATGCTAATTCTTTGGCCACTTGCACTGGTTCTCACCGATTTTGCGGCAATCAATATTGCAAGTATTTTGCTTTTCGCGTTAAGCGGAGTTTTAACTCCCGGATTCGTGAGGCTGCTTTATTATCAAGGCATGAAGAAGCTTGGTGCACCAGTAAATTCATCGCTTTTCGCAATTTATCCACTTTATACTTCACTTTTAGCCGTGCTATTTCTAAGTGAAATTTTGGCTCCTGGAAACTGGATGGGCATCTTCCTTGTATTTTTGGGCGGAATACTTGTGGAATGGAGCTCCAGAGAAGTGAACAGTAGCAATAAACATTCAAGAAAAAACCTGATTTATCCAATAATTGGTGGTTTAGCTCTTGGAGTTGGCAGTGTACTGCGTAAGTATGCGTTGGATTTGTTTAATGCTCCTGTTTTAGGTGTCGCTGTTGCTTACACGTTTTCGCTTTTGCCTTTTGTATTGATGCTTGCGTTTTCAAAGTCGATTCGTAAGGATTTATCTTTGAAAAGAGACTTACGATTGTTTTGGATTGCAGGGATTGGTCAAGCAATCACATGGTTATTAAGTTTCTACGCTTTAAGCTACGCTGAAGTTTCAGTTGTAACCCCACTGCTGTCAATTGAGCCTGTGTTTGTAGCTTTATTCGCTTACCTGTACCTTCGGAAAATAGAGCAAGTTTCAGTTAAACTATTGGTAAGTATTGTTCTCACAGTGTTAGGCGTAGTTCTAGTTGCAGCAAAATTCTAATTTTTCACCATTCCCTAGTTTGCTTGCTCCCTTTTTTCTAGAATAATTTAAAAAGCCATTTGAAAATAAATCAAGTGGATTTATCTTAATAATTGGGGATTGGCTGTGGACATCAGTATCTTCATCCCAGTCTACAAAGAATCAAATCAACTAGCTAGCATGCTAAATGAACTGAATTCTCAAAATGTAACAAAAGAAATTTTTGTAACAGTCGACGAGCCAACGGACGATTTCTCTGAAAGAATAAAGCATTTGGAGAAAGAAAACATCAAGTTCATTGTTAACAAAGAACGAATAGGGAAAGCAAACGCACTCAACAACACAATGAAGCTGTCTTCAGGTAAAGTGCTACTTTTCCTAGATTCTGACGTTGAAATAAAAAAAGACCCAGATTATTTAAGAAAAATTATTATGGAAATGCAACACGCCGATGTACTTGACATAAAAAAGAAAGTTTCAAAAGGAAAATCATTTTTGTCCAAGATGGCTTATTACGAGTACTTCACGTTTAACATTAGCGCTTGGTTAGCATCAAGGTACATGCATAAGTGCCCTGCCGTTAATGGCGCGGCTTTTGCAATTAAACGGGAAACGTTTGAGAAAGTTGGCGGTTTCCACAAGGTTGTTGCTGAAGACATTGACATTGCAACAAGAGCTTTCATGGAAGACAGCAGTTTCGCTTACACCGCCGAAGTTGAAGTTAAAAACGTCGTTTACTCTGAATGGAGGAAATGGTTTAGGCAGCGCCGAAGATGGGCAATAGGTCAAGCCTTATGGTTAGAACATTGGTACAAGGATTTAGCTAAACGATTTGTTAAGAAACCCCAAGTTTTTCTGCCAAGTTTATTCTTCCTTTACCCTTCCATCGCCATTTTCCTTTTAAGCGCTTTAGTGCCAAGCCTCTGGATGTACAATTCACTACTGATTTTCTCACTGTTTTTGTCAGTAAAATTCAACATTTTACTGCCAGTTTTCTTGGTATCCCTTGCAACCGCAGACTTGCTTAAGATATTAATTATTTCGCTATCCAGTTTCGGGTTAACCGCCGCTGTTTTCTACGGTTTCTCAAGAAAACTCGGGTTCAGGGAAATGAAACTGCACGAATTATTCGTTTACTACTTTTTCTATTCAAACATATGGATGGCAATAATAATCATTGGCCACATCCAAGTGATTGCTTTCCGCAAAAAGGCTGCCCCAGACTGGAGAACATAGCCGCCGAAAAATGACTATACAAGTTAACGAATCAGTCTTTCTTCATTGCCTGTGCCTTGAGCTCTTTAGGCATCAACTCGATAGCATACCTTAAAGCTGTTCGTGGCATAGTCTTCTTGTTTTTAACAACGTACTCGTAGACTTCTTTTTGGTGCTTTCGGCTTTCCTCTTTAAGCAGCCACCCGTAACCTTTCTGCACCATATCATCCTCATCAGCCAACAACGCGTCGCATATTTCGAAAGCATCTTGCAGAAAATCGCCTCTCTTCGCTGGAACAATAAGCGACACAGCCGCAGCCCGTTTAAGCCACAGGTTATCGCTTTTAGCCCAGCTTTTCACTTCGCTTAGACTTTCTGGATACTTTTGAATTAAGTCGCCGACGGTGTGGTTGCAGAACCCGTCACATTTAGCCCAATTATTAATGTACCGTTCAATCCACGCTTTGAAAGTTGCCAAATCGCTTGACTCAAGGTGCTCAATGTAGTTTGGCAGCCAGAAGGAAACTATGAAAGCTTCTTCAGTGTAGTCTGAACGGTAAAGCTCCTCGCACAGCTTGAAAATTGTTTGTTTGTCTAAAGTTTTCACTTGGTTCCAGTATTTTTTGGCTATTTTGCCAACGGTTCCAGTTTTAACCCCGTAATACTTTACCTGTTCTTTGAAGAAGCGTTGAAAACTTTTTTGTGTTTTCTGGTCTGTGTTAGCTTTTAGGTCTTCTCTTATTTGGGCAAGGATGTTGTTCATGCCGGTAAAGCGGTTTTTTGAGAATAATAGCTTTTCTTTAAGATTGATCTGAAAAGTTGGGGCAAAAAGAAGGAGTGAAGTGATGGTTAATAATTTTCCATTTGGTAGAGGCCAAAGTCGATATTCAGCGGTTTTTCAGGTTCATGCGCTTCTTCCAAGTCATAGAGGTGCTGTGTAGCTTTCTCCAATCTGCTGCTGCTTTTAACAGTCACTTTAGGCTTAACCATCCTAACTTTCATTTTGCCTTTAGGATTACGGACAACGTGGGTACCGCTAATGACCATTGAGTTATCGATGATTTTTGGAACAATCTCAACCTTCGCATCCTCAAGCGTCAACGGGTACTTAAACGCTTCATCATGCACATGCTTAGTCAACGCCCTTGCGCCTCCAAACCTCGGCACTAATTAAATCACGGATAGCAACTCGGATAGCTTCGGCACGGTTAGGATAGAACCGTTCGCCAACCAGCTGGTCCAAAGCTTTAATATACGTTTCAGGCAGATACAGAGTGATCAATTTCATTTAGTTATCTCTCCCAATTAATGAGTGAATAAACAAACACTAACTTGTTGGCTATAGCTCTGTATATTATGCCTTAAATATGCTTATAACATGTTCGTTACTCGGTTTATAAGCTTTTTATGGGCGACGTTGCAGGTTTTTGTCAATTTCCGCGAGAGAACCTTTATGTTTTTATGTCTTATTGAAGCATCTTACCTGCTGGTGCACATGGTCATTGCAGGTTTTCGTTAGAAGCTTTGGCTGCTCGGCGAATATGGCTGATGGCGAGGTTTTGGCAGGTTGCCTAGCTCAAGCTGGCTTTCAACTGGCAGCTTCAGAAGCTGCGGCTGACCTGTTGGTTTACAATACTTGCGCCGTTAAGGGTCCAACAGAGAACCGCATTATTGACGCTTTAAAGCGTGCGCCTAAGGGCAAGAAGCTTGTTGTTGCGGGCTGTTTACCGATGATCAGCTTTGAGCGGTTGCTACGTGAGGTGTGTTTTGACGGTGCGGTTGGTCCTGCTGTTGGAAAAGGAATTGTGGATGTTGTTTCGCGTGTTTTGGCTGGCGAGAAAGTTGTTGAACTGACAAGTTTGGACGCCAAGCCGAAACTTGATCTTCCAAGAGTTAAGTCTAATCCAGTCATTAGCGTTGTTCCAGTGAATTATGGTTGCTTAGGTTCCTGCGCATATTGCTGCGTTGTTTTTGCGCGTGGGCACCTGCGAAGCTACAGCGTCAAGGAAGTGGTTGAACGCGTGCAGAGCGATTTTGCTGCTGGTGCCAGAGAGTTTTGGGTTACTTCACAGGATACAGCCTGTTACGGAAGAGATTTGGGCAGTAACCTTGCGGAGTTGCTGGAAGCGATAGGTGATTTAGCTGGTGATTTTAAGGTTCGGGTTGGCATGATGACGCCAAACATGGTGACTGACATGCAAAACCAGTTTGTTGAGGCGTTTAGGAGTGATAAAGTGTTCAAGTTTTTGCATTTGCCAGTGCAAAGCGGCGACGACGAAACACTAAAGCGTATGCGCAGGTTTTACACGGCAGAGCAATTCAAGAGCATTGTTGATGCGTTTAGAGATGAATTTCCCGACTTGACACTTGCCACTGACATCATTGTTGGTTTTCCAGGTGAAACGGCTGAAGCTTTCGAGAAGACGCTTAGGCTCTTAGAGGAAGTTAAGCCTGATGTGGTTAATGTTTCAAAGTTTTTCGCTAGACCCAAAACTGCAGCTGCAAAAATGCAAGATGGCTTGGTTGAACGGGGTGAGATTAAGCGCAGAAGCACCGTTGCGGCGAAGCAGGCTAAGCGGATTTCTCTGGAGCGGAATCAGCGTTGGGTCGGCTGGGTTGGAGAAGTGCTTGTTGACGAGAAGGGAAAAGTGGAAGGCTCATGGGTGGGACGCAATTTCGCTTACAAACCAATTGTCATTAAAAGCACGGATTGCTTGATGGGCAAAACGGTGAGGGTTAAGATTGTTGAAGCTTCTGCGACTTATCTTAAGGGAGCAATAGCTGAATTGTAGGCTCCTCTACATTTTTCTGGGCATGCTTAGTGGAATGCTTAAATAATTTCGGCTATTGTATTTTCTTCGGGCTAAGAAATGACCACTTCGCAATCAAGTATTTGCTTTTTTAACACTCTAACACGTAAGAAAGAAATTTTTAAGCCGTTGGAAGCAGGCAAAGTGAAAATGTACACGTGTGGTCCCACAGTGTATGATTTTGCGCATATTGGGAATTTTCGGGCTTTTTTGTTTGAGGATTTGCTCAAGCGTTGGCTTGTGAGTCGAGGCTTCAAGGTTACGCATGTCATGAACTTGACGGATGTCGACGACAAGACTATCAAGGGTAGCCAGAAGCAACAGGTACCGCTTAAGCAGTTTACAGATTTTTACGTGAAAGCTTTTTTTGAAGACATCAAAGCCTTAAACATTCAACCCGCAGACGTTTACCCCAAAGCTACCGACCACATTCCCGAAATGGTCGCTTTAATCAAAACCTTGATGGCTAAAGGCTACGCTTACCGCGGCGAAGACGGCTCAATCTACTACGCTATCAGCAAGTTCCCAGATTACGGCAAACTCTCAAAAATCAAAACTGCCGAGCTCAAAGCAGGCGCAAGAGTAAGCCAAGACGAATACGCTAAAGAAGAAGCCCAAGACTTTGCCCTTTGGAAAGCTTGGACGCCGGAAGACGGCGACGTTTACTGGGAGACGGAGCTGGGCAAAGGCAGGCCAGGCTGGCACATCGAATGCAGCGCCATGTCAATGAAGTATCTCGGCGAAACCTTCGACATTCACTGCGGAGGCGTGGATAACATTTTTCCGCATCATGAAAACGAGATTGCGCAAAGCGAGGCGGCGACAGATAAGAAGTTTGTGAATTACTGGTTGCATAATGAGCATTTGCTTGTTGAAGGCAAAAAAATGGCGAAGCGCTTTGGCAATTTTTACACGCTCCGCGACCTGTTAGCTAAAGGGTATGATCCGATTGCGATTCGGTACTTGCTGTTGTCTACGCATTATCGGCAGCAGTTTAACTTTACTTTTGAAGGTTTAGAAGCTGCTAAAGCTGCGGTGGATAGGCTTAGGAATTTTGTTCGGCGCTTGCATGATACGGATGGCAAGGATAGCAAAGGAAAAGTCGCCGTTTTAAACGCGAAGCTTGAGGCATGTTTTGGCGGGTCGATGGATGATGACTTGGACATCGGTACAGCGTTGGCTTCGCTTTTTGATTTCGTGCGGGAAGTCAACAACCTGCTTGATGCTAACAGGGTAAGCAAGGCGGAAGCAGCAGAAGTTGGCGGATTAATAATGCAAATCGATGCAGTCTTAGGCGCCATTGGCGAGGTGAAGATGCAGGAAGCGTTACCAGTAGAGATTGATGCGTTAGTTCAGAAGCGTGAGGAAGCCCGGAAAGCGAAGAATTGGAAAGAAGCCGACGCCATAAGAACGCAGCTTAAGGCAATGGGCATCGTGCTTGAGGATACAGCGCAAGGCGTAAGGTGGCATAAAGAGAAAGCTTAGCTGGTTTTTCCCTCAAAATTCCATTTGGTTTTAGAATATTTTTCCTTGTAAAGTTTCTGCGCAAGCTCCACTTCATAAGGCGTTAACTCGCCAGGCTCAAGCTGAATCTTCAAAATCGCCCTAAACCCCTGAGCCAACGCATTAGCAACTGTTTCAGGCATAACTGCGTGGCCTAACTCGTTTTGTATGCTGGTGATTTTGCGCTTGGCAATGTCTGCGGCTTGGGTGCAAGTGGCGTTTTTTAGTTTTAGAAGCGTGAACATTTTTGGCAAATCAATGCTTCGCAACACTGTGCCGTGCTGGAGGACGACGCCGCGGGTTATGGTTTGGCTGCTGCCTGAGATTTTTTTGCCGTTAACAGTTAGGTTTGGACAGTTTTTTTGGTCGCCTCTGCTGAAGTCGGCTGGTATTCCCAAAAGCCTAAGCGCATCAGTTATTGCCTCGTAAATCTTGGCGTAAACGCTAGTGATGTCTGCAGTGCCCAAGTCGCCTGTTTTGGCGGTTACGCTGTAGGTGACTTCGCCCTCAAAATCATGATAAACAGTGCCGCCGCCACTAATACGACGAACCACATCAACACCCAACCGTTTGCAAGCATCAAGGTAAACCTCAGTTTCAGGATTCTGGTTCTTGCCAACACTCACGGCGGATGGTTGCCAACGATAAAAACGCAGCGTGCTCGGAACCTGCCCAGCGATTCGCGCCGTTAAAATTGCCTCGTCGATTGCCATGTTCATAAACGCATTATTGGTTTGAAGCGGTAGTAAACGCCAAGTATCCATACAGTCCAATCCTTTTCTAATGGAAAAATAAGGTTGAACTTAAAACTGTTATGCAATTGCTGTTAGATTTGACGATAACTCAATAATGTAGATATGTTCATATGCAAATTGCAAAGTAAAGTAGATGTTGAGGTTATCTGATGAGTGCCCGCAAATTCACAGTTTTACTCGAACCTGCCGAGGAAGGTGATTTCGTAGTCAAGTGTCTTGAGCTTCCGGTTGCAACTCAAGGCGAAACCAAAGAAGAAGCCTTAAGCAACATCAAGGAAGCCATCGAAAGTTATCTGGAAGTTAAAGCAAAAAACTGAGGAATCGGTAGGGTAGGTATCTTTTTAGCTACTGAAACTATGTCTAAAAAGAGGGTATCCCTCCATAAGCCAGTTTCTCAAAAATGATTGCTCTAATCCTTATAGATAAAGCCTTAAAACCTGAACTTGCATTCTTAAGGAAAGAGGAAAATATAATGAAGATTATTGCTGGTCCAGCTTCGAAGGAGCTTGCTGAAAAGGTTTCAGCATTAACTGGTTACCAAAATATTCCTGTTGCGTCAAAGGTTTTTCCTGATGGAGAATCGTATGTGCGTTTGGAAGGTAACGTTCAAGGTGAAAGTGTGGCTATTATTCAGACTACTTGTCCTCCAATGCAGGATGGGAGGGTTTTTCAGTTAGCGTTCATGGCTGACGCGGCAAAGCGTGGCGGCGCCGTCAAAGTCACGGCTGTTGTGCCGTATTTGGCTTATGCTCGGCAGGATAAGATGTTTCTAGCGGGCGAGGGTATAAGTGTTGAAACTGTGGCGCGGATGCTGAAGGTTGCGGGAATCGACGAGCTCTTAACCGTTAACATTCATTCGGAACATGCGCTCAAGCAGTTTCCGTTTCCAGCCAAAACAGTGAGTGCTATACCGCTTTTGGCACAGTATTTTGTGCAGAGGGGCTTCAGGGGCGCGTTTGCGTTGTCACCTGATAAGGGTGCAATGTATATTGCTAAGCAGGCGCAAATGGTTTTAGGCGGCGAAGCTGGGCATTTGGATAAGCAGCGTGACCGCTACACTGGACAAACCAAGCATACCGCTGAAGGCTTAAACGTTAAAGGACAAAGTGTCATAATCTTCGACGACATAATCAGCACAGGCAGCACCATCGTGGGAGCAGCAAAAATCCTCCGCGAACAAGGCGCCAAACACGTTTTTTGCGCTTGCGTGCACGGCTTGCTGATTGGCGACGCTGAAAAACGCATCCTTGACGCAAGCGTGGAGGAAATCGTGGGCACCGACAGCGTACCGGGCAGCGTGAGTAAGGTTTCGTTGGCGCCGCTGATAAGCCAAGAACTTAGGGCGCAAAAATAGTTGGCTAAACTTTTTTTCCTCTTATCAGGCGAGAGCGAGTCGCTGCCTGCTGCGGAAGTTAAAGCGATACTGGAAGCAGAAGGCTATGGCTATGGGAACGTTGAAGTCCTCGATCAGACCTTGCGGTTGGAATCAGAGTTAAGCAGCGTCCAAGCAGTGCAGATTAGAGCCGCGTTCACAAGGCTTTGCGCTTTGGAGCTGTTCAAATCAGACGCCACGGAAACAGAAATCACTGAAGTCGCAAGCAACACAGACTTCGAAGCTGTCTTGAAACCTGGCGAAAGCTTCTCTGTTCGGATAAACCGCATAAAAAACTACGCTGACCAAGCCATCAACACTATGAGGCTTGAGGGAAAACTGGGAAAAATAATACTAGAGCGCACGGAAGCAGCAAAAGTAAATCTCAAAAACCCAGACAAAACCTTCATAGGCATAATAACCAACGAAAAACTCGTTTTTGGCTTGAAGCTCACCGAAATCCAAACCAAAACCTTCTCAGAACGCAGACCGCGCAAAAAACCGTTCTTCCACCCGTCCGCCATGCCGTCGAAACTTGCCAGGTGCATGGTGAATTTGGCGCATGGAAAAACTGAAGACTTAGTGCTGGACCCTTTCTGCGGCACGGGTACCTCGCTTATTGAAGCCACGTACATCGGCTGTAGAGCGTTGGGTGTTGATGCTCAGAGGCGGATGGTTTTGGGTTGCAGAAAAAACCTGCAACACTTCAATATCACTGCTGAAGGCTTAGTTTTGGCTGACGCACGCCACTTACCCTTTACGGAGGTTGATTGTGTTGTTACTGACCCGCCGTATGGACGCTCAGCAAGCACATTGAAGTCTACGACTAAGCAGTTGGTGCAGGAGGTTTTGGCTTCGTCGCTGGGTTTGTTGGGGGTGGGGCAACGGATTTGTATAGCCCTTCCCATAAGGGTGAACCAACAAAGACAAGTAGACCACATGTCTAAGGATTTAACCGGGTTTGTTAAAGGCCTCGGATACAAAACGATTGAATCTCACATGGTCTATATTCATAGGTCATTGACACGTGAAATAATGGTTTATGAAAAAACTTAACTAACGGTTACTTAGCGGACTCAGCACGCGCCGGCTCTATTTTGTGCTTTGGTGGTTGGGTTGGTTGATTAAATTTTAATTTACCCTGCAAAAAATTTTTTACACTGGAAAAAAATTGGAGACCTGAAGTATTCTGCAGGTCATTATTTGTAATGGGTTAAAGCTACAATCAGCCCAATTATTGCGCCGAGTAAAACCAGCAAGCCGCCGAGTCCACCGCCGATGAGTCCCACAATTATCAGCACTATAGCCCAGACAAGAGTAGTGACGCTTTTTGCACCAATGATCGCTATGACGCCGCAGATTAACATTACAATTCCACTATACCCAAACGAGTAGACACTCCAATAGAAGAATGCTGGTCCTCCGAATCCTATTGAAAATAAACTCAGCAACCCAAAGATTACCAGCAGAATGCCGCCAATAAGCGCTAAGTAATAAGCCACTTGCCCTAAAGAAGTTCGAGCCATTTGATCCGTTCACCTCCTGCCTGAAAAAATATAAAATAAATCTCGACAGGTTTTTCTCTATCCCTATCTTTTCGTGACAGGCCTTTGAATATTGCAGGAGAGCAGTTTCACTGTCATTAGATTCTGAGAGCCTGCTCTCTCGTTTTTTCCTCTTTTCGTGGGCCTCAAATAAGTCAAATATTACGTTCGATTTTGGTAACAGGCTTAATTTTGAGCCTTCTGTTCCAAACCACGATACCGATGGGCATATTTCCCAAATTATTCATGTACAGCGTTAATGACGTTAAACATCGTGGACGACTACGGTGCGTCTACGTCCATAGCCCGAGAGATTTCCTATCGCTGCTGATATTAGCGCGACAACCAGAAATACTATGCCTGCATACAGTAAGCTACTACCTGTTAGTGAATTTATGCTGCCGCCTGTTATGAAATAAGTTATTATGGCTGCTAAGGCCGCGATGGGAAATGCAAAGAGGAAGCCGATGACTACTACCGCTATCAAGGCAATTATGAGGAAGACTATTGCGAGCCACCAGAACGAATCTACTGGCGGGAGAGCGACTTGTAAAGAAAACATCGAAAAGACTCCTAATTGACTTGCGTTGCCGTTCCTTATATTTATTTCTGAAAAAATGATGGTGAGGAAGGCATCAGTGAATACTTCTTTTGTACTTCTCCCCGCTCATTGACAATTACAATTCGTTTAACCATCTTGTTCGACCTCTTTTGTCGACATTTACTACAAGCAGCGTCTTCCAGTTTAAAAATTTTTATAATATGCCTACGGGTATCATAGGTTTTCAAGAAGATCAATGAACTGGTTAAACTTAAAACTCAATCATCCAGCGTAACTGTAGGCATGCAGTCGCAAACAGATATATCGATTAAAGCTATGTGTTTCATCATAGTTTGAGTAGTGAATTTTTATGAGCCAGATTGATACAAAATTTGGTGAATCAAAAATCCTGAGAACCGTTCCATATGAGGAAGGCTTCCATTTCACAACAGAAAAGGGTGTTAACACAGGGATAACAGCGAGAAGTCTATCGGACTTCGCAGAGAAACTGGAAACTATCAATGTTAATTCGATTATGTTCCATTATTCGCGTGGTGATTTTCAAAAGTGGATACATGACAAGCTAGGCGATAAAGCATTATCTAACCAGATGTGCTTTGTGGAACCAGGATCCTCGGGAGAAAAAGTAAGGAAACAACTATTGAGAATGGTGCAAAAACGTCTGACCGAACTCCACAAGCCACAGTGAAAAATGAAATCAATTTTTGTCTCGCAAGTTAGGTTTTGCCGAAGAACCTCTCGCTATTGGCTGAAAATAAGAAAACCTGTGACTATTGCTCGGAAGATTACTTACTCCGATTTATCTGGGTTCTATTGTCTTCGTGGGATGATTACTAGTTTTAATAAGCAAAATGCAAATCATAACTTGAAGGAATAACTTGGGCAATAGCCGATTATGACAATCATGAAGCATTTACCATTTAAAAAATGTCCGTATTGTAAGGGTTAATTTGGTGTGAAAATTCCAAATGCTCTTGGTGTGGAAAAGATGTTTTGTAGTGTCTGGTTTCTGCGTGGCTAACGCGAGTTCGCTCCAGCGCTCGTTAATGGTTGTAAGGTGCGCGAAAGCTAAATCAAAGTGGTTCAAAAGGTATTCTTTTTGTATTGCTTCGCCTAAAACATTAAACATTAAAGCGTTAGGCATGGCGTTGGGGTATAGACATGTGGAGTCCCATTTCGCCTACGTACATAGAACGCTAACAAGGGAAATCGCAGTGTTCGAGAAGGTGCATGACTAAGTATGGGTATTCGCGTGGTGTTTTTGGGAACAAGCGGCAGCGTTCCAACCCTGAAGCGGAGCCTACCATCCGTGATGGTGCAGTGCCCACGGGAGCAGTGGATGTTTGACTGCGGCGAAAGCACACAGCGGCAAATGATGCAGGCAAAAGTAAGCTTCCACAAGAAACTAAAAGTTTTTCTCACTCACTTGCATGGTGACCACGTGCTGGGTTTGCCAGGGGTGCTGCAAACGATGGCGTTAATGGACCGCAAAGAGCCAGTCTCAGTTTACGGGCCAGTGGGAATTAAGGATTTTCTGCTTTGCGCTAAAGAGACCCTGAAGTTTGGTTTAACGTTCCCAGTGGAAATCAGCGAGATTTTAAGCGAAGGCATAATTCTGGATAAAGAAGAATACAGTGTTGAGGCTGCCAGGTCTAACCATGCCGTAGACAGTTACGCTTACGCGTTTATAGAGAAGCCGCGCCCTGGAAAGTTTTACCCGAAAAAAGCCTTGACGCTCGGAGTTCCCGAAGGTGAATTATGGTCTAAGCTTCAGGACGGCGAAGAAATCAAACTGGCAGACGACAGGGTGGTTAAGCCAAGCGACGTCATGGGGCCGCTTCGGGCTGGGCGAAAAATTGTTTACACAGGCGACACCAGACCGTTCGAAGGGTTTGCAAAGTTTGCTGCTGGAGCGGATTTAGTTATTCATGACTGCACCTTTGACGATTCGCTGAGCGAGAAAGCAGCAGTGGATGGGCATTCAACGCCTAGCCAAGCTGCAGGACAAGCGAAGGCAGCTGGAGCCAAGCGGCTGGTTTTGACGCATATCAGCGCAAGATATCCTGATGCCAGTGTGCTTTTGGAACAGGCAAAAAAGGTCTTTGCACACACGATGTTGGCTGAGGATTTTATGGAGCTTGAACTGCCGCTTAGGAAAAGCTAACCGAGAAGCTGCCGCAGTTTTTGTAGGCTTTCTGGGACGTTGATTGTGGATTCGACGATTACAGACTTGTCATAGCCCATTTTCTTCATGGTTTGTGCGAACCAGTTCCAGTCGATTTTGCCTTTGCCTATGCCGAGGTGCTGGTCTTCTACGCCGTCGTTATCGCTGGCGTGAATATGAGTGATTTTGTCAGCCAACATGTTAAAGAATGGCTCAATTTGGCCTTCTAGGTTAGCGTGCCCCAAGTCCATGACGATGCCGACTGGTAAGTTGGTTTCACGGTAAAACTTAACGAAGTCTTCTGCTTTACTCATGAAAAAATAGTATTTTGCCGGCAGGTTTTCCAAAGCAATGTTTAACCCTAATCCTTCCGCTGCCTTGAAGAGCTCTTGAATGCTTTGGTTATTTTGTTTCCAGTCAGCGCCAGGATAGAATTGGCCAATGCCTGTTTTCGCTCCAGGATGAAAAACCCAAAGCTTTGCATCCAACGCGTTGGCATAAGCCATGGATTGCTTGAGCCGTTTCATGGAAGCGTCCAGCATAGATTTAGATGGGGAGGCAATATTGATGTCAGCGAAGGGCGCATGTAACGAGTACTCTAAGCTGTATGATTTTGCTGCTTCTTTGAGCGTGGCGACGCGTTTCTTGTCAAGTTCATGCTTGCCATCATCTAAAACTTCAACGTAACGCGTGTCCACAGTGCCTAAACGCTTAACCATCCGATTGAATGGTTCGCCTAGGCAGTAGAGCATTGAAACGCCAACTTTAGCCTTGGGCATACAACAGTTACCTCACTTGTTAACAGGATAGTTTGCTGGTTAAGAGTTTAAAACTAACTTAATAACCTAATCGAGGCAATCGGGAAAAACTAATGCTCTAAACAAGCCGTAATTTAATTCTTAGAAAAAAGCCATTTTTTATGGGAATAATCGTCTGCCCCATTGTTGCTGCCTAAACGCGACCGCCCTAGTCGTTTTATACTGCACCTGCCTAATACCCAACGATAGTTCAGCAAACTCTCTAAGCGTTGCATAATGGAAGTCCCATGTTGGCGCCCCATACCGTAAGCCGCTGCACATAGTATCCGCGTAAACGTACAGTCGCATTCCACCGTAGTCGTATGCTGCTTGGTTTGGCTGCCCGTATTTTGGTTCGGAAAGTATTTTGAAGGGCCAGAGTTTGCATGCTTCAGGCTTCATGTTCTGCAAGCTGCAGTAGTAGTTGTTTACGTTGTTGCATAGGAAAGCGCACGAGCCATCATCTGCCCTTTTAATGAAGAATCGGTCTAAGCCAGCCACGGTTGTTTCCATGCCAAAAGTTTTGACGATTTTCAGCCATTCCGTGAAGTCTAAGACGACGCTGTAGAGTTTGCAGCAGTAACCGCACGCTTTGCAATGCCAGTCAGCTATGTTTTGCCAAGGAACAAACTGCATATTTAGTAAACACTCTTTTTGAACAGTGAAGATAAGAGACTAAAAACCTTTTTCCAATCAATAAAGGGAAAAACTATGGCTTCCTGTACAGATAAATTGTGTGTGAAGGATAGCCTAACTGTGGGTTTTCACAGAAATTCTCAACTTTCTCAGCACGCCAACCAATAATCTCGTAGTCATGCGAAACCACGCGTGCACCATTCTTAAGGTCACTCTCAAGCTTGGACCTAATCTTTTCATTTGCACTCGTCGTCAAATACAAGTAAACCACGTCAGCCGAAGTTAAGTTAACGTTAAACATGTCACCATTCACAATTGTTACTCTATCCTCAAGACCATTCTCATGAATAGTACTCAACGCTTTTTTCGCCAAATCCTCCCGCAACTCTACACCGACCCCTCTGGCTCCAAAAGTTTTCGCCGCCATAATCACAGTTCTGCCATCTCCAGAACCTAAGTCAAACAGTAC
>Ga0208192_1000455_pt1 | contig 34724 bp, 27 predicted proteins | sample June2015DPH_13_1_2_FD_184711 | JGI IMG/M metagenome (GOLD analysis project Ga0208192, IMG submission 184711) | Peatland microbial communities from SPRUCE experiment site at the Marcell Experimental Forest, Minnesota, USA - June2015DPH_13_150... | ecosystem: Environmental > Terrestrial > Soil >... | reverse complement strand
GGCACTCCAGCTCCGCTACCTGCAGACGCTGATCGAGATATCGACGGAGAAGAATTCGACCATCGTATTCCCTCTGCCCATCGACCTCATAAAGTTCTTCATGGATAAAGTGAAGCAGTGAAAAAAAAGGTATTACGTTCAAATTCCATGTACCAGGCGCGAAAAGTGTGTATTTTGCCGGGAATCTTAGTGGCTGGAATACAAGTCCCCATCCGTTCAGCCAGGTCAAAACGAGCAAGGGAAATGGTATGTGAAAAGGGACTGTCTCCTTAGAGCCAGGGGTATATGAATGCCGCTTTATTGCTGATGGTATATGGCACGATGATGCAGGTTCTGTAGAAGGATGCACAAATGAGTTCGGCAGCTTCTACTCTGTTATTGAGAGCCTTCAAGAACAAGTCCGGACCGAGAGCCTTCCTGCGTTCAGCATCTACCGGAAGTTCAGGTCCCGGGAAACGTAAGTGCGATCTATGAGTACGAACCATAGACCCGGGGACCGGCGGAAGCTGACCGAATCATTCCGTGCGATGACGGCCGGCACGACCCCAAGGAGGCGACCGGATGACATCACCCCAAAAAGTTGTGTTCCTGTTTGACGTGGACAACACTCTGCTCGACAACGACCGCGTGCAGGATGACCTCAGGAGCCATCTTGAGCGCGGGTTCGGAGCTGAGAGCCGGGATCGGTACTGGGCGATATTTGAAGAGTTGCGCGTCGAGCTCGGCTATGCGGACTACCTGGGCGCTTTACAGCGCTATCGGCTCGAGGAGATGTGCGATCCGCGACTGCTGATGATGTCTTCTTTTCTGGTGGATTATCCGTTTGCGGACCGGTTGTATCCCGGCGCGCTCGATGCCCTTGAGCACGCGCGCACCTTTGGGAAGACAGTCATCCTTTCCGATGGCGACGTGGTCTTCCAACCACGCAAGGTGGAACGGTCGGGTCTGTGGGATGCGGCCGAAGGCCGCGTTCTCATTTACGTTCACAAGGAGCAGATGCTGGCTGACGTTGAGCGGCACTACCCGGCCCGCCATTATATTATGGTAGACGACAAGCTGCGCATTCTCACGGCGATGAGAAGGATCTGGGGCGACCGGCTGACGACCGTATGGCCGCGCCAGGGACATTACGCCCTCGACCCCAAAGCCATCGCCGCCTATCCGCCGGCTGACCTCACCATCGAGAGCATCGGCGAACTGGTCAACTATGACTTATCCGCCTTGCTCGGCGCCCTCAAAGCCGGCAACGCGCAACAGGAGGACCCATGAAAGCAACACAACGACTGCATGATCTCGGTCAGAGCCTCTGGCTCGACAACATTACCCGTGGGCTCCTGACAAAGGGTACTCTCCACCATTATATCACCGAACTTTCAGTGACGGGGCTCACCTCGAACCCCACGATCTTTGATCACGCCATTAAAAACACCGAGTTTTACAACGATGCCATCCGCCAAAAGGTGCGAGAGGGGAAGTCGGCGGAAGAGTTGTTCTTCGAACTTGCCCTGGAGGATCTGACCCGGGCTGCCGATCTCTTCGGGCCGATCCACGATGCGACGGACGGAGTTGACGGCTGGGTGTCCTTGGAGGTTTCACCGCTTCTCGCATACGACACTGCCAGGAGTATCAAGGAGGCCGCCGAGCTTTGCGCAAGAGCGAACCGACCCAACCTCTTCATTAAGATCCCGGGCACCTGCGAGGGACTCCCGGCGATTGAGGAGACGGTCTTCGCAGGCGTGCCGGTCAATGTCACGCTCTTGTTCTCACGGGAGCAGTACATCGCCGCAGCCGAAGCATACATGCGAGGGATCGAGCGGCGGATCGAAGCCGGCCTCGGCCCGAAAGCCGGCTCCGTGGCATCACTCTTCATCAGCCGCTGGGACAAGGCGGTTGCGGGAAAGGTTCCGGAGGGACTTCAGAACCGTCTCGGTATCGCCATTGCCAAAAGGACATACAAAGCCTACCTGGATCTGCTTGCCTCGCCCCGGTGGCAGAAACTTGCCGGGGCCGGAGCACGGCCGCAGCGCCTCCTGTGGGCCAGCACCGGAACGAAAGACCCCAAGGCTTCTGATGTCCTTTTTATCGAGGCCCTCGCGGCTCCAGACACTATTAACACGATGCCCGAGGAGACGTTGCTCGCTTTCGCCGACCACGGCAAGGTGAATGACATGTTGCCGGTCGATGGCGGCGACGCCGAAGAAATACTCGCCAGATTCGCGCATGTGGGCGTTGACAATGCGGCCCTCGCCGAAGAGCTCCAGAGCGAGGGAGCCCAATCTTTCGACAAGTCCTGGAACGAGCTGATGGATTCAATCGCGTCAAAGAGCAAAGCGCTCGGAGGGACGACCAAGACGGGAGGAAAACGGTGACGACCACGAACGCGACATCCACGGCGCCGCCACTGACGGAGAAGCCGGCGTGGAAGGCCCTGGAGGAGCATTACCGGAAGATCCGCAATGTGCATCTGCGGTCGCTCTTCGCCGATGATCCCCTTCGCGGCCAGCGCTTGGCCGCCGAAGGTGCCGGCCTTTACCTGGACTACTCGAAGAATCGCATTACCGAAGAGACGATCCGTCTTCTCGTGAATCTCGCTGAGGAGTGCGGATTGCGTCAGCACATCGAGGCCATGTTCCAGGGCCGGAAGATCAACGTCACGGAGAATCGGGCTGTTCTTCACATCGCCCTGCGCGCCCCCAGGAGCGAAAGGATTCTCGTTGACGGAGTCGATGTTGTGCCTGAGGTGCACGCCGTGCTTGACAGGATGGCCGTTTTCTCGGAGCAGGTTCGCAGCGGCCAGTGGCGGGGATACACGGGAAAGCGCATCCGCAACGTCGTGAACATCGGCATCGGCGGCTCCGATCTTGGCCCCGTCATGGCTTACGAGGCGCTAAAGCACTACAGCAAGCGCGACATGACCTTCCGTTTCGTCTCGAACGCGGACGGCACCGACTTCGAAGAGGCCACACGCGACCTTGACCCCGAAGAAACGCTTTTTATCATCTCTTCGAAGACCTTCACGACCCTCGAAACGATGACCAATGCCCACACCGCCCGTACGTGGGCGCTGAAAGCGCTGCACCATGAAGAGGCTGTTGCCAGGCACTTTGTTGCCGTCTCGACCAACGGTGACGAGGTGGCGAAGTTCGGCATCGACAAAGCGAACATGTTCGGGTTCTGGGACTGGGTCGGCGGCCGCTATTCGATGGGCTCGGCGATCGGTCTCTCGACCATGATCGCCATCGGTCCGGAGAACTTTCGCTCCATGCTCGCCGGCTTCCACTCGATGGACGAGCACTTCCGCACCGCCCCATTCGAGAAGAACGTGCCCGTGATTATGGGACTTCTCTCAGTATGGTACAACAACTTCTTCGGCGCACAGACGGTTGCGGTCCTACCTTACGCACAATACCTCAAACGCTTCCCGGCCTACCTCCAGCAATTGGCCATGGAGAGCAACGGGAAGCACGTCACGCTCGACGGGGCAGTCGTCAACTATCAAACGGGACCTGTCTATTGGGGCGAGCCGGGCACCAATGGCCAGCACTCCTTCTACCAGCTCATCCACCAGGGAGCCAGACTGGTTCCCTGCGATTTCATCGGCTTCTGCCAGACGTTGAACCCGCTCGGTCATCATCATGACCTGCTGATGGCTAACCTCCTTGCGCAGACGGAAGCGCTGGCCTTCGGCAAGACAGAGGACGAGGTGAGGACCGAGGGAACTCCAGACTGGCTAGTACCGCATCGTATCTGTGAAGGCAACCGTCCGACGAACACTATTCTCGCAGAGAGGCTGACACCGGAGTCCTTCGGTAAGCTCGTCGCGCTTTACGAGCACTCGGTTTTCACCCAAGGGGTGGTTTGGCACATCGATTCATTCGACCAATGGGGCGTCGAGCTCGGCAAAGTGCTGGCGAAGCGGATTATTCCCGAGGTGGCAAGTGTCGAGGAACTTCCGCTCCGGCATGACAGCTCGACCAACTCACTCATCCGGCGCTACCGTAAGTTCAAAGGAGCGTAATCATGACAGTAAGCCCTTTTGCAGGAAAGCCGGCCGAGCCGTCGATGCTCGTTGACGTGCCCAAGCTTGTCACCGCTTACTACACCGAGACCCCCGATCCCTCCATACCCGGACAACGGATCTTGTTCGGCACGTCAGGACATCGGGGCTCCGCTTTCCAGAAATCTTTCAACGAATGGCATATTCTCGCCATCAGCCAGGCGATTTGCCTGTACCGCGGGCAGCAGAAGATCGATGGCCCGCTGTTTCTCGGCATGGACACGCACGCGCTCTCGGTGCCGGCTTTTGCCGGCGCGCTGGAGGTGCTGGCGGCCAACGGGGTGGACGTCATGATCGCGGAAAAGGACGAATATACGCCGACCCCTGTCATATCTCATGCGATCCTCACTTACAACCGGGGGCGCAGGACAGGACTTGCCGACGGCATCGTGATCACGCCCTCGCATAATCCGCCCCATGACGGTGGCTTCAAGTACAATCCCCCAAACGGCGGACCGGCGGAGCGCACCGTCACCGATTGGATCGAGGTGCGGGCAAACGAGTTTCTCGATAACGGCCTTCGGGGTGTTAAAAGGATCCCTGTCGAGAAGGCCCTTCGCGCCCCTAGGACGCACCGGCACGACTACCTCAATGCGTACGTTGCTGATCTCGCCAACGTGATCGACATGGACGCCATTCGCGGCGCGAAGATAAGCCTGGGGGTGGACCCGCTCGGCGGCGCCGGGGTCCATTACTGGGCGCCGATTGCCGAGCGCTACGGGTTGAACCTTACCGTCGTCAACGATGCCGTCGATCCGACCTTCCGATTCATGACGGTCGATTGGGACGGCCAGATCCGCATGGACCCTTCCTCGCCTTACGCCATGCAGAGGTTGATCGGCCTGAAGGACCGCTTCGAGATCGCCTTAGCCTGTGACACCGACCACGACCGGCACGGGATCGTCACCCGGAGCGCGGGATTGCTGCCGCCCAATCACTACCTTGCAGTCGCCATCTTCTATCTATTCCAGCACCGACCTAACTGGCTCAAGGAGGCGGCTGTCGGTAAGACGGTGGTGAGCAGTCAGATGATCGATCGCATCGCCGCGAAGCTTGGCCGGAAGCTTTACGAAGTGCCCGTTGGCTTTAAGTGGTTCGTGGATGGCCTCCTCGACGGCTCGCTTGGCTTCGGCGGGGAGGAGAGCGCGGGAGCGTCGTTTGTCCGCCGGGACGGCGGCGTCTGGACGACGGACAAAGACGGGATCGTCCCGGCAATGCTCGCGGCCGAGATCATTGCCCGGATGGGCCGGGACCCCGGCGAAATCTACCGCGAACTCACGCGCGAATTCGGTGAGCCTGTCTATGACCGGGTTGAGGCGCCTGCAACCACGCAACAAAAAGAAGCTTTGGAAAAGCTCTCGGCGCAGCAGGTCCGGCTTACAGACCTGGCTGGGGAACCTATCCTGACCGTCCTCACCCACGCGCCTGGCAACGGCGCGTCCATCGGCGGGTTGAAAGTAATGGCGGAAAACGGATGGTTCGCGGCGCGTCCGTCAGGGACGGAAGACATCTACAAGATCTACGCGGAGAGCTTCCGGGGAGCGGATCATCTGAGCCGTATCCTGGAGGAAGCCCAGACGATCGTCAACAATGCTTTAGCTGCGACACCACAGCAGTCAGGGCTTGCAAGCACTACAAATGTGAAGGAGAAACCATGAGCACACAAACCCCCGTCAGCAAGCAGACCTACAGTCTTTTACCCACGGACATCGAAGGAGTCGATTCCCTGGCGGAGCTTGCCCTGGATATGCGCTGGTCGTGGAATCATGCTACCGACGAAGTATGGCAGCAGCTTGATCCCGCGCTTTGGGAGTTCACTCAAAACCCCTGGGTCGTCCTACAGACTGTCTCGAGGGACAAACTCCAGCGCGTGTCAGCCAATCCCGCCTTCCGCAAAAAGGTCGATGCGCTCGTGCAAACCAGGCGTCAGGCGGCGAAAACCCCCGCGTGGTTTCAGCAAGATCATCCACGCTCGCCCCTGACACATGTCGCGTATTTCAGCATGGAATTCATGTTGAGCGAAGCTTTGCCCATCTACTCAGGGGGGCTTGGCAATGTGGCCGGCGATCAGCTCAAGGCCGCCAGCGATCTGGGCGTACCGGTGGTCGGAGTGGGGCTGCTCTATCAACAAGGCTATTTTCGCCAGGTAATTGACAGGAACGGAGCGCAACAAGCCCTCTTCCCCTATAACGACCCGGGACAGTTGCCCATCACGCCATTGCGCGAAGCGAACGGTGAGTGGTTGCGGTTGGAAATCGCTTTACCCGGTTACTCGGTCTGGCTGCGCGCCTGGCAAGTCCAGGTAGGCAGAGTGAAACTTTACCTGCTGGACAGCAATGACCTTGCGAACCTCCCGGCCCACCGGGGCATTACCAGCGAGTTGTACGGTGGCGGGCCGGAATTACGTCTTAATCAAGAACTACTCCTCGGGATCGGCGGGTGGCGACTGCTCAGTGCGCTTGGCATTCAGGCGGAGGTCTGTCACCTGAATGAAGGCCATGCGGCCTTTGCCGTGTTGGAACGGGCCCGAACCTTCATAGAAGAGACCGGACAACCCTTCGAAGTCGCGCTGAGCGCAACACGATCGGGGAATCTTTTCACCACCCATACGGCGGTCGCCGCCGGCTTTGACTGTTTCGACCCATCTCTCATCGAGCAGTACCTCGGTGCTTATGCCGAGCAAAAGCTCGGCATAACACTCCACGATTTGCTAGCCCTGGGCCGCCGGAATCCGAACGACTCGTCGGAAAGCTTCAACATGGCGTATCTGGCAATCCGCGGGAGCGGGTCGGTGAACGGCGTGAGTCGCTTGCACGGGGAGGTGAGCCGGCATATCTTTGAGCCTCTCTTTCCGCGCTGGCCGGACGCGGAAGTGCCTGTCGGACACGTGACAAACGGGGTTCACATGCCGAGCTGGGACTCGGCGGAATCTGACGATCTGTGGACTGAGGCCTGCGGAAAAGACCGCTGGCTGGGGACGACGGAAACCCTGGAGCAGGACATTCGCCGCGTCTCCGACGCCGGCCTTTGGCAATTTCGCATTGCCGCCAGCACGTCTCTTGTTGAATACGCCCGCGAGCGATTGTCCCGGCAACTGGCCGCCTCCGGCGCGCCGCGCGATGCGATTGACGGGGCGAAGCATCTATTCGATCCCAACGCATTGACACTGGGCTTTGCGCGCCGCTTTGCGACCTACAAGAGACCGAACCTGCTGCTCCACGACCCGGAGCGGTTGCTTCGTCTGTTGACCAATCCTGAGCGCCCGGTGCAACTCATCATCGCCGGCAAGGCCCATCCGGCGGACCAGGCGGGGCAGGCGCTGATCCAGGAATGGACACATTTCATCCGACGGCCCGAGGTGCGTCCCCATGTGATCTTCCTCAGCGACTACGACATGCTGTTAACGGAGCACCTCGTGCAGGGGGTGGATGTCTGGCTCAACACGCCACGGCGGCCCTGGGAGGCGTGTGGAACGAGCGGCATGAAGGTGCTCGTCAATGGGGGCATCAATCTCTCGGAGCTGGACGGCTGGTGGGCGGAAGCCTACACGCCTGAAGTGGGGTGGGCGCTGGGGGACGGCCGGGAACATGGCGACGATCCGGCATGGGACGCGGCCGAAGCCGAGGCGCTCTACGACCTGCTCGAACGCGAGGTGGTTCCCGAGTTTTACACCCGCGACAGCAACGGCATTCCCGCTGCCTGGGTCGCCCGTATGCGTGAAAGCATGGCGCGGCTGACACCCCGGTTCTCCGCCAACCGCACGGTGCGCGAATACACGGAGCAACACTACCTTCCGGCCGCTGCCGCCTACCTTTTGCGCATTGCCAATAAAGGCGCAATCGGCAGGCAGATGGTCGACTGGCAGCACAGTCTGGAACAGAAATGGGCCACGCTGCATTTTGGCGACGTGAGGGTTGAGAGTCGCGGCGAGCAGCACGTATTTGAAGTTCAGGTCTTTCTCAATGATCTCGACCCCAAGGCGGTGCGGGTAGAGCTTTACGCCGACGGCCTCATGGGCAGTGCCCCTGTGCGGCAGGAGATGAAGCGCGTTCCCCAACCTACCGGTGCGTCGGGCAACTGCGTTTATCGCGCAGCCGTGTCTGCGGCCCGACCGCCGGAGGACTACACGGCGCGAGTGATACCTCAACATCCCGGCGCGAAGGTTCCTCTCGAAGCGGCTCGAATCCTATGGCAGCGGTGATTATAGTTCCAATGGAGGAGATTGCGAATTGACAAGCACCTTCAGGAAAAACAACTCACGGTCATCAAAATCAGGCGTCTAAAACATGGAGGTAATCGAAATGAGAAAAAGCAGCTCTTTTGCAACACTGATCTTTATCGTAATTTTCGGCATCGGCGTAGCACTATCATATACCATGTACAGCGCTTCAGCGAACGTGCAAACCGTGTGGATTGGAGTCATTGCCTTTTTTGTCGCCCTCTTTGTTTCTCTCGCAATCAAGGTTGCGGATCAGTGGGACAAGGCGGTGATATTGCGGTTAGGCAAATTCCGCTCCCTTCAGGGACCGGGGCTGTTCTTCATTATCCCGGTCATCGACTCGATAGCCTACTGGATTGACACCCGCGTGATCACCGCTTCTTTCAAGGCCGAGAAGACCCTTACCAAAGATACCGTGCCCGTGGATGTCGATGCAGTGCTATTCTGGAAAGTTTTGGACCCCAAGAAGGCAGCCCTGGATGTAGCCGACTATCAAAGCGCCATAAGTTGGGCCTCCCAAACGGCCCTGCGCGATGTCATAGGCAAAACCATGCTTTCAGACATGCTGGAAGGCAGGGAGAAGATTAGCAGCGAGCTGCAAAAGATCATTGATGAGCGAACCGAGCCATGGGGCATCAATGTTATTTCGGTGGAAGTCAAAGATGTACTCATCCCCTCGGCCTTGGAGGATGCGATGTCGATGCAGGCCCAGGCTGAAAGAGAACGTCAGGCCCGGGTGATTCTGGGAGATTCGGAGCGACAGGTGGCGGAGAAGTTCGGAGAAGCGGCCAGGACCTATGCGAACGATCCCATCGCTCTTCACTTGAGGGCTATGAACATGCTTTATGAGGGTTTGAAGGAGAACGCCACGATCGTCATAGTACCCAGCACGGCCGTGGAAACCATGCAACTGGGCGGCCTTGCCGGGATGACAGCCTTGACCATGGGAATCGGCCAGGAGCGCGCAAACAAAGAGAAGGAAAGCAGGACAGCGAAAAATGCAGAATAACGGAACGCGTCCTCATATCGGATGGCATCAGGCGACTGACACGGGTGGGAGAAAACAAAGGCCGGTAGGGACGGGCAAGTTTTTCCCGGGCATCAGGGGGGACGAGCAAGTCCGATGGTTCAGGCAGCGAATCGACGGGACCGAGGGCCACAGGGAGATCAGTCAGTTCGAGGCGCATTCACCATGAAAATCTGACAGATCGGAGGAGAAAAGGAAATGAACCGGCATACGATTCCACTAGGACGCATTCTGGGCATCCCCATCGGCCTGGACTATTCCTGGTTTTTGATTTTTGGGCTGATCACCTGGACGATGGCTGTTGGCTACTACCCGGCTGAATTTAAGAACTGGCCTCCAGTCCAGTATTGGATCATGGGCGCGGCGACCGCCATCATGCTCTTCGTGAGTGTACTGCTGCACGAGTTGGGTCATTCGGTGGTGGCAATGTCATACAAAATCCGGGTGCGAAGCATCACGCTCCTTATATTCGGCGGCATCTCCCGAATCGGGGCCGAACCAACCAGCGCCACGGCTCAATTCTGGATCTCTGTTGCCGGCCCCGCTGTCAGTTTCGCTCTGGCAGGCGTCTTTTTCCTGTTGCAGCCTGTTTTCGCGCATGTTGCGCCGCTCCTGGCCTTGAGCAAATATCTGGTCTATATCAACATCATGCTGGGCCTGTTCAATCTGATTCCAGGCTTCCCCTTGGATGGCGGCGGCATCTTTCGGGCGGCTGTATGGGGTGTCACCCACGACCTGCGCCGGGCCACCCTAATCGCCGCCAATCTGGGGCGCTTCATCGCCTTTCTCTTCATTGGGTTGGGTGTGTGGCAAATGCTTGCAGGCAACCTTGTCAACGGCATGTGGATCGCCTTCATCGGCTGGTTCCTGGAAAGTGCCGCCAGGGGACAGGTTCAGCAACTGGCGCTCCACGATCTGCTGGCCGGCCATAAGGTGTCGCAGGCGATGAATCGGCACTACACAGCGATTGCTGGCGATACTACTTTGGAGCGCCTGGTGGACGATCACATCCTGGGCAACGGCCGCCGGAGCTTTGTGGTCAAGCGGAGTAATGAAGCAGTTGGCTTGTTGACCTTACATCACGTGAAAGAGGTTCCACGATCTGCGTGGTCAACCACGACCGGCGCGCAAGCCATGATCCCGATCGAGCAAACGAAACGGGTGCAGCCGGATGCAGAATTATGGACAGCTTTGGAAGAGATGGACCGTGATGGGGTCAACCAGCTTCCCGTAATGGCGGACGGGCATATTCAGGGCATGCTCAGCCGGGAAGATGTCATCACTTTCCTGCGCACGCTCCAGGAAGTGGGAACGTGACCGGCATACATGCGGCTCAAAGGAGGACGGTATGCGCAGAATTCTTGTGGCGATAGACGGCTCCAAACATTCTTTCAGGGTAATCGAGTACTGCGGGAAGCAATTTTCAGGCATGAGTGATTTGTCTCTCACGCTCTTTCATGTGTTGCCGAACCTTCCAACCCGGTTTTGGGACGACGGCCACATACTGACCAAGAAGGAGAAAGAGGCACGACAGAGGGTTGTGAATAAGTGGATGGAAAATCAGAAACTGGCGACGGAGCCGATGTTGCGCGACGCGATGGAGGGCCTCACACGGGCGGGCATCCCTCAGGAGCAGATAGAAACGAAAACCATTCCTCACTCTACTAACGAGGTAACGAGCATCCTGGAGGAGGCCAGAGACGGTGGATACCTCACCCTCGTCCTGGGTCGATATGGTTTGTCGTGGATAGATGAGCATGTCCTCGGGAGCACCACGGGCAAAATCATTCATCGGGGCGCCGGGCTGGCAATATGCGTGGTCGAGTGAGGATGCTTCGGGAAGCGGGGTGGTATTACAGGCCGAAGCGCGTGAAACCGGCTTCGTTCGGACCGGGGAATGACGAAGGAGTCATGAATGAAACCGGCTGACCCGCGCATCCTGACCATCAATGGCGGCTCGTCGAGCATCAAGTTCGCGCTGTTCGAGGTCGGTGGCTCGCTCCGACGGATCCTGGAGGGCGAAATTGAGCGGATAGGGCTGCCGGAGGCCGCGTTAAAGGTGAAAGGTAAGAGCCGGGCGGACAACTTTTCGCGCTTAGTGACAGCGCCGGATCACACGGTGGCGGTGGGCGCCCTGATGGACTGGATCGAGGAACGAATCGGAGTCGGCATGTTGACTGCGGTCGGCCATCGCGTGGTACATGGCGGGCCCAAATACAGCGAGCCGCAGCGAATCACCGCGGAAATGGTTGAGGAGCTGCACCGGCTCAGTCCATTCGATCCCGAGCACCTGCCGGAGGAGATCCTGTTGACCGGGGCGTTCCATCGCCGGTTTCCCGACCTGCCTCAGGTGGCCTGCTTCGACACGGCTTTTCACCATGACCTGCCGGCTGTGGCCCGGCTCTTGGCGATCCCGCGCCGCTTTGAGGCGAAAGGGGTGCGGCGGTACGGATTTCACGGGTTGTCGTATGCGTTTCTCATGGGAGAGCTGGCCCGCCTGGCCGGACCTGAGGCAGCGCAAGGCCGGGTGGTCCTGGCCCACCTCGGCAACGGCGCGAGCCTTGCGGCGGTGCGTGATGGCAAACCCGTGGACACAAGCATGAGCTTCACCCCGACCGCAGGGGTGCCCATGAGCACCCGCTCAGGCGACCTCGATCCCGGGCTGCTCTGGTATCTGGCGCGCACAGAGGGCTTCGATGCAAAACGATTCAATGAGATGGTCAATTTCGAGTCCGGCCTGCTCGGTGTTTCGGAGACCAGCTCCGACATGCGTGACTTGCTCGACCGTGAAACGCAGGACGTGCGGGCGTCTGAGGCGGTCGCGCTCTTTTGCTACCAGGTCAAGAAATGGATCGGCGCATTCGCGGCGGCGTTGGGCGGACTGGATACGCTGGTGTTCGCGGGCGGCATCGGGGAGAAGGCGCCCGTAGTCCGGGCGCGGATTTGCGATGGGCTGGGATTCCTTGGAATCAAACTCGAAGAAAAGCGGAACGCGGTTAATGCCGGTGTGATTTCCACTGATGCCGGCAGGGTCGCTGTTCGCGTCATTCATACGGACGAAGAATGGATGATCGCACAGACAGTCTGCGATGTTTTGGGTCTTACAATTAAAAAGGGACATGATTATAAAAACGAAAAAAGCGTCTGAAAGGAGCATTATGATGAAGGTAAAAAATGGGGTGAAGGAGCACATCGCCATGGAAACGGAGAAGATGAATAAAGCGGACAGGCCGTTGTCGCCCGATCTGCTGCGAAAGATGCACGCCTATTGGAGGGCGGCGAACTACCTCTCGGTCGGGCAGATTTATCTCTACGACAATCCTTTGCTTCGGGAGCCGCTGAAGCTATCGCACGTGAAGCCCTTGATAGTCGGGCACTGGGGCACGACGCCGGGTCAGAACTTCATCTACGTGCATTTGAACCGGATCATCAAGGAGTATGACCTGGATATGTTCTACATCGCCGGTCCCGGTCACGGCGGCCCGGCGCTGGTGGGCAATACGTACCTCGAAGGCACCTACAGCGAGGTCTATCCGAACATCAGCCAGGATGAGGCCGGGCTGAAGAAGCTGTTCACGCAGTTCTCGTTCCCCGGCGGGATTTCCAGCCATGTTGCACCGACGACGCCGGGGTCGATTCACGAAGGCGGAGAGCTGGGGTATTCGCTCAGCCATGCCTTCGGGGCCGCGTTCGACAACCCCGGTCTGATCGTCGCGTGCATCGTGGGCGACGGTGAAGCGGAGACCGGTCCGTTGGCGACCGCTTGGCAGTCTAACAAGTTTCTCAACCCGATCACCGATGGCGCCGTGCTGCCGATCCTGCTCCTCAACGGCTACAAGATCAGCAACCCGACCGTGCTGGCCCGCATTGAGCACGAGGAATTGGAGCAATATTTCCGGGGCTGCGGCTGGACGCCCTACTTTGTGGAAGGCGATGATCCGGAAGGTATGCATCAACTCATGGCCGGCACTTTGGATAAGGCCATCGAGGAGATCCGGCACATCCAAAGTGATGCACGCAACAAAAACGACAATACCCGGCCGCGCTGGCCGATGGTCATTCTCGGGTCGCCCAAGGGCTGGACGGGACCGAAAGTGGTGGACGGTCTGCAAATCGAGGGCACGTTCCGGGCCCACCAGGTGCCGCTCCTGGTGGATTCCGAGCATCCCGATCATGTCGCGCAGCTTGAAAGCTGGATGAAGAGCTACAAAGCGGAGGAGCTGTTCGATACCGATGGCCGGCTCATACCGGAACTGGCAGAGCTGGCACCTAAGGGCGACCGGCGGATGGGCGCCAATCCCCACGCCAACGGCGGCCTCCTGCTGCGCGACCTGCGCATGCCGGACTTCCGCGTCCACGCGGTGTCCGTGCCTTCGCCCGGCGCTGTCGACGCCCAGGATACGCTCGTGCTGGGCAAGTTCCTGCGCGACGTGACCACGTTAAATCAGGATCAGCGCAATTTCCGGATCTTCGGCCCCGATGAAACGCTCTCGAACCTCCTGGGCGCGGTCTTTGAAGTCACCAATCGCCAGTGGGACGCCCGAACGGTAAAGAATGATGAATTCCTCGCGCCCGCCGGACGCGTGCTCGACTCGATGCTCAGCGAGCACCAGAGCGAGGGTTGGCTGGAGGGTTATCTGCTCACCGGACGGCACGGGTTGTTTAACTGCTACGAGGCTTTCATCCACATCATTGATTCGATGTTCAACCAGCACGCCAAGTGGCTGAAGGTCACGTTGGAACTGCCGTGGCGGCGGAAGATCGCCTCGCTCAACTATCTGCTCGCCTCCCACGTCTGGCAGCAGGACCACAACGGCTTTACCCACCAGGACCCCGGTTTCCTCGACCACGTCGTCAACAAGAAAGCCGATATCGTGCGCATTTACCTTCCGCCCGATGCCAACTGCCTGTTGTCGGTCTTCGATCACTGCCTGCGCAGCCGCCACTACGTGAACGTGGTGGTTGCGGGAAAGCACCCGGCGCCCCAATGGCTGACCATGGAAGAGGCGGTGGTGCATTGCACGGAAGGACTCGGCATCTGGCGATGGGCCAGCAACGACCGGGGCGCCGAGCCGGACGTGGTGATGGCCTGCTGCGGAGACACGCCCACCCCGGAGATCCTGGCCGCTGTGTCCATTCTCCGCGAGCATCTGCCGGAGCTGAAAATCCGGGTGATCAATGTCGTCGATCTCATGAAACTGCAGCCGCAAACTGAGCACCCGCACGGGCTGAGCGACACGGATTACGACTCTCTTTTCACAAAAGACAAGCCGATTGTCTTCGCCTTCCATGGATACCCGTGGCTGGTCCATCGGCTGACCTACCGCCGAACCAACCGCAACATCCACGTCCGTGGCTACAAGGAAGAGGGCACGATCACGACGGCCTTCGACATGAGGGTGCAGAACGAGCTGGACCGGTTCCACCTGGTGCAAGACGTGGTCGATCGCCTGCCGCAGTTGGGCTCTAAGGGGGCTTACCTGAAGCAGATGGTGCGGGACAAGCTCGTCGAGCACAAGCAATACATCGACAAGCACGGCCAGGATATGCCGGAAATCAGGAACTGGAAGTGGGCCAACCCCAAATGAATGCGCATGAGCTTAGAGACACCGCGAGGGCGCCGGTAGCCGGCGACAAGGGCCAGCAATCATGAAACCTGCGGCACGGCAAAGATAAGGAGAATACCCGTTATGGAACCCAATGCCGACCGGACCAAGGCTCCCGAATCGAAGCCGGGATCGAAGCCTGATGCGAAGGACGATCTGAAATCCCTCTCCCTGCAAGAATTACAGGCAAAGCTGGGGTCGTCGCCGGACGGCCTCAGTCAAGGCGAGGCGGAGCGCCGGCTGACCCAGTACGGGCCTAACGAGATCGAAGAAAAGAAGACCAATCCGTTCCTGAAATTCCTCACCTATTTTTGGGGCCCCATCCCGTGGATGATCGAAGCAGCCGTGATCCTTTCCGCGGTAGCCCGGCACTGGCCGGATTTTTTCATCATCCTTGTTCTACTTCTGGCCAACGCCATAGTCGGGTTCTGGGAGGAACACCAGGCGGGCAACGCCATCGACGCCCTTAAAGCCAGGCTCGCGATCCAGGCCCGGGTCCGTCGTGACGGGAAGTCGAGCACCGTTCCTGCGCGAGAGCTTGTGCCGGGCGACGTCATCCGCGTGCGCCTGGGCGACATCGTGCCGGCGGATGCGCGATTGCTCGCGGGTGACCCGGTGGAGGTGGATCAGTCCGCGCTGACGGGAGAGTCATTGCCCGCCACGCGAAAACCCGGCGAGACGGTCTACTCGGGGTCGATCATCCGCCAGGGAGAAATCGACGCGCTGGTCTACGGCACGGGTCAGAACACCTACTTCGGCAAAACCGCGCAACTGGTGCAGGAGGCGCACACTGTCAGCCACTTTCAGCGCGCCGTGCTGAAGATCGGCGATTACCTGATCATCCTCGCGGTGTCCCTGGTCATATTGATCCTGGTGGTCGCGCTCTTCCGCGGCGACCGGATGCTCACCACGCTTCAGTTCGCATTGGTGTTAACGGTGGCCGCGATTCCCGTGGCGATGCCCACGGTGCTGTCCGTGACCATGGCGGTCGGCGCGCGCCTGCTGGCCAAAAAAGAGGCGATTGTGACCCGGTTGGCTGCCATCGAGGAGTTGGCGGGCGTGGACGTGCTGTGCTCGGACAAGACCGGCACCCTGACCCAGAACAAGCTGACCCTGGGCGACCCGTTCAGCGTGAACAATATCCCCGCCGATCAGGTCATCCTCAACGCCGCGCTTGCGTCGCGCGCGGACAATAAGAACACCATCGACCTGGCCGTATTGAGCGGCCTGAAAAATGATCAGGCATTGAAGGGCTACCAGGTGGTTCATTTCCAGCCGTTCGACCCGGTGCATAAGCGCACCGAGGCCACCGTCAAGGGCGCGGACGGAAAGGAGTTCAAGGCGACCAAGGGTGCGCCGCAGGTGATCCTGGAGCTGGCGGCCAACGCAGCGGAGGTGAAGCCCGCCGTCGAGAAGGCCGTCAACGAGTTTGCCGCGCGCGGCTTCCGCTCGTTGGGTGTGGCCCGGGCCGAGACAGACGGCCAATGGCAGTTTCTAGGCGTGTTGCCCCTGTTCGATCCGCCTCGCGAGGATTCCAAATCGACCATCGCGTCCGCGCGGCAGATGGGAGTAAACGTGAAGATGGTGACGGGCGATCAAGTGGCCATCGCTCGGGAAACCGCCGGGAAACTGGGGTTGGGCACAAATATCCTCGATGCCGGCGGCTTCGGCGACACGAAGCATCACGAGACGGCGCAGTTGGCGGAATCCATCGAGAAAGCGGACGGCTTCGCCCAGGTATTCCCCGAACATAAGTTCCACATTGTAGACGTCCTGCAGCGCCTCGGCCACATCGTCGGCATGACGGGCGACGGGGTGAACGACGCCCCCGCGTTGAAGAAGGCCGACTGCGGTATCGCCGTTTCGGGCGCGACGGATGCGGCGCGCGCGGCGGCATCCATCGTGCTTCTGACGCCCGGCCTGTCGGTGATCATAGACGCGATGAAAGAGAGCCGGAAAATCTTCCAGCGGATGAACAGCTATGCCATATACCGCATCGCCGAGACGCTGCGCGTCCTCTTGTTCATGACGCTGGCGATCCTGGTGTTTAACTTCTATCCGATGACCGCAGTGATGATCGTGATGCTCGCGCTGCTCAACGACGGGGCGATCCTGTCCATTGCCTATGACAACGTCCAGTACAAGGACAAGCCCGAGGCATGGAACATGCGCCTGGTGCTGGGGATCGCCACGGTGCTGGGCGTCATCGGACCCGTGGCTGCGTTTGGCCTGTTTTACCTCGGTGATCGTGTCTATCACCTCGACCGCGCGCAAACCCAAACGCTGATGTACCTGATGCTGTCCGTGGCCGGACATCTGACGATTTTCCTGACGCGCACGCGCGGCCCGTTCTGGTCGACGCAGCCCGCGCCGGTTTTGTGGATGGCGGTGCTCGGCACGCAAACGCTGGCGACTCTGATCGCGGTTTATGGGCTGTTTATGACGCCCCTCGGCTGGGGCTGGGCGGCGTTCGTCTGGGGCTATGCTCTGGCGTGGGCCCTCGTGACTGACCGCGTGAAACTGTTCGCCTATCGGGTCTTTGACCCTACTAAAGCCGTGTTGTTGGCCGAGAAGGCTTGAGGCGGAGCGCGAGATCCGGAAAGAGGAGGTATCAGAGATGGGTGCACAAGTGCTTATAACCACTGCCAAGGCGATAATCGCTGAGGGCAAAGGTCTTCTCGCCATGGATGAGAGTAACCCCACCTGCAACAGGCGATTTGAAAAAGTGGGGATTCCTCAAACCGAGGAAGCGCGTCGCTCTTATCGGGAAATGATTTTGACCACTCCCGGGTTGGGTGAGTTTATCAGTGGCGCCATCCTTTATGACGAGACGATCCGTCAGTCCGGGAAAGATGGCACTCCCTTTATTAAAGTCATAACCAATGCAGGCATCATTCCAGGCATCAAGGTTGACACCGGTGAAAAGGATATGGCCGCTCACTCCGGTGAGAAAATAACCGAAGGCCTGGATGGACTGCGGGACCGCCTCGCGGAATACTCCCGAATGGGCGCCCGTTTTGCCAAGTGGCGCGCGGAAATTGCCGTGGGTGGTAACATTCCCAGCCGGGGTTGCATCGAGGCCAATGCACATGCATTGGCTCGCTATGCTGCCTTGTGCCAGGAAGCCGGACTGGTCCCCGTCGTCGAGCCTGAAGTGCTCATGGACGGCGAACATACCCTCGAGCGGTGCTTTGAAGTAACGGCGGAAGTCCTGCGGACGGTTTTCAGCCAACTTTACACCCAACGGGTGGCCCTGGAGTGCATGATCCTGAAGCCCAATATGGTGCTTCCGGGCAAGGATTGTCCCAGGCAAGACAGTGTGGAGGAGGTGGCAGATGCCACCGTGACCTGCCTCCTGAGAGCCGTCCCTGCTGCCGTACCAGGGATTGCCTTCCTGTCGGGGGGCCAACCCTATGAATTGGCCTCCGCCCGCTTGAATGCTATGAATCTCAGGTTTAGGACGAGAATGCCATGGGCCCTGACTTTTTCTTTCTCCCGCGCCATCGAGCAACCCGCGCTGGAAATATGGAAGGGTCATCAGGCAAATGCAGCCGCGGCGCAGCAGGTTCTCTATCATCGAGCCAGGTGCGACAGTGCCGCGCGCCTTGGCCAGTACGGGCCCGAGATGGAGAATAATGTGGACTCGCGGGCAAGATAGGCAAAGGCCGTTACCTGATTGAGTCAGATCTCGTGCGATTAAAGCGAAGGGAAGGACTAACATATGAGTTTAATAATCTACTTTCTGCGACATGGAGAAACCACTGCCAGTCAAACAGGCGGTTACTGCGGGACTCTCGACCCGGACTTGACCCCGGCAGGCCATGAAATGGCGGAGGATTTTGCCGATGCGTATAAATCTCTTCCATGGGTCGCTGTCTTTTCCAGTCCGCTGCGCCGTGCCGTAGCCACGGCCAAACCTCTTTGCGAGGCGACGGGAATACGAATGCAACTCAAGGAAGGGTTGAAAGAAATTGCTTATGGTCAATGGGAGGGTAAGACTCCCGAAGATATTAATCGCGAGTTTCATGATGACTATGTTCGCTGGTTAACCGATCCGGGATGGAATGCTCCCACCGGAGGACAAAGGGGCATCGATATCGCGCGGCGCAGTTCACTTGTGTTTGAGGAAATAGAGAAAACTTGCACTACAGGAAATGTCCTCGTCGTTTCGCATAAGGCCACTACTCGAATTATGCTGTGCTCACTCTTAGGCATCGACGTGGGGCGTTTTCGCGATCGCATTGGCATGCCTGTAGCCTCTATCAGCATCGTGGAAATTGCGCCACACGGCCCTTTATTGCGCATGATGGGCGACCGGTCTTATCTGCGGGAGCACCTACGCGAACGAGTGGGTACATAAGAACCTCCTGTTGTATCCCGGAAAACAAGCCCTGGTTGGTCCACCGGCTGCCGCAACTGGGCTCCATGGGGGCAGATGGTGCGGGACAAGCTCATACGGCCAGGACATGCCGGAAATCCGAGACTGGAAATGGACTTCTGTAGTATAATCAGGCAAGGCAGGACGGACGCAGGACGCTCATAGAGGTCCTATGAGGGCATGCGCGGTGATCAAAATGGAGGAGCGATAATGGATGATGTTAAGCGCATTCTTATCATAAGCAGGTCGACGAAATACTGCAGGAAAGCCGTACATTACGGTATTTCTTTGCGAGAACATACGGAAACCGGACGAATGAAAAAAGATGGTTTAGATGAGACTCCTTTTGATTTCACCTTCCAATAAGCCGGGAAGAAAGGTACTTAAAGCCATCAGGACGCCTCAACTGGGTCTCCACATCATCGCTTCGTTGACGCCGGAGGATATTGCGGTCACCGTGGTGGACGAACAGATCGGGGAGATAGATTTTTCTTTGGATTTCGACCTGGTCGGGATCTCCTGCATGACTGCAACGGCCAACAGAAGCTATCAATTGGCCGACAGATATAGACAAAAAGGTTCCAAGGTCGTTCTCGGTGGCATTCACCCCACGATCTTGCCGGAAGAAGCCATACAGCATGCCGATGCCGTCGTCATCGGAGAGGCGGAAGGCTGCTGGGCGGATGTCATCGCCGATTTCAGAAACAACAGGCTCCGGAGATTCTATCATGTCCCTGCCCCCGACCTGTCGAGGTCTCCTTCCCCGCGACGCGATTTTCGGATCGACAAGGCCCTTTTTGACTGCGTCGGTCTGGTGACGACCAGGGGGTGCCCGTACGCCTTCTAGCGAGGACCAGACTTCCCACGATGGCGTTGCATGTGCTGACGCCCTATCCCGGAACCCGGCTGTACCGGCGTTTCAAGGATCAGGGACGCATCATATCTGACGATTGGAGCCACTACGACCATCGTACCGTCGTATTCCGACCCAGGAACATGACTCCCCAGAAGCTCGCCGAGGGACACCGCTATGTCCAAAGCGAGTTTTATTCTTTCTCTTCGATCCTTCGCCATATTCCGTCTCTTTTAAGGGTTTCTCCCATAAACCTCAGGCGGGCCCTGGTCTTCCTGTTGCTCAATTTCGCCGGCAAACACGTGGCGAACTACATCGACACGTCCCTTGATTGGGCCGATAACAGGGAAAAGTGGGATTCCCTGCAGGTCCGAGCCGATCGAGCCGTAGAAGGAACGGGCGCCCTTTCTCTCACTGAAGCCCCTCTTCAGTTTCAGGTCTTACAAGACAGCGGCGGGCATCGGCAGGATGGACCGTGACCTGCCCTGTTCATCGCGCCGGTTTCGAAAGATGGAGTACACATGCATCGGAAGGCGTGAATTAGCGCCATTTGAAGCGAAGTTAATAAAGGAGGACACATGCCGACATGCGTCAAATGCGGCTCTCAGGCCGCATACTGGGCAATCGTCGATAAGAAAAACTATCTGAAAGAGTACTGCAACGATTGCTTCAAGAAGTATAACCTGGCGGGCTACAAGAAGAAAATGGATGAGTATCACAGGAGAAAAAGAGAAGAGGAATCACAACACTGACAGCGACAGCGGTTCTCCTGCCCCTGACCCCGTGCGCCGGGTACCTTGGTTTTGTGGCGCCTCCTCCTTTGTTCTTCCTCCTCCTCGCCGCCATGGTCCTGGTCTATCTCTTCTCTGTAGAGGGAGTGAAACATCTCTTCATCGATATCTTGCGGGAAGCAAGACCGGCGTCCGGCCTTGAAGGCTGTTTGGCAGGCCTTTCCTAATCCTTTCCGCGTGCTCAGTCGTGCCTGTTCTTTCGCTCGCCCTTGAAATCGGCGTAGGCCCTGGCTCCCACACGGATATTGCTCCTGTACGAGAGGTTACCCACAAGGCTGATCAGGGGCCTGCGGCGCTGCCATGCGCTGCGCAGCACCCTGGCCAGAATGCGCGGCATGAAATAGAATTTCCGGTCACAAGAGATCATTTCTTCGATGATGCCGTCCACGGACAAATGCTTATACCGGGCTACCGGGAAGGTGAGGGTGTAGTATTTCCAGTCCTCCGGGAACTTATTGAGGGCAATGCGGTCATCCGCCTTCATCTGGTCCCACAACCGGGTTCCGGGCAGCGGTGTCAAGAACAGCACGTTGAGGTTGTCCACGACGTACCGGAAGCCGGCCTGTGCGATGCGCGCGCCTATACCCGGTTCGTCTACGTCCAGGCCAATGATGAAAGAACCCACGACGAGTATTCTGTGACGCTGTATGCGCCGCACGGAGGCGCGGAAGTCCCGCCCCTTGAGAAGGTTGAACTTCTTCCCGATCTCCTGGAGCCCTTCCGGCGAGGGGGATTCAAAGCCGATGAAGACACCCCTGCACCCCGCCTTCGCGGCGAGCGTCAGAAGCTCTTCGTCATCGGCGAAGTTTATGGTGGCCTGGGCTACCCATTCCTTTCGCAGGTTCGCTTCCGCGAGAGCACGGAACAGGGATTTGGCGCGTGCGATGTGTTCAGGCCGGGTGCCGATGAGATTGTCATCCACGACCAGCACATATTTCTCACGGATTTGGCGAAATTCCCGGACCACATCCGCGATGGGCCGCTGCCGGTAATGGGCCCCGTTAAAGGCCGTCACGCTGCAAAAGGTACAGTTCAACGGGCAGCCGCGCGTGGTTTGAATGGCACCGAACGCGTATCCTCGGGCCAGGAGATCATGGCTGGCAGCCCGAATGCCCTCGATTTCGGCGAGTCCTCCGTCATACCTGGGCTTCAGCGTGCCGAGCTGGGCGTCCCGCAAAACCTCCGCCCAGACACCTTCGGCTTCCCCGGTGACGACCGCATCCACGCGTTCTGCGACCTCATCCAGGCACATGGTAGCATGAATGCCGCCCATGACGACGGGCACGCCCAGGGACCGGAAGAGTGCGGCCACTTCATAGGCGCGGTTTGCCTGCGACGTGAAAGCGGTGATGCCCACGAGGTCGGGCAGAGGCATGGCCGTATAGTCCGGCTTGCCCAAGTTCTCGTCGATGATGGAGATTTCCCATTCGGGGGGAGTCAGGCCCGCAAGAACCATGAGGCTGAGGGGCTTCCAGACCCGGTAACGGTTCCAGCGACTTTCCTTGATATTGACAATACTGACGAGCGGGTTGGAGGGGTTGATCAGATAAAGGCGCATGCGGTGGACTTGTTCATGGACAGAGTCTGCTCTTCCTCCTCGCTCTTCTTTATTATCGACCCTTATCCTTTTTGCTCTTGTCTCCCATTGCACACATCCTTTTCCCGAAGCCCTGCGTCTTCTATCCCTGGAGGCGCTGAATCGAGGCCGGGTAAATATGCCGGTCGATTTTTCCCCATTCCAGCCGGAAAGGCAACACCGGTCGGTTCCCCACTATACATCTTCCCTCTTTGTTCGTCAATTCGGTTCCCTTGACCTGCACGATATAACCTTGGCGGCTTTCTTCACATGGGTGAGAATTGCCGCATGAAAGCTTGAATAACCACTGAGGCACCCCGACCAACGCTTACAGGAAGGCATCCTCATCCTGCCGAGGACATAGCTGTGGGCTGTTCTCCTGTTACCCACCGTCCAGTGAGTAACACGAAATCGCGCTGGGAGATTTCACAAGCTCCGGAAATACATGAGTTGAAGGCAATGAGCGGAGAGCGAAACGACCTGGAAAGGACAGTGGGCAGTCTTAGCTGAGCACAGTACGTCATCGTGCTGCATTGGAAGGAGAGACCGGTATCCGCCCGCCTGACCGTCGCAAAAAAAGGGTATATAGTGATAAGGGTCGGGACGAGATCGACGATCCTGGGGCATCCTGGAAGGCTGCGGATTGCTCAGAATCACGATTCGACATGAGACGGTTTATATTATTCCGTCCAGTGAAAGAAAAGGAGCCGGAGCTTGAAGCCATCGTCAAACGTGGTTGGAAGATGAGAGGGCGGCCAAGGACAAGAAGTCCGTCATGGAGGAGAGGGAAAGGGGAGGGTCGAGGGGGCCGCTTCTTCTGTCCCGCCTGTCAGCCGCACGAGGGAAAGACGCAGGACCTGGTCATCGGGGACAAGGGCTTCATCTGTCACAAGTGCACGCCGAAGGGCTATCTGCTGAAGCTGATCGAGATCGCCGGGGACACGACCTTCCCGCCGGCCGTCGCCTGATGTGTTTTTCGTGAAGGCACCCGATGATTACCATTGACGGAAGACGACGCGAGCGTAGGGAGGGTTCTGGAGGTGGTTCTACCAGAGCCTCGGGGTCGCTTACTTCGCTTCCGGCAACAGGACGGCCGCTCTGGATGCCGTCAAGGAACTGCGACGCCTCGATCCGACACAGGCCGACGAGCTTTTCAACCTGATCGTCCCGCGCTGATGCAACGGAAGATGACAAAGGGGGGAATGACATCATGACGGAAAGACGGAGAGAAGGGATCACGGTCGCCCTGGTCAACAACAAGGGCGGGGTCGGGAAGACAACCTCCGCCGTCAACCTGGCCGCTGGGATCGCTGCCGGGAAACGCCGCGCCCTGCTGGCCGATCTGGACGCGCAAGGGTCCGCTTCGCTGTCCCTGGGTCTGTCCCGCGCCGATCTGTCGCCGGGGACCGCTGAAGTCATCCTGGACGGGCTTCCGATCCGGGAAGCGATCCGTCCGTCTTTGGTCAAGGGACTGGACATCCTTCCGGGGTCCATGACGCTGGCATCTGCTGACCTGGCCTATCGGTCGTAAAGGGCCGGGAAGTGGTCCTGCAGAACGCCCTGACGCCGATCCTGGGGGACTATGACTTCGCCGTCCTGGACTGTCCGCCTTCCCTGGGGCTGCTGACGGTCAACGCCCTGACCGCTGCGGACTTCTTCATCGTCCCGCTGACGCCTGACTATCTGACGCTGGAAGGGCTGGTCAATCTCATGGACGCGGTCGAGAAGATACGATCCGGCAACCGGCAACTGACGAAAGAGGTCTTGCAACGCATCGGACGGGGGGTATAATACAGAGAGAAGGAGCCGATGGGACGGCATCCTTGGTTTTGACAGATGCAGTGGAATCAGCCTCTACCCAATTGAAATCACACGGTTTTTCTACGGCGGACATTTCGCGCATATCGACCTGAACTGCATCACGCTTAAGTATCGATCCCCCCTGTCGGGCAGTATGACGACGATTGTGCCTTTCCGCATCGACCGGGCCACCCGCAGGGCGCCCACTACCGCTGCTCCGCTCGACATACCTACGAATATACCCTCATGGCGGGCGAGTATCCTTGCCATCTCGAAGGCCTCACCGTCCTCGACCACGAGTTTATCGTCGAGCTTTTCGGGGTCGTAGATTTTGGGGACAATCGATTCGTGCATATTCTTGAGGCCCTGGATGGCGTGTCCGAGCGTCGGCTCGACGCCCACAACCCTGACACCGGCCACCTTCTCCTTCAGATATTTTCCGGCGCCCATGAGCGTGCCGCCCGTGCCCATCCCGGCAACGAAAGCGTCCACCTCGCCGCCGGTCTGCTCGTATACCTCGGGACCGGTCGTCTCGTAGTGGGCAAGCACGTTGCTCTCGTTGTCGTACTGGTTGGGCATATAATATCTGCCCTTTTCCGCCTCATAGAGCTCGTGCGCCCGCCGGATGGCGCCGTCCGTTCCCTCTTTTGCAGGCGTGAGCAGCACCTCGGCGCCAAGCGCCTCCAGGATGATGCGTCTTTCCGAGCTGACGCACTCGGGCATACAAAGCTTTATCCCGTATCCCTTTGCAGCCGCTATCATCGCAAGGGCGATTCCCGTGTTGCCCGATGTTGGCTCCAGTATGATCTTGTCGTGGGTCAAATCCCCTTGCTCCTCGGCCCCCTTGATCATCCAGTAGGCGGGCCGGTCCTTTACCGACCCTCCCGGGTTGCATCCTTCGAGCTTGGCGAAGATTCTTGCCCCTGTAACGCCGTTAATGTTCAAGAGCTCCACGAGGGGCGTGTTACCTATGGCTGTAAGAAGCGACATGATTTACCTCCGAAAGAATAATGCCTCCATAGATTATCAGAACGGAAGGCCGGAAACAATACGCCCCGATCGCGGGTTGGTAGAAAGGTCTATATCGCTCCAGCCTTGTCGGGTCGGAAGGAGTACATGGGTGGGGCAGAACCTATGAAATAACCCCACGGCCGGGAGCGAGGAGTGGAAGAATAAGGTGCGAGCGGCCGGGGGATTGCCTGGTTGGGAATCCTTTCACGGCTCCGTGCCTACGTCATTGGTTCGCTCGGTAGTTGCAGCGCCTCAGATAGAGCCGCTCACTTCAGGGGGGGGAATTCGACCGCCTCGACTATCCTTACCCCTCGTGTTTCATCCGGTCCGTACCTTGGGCGCTCTCTCGGCACTGCTATTCCTTGAAGAGGGACGGAAAGCCCGCATGGCAGCGGGCGAACAGGCCTATCTTGCGGTATTGGGCGGAACAAAAACGCCGTCGAGAAAGAAACTCTCCTGCGGCTCGGCAGATATACGCATCTCCCAGGAGGTGAAGGTCTTCGTCTCCCTTTGAAGGACATAGGCCACACGCGCGCTTGCCGCCGCCTCGGGCATGGCCCCCGAAAAAACAAGCACCCCTTTCTGCTCCGGGGAATTCTTTTGCCTGGACCCGGCCCCTTCCCTGTCTGCCCGCGCAAGCACGACGAGCGCGATTGCGCCCTCGGCCGCCGCCTTTTCCCTGATCCTTCTCCTGATTGCCTCTTTCTGCAGCTCCGTTCGCCAAACGAGGGAGACAACCTTAAAGGCGCCCCCTCCTTCCCCACGATCGGGATCGCGATGGTAGCCGAATACAGCCATCGGCACTATCCTCCCCTTTGAGCCAAGCTCCTTCTTAGCCATATCCGCTGCCGTTTCCAGGGTTATCCTGAGCATAGCGGGCAGCGAGGGACCTTTCTGGTTGACACTGACGCCGGGCGCCGAGGGCTCGACCGGCCTCGCTGTCTCCGGAGGATTCGAGTGGACTCTTGCGTCGGCGCGGGTTCTTTTTCTCCTTCGCGGCATACCTCGCCTCAACTATATCCTGAGAGGGCAAGGGCTGTAAAGGGAAATTCCAAATACCGCGAATGACGGCCGCTCGGGCGCGGCCGCCTTAATGAAAGGCCCCCTCACCCGTACCTCGATATGCGGTACTTCTTCATCAAGGCGTAGAGGCGGGGGCGGGACATGCCTGATATGCGGCAGGCCTCCCTTATGTTGCTGCCTGCTATGCTCATTAGGTCCTCCAGGTACTGCCTTTCCGCCTCCTGGAGGGCCGACTCCCTGAAACCTTTCAGGGGAGGGAGGGGGGAAGAGGGGGTGTTCTCCTTAGAGGGGGGAGGCGCCTCTTTAGTCACCGCGGCCCTGGCAAGGCTCACCCTGATGTGGGTGGGAAGGTGCTTGGGGAAGAGGGTAGGCTCGTGGCGGGCCATGGTGAGCGCCCTCTCAAGGGCGTTGACGAGCTCCCTCACGTTTCCAGGCCACCCGTAAGCGGAAAGAGAGTCGAGAAATTCGGGGGCGAAGCCCTTTGTGCCTATGCCGTAGCGCTCGGAGAGCTTGGCCATATGGTACATGACCATCTCCCTTATGTCCTCATTCCTCTCCCGCAAAGGGGGCAGGTCGATCGTGAAGGTCTGGACGCGGAAAAGGAGGTCCCTCCTGAAGTGGTGGGAATCGACCATCTCGTCTAAGTTCCTGTTGGTCGCCGCAACGAGGCGGAAGTCCGACTCTATCTCCTTCTTCGAGCCTACGGGCCTGAAGCGGTGCTCCTGGAGGACTCGAAGGAAGGCCTTCTGGATGACCAGGGGAAGCTCGCCCACCTCGTCCAGGAAGAGGGTGCCACCGTGGGCCTGCCTCACGAGGCCGTCCTGGTCCTTGTCTGCGCCCGTGAAGGCGCCCTTCTCGTATCCGAAGAGGGTGCTCTCTACGAGGGTCTTGGGCAAAGCTGTGCAGTCGACTACCACGAAGTTCCTGTTAGCCCTGGGCGAGTTCTCGTGGATTGCTCTGGCAAAGAGCTCCTTGCCCGTGCCGGTCTCCCCTATGATCAGGACGGAGGCGTCGGAGTTCGCAGCCTGGGCCAGGATGTCGAAGCAGCTTCTCATGCGGGGGGAAGAGCCTATGATGCCCTCCCACTTGAGGGCGACGGCGGGCTTGCGCGATCTCTTCTCCTCCCTGTACTGGAGGGCTCTCAAGAAGGGGAGCATCATCTCCTTTATGGAAGAGGGCTTCTCTATGTAGTCCCAGGCCCCGTTCTTTATGGCAAGCTCTGCCCCGTCCGGGTCGCCGTATCCGGTCATGATGATCACTTCTGGAGGGGGGCTTATCTCCCTTATGCGGGGCAGGACATCCAGGCCGGAGCCGTCCGGCATGCGGATGTCGAGGAAGACGATGTCGTAGTTCTTATGCGATATCTCCCTCATCCCCTCGGAGAGGGTATGGGCGGAGACAGCCTCGTGGCCCGTCCTGTGCACCATGCTCGACAACATGTCGCACATGACCACGTCGTCGTCGATGATCATTACGTGTGCCATAGGAGTGATGCGACGCTACATAGTATATGCCTTTTAAAAAAAATTGTAAATGCATACAATAATTGGAGGAAGAGGAAGCCATTGCTTTCCACCGTATGCAACCGGCCCCCGGAGGGGCTACCGTGCTAGAGATCGACGGCGGATCGGGCGAAGGGGGCGGCCAGATAGTGAGGACGGCCTTGAGCCTGTCGGCCCTCACCGGGATTCCCTTTCGCGTGGGCAATATACGGGCAAACCGTCCGAAGCCCGGCCTGCGGGCCCAACACCTGGCGGCGGTGCGCGCCCTTGCGGAGGTCAGCGGGGCCTTCGTCGAAGGGGCCAGCATAGGCTCCCGTGATCTCGTCTTTCGTCCCTCGGCCCTGAAGGCCGGATCGTACAGGTTCGACATAGGGACAGCCGGCGCCGTATCGCTCGTTTTTCAGGCGCTCCTGCCGCCCCTCCTTTTCGCCCATGGGGAGTCGCACCTCCTCCTTACGGGCGGCACCCACGTGCCCATCAGCCCGCCTTTCGATTTCATAAAGGAGGTCTTCATTCCTTTACTTGCGCCTCTTGGCGCCAGGGTGGCCTGCTCCGTCGAAACCTATGGCTTCTATCCCAGGGGCGGCGGGCAGATGGAGGCCCATATTCGGCCTCCCTCCCGGGAGCCCCTTGACGCGCCCTCCTTTCCGGACTGGAAACCATTGTCGCCGATCAGCGGGAGATCGGCCGTGGCAAACCTGCCTCTTTCCATAGCGGAACGTCAGAGGGACTCTGCCCTTTCCGTCCTGAGGAGACTGAATTCACGGACGAATATCGAGCTCGAAGACCTGCCCTCCCCAGGCCGGGGTACGTTCATTTTCCTCAAGACGGGAGACGATGCATGCCGGGCCGGATTTTCAGCCGTAGGGGTGCGCGGGAAGCCGGCGGAATCGGTCGGTAGCGAGGCAGCGGAAGCCCTCCTTGCCCATATGTTGAGCGACGGCTGTCTTGAGCCCCACTTGTCGGATCAGATAGTCCTCTATCTGGCCCTGGCCGAAGGCAGCTCCACCTTCACGACAACCAGGATAACGGCCCATCTTCTAACGAACCTCGACATTATCAGCAGGTTTCTCGACGCAACTATCCTAGTCAGGGGTGGGGTAGGCTCACCCGGTCGGGTCTCGATCACCGGGGTGGGGTACAAAAGACCATAGTCTCGCCAAGCGCCGGCCAACGAAAATCGGAACCTCGCAGGCGATGGCGGCGTTGCTCGCGGCCGAGTTCGCCCTGTAAGAATGGAACCTTCAGACATTAAACGTCCACAATTAGACTCTTGCTCGTTCTGTACCCCTTGATTCGCAGCCCCTTGGCCCTCTCGAAGAAGGCAGCCACGAGGCCCGGCTCGACGGGCTCGTCGCGGAAGCGTCCCGTGCCGGTATCGTAGCAGACGAACCTTTTTTCTGCGAGCAGGCGCGCCAATATAGTCCGCGTTCTTTCATCCGCAGCCAGGTGCGCCGGCAGGTCCCTCACCCCCGCAAGCCCGGCTTGCCCATCTATAAGCCGCTTGGTGTAATTGATGAACCTCGCGAGCTTTACGAAGGTATAGGTGACTTCCCTCGGAAAGAGAGGGTTAAGGGGCAGCATGACGCTTGAGCGCATCGACGGGAGCGGGACGTCCGCGGTCGGCGCGAGGGTCGCCGCCATGGGGCTGCCCGGCGAGAAGTAGAAGATGCTGGGCCCGAGGAGTACCCTTTGCCCCATGAGAAAACAGAGCGTTTCCAGGACGTGCGTCGGGCGCTGCCCCGGCATCCCCACGATGAAGTGGACCTCCACGAGAAAGGGAGACCCATCGAGCCAGGGAAGAAGGCGCACGAAAGACCTCTGGGAGTTCCTGCCTTGGGCCGCAACGACCGGCTCCGAGAGATCGACGAGGGAAAAGTTGAGACGCCGAAAGCCGGCACGGTGCATGAGCTTCAGCGTGGGGATGTCTACGTGGGCCGGATAGATCCCGTTCATTGCGGATAGCGTCATTCCCCTGTCGAAAAAAAGGCCCAGGACGGCGCGAAAGAATTGCCTGTCGAGGTTGAGCATATCATCCTCGAAGTCGATGGCCCGTATGCCCAGGCCGGCGCAGGCGTCTATCTCTTCTTCAATGCTTTCGATTCTCCTTCGCCTGTATGGTACGGGAGGTTTGCCGCAAAAGCCGCACGAGAAGGGACACCCCCTCGACGTGAGGAAAAAGGCATACCTTTTCCCGCCAATGCGATAGCGGTCCGGATCGATTAACTGCCGGGCGGGAAGGAGCTCCATGTCGGACTCGACGGCGGGAAGCCTGATGCTCGGACGCCCTTCCTCCCTGAAGCAGAGGCCGGCGATATTTTCCGCCTCCGGGACCCGCCCTGAAGAGAGCGCCGAAAGGAGCTTGAAAAGCGGCGTTTCACCCTCCCCCCTTATGCAATAGTCGACGTCTCGGCAGGCAAGGATACGCTCCGGGAAGACGGTAGGGTGTACGCCTCCCATGACTGTACGGATCTCCCGGTTCACCTCTTTGGCCGCAGCCGCCATTTCCAGCGCCTGCCGCTCGTAAGCGCTGCACATGGACGAGACGGCCACCACGTCCGGCCTTTCCTTCTCGATGATTTCCCTTGTAGCGGCAAGGTGGAGCCCGAACCTGCCGTACCGGGTGAATAACGAGAAAGGGGTGAAGGTCTTTTCCCTGTAGAAAGGCTCGAGCTCGGGAAAGCCATGCTCTAGGCGCTCCGCTCTGTATCCGGTCCTCGCGTCGAGGACGACTGCGTCCGCGACCTCCCTCACGGCTGCCGCGAGATACAGCAGGCCGAGAGGATAGGTCCTGATCGAGGTATCGTAGAAATCCTCGACGGGCGGCTGTACGAGGAGCACCTTCATGATTATCACTATAATGAAAAGCTGCCGCAAAGGGAAGGGGCAGGCAAAGAAGGCCTTTCCGCCGTATATCGCGGGTGTTGCACGGTTCTGGCATATTTCCCGGAAGCATCCGTCATATCCCCCAGTCCTCATCCCCGAAGGCTCCCCATTTTCGGGGAACCTTGCCCCCGGCTTGGTTTTTGCATCTACGATCAACCGGAACTGCCGGCTGTGAACTGTTGCGCCGTTGCGCAAGGGTCTCGGCGGTCGCGAAGAGCAGGACGTATGCTGTACGCAACGCGCACGCGGATGGCCGCCTGGTTGCAGGCTTTTTATGTACCTTGTCCCGGCTAATGAAACGTTATATACTGTTTCCACTTTGAATCTTCGGGGGAAATATGGCAGAAAATAATGATTTGGCTCAGGTCGAGGAGGTCCTTAAGGGGCACCCCAGGGAGGAAGGTTCGCTAATCCCGGTCCTTCAGGAGGTCCAGGCTGTATACGGCTACCTGCCGGAGGAGGCCCTCGCGCATGTCAGCAGGGGGCTCGACGTCCCTCTCAGCAGGGTTTACGGGGTTGTAACGTTCTATGCCCAGTTCTACCTCACGCGCCGGGGGCGCCACACGGTCCGGGTCTGCAGGGGGACGGCCTGCCACGTGCGGGGCGGGAAATCGGTCCTGAACACGGTCCAGGATTTCCTCGGGATAGAAGATGGGGAGACGACGCCGGACTTTGCCTTCTCCCTGGAGACTGTTGCCTGCCTCGGCACCTGCTTTCTTGCGCCCGTCATGATGGTCGACAGGAGCTACTACGGCAAGCTTGTCGGCCTCAAGGTGGGCGCCATCCTCGACCAGTACAGGGAAAAGAAGGGGGGGCAACGTGAATAGGCTGAGATCGACGTCCGACCTCGAAGCATTCCGCGCAAGGTTGAGGGAGGAGAGCGACCCGAACAGGATGGTCGTCCGCATCTGCATGACCGGGTGCAGGGCTTATGGTGCGGAGGAGGCGAGGGACGCTTTCGTTCGCGAGATCAGGCGCCGGGGCCTGGAGCAGAAGGTCGAGATACGGGAGACGGGGTGTCACGGCTTTTGCGCCCGTGCGCCCGTGGCTGCCATAGACCCCCTCGACATATTTTACCAGCAGTTCTCTGCCGACGACGTGCCCGAGATCGTCTCCCAGACGATCGAGAGGGGGACGATCATCGATCGCCTTACCTACCCCGAGCCTCTGACGGAGGAGCGCATAGCCCACAGGTCGGAGATACCCTTCTACAAGGGGCAGACGCAGATCGTCCTGCGTAACTGCGGGAAGATAGACCCCAGGAGCATCGAGCAGTACATCGCGCGGGACGGCTACGCGGCCCTTGGGCGGGTGCTCACAATGAAGCCCGAGGCGGTCGTGGAGGAGGTTAAAAGGTCTGGTCTCCGAGGCCGGGGCGGCGCCGGATTTCCGACGGGTGTCAAGTGGTCGTTCTTCGCTGCAGCCTCGGGTGACACGAAATACCTCATATGCAACGCCGACGAGGGCGACCCCGGAGCGTTCATGGACAGGGCAGTCCTGGAAGGCGACCCCCACAGCGTTATGGAGGGGATGCTCATAGCGGCATACGCCACGGGCGCGACGCACGGCTACGTTTACGTCCGCGCAGAGTACCCCATCGCCGTCGAGCACCTGAAAATCGCCACGGGCCAGGCGAGGCAGTTAGGGCTCCTAGGTGAGAATATCCTTGGCTCCGGCCTCTCCTTCGATCTTACGATCAAGGAGGGGGCAGGCGCTTTCGTCTGCGGCGAGGAGACGGCCCTCATCGCCTCCATAGAGGGCCGGCGCGGCACGCCGAGGCCCCGTCCCCCCTTTCCGGCCCAGTCGGGCCTCTGGGGAAAGCCGACTAACATCAACAACGTCGAGACCTTCGCCAACATCGCGCCGATCATCCTGAAGGGCGCTGACTGGTACGCGTCAATGGGGACGGAGTCGAGCAAGGGGACGAAGATATTCTCGCTGGCCGGCCGCATCAACAACACGGGCCTCGTCGAGGTACCGATAGGCGTGCCCCTCCACGAGGTCGTCTTCAGGGTGGGGGGAGGCATCCCCAGGGAGCGCCAGTTCAAGGCGGTCCAGATGGGCGGTCCTTCGGGTGGATGCGTCCCCATGAAGCACCTCAACCTGCCCATCGATTACGGCTCACTCGAGTCGGTGGGGGCGATCATGGGGTCGGGCGGCATGGTCGTCATGGACCAGAACACGTGCATGGTCGATGTCGCCCGCTTCTTCCTCAGTTTCACTCAGAGCGAGTCCTGCGGAAAGTGCGTCCCCTGCCGCCTGGGCACGAAGCGGATGCTCGAAATCCTTACGAGAATAACGAAGGGTGAAGGCCGGGAAGGGGACATTGAGCTGCTCGAGGAGGTGGGTAAGTCGGTCAAGGACGCGAGCCTCTGCGGCCTCGGCCAGACGAGCCCCAACCCCGTTCTTTCGACTATCCGCCACTTCAGGGAGGAATACGAGGCCCACATCAAGCACAAGCGCTGTCCGGCCGGCGTCTGCGACGCACTGGTCTTCGCACCGTGCGAGAACACCTGCCCGGTCCGCTGCGACGCTGTCGGTTATGTCTCCCTCGTTGCTGCGGGCAGGTACGAGGAGGCCCTCGACCTGATAAGGCTGAACATGCCCCTGCCCGGCATCTGCGGCAGGGTCTGCAACCATCCGTGCGAGAAGGTCTGCAAGAGGGGCGAGATCGACGACCCGGTCGCCATATCGGCCCTAAAGCGGTTCGCGGCAGACTGGGAGATAAAGCAGGGGAGAATGGCCCCGCCCACTTTTCTCGAGAAGGCGAAAGATGCAAGGGTGGCCGTCGTCGGCTCCGGCCCCGCGGGCCTCAACGCCGCATACCAGCTCGGCAGACGGGGCTATAAGGTGACAATATTCGAGGCCCTGCCTCTTGCGGGCGGCATGCTTGCCGTCGGCATTCCCAGTTTCCGGCTGCCCCGGCAGGTTCTCGAGCACGACATCGCCTTTATCTGCCAGCACAACGTGGAGATCGTCACGGGCAGGGAGCTCGGCAGGGATTTCACGGTACGGGAGCTCCTCGCCGAAGGCTACAAGGCGGTCTTCCTCGCCATGGGCGCCCATCTCGACCAGAAGCTGAATATCCCGGGTGAGGATGCCCAGGGCGTGCTGAGGGGCGTCGAGTTCCTGAGGCGGGCGAACCTCGGGGAGAAAGTCGCCATCGGCCAGAGGGTTGCGATAATCGGCGGAGGCAACGTAGCCATGGACGCGGCACGCATGGTCCTTCGCTTTGGCGCGAAGAGCGTGACGATCATCTACAGGAGGACGCGGGAAGAGATGCCTGCGAACATCGAGGAGATCGAGGAGGCTGAAGACGAGAAGATCACCTTCCTCTATCTGCTTTCCCCTACGAGGATCGTTACCGAGGACGGCAGGGTGACGGGGATCGAGTGCCAGAAGATGAAGCTGGGCGAGTACGACGCGAGTGGAAGGGCAAGGCCTGTTCCCATCCCCGACTCGGAGATCCTGCTTCCCGTCGACACGGTCATACCGGAGATCGGCTACGTGCCCCAGCTCACCTGCCTGAAAGACGGCGATGCCTTTTCCATAAACAGGAACGGCACGCTCGCCGTCGACCCCCTTACGCTCGCTACCGACGTACCCGGTGTCTTCGCCGGAGGCGACGTCGTCACGGGCCCCTCTACGATAGTCGAGGCGATGGCCGGGGGATACCGGGCGGCCGTATCGATTGACAGGTACCTGAAGGGGCAGGACCCCGCTGAGGACCGCGTCTACCGACCTTTGAGAAGGGCGGACGTGATGCGGGCGGAGAGCGAGGCCGAAAGCGGCGCCGAGAAGGAGCGCTACCAGATGCCGTACCTGGGCGTGGGATACCGTGTAAGGGGCTTTTCCGAGGTCAACCTGGGCTTCGACGAGGAGACGGCCGTTCTGGAGGCGAAGCGCTGCCTGCGGTGCGATCTGGAAAAGAGGAGGGGATAGCATGGGTACCGTCAACCTGACAATAGATGACATAAGCGTAGAGGTCCCGACAG
>Ga0208192_1000451_pt1 | contig 34822 bp, 25 predicted proteins | sample June2015DPH_13_1_2_FD_184711 | JGI IMG/M metagenome (GOLD analysis project Ga0208192, IMG submission 184711) | Peatland microbial communities from SPRUCE experiment site at the Marcell Experimental Forest, Minnesota, USA - June2015DPH_13_150... | ecosystem: Environmental > Terrestrial > Soil >... | reverse complement strand
GCCCTTGGCCGAGAACTTCCAGTTCTCGCATGAGGGTGTACCTCCTTCGTAGAGTTTTGCCACTCCCGAAAAAGTACACCCTCTTTCCCTTTCCAAAACCCAATTTACACAAAAGAAGTTACGCTACCCCCGCGAGGGAAAAGGGAAGGCAATAGTCAGAGGGCAAGAGGTGGTTGAATAGGTTGAAGCACCAAAGTTGGAAGTCGAAAGCCAACCTTCGACTTTCTAGTGCGGCGCCGATCAAGCGTCGGCACCCAAGACCTCCGTGCTGATCAGGCGAACACCGTCCGCCACGTGCTCGAACGCGCTCTACCTATCCTGAAAGTGTAACGTGAGACTCGCCTCAGTGATACTGGGCTTGCCATTACACATCGCGGGAGTGAAAACCCATTCTCGGGCCAGGCTCAGAGCTTCGGCATTCAAGTCGGGCCTTTCCGATTCCTGCACGACGGCCTCGCGTACTTTGCCGTCCGCCCCGATCATGCCGCGAACTACCACGTCGTAATTGCCATCGAGGGTACCCTGCTTGGGTTGAGGCATGGAGATCCCGATGGCGCGCCGGAAGGTTGTGCACATCCTGAGAATCTGCGCGTTCGGCGGTGCGGCAAGCACGTTGGGAGTCGCATCCTCAAGCTCGGTCATGGTTTGGCTAATCTCCATGCGGATTACGCCGCCGACGGAGTAAGTGATCTTTCCGGGAATCAGGGCGCCGGCGAAGGGGAACAAGTCGCTGTTCTCAATCAGCTCATTGCGCAACTTCTCGCTCACCAGGGTGCCGTTACTAGAATCCATACAGAGTTCGTTCCTATCGCTCATCTGGCCGCGAATGGTGTCAAACTCGATGCACCGGAGCATGCGGCCGCCTTCCTCACGATCCACGATCTCGTGAATCACGTCTTCGGCATCGAAGTGGACCAGATAGATCGGGGTCAGCCTTAATACGTCCACCAAAGGGGACGGCGGGATTTTGGTCGCTCCAGCAACGGCCAGTTGTCCGTGCGTATAGACATTTACCAGGTGGTAGTCTCCGAAATTGAACTCGTCGCGGCGCCCGGTCCCTTGTACCACCACGCGGGAAAAGCTGCCCTCCTGCGTGGGTGAACTGGGATCGAGAACGCTGAAGGTATCCACCCGCTCAAGATTGGGAAGGTTGGGAGAGGTGCTGGCGGCATGCGCGCGCTCAAGCAGTTGGATTGCTTCCTGCCGCACCTTTACATCCTGCGCAAAAAGGGACGGGAAGAGAAGGAGAAGGGAGACTAGCAAGAGTGCCAGCTTCATCTCGCACCTCGACATGCAGACATCGCTCGTTCCAGAGGTGACTGAGTATATACCTCAAGTCTCCAAAACGAAAAGGCCAGGGATACCCCCCATCCTCTTTCAGTTTGATCCCGGTGAAGACCGGTTCTGCCATCGCACGCATCCGAGAGAACGCGCCGCACCTGATCCGCGAGCCGTGGATGCGCCACCCGCGCAAGCCACAAGTGCACGAGCACACTCTGCCGTTCATGGGAGGAATCGAAAGGGTTAGAAACTGCTAGCGCCGGGGCGGCGGGTTAGGTTTCAATCTACGGCGTGCCACCGCACGCCGTGGCGTTCGGCGAGCGCGATGGCATAGCGGATGGAAACGGCGACAGAGTGCGAGGGCCGCAGCGAGTCCTTCTGGTCAACGATGGCAATCACTCCCCCGCCCTGCCGATAGACGGGGCTGCCGCTGTTTCCCGGCCGCAGGGGAATGTCGAGTTCCAGCGCGTCGCTGGGCGCGGCGTCCTCCCCGGCGAGATGCGCTTGCCCTCGACGCACCACGCGACCTGCTTGCGTCACGGGTTGCCAGGAGAATTCCGGATGACCGCTCACCATCACAGTGGTCCCTCCCGTGACTTCCCCCGCATCGAGCAGGGCATACGGCGGCGCTGTGCCCAGGTCCGCCACGACCGGTCGCGCGGTTTTCAACAGAGCCACATCATGAGTTTGGTCGACTCCCACCACCTCGCAGGCGACGGCCAGGGCAGTTCGCGGCCCCGTCGTCGTCAACTTGGCGAGAATCTTGGCGCCCGGGGTTCTTTCCAGACAGCGCTTTGCGTCCTCGATCACGTGGGCGTTGGTGATGAGGTACCCCTCGTCATTAATCAGGAAACCCGTCGCTGAACATTCGAGGTTCTGGCCTTTCTCCGCCGGGCCGACCGCCACCAGTTGCACGACAGCGCGCAAAACGCGGTCGTCTTGCGAAGGAGCCTTCAGCGTGACAGCAGCCTGCGAGGGGGCGGCGAGGCAGGATGAGGAGCAAGTCAGGAGGCAAAGGGCAAATGGGAAAGGGCAAAAGCAAACAGGTGCAAACTCCAGCGCAAGGGCGTGGATTACAGTCAGGGAACACTGAAAGAAAACCAAAAGGCAAAGGGCAAAGCGCAAAAGGCAAAAGGAACGGGTATGGGCGTTTGGGAGGATCTTCAGGTGAGCCAAGCTAATGGTGATCATCCTCCCTCTTGGCCTTTCCTTTGGCCGTTGCGACAGCTTTGGAGAGCATGGCGCGCAGTCGATTCGATTCGTCGATGAGAGAGTTCATCTTCTCAGCAGGGATCTTGCCGGATCGAACCAGCAAGCGTAACTAATAACCAGACTCGCACAGCTCCTTTAGCGCGATTTGCAGTTTGTGAGTGAAATCTTCCTTCGATTCGGCGCCCTGGGCTTCTTCGTAGTTAGCTCCGGCGGACGTGGCGCTGCGAAGCAACTGGTCAGCGATGCGTCTTCCTACCAGTGTCTTTAGCAGAGCATCTACCAGCTTGATCACTCGTCTGCTGTAGTCCAATAGCCGCTCTTCAAGCTTTCTTTGTCCCGCCACTCAACCCCCCACCTATTCTGTTCGTATTCGTACCTATTCATCGCCCTGGAACTTTTGCCCTTTGCCTTTTGCGCTTTGCCTTTTGACCTGTTCTTGCCATCCTGCTCGATATCCAGCGCGGTCGTGCCTCCGGCGATTGTACTCCGGACGCCAAGCTCCGAGTGCAGAAGCACACTTTACCTTAAATGGGAGGAATCGAAAGGGTTGGAAACTGCTAGCGCCGGGGCGCCGGCTTGGCGGAAGCGGTCAGGCGCTTCAACTTGACGTCCAGGGTTTGGACGCCCGGCTTGTCGAACTTGACGACGGTGTCGGAGGGCTCATAACCCGCTGCTTCCAGGTGCAGGGTGTGCTCGCCCGTGGGAAGCTGGAAGGGACCGAGCTTATCGGTCGTGCCCACGTAAACCCCGTCGAGACTGACGCGAGCGTTGGGGGGATTGGTGTTGAGGATGAGCGCCCCCACACTGTCCCATTCGTAGCCGGCCGAGGGATTGTAGCCATCCTGGCGAGGATCAGCGAGGGGATAGGGACTGACCCACCAGTAGTTGGGCGCAACGGAAAGAGGTGCAGTCCAGGCGGGGTAAAAAGGGTAGCCACCGAACCCGTAGCCACCGTAACCGCTAAAGCCTCTGTAAAACGGAGCGGAGCGATAGGAGGCGGAGACGCGTGCTGGCGCACCGGCCGTCACACGTTGCGCGAAAGTCGGAGCGGAGGCTAGAAGGAGAGCTAAGGCGAGAAGAACAAAGATACAGGAACTGCGGCTCATATGGCTCCCTGGGAGGCAGCCAAACTGCTGCCTACAAGCTTGAATTCTACCATTCTGCAGTTTCAAATGCCAGCCCTGCCGCGGTTTGGCAGGGTGCCCTAGCCCAAATTTCTCACCACGACGAGGGAAGGCGGGGCTTTAGCCCCGCCGTTACACGACGCTCATAATTGTTTCTTCGTCTCGCGCCCCGCGCAGTTTGTCGCAAAGAGTTGCGCAGGGCGCGAGACGAGCAGAGGCTGGGAACCCGCGATTTCGGCGGGGCTGAAGTCCCGCCCTTCCGACCGTCGGGAAAAAGGCATCGTGTGATGAGAAATCCGGGCTAGTGAGCGGTGTAGTTGCCCTGCATCGGCTGTGCCAGGGACGCAGTAGATGATGGGGAGTGAAGAGGTTACGCACGGAGGAGGAAGGAACCTCGGTTCCGCTTCCACGCCCGAGCCGCGGCCTTGCAGGAGGCGTATGTCCGCGATTGGGCTTGACGCTGTTTTCTCTGTAGGCTAACGTCATACCGTCGCGCTGGAGTTCAGATTCATTCCCGCACGGCCGTCAGAAGCTGCCTTTCGGCGAGCGTCTGATCGGAATCCTCCATGGATCTATTCGAACTCACCAAGAACCTGGTCAACATTGGATCGGTCACCGGCCATGAGAAGGCCTGCGCGGAATTTGTAAAGGAATACCTCGCGCACCTGGGTTTTCAAGCAGAGCTCATGCCCGTTTCGCGCGACCGCTCTAACGTGCTCGCGTGCTTGGGGAAGCCGGATATCGTGCTGAGCACGCACCTGGATACCGTGCCGCCGTTTTTCCCCGCGCACGAGGACGCGGAATGCATCTACGGGCGCGGCTCCTGCGACGCGAAGGGAATTCTGGCCGCGCAGGTGACGGCGGCGGAACGCCTGAAGAAGGAGGGTGTGGAGGATTTCGCCCTGCTCTTCCTGGTCGGGGAAGAAACCACCAGCGACGGCGCGCGCGAAGCGAACCTGCACCCGCGCGGCTCGCGTTACATCATCAATGGTGAGCCGACGGAGAATAGGCTCGTGGTCGGGACGAAGGGCAACCTGCGGCTCGAAATCCGCGCGCATGGCAAGATGGCGCATTCCGCCTACCCCGAGCTGGGCGAGAACGCCATCGAGAAGCTGTTGGACGTGCTGGCCGACCTGCGCAAGATCGCGTTGCCGGTCAGCCCCGTGCTGGGGCCTTCCACGATGAACATCGGCGTGATCAGCGGGGGCCGTGCGGCCAACGTGGTCCCCGATGAAGCCCTGGTGCAGATCCTGATCCGCACCGTGGGAGATTCCGGACCGACGCGGTGGAAGATTACAGAGGTTATCGGCGGCCGCTGCGACTTTACGTTCGTGCGCGACACGCCGCCGCTCCTGATGGAGAAGCTCAACGGCTACGAGACGGACGTCGCGGCGTTTACCACCGACTTGCCGGCGCTGACGAATTGGGGACGCCCGCTGCTGTTGGGGCCGGGATCGATCGCCGTGGCGCACACTGCGGGCGAGTGCGTGCGCAAAGCGGATCTGGCCGCAGCGGTCGACCTCTACTGCCGTCTGGTGCATGACCTTAACAGCCGGCCGTAGACGCCTTGCACTCGAGAACATGGCGTGATCGAGTCGAGTTCTTGCATTCCTGGAAGGGCGGAACTCCCAAGTCGGGGTGAAAACTCCTGGCGATACAGGTGCGGGCTGGCGGCCGCACCGCGCGCCGCGGGTGCCGCCGACCTGGCAGGCGGAATTCCTTTCTTGGTCAACGGGAGCGGGGAGGCCGTAGCTTACCTTTTTCCATAAAGGGGACCAAAGTTCGCGCACGCCCGATAATCGGCGCCCTCCAGATCCCGAGTTCCAAAGGCGCTCCACGCGCTGGGCCGGAAGATTCTCTCTTCGGCGACGTTGTGCATGCAGACCGGAATCCGCAGCAGAGCGGCGAGCGCAATCAGCTTGTCGCCGATGTGCCCGTAACTGATCGCCCCGTGGTTGGCGCCCCAGTTGGACATCACCGAATAGACGTCGCGAAATGGGCCTTGTCCAGTGAGAACGGGCGCAAACCAAGTAGTTGGCCAAGTGGGATTGGTCCGCTGATCCAAGACTCTCTTTACATCCTCCGGCAGGTCCACGGTGCAGCCCTCGGCGAGTTGCAGCACGGGGCCCAAACCCATAATCCAGTTGAGGCGGGACATGGTCACGGGCATTTCGCACTCAGTAACGAATTGCGAAGAGTAGCCGCCACCGCGGAAATACTCCAGCATCGCCGGGCACCAACGCGTGGCCTCCAGGCAGCGCCCGACTTCCTCGGGGACGATTTCCCAAAAGGGTTTGAGGGCGGGGCTGCCATTCCTCCTCATCAGTCCCGTGGCATCCAGCGTGGCCGCGCCTGAGTTAAGTAAATGGATAATGCCGCCACTGGCCTTACCGGTCAAGGTCTTGCCGGTTACACGCCTCACCGCCGCCGGACTCCAATAAGTCCGCACGTCAGCGAAAATCTGCGCGGTATCGGTCAACAAGTGCCCGAAGAGCATGGCGATCCCGTTGAGTGAATCGTTTTCGGTGGCGAAGACAAAAGGCTCGCGGATGCCATTCCAGTCGAAAGAAGAATTCAGTATTGCCTCCATGAAATCCCCGTTGGGGAAATGATCGGTCCAATGCCGCTGCCCCTGGAAGCCCCCCACCAAGGCGTTGCGGCCCAGGGCTTCTTCCCCGTAACCCAGCTCCGCCAGGCGCGAATTACCGACCATCAGATCCCGCGCGATCATCGTCATTTTGACAACCGTCGCCCAGTCGGCGTCCTTCCTTTCCCGCGACGCCTGCAGGTGCGGGGGATTCAAGTCGGGGCCTTCCGGGCAATGGTCCTTCACCCACCGGTGTGCGCGCCCGAACTCCTCGGGGTCAAAGATTTTCTCGTCGATGCGCCGAACGAGCTCGGACATGTCCACGTACTCGTTCCGCATCCCCAAGTAGTTCTGGAAGAGATCGGAATTGACCATCGAGCCCGCAATGCCCATGGAGACGGAACCCAAAGACAGATAGGACTTGCCCCGCATCTCCGCAACCGCCAGGCCCGCTTTGGCGAATTGCAGCAACTTCTCCTGCACGTCCTGGGGAATCGAGCTGTCCGAGGCATCCTGAACGTCTTGCCCGTAGATACCAAAAGCCGGTAATCCCTTTTGGTTGTGTCCGGCCAGCACCGCCGCCAGGTAGACGGCTCCCGGGCGCTCCGTGCCGTTGAAGCCCCACACGGCCTCGGGAATGAGCGGGTCCATGTCCATCGTCTCGGACCCATAGCACCAACACGGAGAGACCGTCAGCGACACCCCCACACCCGCGTGTGCAAACTTGTCGGCGCATTCGGCAGCCTCCGCGACGCCCCCAATACAGGTGTCGGCCAGCACGCATTCCACAGGGAGGCCGTTAGGATGGCGCAGATGCTTCTCCAGGAATCCGGCCGCCGCCTTCGCCATTCCCATGACCTGCCCTTCCAGCGCTTCTCGAACCCCCTTTCGGCGCCCGTCAATCGCCGGCCGAATCCCGATCTTTGGCAACGCCCCGCGCAAACGCTTCCGCGGCTCATTCACCTTCATGTCCGTAATCTTCGCCATGGCGGTTTGCCCCCTCCTTAGGGAGGACGATTGTACCGCAAAGACCCCTTCTTGCACCTGGGTTCATCGTTCTATTTCGTAGGCAGCGCAAACCGACAGGTGAAAAACGGCTGGAAGCGGGACGGGTAAACGAGGTTGTAGACCCCCACTTGCGCGGGAATGACGATGCGGTGGATTTGCGTCTTGGCGGGAATGGCCGCCCTCTGGATTCTGGCTGGCTCGGGAATGACGGTGAGCCGACGGCGTGGCCGCACACATCGCGGCGCCTGCGATGTGTGCGGCGCCTGGGAGCCAGCTACCCTACCTATGCACCCGCCGGTAAGAGCAAGTAGCCCACCACCCCATGCGGATTGACCCTGGTGATAATTAGGCTGTAGGGATGATCGGTGTCGTGCGGGAAAAGGTCAAGGGCCTCCTGCGCGCCCATATTTTCGAGCCATAGCGTACGTCCTTCGGTGGTCAAGGAAACGTAGCCTCGAAATCGTTGATAGCTCGTATTGGTATTGAGGACAGTGAGGGAGACGCCCGGAGTGATTTCCGTCGGCGAGTTCTGAACAATCTCGAAGCTGACTCGTTGCCGCTGGAGTTGATGGGCGAGGGTGTTCAAGGCGCCCTCGTTCTGGCTGACTTGCTGGTGCAGGCCTGCCAAGCCGCGATTGGTTCCGTCCTGGGTCGTGGCCAACTCACCGCGGAGGGCTGCAACTTCCTTTTCCAGTTGCTCGTTGAGTTGCGCCAGGCGGGTATGATCTTCCCTCTGGTTAGACTCCACTTGGGTCAAGCGTGCATCCACCACCTTGGCCTGTCGATCCATCTCTTCTCGCAGTCGTCCCTCGGCTTGCGCCACGAGTTCCTGGGTCTGGCGGCGGGCGGCCCGCAGCGTGGAGTCGACTTTGCGATCGAGCCGGACGATGCGGTCGGCAAGGCCGTCCCACTTGGTTGCTAGGTCGCGAAGTTTAGCTTCAGTGGCCTCCGTCCGCCCTGCTAGTGTCGTGACCGATTGCAGCATGTCGGGAATTTGCGAGATCGAGATGTTGCCCTTCCGCAGAACGCGGTAGCTGTACGCTGATTCGCCGATCAAGGCGAGGGTCAGGATTAACAATACCCACCACAGTGCCCGCGTGGGATGGCGGTGCCGCCCTGGGTCGCGCGCCCACTCCGGGGGCTCTGCGACCGAACTCCGGTCGCCGTGCCGCCAGCTTTCCCTGATCTGCCGAGGTGGCGTGGCGGCCCCCACGTGCTCGCCGCGGTCTTCCAGGGGGACCTCCCCAACAGTCCCCATGCTGCGTTCCGCCCGGTTGGTCTTGGCCTCGACGCTCTCGTTCTGGCTTTTCCTGACATCCTTCGGCACGTCGTCCTTTGCTTGGCGTGGGTCCAGATCACCTAAGATTCGCATTGGCATACCTCCCAGACTAGGTTGATCTACGGTAGCTTCCGTAGAATTGCCGGGTCGAACTTTCTGCTGAAGCAGCCCTGATGAAAGGTAGCAAGGGCCTTGCCAAAGGGCGGCTCCAGCAGATTAGCGACGCGGAATCATAGGGTTGGGCGCTGACAACCGCCGCGGCTATCGTCCGCGCGGGGTGACACGCTTTCCAGGGGGATGGAAGGATTTACATGGTCAGTTATCGTGCAGCGCGCCCCTTGCGACCTGTGAGCAGATGTGTTCTTCAAGGTCGGCGGCTCTCCTCTCTCTATCTTGAAGGCCGCAGAGCTACGAAACCGCTCTTCGCTCCGCGTTTTCCGCCCCCCGGAGGATATGAAATCGCCGTTACAAACCTTTCTCGGCGAGTTCGAAAGCGCGAAGGACGGCGCGGGCCTTGTTCATGCACTCGTCGTACTCGCGCGCGGGGTCGGAGTCGGCAACGATGCCGGCGCCTGCTTGCAGGTAGGCAATTTTATCTTTGATTAATACTGTGCGGATGACAATGCAGGAGTTGAGATTACCGGAGAAGTCGAGGTAGAGCACGGAGCCGCCGTAGAGGCCGCGGCGGGTGGGCTCCAGCTCGTCGATGATCTCCATGGCGCGGACCTTGGGCGCGCCGGTCAGCGTGCCGGCAGGGAAGCAGGCAGCCAGCGCGGCGTAGCTGTCAGCATCGGGGCGCAGGTGCCCGGTGATCTGCGAGACCAAGTGCATGACGTGCGAGTAGCGCTCGACGAACATGATTTCCTGGGGCCGCACGGTCGAGTACTCGCACACCCGGCCCACGTCGTTGCGGCCGAGATCGACCAGCATGATGTGCTCGGCGCGCTCCTTGGCGTCGGAGCGAAGCTCTTCCTCCAGGCGCTTGTCTTCTTCCTCCGACTTCCCGCGCGGGCGCGTCCCGGCAATGGGCCGGTACTCGACGTTGCGGGCCGCAACCTTGACGAGCATTTCGGGCGAGGAACCGAGCACCGTAGATTCGCCCATGCGCAGGTAGTACATGTAGGGGGAGGGATTGACGACGCGCAGCGCGCGATAGACTTCGAAGGCGGGGACGCGCACGGGAACTTCCATCCGTTGGGAAAGCACCACCTGGAAGATATCGCCGGCGCGGATGTATTCCTTGGAGCGCTCGACCATCGCCTCGTACCGATCGCGCGGCATGTTGGGGCGCACCCGCAGCGAGCCCTGCGGCCAGCGGGCACGCGGCAGGCGGAGCGGCCGGCGTAAGAGGCCTTCCAGGCGATCGAGGTGGCGGCAGGCCGCGTCGTACTTCGCCCGCAGGCTTCCCTTGCCTTCTTCCGTCAACACGTTGGCGATCAGGAAGAGCCGGTGCTGCACGTGGTCGAAGGCCAGCACGCTCGAAAAATACATGAAAACCGCGTCGGCAAGATCCACGTCGGGCGCGACGCGCGCCGGCAGGCGCTCCAGCATGCGCACGGCTTCATAGGAAAGATAACCGACCGCGCCGGCGGTGAAGGGCGGCAGGCCGGGAATTACGACCGAATGGTAGCGCGCGCCGAGGTGGCGCAGGAACTGGAAGATGTTGCCCGTCCCTTCTTGGCGGTGCGCTCCACGCGCGAGCGTGATGCGGTCGCCACGGCAGGAGACAATTTGAAAAGGGTCGATGCCGAAGAACGTGTAGCGGCCCACGCGCTCGCCGCCCTCAACGCTCTCGAGCAGAAAACTGTGGGAGTGCGCAGCCGCCGCGCGTCCGTGTTGCGGCGAGAGACTCAGGAACGCGGAGACGGGACTCAGCAGGTCCGCGACCACAGACCGATGAACAGGCACAACATTGCCCTGGCCGGCCAGCCGTTTGAACTCTGCGAAATTGGGAAGAGCGTCGGACATGAAATGAAAAGCAAGTTCAAGGAGTTGAGGAGTCGAAAAGTCGAAGGTTCGGCCTTCTTGACTTTTTCAACTTCTTCGACTTCTTCAACGGGAAGTTGAAAAAGTTGAAGAGTCGAAGAGTTGAACGGTCAACTTTTTCGACTTGTTCCAGGCCCTACCCTCCCGCTGAGTAGTCGAGCGCCTGGCGGACGGCCTGCTCCATCAACGCGCGCGGGGCGGCGAGGCCTGTCCAGATTTCAAACTGCCGCGCGCCCTGCGCCACGAGCATTTCGAGGCCGGAAATCATGGTCAGGCCGCGCCCGCGCGCTTCGTTCAGGAAGCGCGTGGTGAGGGGGTAATAGACCATGTCGAAGACCACACGCACGCGCAGCCGGGCGAGGTCGATCGGTGTGCCGTCCGCGTGCGGGTACATGCCCACGGGCGTGGCGTTGATGACGGCGTCCACTTCCAGGCCCTCGGCGCTGCCCCAGGGAACCACCTGTGCCGCCAGGCCTCGCGCCAGGTTGCGCGCCGCCTGCTCGCGCCGCGCGGCGATGATAACTTCCGCGCCTTCCGCTCGCACGGCGTAGGCCGCTGCCCGCGCCGCACCGCCCGCCCCCAGAATCAGAATGCGGCTGCCCGCCAGGCGCAAACGCTTGGTGAGGACTTCCACCACCGCAGCGGCGTCGGTGTTCCACCCCAGCCAGCGGCCGCGCTGCATGGCCACGGTGTTGCAGGCGCCGATGCGGTTGGCGAGCGGGTCGACCCAGTCGAGGGCGCGCAGGATGGCGCGCTTGTAAGGCATGGTAACCGCGAATCCCTGGAGCTCCAGCTCCCGCGCGAAGCTGAGGAAGTCCTGCAGGTGCTTGGTCTCGCAGGGCAGGAAGACGGCATTCACGTGCTTGGCCTGAAAGGCCGCATTTTGCATGGCCGGCGAAAGCGAAATGGAAGCGTGCGAACCCAGCACGCCGTATAGTTGCGTCCGGCCGTCGAGGCGATCGACCCGGTAGACAGCGCGCATCACTTCGGCGGGAATCTGGCCGGCCGCTGCCGGGGAGTGGTTGAAAGGCGCCGCGTAGGTGAACGCCGAACCCCAGAGCAGCGCGAGCAGCCGCGAGGGCATTCCCGAAGCGCCCATCGCCAACGCCACCAATCGCGGGCTGCGACGACGATTCGCCTTGAGCAAGCGGCGGATTTGCAGGTTGTCGCGCAGGTGGCGCGCGTGCGTCGCGATCTTGACGACTTGGACCGGCAGCCGCAGCAGACGCCGAAACGTCGCGCCCAACGCCGGCGTCTTGCGGAAGTCGTGGTAGGAAATGATGAGCTTGGCGGGCCGGAACTGCCGGAGCAACGCCGCTCCGCCCTTCTGGACCGATTCGATCTCGAGGTCAACCCACGGGCATCCGGCACGCACCGCGGCAGAAAGGACGGCCACTTGATCGGCGAGCGTGCCCCGCAACATGCCGCCTGCGCTCGCCAGCCGACACGTGGCGATTGTCTGCGGGGAATGCAGGCGCATGAGCATCTGACGAAGCTGGGATTCGAATTGGGTGAAGTCCTGGAGGTAGTCCAGGCGCAGCTCATAGCCGACGGGCACTCCCGCCACGCGGACAGCAAGAGCTTCCATGGCGCTCAGAGTCGGCGCCGCGAGACTGACAAAGATGTGAGGCGTGGTCGGCTTGGCCAAAAGTCAATCCTCAGCGTTGGGCAATCCCCAGGTTCAAATGCTTGAATATAAAAGTTTTGACGAAGAAAAGGCAAGAAGATTGCCTCGACCTGGCGCCTCGCCAACGAGCAGAAAGTTGAACCAGGCAACCCCGGGTGCATATAAGCCATTAAGGCATAAAGGGTTATAGGCTGCCGTGGGCGTCTTTAAGGGGGGCAGCCGACCGGACCGTTTGGCCCGGAATGCCGGCTGCGGCCAGCCGGCATTGGAATACGCGGGCCCTTCATGTCTTTCCTGGCTGAGATAGAACCCCCAGGTTGGTCAGCCTCCGCGCGAGTCCCACGCCATCGAACGGCTCGGTCACTGCACGCGACTGGGCGGTTCGGAGCCTGCGGGTGGCGGGGGTGGAACCATCAGCCCGAGGCCTTGCAGTAACTGAACCGTGCGCTGCGCCGCCCCCCGCCAGACAAGCTGGCAGCCTTCTCCCTGACAATTCTGCACGTAGACGTCGCCGCCTGAATACTCCAAGCTGCAGTTCTTGAACGTGCAGTTGACGAACACGCCCTCATCCAGAATCACGTGCTGATTCTCGAAGACCTTGTTCTCATGTCGATTCATGGCTTCACTGGGGCCGCACGCCGGCGAAAGGAGGCGCCCGTCGTGTGAGACGTTGAGGTTCGTCGGCGCGGCCAAGTGCCCGGCTCGCTGCAAGATGAGGAGGGCCCTAAGAGGCTATCATTCACCCCCTGTGGATGCAAGCGGGCGGGTCAGGGGCAAAAGAGGATTCGCTTCAGAACGAGGGTCCCGCGTCCAGATTGCCACGCAGGCGAGAGAACCTGGGGGCTGCGCCGGCGCGGCAAACGGCGCGAGGCGCAGCGTGCGGGATGACGACTGGAACTTCGCGTTCTGGTCCACAACAGCGCTGCGAACTATGGGTAATTGCCCCCCAGCCGGGCTTTATCTCAGGCCCCATTTCCGGCGGCCATGACGATGCTCGCGGCGACCCTGGAGGAGGCGGCGCGCCGCGGGCGCAGCATGGACTCGACGCACGCCTTCAACCGGACTAAGGCGGCGGAATGGAGCTGCGAGACGCGCGATTCGTCCACGTTCAGACGATCGGCGATCTGCTTCATGGTCAGCTCCTGCTGGTAGTAAAGCACGATGATTCGACGCTCACGCTCGCGCAGGTGAGAGAGCGCGCGGTGCAAGAGCTCGCGTTGCTCGCGGCGATAACACAGCTCGAAGGGGTTCGCCCCGTTGTCGGCGAGAAGCGCCGGTTCGGTGGACGGGCGTCTCGAGGTCGGACCCGCGGAAATGGTCCGTGCCCCAAAGTCGAACGCTAGACCCCCCACCTCGTTCAGGGTGCGGTGCCATTGCGACAGGCTCATGCCCAGCGCTGCAGCAATCTCCTCGTCGGTTACCGGGCGCCCGAGCTTGACTTCCAGTTCACGATAGAGTTGCTGAATCCTCTTGTTCTTCCTCCGCATGTCGCGGGAGGCGGGATCCGCGCCGCGCAGGCCGTCCAGAATGCCTCCGCGAACCCGGTGGCGCGCGTAACTCTCCAGCTTCACGCGCTTCGCGCTGTCGAACTTCGCGACGGCATCCACCAGCCCCAGCACACCGTTCGCGAGCAAGTCATCTACCTCCACGTGAGCCGGTAGGTGCTGGCGAATCTTGAAGGCCAGGCGCTTGACCAGAGGAAGCATTTCGAGCAATACCCCCTGTTGTTCCGGGCCTTGGTTTACATCCCTGTGCGTCCTGGGATGGACCCTGGGCTGGGTCGCGACCTTGCGTGGAATCAGCCGGCGGCGAATGGCGGGAGCCGCTGCCGCGTCGGTCAGTTGCTCGTAGGTGGGAGCCGGTTGGGTTGCCATGAGAACCTCGCTCACTCTCGAATGGCCCAGCCGCGGGGTGCGGCGGTCGTCTGGGCCAGCGTCCTTCGAACCTCGGGCTGCTTGCTGCGCCGCCGTAGGGAACACTTCACCCGCGGCGTAGAGCCTGCGGCTCTACGCATCGTTCGCCGCGTTCGGCCCTGGGTTCGGTGCGCTGTCCTTAGAAACTGCAAAGAATGTGCCAATTAGCCACTCGACTGGTGTTGCGAGGGAAAGGTGCAGTGTCTAGCCTCGCTAGGGGAGCAAGCGCGGCCACGGCGGGTGTGTCGGGAAAGGGGCGCAGGCACACGGGATTGCTCCCGGCCGGCTGGGAGGGCGCACAGCAAGAGGCTAGCAGACTAGTACTTACGACGATTTTGAGGGCCGGGGCCGGAGAGCCGCAGGGAGGTTTGGGCGCGTGCGTCACGGCTCCTCACCCCGCACGTTTGACCCATCGGCCCGGCCCGATGAGCCGCGAATTCTCCGTGGAGACCTTCGAGCTCGGGACGCGCTGACCTACCGCTGCGTTCCGAAATGGGAAAGCTCAAATCCGAGCAAACGCTGGGCGCACGACGGAGCGACGATCGCGAAATTCCTGCCGTAGTCTCTCATGCTCAAAACCGAAACCGCCGATAAGTGTCTGTGCGAGAGGCAGAGTGACGCGCAGAAAGCCGAGGTCACATCATGCGCTCGCCGGCCGGAAGGCATCGCCCTTGCCGACCGGCTCCCTCTCCAAGCGTCGGCGGCAGGACGTGGTGGGTGACTCCCGGTCCGGAGCGAAATCGCTAGCCGCCCCGGACCGGGCAGAACAAACCGCCGGTGGGATGGGTTGCGACTCGGAAAGCAGGGAGAACAGTGGGCAATCAGTCCGAGCAGTTCGGTGTCGCGTGCCTTTTCCCGAATTGGCGCCGAAGTGCCAGATTGGAATCCCGTCCGATCGGGCCAAGCGCACGGTTTACCGTTTTTGGAGGCAGGCTCAATAGGCAGTGGGGAAACACGGTAGCAAGCTTCGGAAAGCAAGTGACGCGTCTAGCCGAGAGGCAGTGCGAGGGGCTTCGAATCCCTCCGAGCCGGCGCGACTCCCTGGCGTCGTCCATTTGGTGAATCGGTCGTCGCTCGCGGACATGGCGCCCGGCGACATCATCCTTCTTGACGACTACGGCTACTTGCGGGGGTCTTTCGGTCCCAATTTCATCGCCGTGCTGGCTTGCCCCCTGTGCGGTACGCCAGGCCTGATCACCTCCGCACAGTACTCCGGAGCCGCCCCGGTCGTGTGCGGGTCAAAGCTCTGCTCGGGGCTGCTCCGAATCATCGACGAAGCCCAGATCGTCTATCTGCCCCCATGTTGAGGGCTTTCGAGGAGGACTAGACAAAAACCGCGGCGCCCAAGAGCGACGACGCGCTGGGCGGCGAGACGCGTCCATCCCGAAGCCGGTTGCGCTACAAAACCCGTGTTCGGGATGGAAACAGGTGTGCCCCCTCCGGTACGGTCGCCGGAAGGACCTGTCTTGATAGCCACGGTTAATTCGTCGTTTGAGTTAACCGTGGGTTCTTGAATACGAGAAAAGCCCACGGCTGGAAGAGCCCCAACTGTGGCTTGTATCTTGGATTCCGGTTACAACTGAGCAGGGTTAATGGCGTTTGGTCCGGCGGTGGAGGCCGACCGTGGCTGAGGCCCGAGGCCCGATACGGGATCGAGAGCCTGACGGGTAGATCGACCCCCCGCCCTACCCGCTGAAGATGCACGCTGCCCGCTATCGCGCCGGGCCTTCGGTCGCGGAGGCCGCGGGCATCGCCGGCGCGTCAAGCATTCCCTTCGAGGTGTAATCGAAAGGCACAACGCGATAGCGATAAATCATTCCGTGCTCACCCACCATGTAGGCGCGTTGGCGACTCGCGAGACTGAATGCTTGCACAGTGGCGGGAAAACGCAAATCGCGGGAATTCCAGTGCCGGCCGCCATCGGTGGTGAAGCCCATTTTCCGTTCGCCGGCCGTCCATCCCACTTGCGGGTCGGCAAAGGCAATTTGATATCGCTCCCATTCGCCCGAGCCCGTGACACCTTTCCAAGTCAGTCCACCATCGCTGGTGAAATAAAACTTGCCATCGTTGTTCCGGGTCACGCCGGTGCTCGCGCGGGTGAAAAAGACGGCGTCGGCGTGGGGAATCGTGGCGAAAGTATAAACGACACTCCAGCTTTCGCCACCGTCGGTAGTCTTGGCCACGACAAAGAACCCCCGGCCGGGGCCGTCGTTGTAACTCCCACCCACGGCGTAGCCAACGTCAGGAGTCGGAAAGTGCAACGTGTTGAGATAGCAGCCGGTGTTCTTCGTCAGCCCTTTCTCTTCGACCTTCGTTGCGCACTGGAATACCTGCTTCCAAGTTTTCCCGGCATCCTTGGTAAGAAAGATTTTTGACCCTTCGGTTGCGTAACCCGTCAAGGCAAACCCCTGAGTCGGCGAAGTAAACGCATAGTCGTGGAGAGGACTGAAGGGCGGCAGAGTGCCACCGTCTTCCCAATTCTGTCCGTCCGAGGTGGTCACGAACTTCTCTCCTTGAACTGCCCAACCGTGTGTCGCGTCAATGAAGTGAAGGTTTTTGATGGAGGGGTCGCTCGACTGCGGGTCACCGAGCTGCACGGCCCAATGGGCACCGCCGTCTTTGGTCTGAAGGATAAAACCGCCCTCTTTCCATTTCGATCCGCCCGATATCCAGCCCACTTGATCGTTGGCGAAGGAAACGTCCATCAAGATGAGATCGTCGGGATAGTTGATGGGCTCCCAGATCGCCTTGAATTTCGGTTGTGCACTCTTCTCCCCGGCAGTCGGCTTTGCCGCAGCCGCGTGTGGTCGCGGGTTTTGACCCGCCGCACTGCAGACACACCAAACAAGGGTGACGAACAGCCACAGCAATCGCTTCATGGTCCCTCCACTGCGAAATTTGTTGATCGTGCCCCGACGATGTCTAGCCAAACTTGCCAACAATTATAAACTACTTAAGCAACAGAATCAAGGCCCTGGGCCTATAATTCTCGGGCTGCATCAACCCTAGGTTCGGGAATCAGGAAAAGGCCCACGGTTGGAACAGCCCCAGGCGTGACTCGCCACTTGTCCCCGACCCGTTCCCGGAACGTTTCGGGGCGGGCACTCGTCACTGTTCTCCGGGCTGGAGCATTGTTGGGGAGACGGTCAGATGTATATCGCCAGCTGGGAAATGAAAACGGGCGTCCCGGTTACTTAGCGCGGCCCGGGCCGCAACCCAAGAAAGACTCTACCACAGAGGCCACGGAGTCCTTTTGCTCCCTGTTCTCTGTGCCCTCCGTGGTGAATGCTTTCTCTACGCGCGCAGAAACGAATTTCGGGATTACTAGTACAGACGCAGACCCACGTTAGGGGAGTCGGAGCGCGAGCTTGATGCCTTGTTCGATGGTCTTGAGTGTCTCGTCCCTCAGCCGGCCGAGCGGAGGGTAAAGCAGAAGGTTCTTTTCAAGCGTCGTCACTTGGTCGCACTTTGCCCAGGAATCGCGGCTGAGGCCGCCTTCGCCGGGTTTGACTTGAACTCGCAGCGAGAATTTCGGACGCCCGACGGTCGTCATGGGCACCACGCAAACGTCAAGGGCGTGGCGGTTGAGAGCGTCGGCGGAAATCACCAGCGCCGGACGGTCTTTGTCCAGCCGGACCAGGTAAACGTCACCGCGCCGGGGAAACCAGCCGCTAGGCGGAGTGCGAACCATCATTCACCCGCCCGCGCGATCGACCGGCGGCTCGCTGCGGCAAAGGCCTTGGACTCAGCGCGTTCCGTCTTTCCCGCAGCGGCAAAAAACTCGGCGGCCTCCCTCTCCAGAGCTTCGTACTGCTCCTGGAGGATTGCCCGGCGGAGCAATTCATTCACGCGTTCGCTCCGAGAACGATTGGAACGCGTGCGTTGCACATAGTCGAGGATGGAACGATCAACCGTAAAGCTCTTAGAGGACCTCGTAGCTTTGCTCATATCTTCTATAGTGCCTGAGAGAGTATCGTTTGTCAAGCGCCGGGCACTGACCACGATGACGGCGTGATCTGCTTTTCCCCAGCCCCTAGCACCTAGCCCCTGTCCTTTTAACTCCTTCCCTTTCATCAACATCGTAGGAGGAAGGCTATAACTTGCTTCTTTTCAACAAAATCGTGGAAAACCGGAAAATTGACATTTTTTCTCCATTTGTTTTCAACAACATCGCCTAACTTACCTTCATTTTGGGGCCCCCTTTTTTCGTCGCCGTGGCTACGACAGTGTGAGTTAACCCTTTTTATTTCAATGATATAGATTTTGCAGGGTTTTCCCTATCCATCGCTAACCCGTTTTGTTTCTAGTACATCCTGGAGAACGGCGGTATTTTCTAAAGCCTTCATCTGAAGCTCGTGGCGTTTCATCCTGATGAGCAGGCTCGTCACGCGCGCAACTTGGCGAAAGTTGGAATCTTCCATTCTCCGCATGAGCGTCGCGTTGCGGTGAGTGGGCGCGATTTCCGCAGCACGGCCTTTGGCCGCAACCAAACATGACGTGGGGTCTTGTAGGGCCGCCCCAAGGGGTGGCCCTACACGCACCACAAAAATGTTTGCCAAAAAAACAAGAAGTTATGATCCTGCAATCTAGGGCGCAGCCGGCAGCGGCGTTTCTCGTGCCGGTGCTGCGTACGACCTCACAAACACACCACTTCCTTAATCCTATGTTAGCATTAATCGCAGGTGTAATGTCAAGGCCTCAATACAGGATCTAGGCTACCGGTAGGAAGAAAAGTGTGTAGCGGCGATCCCGATACAAAACATCGGGACAGGTTTCTACATCGCCACAAACGGTAGGTGGTAGGTGGCACGTGGGGTGCGCGCCCTGCGGGCTACCGGTAGGCCGGAAATGGACCGGTTGGCGCGTCGCGACCTCGAGCAGCGACGGCCTGTTCTGGAATCAAGCTGATGGGTAGCAAGCGTAGCGCCGAATCTCCACTTGCTGGTCAACCGGTCGCCACTTGGGGCTCACGGGCGCGAGGTTGGTTGCTTCCTCTGCGCGTTCCTGACCCTGCTCTTGGTCTCGTCATCACTCGTCAATCGTACTCGGTCGTCAGTTCTCAGTGGTCAGTTTCCCTTCGTCAATCTTCAATCCGGAATCCTCAATCAGTAATCGCCAATTCCTAGCCCCCAGCACCCGAATCCCGAGCCCCTAGGCCCGAACCGGGCCGGAGCATTGCACCCGGATTCCGAAGTTGAAATCTGCAAGCCCTTTCGAGTTTCTCTATTTGAGGCATAAAGCGCTTTTTTTGAAGGGATTACAATGCACATTTCCAACTTTGGCGAAGTTGGATATGCACAGTGCAGTAGACCGAAAACACGCAACTTAAGTATCAATCTAGTGGGTCAATTTCGGAATCGAGCTCGCATTCTGAGGCGGTAATGAGTATGTTACTGACCGCTCGGGAAATGTAGACTGAGATCCCGGTCAGAAGTGGAGGCTGCATGGTTCCCACGAGAAAAGCATTGGTTCTCACGAAAGGGGCACTGGCCATCCTTTTGTGCTTCCCGCTCATATTGAGTGCGCAGGGAAATGTCTTCACAAAGGTTCGATATAACGGCGGCAGCGTTTCGACCAAGGTGAAGCCTGACGATTGGGACAACAAACTCACGGTAACAGCGGACGCGATCACTTTGAGTTTGAAGGACGGACAATCCATAGCAATACCGCCGAAACGAGTAACGTCTCTTAGCTATGGCCAAGAAGCGCATCGCAGGGTTGGGACTGCGGTTGGACTCGCCGTGTTATCGCTTGGCATCGGTGCTTTGAGCGCCCTACACAAAACAAAGCTCCACTACATTGGGATAAATTACAACGATAGTGATGGGAAGATGCAGGGCGTGTTGCTCCAGGGTGATAAAAGCAACTTCCGAGGGATCCTTGTCGCGCTGCAAGGGGTCACGGGCGTCCCTGTCTCTGTCGGAGAAAAGGACAGAAACGAAGTCCCCGTTGGAGTCACGACCCGGGCTGTCAAGGAGGCGGAAGAACCGAAGGAGAAACCTAGCCCCGCAACAAAAGCACCAGGGAACGAGGCACCTGCCACAGTAGCTACGGAGGCTGCTGCCACAGTTGCACTCACATCTAATCCCGACGGGGCTGAGATTTATTCTGACGGCGCATTCGTCGGAAATTCTCCTGCGACACTAAAGTTAGTCCCGGGCAAACACACGATTCGTGTCGCGCAAGCGGGTTACAATGACTGGTTGCGGGAAATTACGGTTCAGCCAGGTTCAGAGGTTCATTTAGCAGCCACATTGGAAAAACAGAATTAGCGCCAGGCGTTCTCGGCGGAGCTACTTCCGTGAACATGACGTATCACATGGACTACGCCGGGTGGCGCATCCATCGATTCTGATCTCTGCGGCTGATTCTGTGCCCAAGAGTGGCACCGCGTTGCCCGGGGTCGTCCGCCTCTGTCGGTTGCAGACATGCCAAGGGCCGGCATTTCTGACGCGCCACCCGGGGTTTCATTGTGTTGTTAGATCAATAGTAATCGACTCTGTCTATGAGTTTCGGCCCTCTCCACTCAGTATCGGGCTTATCCAAGTAGAAAGATCCATATGTCTCGTAGACCTCAGCCTTTAGGGAGACGTCTTCGAGCAAGACCTTTTTGAGATGATCGATAGTGGCCGTGAACCCCCTCCAGTGTTCCAATTCCACACTTGAAGAGGCTGGGGCATTCGTCAAAAGATTTTCGAACCGCTCGCGCGCGCTCGGATGCGTCTCGTAAGTCCAGGGGCCTTTCGGACAAATAGCCTCGCAGGCTGCTTCGTAGAGTTCAAGGCAGCCAAACCAGACCAGTGCGGTTTCCAGGACCAGCTTGCTTTCGTTAGTTTCGTAATGCGGCAACGCGAGCGAGCGTATGTCTGCGTCGAGTTCATCCTTCTGGCGCCCACTGTAAACCTTCATTGGTTTGTAGTCTTGGTCATTCTTGGATATTGCAAAGTAAATCGGCTTACTTTCCACGTTCGCCTCTGAAAGGTGCCCGAGAAGGTGGTGCGCGAACTCATGGCCCGCAATGAACCGCAATTGATATGGTATCGGCGCATGCATTGCCTCGCCGATGTTACGGGGGACGATGCCTCGCGGGTCCATCAGAAAATCGAGCGATTCCGTCTTTAACATGACACGGATGGCTATGCGCATGGCATTCAACCGTACGTGGGTGGGAACGGTCCCGCCAAAGTCAAGAAGAGCCAAGTGCATGAACTTCAAGAAAAAACGTAACGAATCACTGATTGTAATGATCGGGCCATAGTCGGTCGCGAATATCGAGCCATTCGGATCGTTGGAGAATATATTGCCATGCGTGGTAGCACGGCACCTCTCCTGGTCTTGGGGCGGAAGGTGGTGGAGAAATGCATCGTAATGTGAACGGTCGAACGAGCTTTCGAGTGACCAATTGTTCTGATCCATCAGCGCCTTGTTCCGATATACGCGGAACAGGCGCATGTGATCGACGATAGTCTCGGCGCGCAATTTCAGCAAATAGTCGTTCGCGTCTTTGACGTTAAAAACGCGTTCAATTTCCTGCTCATTGCAGACCGGCCGAAAAAAGTGCTTTTGGAACTCGATATTGTCAATCATGGTGATCCGACGCTACCAAACTCATTACTCGCCGTGGTGGCGTAGACATCTTTTTGAAGCTGTGAAATGATTAAAAAAACCAACACATGCGGCACGACCATTCAATAGGTCGCGCTGTGCAAAAGTCGGCGCTCCCGAACTTGTTCACAGCTTCTTCTTGATGTCTGCGGATGATTCCGTGCCTAAGAGTGGTGCCGCAGGGCAGGATTGCCGGGAGTCCTGCGCCACCCACGTTTGAAAAGCTGACCGCATAATGGTTATGGCTACCCTTCTGGATTTTGAGCATTTGACCGCTCAACAATGTGCTCCTGTAGCGCTGCGGCCACTTGTCGTGCGGCGATCTCGGAACCATCCAACGAAGCCGTGCTCTCTCGACCCTTGTAGGCTGCTTTCCAATCACGGAATATCGGAGCCTCTGGATTTATTCTCGCTACCCTGCCATCACGCCATGCAATCGTGAATGATGACGGTTTGCCGACGCTTTTATCTTCAACTGTTTGTGCCTCATCCATCGACTCGGCGATGTGAAGTAGTGTACGCGGCAGTCCGTATTCTATGCTTTGTTTCCGTTTATTGAGTTGCGCCATAGCCAAGCGACCGCCCGTACCTATCACGTAAACTCCTGGCGAAGCACTTCCTTCGATGTAGCGCTTGCCGCTAGCCTTATAAAACAGGATGTCTCCATTGGTCAGAAACCCAGCGACCAGCAATTCGACTCGGAATTGCAGACCGTCAATGAACCTTGCGACCTCATCGTGAATTAGCTTGTTCATCTTACCGCCTGGCACTTTTCCGCGTTGCCACTCCATCAGGGTCATTCCATAGGACATCCTGATACGCCAATCCGCATAACGTCGGAAGGTGCGGGAACGCGCGTCTCTAATGGCATTCTCAATGTGCTCACAGTATACAGAGGCCTTGCGTGGAAGCTTGCGCAATCGATTGTTTAGCTCATCAACGACTGGCTGGCAGATACCAAGCGTTCCGGCAACACACGCAATTACAGGGAACGGCACATCGAAGTCCCATTGCTTTCCTGTCCAATCGTGGGGCTGGATAGCAGACCGAGGATAGCTGCTACGCATATCGCTGGCGACTACTGCCACGGAACCACGGTCGCACAGCACGCTGATGCCGATGGTCACTTGGTCACCGTCAGAATCGCTGCTCGCACGCTTTGACCACTCTTCAATGGGCTCATGCGTTCCAGCGTAACCCTCTTCTGAACCTGGTTCAAGTAAACGCGGGTGGCGCAGACATCACCGTGATGTGTGCGGATGACTCTGTGCCCAAGAGTGGTCCCGCAGGGCGGGACTAGAATCTCGCCGTGCCGCGACAGCGCCTTTCTACAGCGCCCATCACCTACACTTCCTTACCCCGAGCATCCCGCGAAGCGGGACCGCGCCCACCGGTTCCGCTCGGGGCGTTTCCCGTGCCAGTTCATCACCTCGCTTGCCCACCGGCGCAACAGGGGGGGTGGACCTCAGGCCGTCCGGCGAGGGGGCATGCGACTCGCGTAGGGGCAATTCATGAATTGCCCCGACGTCAATCAGCCGTGAAGGATCACACGGCACGGCCAGGATGGCCGTGCTACGGGGCGCACCTCGCGATGTGAAAACCTGTCCCGGCGTTCTTTGATCGGGATCGCTGCGGCGCGTGACGGACCCAGGTCAAGGCGAATAACCAGCAGCGGTCGGACCTTCACCCGAATCTCAACTCCGCCGTCCACCCTGACTCCAGAGTGGGGACCACAAAGGCGCTGTCCAGGCGGTCGGGGCTGAGCTCCTCTCTTTCACTGCAATCACCAAGCACCTCCGCGGCAAAACTGATAGGCTGTGGCCCGTGGGCAGATTACCTGAGTGGGGGGTGCGAAATGACGACTCCAGATTCTTCCCAGCACATCCTGGTTACCGGAGCGACCGGCAAGGTAGGGCGCCATTTCATCGATCGCATTCTGCAGTCGGTCAATCATCAGAATGTCAAAGTCCGCGCGTTGTGCCATAACCGGCTTCTGGAACCACAGGCGCGGCTGGAGGTCGTGCAAGGAAGCATTTCCAATCGGTCGGTGGTGCGTGGGGCCGTGGAGGGGATCTCGCACGTTCTCCATTGCGCCACCTGCAAGGAAACTCCGGAGGACATGATCGACGTGACCATCAAAGGATTGTTCTGGTTGCTGGAGGAGTGCCGCACCAGCCCCTCCTTCAAGCGGATCATCCTAATTGGCGGCGACGCTGCCCTGGGCCATTTCTTCTACCCGCATCCTGTACCGGTCACCGAACAGCAAAAGCACAGCGCCTATCCCGGCTGCTACGCGCTCTCCAAAGTTCTCGAAGAAGTGATGCTGGAGCAGTATTTCGTACAATACGACCTATGCGGCTGCTGCCTGCGGGCGCCCTGGATCATGGAAAAGGACGATTTCAAATACTCCCTTTCTTTCGGCGAGGACGTATTCGGGGGACCCCGCTGGCGCGACCTGGTAGGGCCGGAGCGCGCCGACGAATATGTGAAGAGTGGCGCCGTGCCGCTGATGCTGGATCCCAACGGGCGGCCGGTGAAACGCAATTTCGTGCATGTCAGCGACTTGGCCGATGCCATCCTGCTGGCTCTGGACCACCCCCAGGCGCGTCAACAGACCTTCAACATCTGCATGGACGAACCGGTCGATTACCAGCAGGTCGCCAATTACCTGCACCAGACGCGAGGCCTTGGCTCCGTCGAGATCAAGACTCCTTATTGGTCCACGTGGCTGGACAACACGAAGGCGAAGTTTCTGCTGGGTTGGAGGCCTCGCTACGACTTGAACCGCCTGATCGAAGAAGCCTGGACTTACCAACGAAGCCAAGACGATCCGAGGAAGATCTGGTACCCCGGTTAGTTCTCTTCTCGCCAGAACTACAATTCGGGTAAAGGCTGCTCACCCTCGGGCTATCACGGAAACCCGCTGGCGCCCGAGCCAATGTTCGGATTGCATTTGCCGTCGATTCTTTCCAACTATTGAGTCCTGCAAAATATAGTGACAACTGCTGCTGTACCGGCGCTGGCGCTACGACCTCTGGATTCGCGGGATTGACCTGCCCTGGGCTCCCGGTTGCACGGGAGGGGCTGCCTCTGGATTCCGGCCCTGCCCTGCTCGCCCAGGCAAGCCGCGCAGGCAGGTTTCGAGGGGACCTGTCCCGATGTTTTGTGTCGGGATGACTCTCCTGGGTAGGCTGGCGCACGGCACTGCCGTGACGATGTGAAAACCTGTCCCGATGTTCTTGATCGGGATCGCCGCTACACGCGACGAGCCCGCGGTAAGTCTCGCCTCAGGGGCCGCCCTCTTCGGCGCGCGCCAGGGCCTCGCGCCCGATGGCATCTTCCGGGAACAACGTCACGTATCGCTTCAGCGCTTCATGCGCTTGCGGGAGCCGGTCGAGACTCATATAGCGCAACACCAGCGCCTGCAGCAGGTCGGCCGAGAAAGGCCAGGCGGCGACGCCCTGCTCGAGCACCTTGGCGGATTCTTCCACGCGTCCCAATCTGGTCAGCGCCTCGCTGAGGTCGAGGTAAGTGGATTCGTAGTCCGCGCCTTTTTCCACCGCACGCGTCAAGTCCTGCACGGCTTGCTCGTTTTCCTGGTCAGAAAGGGCTTTCCGCCCCAGGCAGGCCAGCACGGCGGGTTCATCCGGTGAGGACTTCCGCAGTTGCTCCAAAAGCTCGAGGTAGTGACGGGTTGCGTCAGGAGATTTCTTACTGAGCATGACTTCGTTGTAAGCCAGCAGCTTGACGAGAGGGGGAATCGGCTTGGTCGCATCCTCTCCTCGCCGGTCGATGCACACCAAGCCGGGCAGGTCGGGGTCGTTTTGCTCGAAAGCGTAGTCGGGGTACGGCTGCCCGGCTCGGCGCACGATGCGATGATTCGTATCGTCCGAGTGGGGGATGCCCGCCACGCCCTTCCTCGGCATGTGGCAGCCGGCGCAGTCATTCGCCGGCTCCTGCCGCGATCGCTCCGCGAGCGAGAGCTTGCAACTCTGGTTGGTGTGACAGGTAAAGCATTTCTCCCGGTAGTATGCCACCTTGTTCTCGGCGGTAGGAGGATTGTGAATAACATGGCAGGTGATACATCTCAATTGGCCATTGCTATCATGGAAACACCTGCTCATGGCCATCAGAGAGTGCTTGAACCACATCGGGGTGGACACGGTCCCTTTGACCGGCGGAAGTGATTCCAGCCGCTCCAGTTCCGCGCGTTGCTCCTTCTTTACGGGAACCTTGAACAGCGCCACCGTTTCGTAGAGGGGTGTTCCAGGCCGGAAATCCAGTTCGCTTTTGCCCGGCTGTAAAACGCGTGCGTTCCAGCCCTCGTGGCACTTCAGGCAGACGTCATCCGCCAGGCGGGGCGAAAGCCTTGCCGGGTTGACAATCGTAGGATCCGGCTTTCCGTACTTCCGCTTGGGATGCTTTCCGAATTCCTGGAGGTGCAGCTCACCCGGGCCGTGACAGACTTCACAACTGATGCCATATTCCATGAACCGGAACGGAGGGTCGCGGTACACGCCCGCGCGGCTCGGCACCTCCTGCGGCTGGCCATTGTGACAGTAAGGGCAGAGTGCTATGGGTCGGTTGAAGGGACGAGGTGCAGCTTGATAGCCTGGGGCCAAGTCCCACCCCTTAAGTCTGAGGTAGTAGGAAAGCGGCGCCTGGAAAAGGTTTTGGCCCCAACGGATGACATAGATGTTGCCGGCAAAGTGCCCTCCGATTTTATACTCGAGCTTGTGCGCGGAGGTGTAGATCTTGCTGCCGCTGGCATCAAGCTGGTATTGAGTTTGAAAAAGGTCGGAGCCGATCCGGGCCACCTCGTAGTAGCGATCCACTTTCTGGTCATGCACCACGACCCTCTCCGGGACTTTCGCCAGCTCGGCGGGAGCGTTGGCGGGGCCCATGGAACTGCCATGGGGCGTTTGATAATAGTTGCGGCAGAGCTCCTCGTGGCAGCCCGCTCCTTCGCACGTCTTCGACCCCACGAAAGCCACTCCGGGGGCCGTGTTGCGATAAGGGATCGTCTGCGGTTTGTGACCCCCAGCCACTACCGCGGTTGCCAGGGCCAGAGCAATAAGGCCAATCTGTCGAACCTTCCCCATAGCCGCTCCCACGTTGCTCCGTCACCTTATTCCACGGAGCAACAGGCAAACTCCTGTAGCAAGAGAATGCCTCCTTATACGCCGGAAAGAATACGCCGGGTAGGCGCTCGTTTCAACGCCGATTCAGAGTTGCTAATCACCAGCATGCTTACCTGCTTTCCACCGACCTGAACGCGCGGCCACGTCCGCGAGCCGTTTGACTGTGCCCGCACCAGAACGTAATATCGTTTTGCGCCGTCCCAAAGGGTTCTAGCCCTCATCAGAAGGGAAATGTTCCAGTGTCTGCACAATCTGTGAGTCTCGATGTTACGATCGTAGGCGGAGGGATGATCACGAATGATCTGCTCCTCCCTTCTTTGTATCACCTGCAGAGGACTGGGATCGTCGGGAAGCTTGATGTCTGCGCTTTGAACACTCCTCCCTTGCAGGCCTTGAAGGAGAATCTGGAATTTCAGGAAGCTTTTCCGGGACAGGATTTCACGCCACACCCCGCGCTCTCCGCGCCGCCCGCCAAGCTGTTTCCCGACCTCTATAAGGAGGTCGTCGCGGCCATGGCCCCGGGCAACATGGTGGTGGTCGCCATGCCCGACCATCTCCACTACGTCGTGGTCATGCACGCCTTGCAGCACGACCAAAATGTGCTTTGCGTGAAACCGCTGGTCCTCAAATACGAACAGGCGGTGGAAATTGAAAAGCTCGCGGCCAAAAAGGGCCGCTTCGTCGGGGTGGAGTACCACAAACGCTTTGATCGGCGGTCGCTGGTCGCACGACGCGGTTATGCATTGGGGCAATTCGGCAGGTTCGTCATGGGCGAGGCAAAGCTTATTGAGCCCTACTATTATCGCCACTCCAATTTCCAGACTTGGTTTACCTGCGACCGGACGGACCCCTTTACCTATATCGGCTGTCATTATGTGGACCTCGTCTACTTCATTACCGGACTGAAGCCGGTGGAAGTCTCGGTGCAAGGGGTCAAAGGCAGATTCCCCAATGGTAACGAGGCTTTCCTCTGGGCGCACGGCCGCGTGACCTGGGAAAACGGCGCCCTACTCTCCGTCGTTAACGGTTTGGGCTATCCCGATGCCGCCGCCGGAAGCAACGACCAGGGCCTGGTGATGTATTGCGAGGGGAATGACCAGACCGGGCTGATCGTCCACGACGACCACCATCGCGGTGTGGCTTATTCGTACCTGGAAGCCGTCGGCCCGGGAGGTTCGCAATACAATTACGTCAGCCCTGACTTTTTCCGGATGGTTTCCTGGGAAGGGCCAGGCTATAAACCGATTGGTTACGGGTACGAGTCCGTGGCCGGGATTACCCAGACGATTCATCGCCTGGAAAGCGCGGCCGCTGGGCTGGCGCCGGAAGCGGCGATCGAGAAGCGCCGGCAGATCCTGCGCGAAGTGGACGCGCGAGGCCTGATCGCCACGCCCGCCAATAGCTACATCAACGAGCTGGTGGTGGAGGCGGCGCGGGCGTCGATTCTCGAGAACGCGGCGCCCGTGCGCATCGTCTACGGCGACCACCCCCATATTGAAATCGAACGACGATGAGGAAAAACCAAACCATGGCCGCTTATGATCTGACGCCTGTGGAAGTCCCCAAGGTGGAAACAAAATACCGGAGGATCAAAACCAAACTGCCCGTACCGGAGTCTCTGCCGATCTTCGCAGCGCTCGAGCAATCGGAACCGCGCTCGATGATGGGTCAGCCCCCGGTTGTGTGGGAGAAAGCCGAGGACTTCATCGTCAGCGACCCCTGGGGTAACCGCTGGATTGACTGGTCCTCCGGCGTGCTCGTTACGAACGCCGGGCACGGACGCAAGGAGATCCGTGCGGCGCTGCACGAAGTGATCGAGGGAGGGCTGCTCGCGTCGTATGTGTTCGTGCACGAGCGACGCGCGCGGCTGGTGGAGATGCTCCGCCTGCTCTCGCCTGACCCACAAACCTATCGGGTCTTTCTGATGAGCACCGGCAGCGAGGCCACCGAGAACTGCATCAAGTTGTCGAAGACCTATGCCCTCGAAAAGCACGGCCCGCGCAAGAAGTATTTCGTGACTTTCCACAATGCTTTTCATGGACGCACCATGGGCGCCCAGCTCGCCGGCGGGATGGAGAACCAGAAGAGGTGGATGGTCGATCGCGACCGCACCTTCGTGCAGGCGCCCTTTCCCGACGGCTACAAGAATGAGAACACCTCGTTCGCTCTTTTCCTCACGACGCTCGCCGAAAAGGGCGTGCAACCGCGGGACATCGCCGGGGTGATGACCGAGACCTATCAGGGTGGCGGTCCGGATTTCCTGCCGGTCGAGTACGCGCAGAAGCTCGAAGTATTCTGCCACGAGCACGACATCGTGATGTGTTACGACGAAGTGCAGGCGGGCTTCGGACGCACGGGCAGGATGTTCGGATTTGAACATTACGGCGTGCGCCCTGACTTGATTGCGTGCGGAAAGGGCATCTCGTCATCGCTGCCCATTTCCGCCGTGATCGGGCGCGAAGACATTATGGGGCTTTATGCGCCGGGCTCGATGACCTCTACGCATTCCGGATCTCCCCTGCCCGTCGCCGCGGCTATTGCCAATCTGGAGATCATCCAGAAAGAGCATCTCGTCGAGCGCGCCGCGCGCCTGGGTGAGATTCTCATCCCCGAGTTACACCGCATCCGCCAGAAATATCCCCAAGCCTTGGGATGCGTGCAGGGCAAGGGTCTGGTGGCAGGGATTCAAATCGTGAAACCCGGGACGAAGATTCCTGATCCTGACACGGCGTTGCGGATCAATATCGCCTGCTTCCAAAAGGGGCTGCTCATGTTTGCACCCGTCGGCGTGGGGGGAGAGTGCATCAAGATTGCCCCGCCGCTCACCATCACCGAAGACGCGCTGCGAGAGTCCCTACAGGTATTGGAAGAGGCGGTGGACGAAGTGTTGGGGCGCGGGGGCGGCTACATGGCGGCGCCTGCACACATCATTTAAGCGGAAACCCCGACGGAAAACGCGGCGGGGCTGGTGGACGTGGTAGTATGCCGAGGCGCCGACTTAGCCATACTTTGAGCCCTTAAGGCTGCGACCGGAGCGCGGCGTGATGCCAGGCCGATAAGCGAGGGACTTTTAACGTCATCGGACGTATAGGGATTCAGGAGCTCCGCATGGAACTGAAGATTGAGAAGTTGTCGAAGACCTACGCCAATGGCGTCAGGGCGCTCGATAACGTTTCGCTTACCATCCCACACGGCATGTATGGCCTGCTCGGTCCAAACGGCGCCGGCAAGACGACTCTGATGCGCACCCTGGCGACGCTCCAGGAACCTGACACCGGGAGCATTCAGCTCGGAGAGATCGACGTTCTGCGCCAGAAGGACGAAGTCCGCCGGCGGCTGGGCTATCTACCCCAGGAGTTCGGTGTCTACCCCCGGATCTCCGCCCAAGGCATGCTCAGCCACATCGCACTGCTCAAGGGCATCACCCGCTCCGCTGAAAGGAAACAGGTGGTTGAAGCGCTGCTGCACCGGTGCAATCTTTACGAGGTGCGCAAGAAGTCGCTCACCAGTTTCTCCGGTGGCATGCGGCAGCGCTTCGGGATCGCCCAGGCCTTGATTGGCAACCCACAACTGCTGATCGTGGACGAGCCCACGGCCGGGCTCGATCCTGGCGAGCGCAACCGCTTCTACAACCTGCTGGCCGAGATCGGCGAGCAGGTGATCGTGATTCTCTCCACCCACATCGTGGAGGACGTCATGGACCTATGCAGCCGCATGGCCATCATTCACCTGGGCCGGGTGCTATTCGAAGGCCGCCCCGACAATGCCATCGCGGCCCTCCGAGGCCGCGTCTGGCAGCGCTCCATTCCCAAGTCAGAACTGGCCCACTACCAGCAGCGCTACCAGGTGATCTCCAGCCGTCTGATGGGCGGACGGCCTTTCCTGCACGTGCTGAGCGCCGAGGCGCCCGAGGACGGCTTCGCCCCGAGCGCGCCCGACCTGGAAGACGTCTTCTTCACCAAAATCCGCGGGTGGGACTGAGAAACCCTCATGCTCTGGCACATCACCTGGTTTGAGATTCGCTACTGGCTCCGCTCTTGGATGCTCTGGATCTTCACGCTGATCGTCGCCGCCATGATCTTCGGCGCGGCCAGCACGGACCACGTCACGGTGGGCGTAGGTCTCTCCAATACCTACCGGAATGCGCCCTTCGTCATCGAGAGCTTTTACGCCATCATCGGCCTGCTAACGCTGCTGATGGCCACCGCGTTCGTCAATTCCGCAGCGTTGCGCGATTTCAGCCACAACACTTACGAGATGGTTTTTACGACACCGCTCCGCCGGCGCGATTTTCTGTTCGGCCGCTTTCTCGGCGCCACCCTGATATCCGTCATTCCGATGCTGGGCGTTTCCATCGGCGTCCTGCTGGCGAAGTACATGCCCTGGGTGGAGCCCGAACGCTGGGGTCCGGTTTACTGGGGTGCGCACCTCAAAGGCATCCTGGTGTTTGCCGTTCCCAACGCCTTCTTCGTGGCTGCTGTCTTGTTCGCGGTCGCCGTCCTGGCGCGCAATGACATCGTTTCGTTCGTGGCCGCACTGGGCTTGTTGACGGGCTACATTGTTGCGGAGGCGCTGACGCAGAACCTCGAGCGCGAACGCATCGCGGCTTTCCTTGATCCCTTCGCCATCCGCACTTTCGCGCTAGCCACTAAGTATTGGACCGTAGCCGAGAAAAACACGGTTTCGGTGGGCGCGAGCGGCCTGCTGCTTTGGAACCGCCTGCTCTGGATAGCGGTGGGCGCCGCGTTCCTCGCCTTTGCATACTTCCGTTTCAGCTTCACGGAAAGGCGCACCAAGGCTCGACGCGTTCACGACGACGCGGCCGAGGTCGCGGCAGCGGTCACGCCCTTGCCTGCCGTCTCCTTCGCCCTGCGCGAAGCGCCGGGGACGACCTTTCTGGCCTCGGTCAAGATCCATCTCCTCGGCATCCTGAAAAGCACGGTTTTCGTGGTCATACTGGTTGCGGCGCTGCTCAACTGCGTCCCCAGCATTGCCCTGAGCGCTCGCGAGGGCTTCGGCAACAGCACGCTGCCGGTCACCTACTGGATCCTCGAGATCATTGCGGGCACTCTCTATCTGTTTGTCATCGCGATCATTACCTACTACGCCGGCGCGCTGGTGTGGAAGGACCGCGACCAGCGCATGGATGAGATTGTGGACTCTCTGCCCACACCCGAGTGGGTGGCTTACCTTTCCCGACTCACCGCGCTGGCCGTCACGGTCATGCTGGTGCAGTTGCTGGCGCTCGTGAGCGGCGTGATCGTCCAGGCCTTTTACGGCTACCATCGCTTCCAACTCAGTCTCTACCTCCATCAGCTCATTCTGCGCGACGGCTCGTTCTTTCTTTTTTTCGGCGTCCTGGCATTTTTCATTCACGTGCTTTCACCTAACAAGTACCTGGGCTACTTCCTCTACATCGCTTTCGCGATCGCCAACTTTTTCATCTGGCGTCCATTGAATATCGCGACGAACCTGGTCAGGTTCGGCATGGCGCCGGACGTGACTTACTCGGACCTGTTCGGCGACGCTCCCTACATCACAGCCTGGCGGTGGTTCACGCTCTATTGGGTTCTGTTCTGCGGATTGCTGGCCATCTCGACCGTCATGTTCTGGCCGCGGGGCCGCGAGACTGGCTGGCGCGAGCGCTGGCACAACGCGCGGCTGCGTTTCCATGGGACGTGGCCGGCTCTAACTTTGGTCTGCTTCCTGGCGTTCGCCGCCACGGGAGGATGGATCTTTTACAACACGGAGGTCTTGAACCGCTTGCTCGGGCCGAAGGACCTCGAACGCCGCCAGGCGGATTACGAAAAGAACTACAAGCCGTTTGACAAGCTGCCGCAGCCGCGCGTGCGCAGCGCGAAGTACGCCATCGACATCTTCCCCGAGAGGCGGAACATGATCCTGCGCGGCGAGGAAGTGATCTACAACTCTTACGCGCAGCCGCTGGGCGAAGTCCACTTCTCGCTGGACCGGAACTACGACACGGCCATCGAGATCCCCGGCGCGTTGCTTACCAAGGACGATGCGCGCCTGTACTACCGCATCTACCATTTCACCACGCCGCTTCAGCCGGGCGAGAGTCGCACCATGACGTTCAGCGTGAAGAGCCACAACCGCGGCTTTGAAAACTCGCTGAGCACCACTGAACTGGTACAGAACGGGACCTTTTTCAACAGCAGCGTCGGCCCGGTGATCGGCTACGACCCCGAGCGCGAGCTGACCGATCCCAACGACCGCCACAAGTACGGGCTCGGAGAGCAGCAGTTGATGCCAGCGCTCGAGCGCCACTGCACTGACGACTGCCGCGACAACTACTTGCGTGGGCACGCGGACTGGGTGGACGTGGACACGGTGATCAGCACCTCGCCGGACCAGATCGCCATCGCGCCCGGCTCACTGCTGCGGGAGTGGCAGCAGAACGGCCGGCGCTATTTCGAGTACAAGCTTGATCACCCCTCCCTCTATTTCTGTTCCTTCCTGTCGGCCCGCTACGAGGTCAGGCGCGAGGAATGGAACGGCATCAAGCTGGAGGTCTACTACGACCGCGACCATCCCTGGAACGTGCTGCGCATGATGAACTCCCTCAAGAAATCGCTCGACTACTACACGCATAACTTCGGGCCCTATTACCACAAGGAAGCGCGCATCATCGAGTTTCCGCGCGTGGCGAGATTCGCCCAGGCCTTTGCGGGTACCATGCCGTATTCGGAATCCATCGGATTCATCGCCAATCTGAACCATCCTGACGACATCGATATGGTCTTCTATGTCGTGGGGCATGAGATGGCTCACCAGTGGTGGGCCCACCAGCTCGTGGGCGCCAATATGCAGGGCGCCACGTTCCTCTCGGAATCGCTGGCGCAGTATTCGGCGCTGATGGTGATGGAGAAGGAATACGGCCGCGACATCATGCGGAAATTCCTGCGCTACGAGATGGACAACTACCTCCGGTCGCGCGGCCGCGAGCGGCTGAAGGAGCGTCCGCTGCTGACCGTCGAAGCGGAGCAAGGCTATATCCATTATCAAAAAGCCAGCGTGGTGCTCTACTACCTCAAGGAGATGATCGGCGAGGACAGGGTGAATGCCGCGCTCCGCAAGCTGATCCGGCAATACGCCTACAACGCGCCGCCGTATCCAACCTCCTGGGCGTTGGTCGATGCGCTGAGCGAACAAACGCCGCCGCCTTACCAGTACTTGATCAAAGATCTGTTCGAGGACATCACCCTGTTCTCCAACCGCGCCCTCGACGCCACCGCGCGGCCGCGGCCGGACGGCAAATACGACGTCACCCTCAACATCGAAACCCACAAGTTCAAGGCGGACGCGAAGGGCAATGAAACCGAGGTCCCCGTGGACGACTGGATCGATATCGGCGCCTTCGCCAAGCCCGAAAAAGACCGCAAGTACGGCCGCACGCTTTACCGCGACCGGGTCCATATCACCCAAACCCGCTCGAGCTACACGTTCACCACAGGCGAGCTGCCGGATCAAGCCGGCGTGGATCCCTTCCTGCTTCTGGTTGACCGCATTCCGGACGACAATACCAAAAAGGTTACTCTGCTAGGCTCGGAAACCGCGAAGTAGGTTGATACAAGCGCAGAGTTGTTGTTTAACTTTGCGGCTTGCAGGCTTGAAGGCAGTTTCGCAGTTCAAAAAAGTGGGGTGTCGTACAGGCGGCGAGGCATGCCGGCGGCGTATTTCTTGTCGCGGTCGAACAGAACGGTGACAAACATCAATTCACTCGCGTTTCGGTCCCGCTCTCTGCGGAAGCGGAGCGTGCGGATGTCCAGATGGACTTGCACGGAGAGCTGGGCTTTGCCGCGAAGAGCAACACTAACGGGCAGGTGGCTGGGCGGAGGGTTCCTTCTCAGCGCCTCCCGTAATCTCGAAGCCAATCCACTCGCTGGCGACTGAATGCCGCTGGGTAGCCAGCTCATGCTTATCCGGTTGTTTCAGCAAGCCCCAATTAGTAGTATATGGGCATGCCGCGCCCAGCGTTTCCGAAAACCTTGCGCGAGTTTCAGTCGATGTTCGCTACCGAAGAGGCTTGCCAGAAGTA
>Ga0208192_1000449_pt1 | contig 34850 bp, 38 predicted proteins | sample June2015DPH_13_1_2_FD_184711 | JGI IMG/M metagenome (GOLD analysis project Ga0208192, IMG submission 184711) | Peatland microbial communities from SPRUCE experiment site at the Marcell Experimental Forest, Minnesota, USA - June2015DPH_13_150... | ecosystem: Environmental > Terrestrial > Soil >... | reverse complement strand
TCTGAAGCTTCTGATAGCAGATTGCGGCCCCATCCTGGTAAGGGAAGTGCCTTTCCTCAAAGGCCCGGTTCGAGATGGTCAGCGTGAATTCCCGGTCTTCAGATTTCATGGCCACAACCCGGTAGCAGTAGTCCCTACCGCGGGGCTTTAGTTGAAACCCGGTGTATTGGATAAGCACGCTCACTGTGCTGGATACCTCCAAAGTCGGGCGGCTCTCGCCGGGCGGGAGCCGCCCGAAAAGTCATAGCTTTACCACGTTTTCAGCTTGCAAACCCTTGGGCCCTTTCGTGACCGTGAACTCCACGGAATCTCCCTCGTTGAGTGATTTGAAGCCAGTTGCCTGGATGGCGGAGTGATGAACGAAAACGTCATCACCGGATGCGCGTTGGATAAAACCGTAGCCCTTCGCGTTGTTGAACCACTTTACCTTGCCTTGTTCCTTCTCCATATGTTTCGTTGTTCCTTTTAATTCTGTAGATTCTCTTGTTCTGCTCTCGCAACCAAACGCCAAAAGCAAAAAAGCCACAAACCATTGATTTTGTGGCCACCCTACTTCTCCGCTTCTCGGTCACAAAAACTGATCAAGTCTTTGTAGTATACACGTTTGGGGCTAATCGCGCCAGACTTTTCTGATTGGCAATAGGGCTGCCTATGGACTCCTCTTCTCTCTTGTTTTTTGAATCGTCAACAGGATGCCCTGCAGAAGAAATCCTGCCAGGAAACCCCACATAAGGTTGATAGTTAGGAGCGAAACCACTCCCACGCACGCGGCAATAATAAGAAGCTGCGGGCGCCTAAGGATGTCGCGCAAATAAGCCGCGTGTTGGATTCCCACGTAAGCCAGCAACACTCCCAAGACGGGAGCGGGGATTAGTTTCAAAACGTCCACGGCAGCGCGGCCAAACAACGCCAGAAGGATGCAAACCGCGCCGATGACGTAACTGGACCTGGGATTCCGCGCGCCAAATTTGTAATGTGCGGTAACCCCACCTGAGCCGTGGCAGAGTGGCGGGGCCTGAATCATCCCGCTGAGCAGATTTACCAAGCCAATGCTGATGCACAATCCGCGCACCGTGACGCGGCGAGCCTGCGCCCCATAGAGAATCCGGGCGGTGTTCTCGGTTGCTACGATGGAGTTACCAAAGGTCAACGCAAACTGCGGAACCACCAGCAATGGCAAAACGCGTCGAAGTTCGGCAAGATGTGGGTGCAGAAGAGTGAGCGGCAGTGGTCCCCAGCCAAGCGCGGGTAGCTTGCCCCATTGCGCCGTGAGACCAAGCGTGATCCCTGCCGTCAACAGGACCAAAGCCGCCGGAAGGCGACGCGAGCCTTGAAACGCCAGCAAAAGAAGGGCTCCGCCGAGCGCGATTTCCCAAGGGGCGACCGTTCTGCCTGCCCCTAGAACAACCGTGGAGCGCGGGCTCAACATCAGTCGCAAGCCTTCACGCGCCAGCAAGAGTCCTAGACCCAATTGAATGCCCCTGACAATGGGTAGGGTGAACAGCTTCGCAAGCCTTGTGGCGAGGTTGGTAACTCCGACCAACCCTAGCAGCGCTCCCATCAGGAGTCCGGCGCTGGCGATCGACGAGGGGGAAAGCCCCATGGCCAGTGCAATTGCCGCTACGGCCTTGAAGGGCTGAACGGCCATAGGGATTTGGAAATAGCGGCCCGCCAAAACATAAGTGACGCCGGCAGCAAGAAACACCGCCGTCGGATTCACGTGATTCAGGGAGACGAGGGCAATCGCGATTGGAAACAACACCCCGATGTCGCCGAACGCACCGGCCACATCCCACCGCGTCAGGGGCCACCGCATGCCGCGTGACTCCACGTTAGCTGCAACGCCCAAAGCTCAAGGCCTCCTCTGCAAGGGCCGGATGATCATCACTTCGGTAGCCTTGATGAGCGCCGCTGCCGTCTCTCCCACCTTCAGATCAAGGTCCCGGGAGGCGTCGCTGGTAATGATGGAGGTGACGGATTGCCCTCCCACGTCCAGCACCACCTTGGTCAGCAGGCCAACCGTTTGGAGCTTGACGATGCGCCCTACCAACTGATTTCGCCCGCTGATCACGTGCTCGAGCCCCGCCCCCGTTCCTGAAATCGGCGCGGCGGGCGCAGGCTGAGCCGCAGAAGTCGCCTTTCCGCCCTGCCCTCGCTCGCCTCTTTGAAAAAGCAGGCGGTCAATCTCCGAACGCGGAACGCGATGATGGCCCCCCGGTGTCGTCACGGTCTTGATCTTTCGCTTGTAGATCCATTGCTTCAAAGTCGGATAGCTCACGCCCAACTCCCGCGCGGCTTCCGGAACGTGGAGAAGTTCCATACAGGATTGCCCCCGTTCAATATGGTTAGGAGCTCATATTTACACGATTTGATACGGCTAGTCAACGGGCGGGTTGCGGAAAGAAGCGCAGGCGCAGGGTTCCGAAGGGGGTGAGTCTCATCCTGATCCTGCCACCAAGCGCGGCGGGCCCTCCAGGGCGACAGCGTGACATCCGTGGACTCGTCTGCCGTGCTGTCATCCTGGGTCCTTCGCTGTCATCCTGAGCGCAGCGAAGGATCTCGCTCTGCCCGCTCAGGATAAACTGCGCGAAGAATCTCGCCCTGGACTTTTCCGCCGACAAACAGCAGGGCGATCCCGCTGTAGCGGGACCGCAGGGCGGGATCCCGCTCTGCGGGACAGTGAGCGGGCGCTCTCGCGAACGTCGCAACGCAGGCCCTTTGCTTTCAACGGTTCGATTGGGCCAGCCTCACGCCGATTTTCCAGTTGCCGTCCTGCGCCAGCCGGCGCTTTCCATCATAGCCTGCTATCCTGGGCCTGCAGGGTAGGCCGGTAAATCGGCGGGGCGCGGAGGCAGCTTCTTGGGGTGTTCCTGGATCTGTTTCATCACCAGCTCGATCGCCTTTTCAAGCTGCGGATCGTGCCCTTGCATCACCAAATCCGGCGGGTTATCGACCTCGATATCCGGGGCGACACCGTGATTTTCAATCAGCCACTCGCTATTCAAGCCATAGAGCGAGAATTCCGGCCGCGTAATGTAGCCGCCATCCATCAGAGGCATATTACCGCGAATGCCGCGCACGCCTCCCCAGGTGCGCATTCCAATGAGCGGGCCCAGCTTGTATTTCTTGAAGTAATAACTGAAGAAGTCTCCGTCGGAGGCGGCATACTCATTGGTGACGCAGGCCATGTAACCATGGAAGACCACGTCCGGAATGGTGCCGCTCTCGAAGTTGCGCGCTGAATCCATCCCCGCCAGCACACGGCGCAGGCGCTCAAAAATGATTTGATCTACGAAGCCGCCGCCGTTGTAGCGCACGTCGAAGATCAGGCCTTCCTTGCGGACCTGTGGGAAGAATTGCTTCACAAATTCGTTCAGCCCATCGCCGCCCATATTGGGAATGTAGACATATCCCACACGCCCGCCGGTGGCCTCCTCCACTTTCTTGCGGTTGGCGTTGATCATGTCGAGTTGACGCAGGGGATATTCGCTCCCGATGGGTTTCACCACCACTTTCCGCGCCCCTTCCTCGCTGGGCTTCGAGTTCACCGTCAGCGTGACGTTCTCATTCACCGTGTTGATAAACAATTCGTAAGGGTTCTGCGGGGCGCGCAAGGACTTTCCGTTTACGGCCAGCAGATAGTCGCCCAGCTTCACCTCCACTCCGGGCTCGGTAAGCGGCGAGCGCAGCGCGGCATCCCAGTTCTCTCCGGAATAAATCTTCTTGAAGCGGTAGAGTCCGTGCGCGGTGTCAGTTTCAAAATCTGTGCCCAGCACGCCCACGTTAATGGGTTTCAAATCCGGGTAGTCACCACCTCCCACATAGGTGTGGGAGTTGGAAAGTTCCCCGATCATTTCGCCCAGGACATAGGTCAAGTCGTACCGGGTGGCCACGTAAGGCAGCAGCGGAGCATACCGCTCACGCTCCTTTTCCCAGTTGACGCCGTTCATTGCAGGTTCAAAGAAATAATCACGCTCCTGCCGCCACACCTCGTTGAAGATCTGCTTCCACTCGGCTTGCGGATCGACTTCCAGGCGCATCGAAGCTAGATTCAGCGCGCCTTCGCCGGCTTTATGGGGTTCCTTTTCGGGCTTGGCGTCGATGATACCGTAGTTCTGCGGCCCCGGCATGTCTTCGTCTTCAGCGCCGCCGCCGGCTCCTTGGGGCGCCCCATAGAGGAGCTTCTTGCCGTCAAAGGAGAGCGCGTAGTGGGTCGCTGGAGTGATTAAGATGTTGTCCTTCCGCTCCTTCATGTCGTAAGCGTGGATGGCCGCCGCTTCGCCCGGCAACGGCCCCGAGAGACCGGAGACGGGCATCGTCACGTAATAGACAAAGCCCTCCGCAGCGTTCAGCCCCTGGCTGCTTTCCGCAGGAGTGGGCAAAGCCACCACGCGCGCAGCGATGCCCTCGAGGTCAATGCGGAAGTCCTTCGGGACTTCCCTGCCCGCCGGCGCTTCCTCGGGCTTCTTCTCCTCTTTTTTCTCCGCTGCGGGGCTCTCGGATTTCTTTGCACCGGCCTCGTCACTCTTCGGAGCAAAAGGCGAGGGCAGGTCGGAACGCAGCGTCACCACATAAACACGCGTTGCCTTAGGATTAGCAAACTCGAAGTCATAAACGCCCAATACTTCGTTGAAGTCACGGTTCGAAAGGAAATAAAGATATTTGCCGCCCGGGTCGAATACGGGGTTCCAACTGTTCGTGAAGCTCGTCGTGACCGGTGTGATTTTCTTGTCGGCCAGCGAATAAAGGTAAATCACCCCGTTTTGATTCTCAGCGGTCTTGGCGTAGACAACCCATTTACTGTCCGGAGCCCAATTGTAATCGGTCAGGTCGGCATACTTGCCCTTGTCGATTTGCTCAGGCTTCTTCTCCTCGATATCCACATAGAAGAGCCGCGTTTCTTTATCCGCGTAGAGCAACTTCTTGCTGTCGGGCGACCAGACGGGAGGCAATCTGAACACCTTGCCATCGCTGGTGATGCGGATTTCCTTCCCCATGCCGTCCTGCGGCATGAGGTAAAGCTCGTCCTCACCCGTGCGGTCGGAAAAGTAGGCGACCCATTTTCCGTCCGGCGACCATAGCGAGTATTTCTCGTGGATGCCGGGCGTCCGGGTCAGGTTGCGGATGCTGCCTTCCTTGGCGGGCACGGTGAAGATGTCTCCGCGAGCGGCGAAGACGGCGCGGTTGCCCTCGGGGGAGATGTCAAAGTCCGTGATCAACCCGGCGACTCCTGCCCAATGCTTTCGCGCCAGGGGACGGTCACCGGCCAGGTACACCGTTAGCTTGCGCGGCTTCTCGGTCTTCAGGTCGAAGACGTAAAGGAACCCGCCGTTCTCAAAGACGATTGAGTCAGGCCCCAGGCTGGGCCAGTTGACGTCGTAATCCTTAAAGTTGGTGAGCTGGCGAGTCTGTTTGGTCTTCAGGCTGTAGCTGTAAAGGTTCATGCGGTGCTCTGGGCCTCGGTCAGAACCGAAATAAATCGTGTCGCCGTGCCACATGGGGTAAGTATCGGTGCCGGGATAATCCGTGATGCGCTCGTAGGTGTTGTTCTTGAAATCGTAGATGGCGATGTCCTGGGCCATGCCGCCCATGTAGCGCTTCCAGGTGCGGAAATTGCGGAAGATGCGGTTATAGGCGATCTTTGTGCCATCCGGCGAAAAGGAGGTGAGCCCGCCTTTGTCAAGAGGAAGCCGCACCGGCAGGCTGCCATCGATGCTCACGCTGAAGAGCCGCCCGAACCAATCGTTATAGGTGTCGCGGCGGGAAAGGAATAAGATGCGCTGGCTGTCCGGGAACCAGGTGATGACCATGTTGTTCGGACCCATGCGCTCGGGCATGCTCACTACTACATCCGGCAAGAACGTCAGTTGTTTGGGTTCGCCGCCTTCTGACGGAATAACGTAGACGTTGAAGTTGCCGTCGTACTGGGCCGAGAAGGCGATCCATTTGCCGTCCGGCGAGAACTTTGGGAATAATTCCAGGCCGGGATGAGTCGTGATCCGCCGCGCTACACCGCCGGAAGTTGAGCCCAACCACAGATCTCCACCATAACTGAAAACAATCCTGTCCTTGTAAATGTCCGGAAAGCGCATCAGGCGGCCTTCGGTCATCTCCTCAGCAAAGCCCAGAGAGACGGAACAGAGCAAACTGATCGCAAGCCACTTCACAATTCGGTACATGCTTCTCCCCCAAAAAAGTCGCGATGAGCGGCGACCCCGATTCAACTGAAACAGCGGGCGTCATTTTACACCTCTTCGCGGCGAGCGGCACGCCTTGTATGGTCCCACAGTAGGCAGTACGCAGTAGGCAGAAGGCGGTAGGCAGAAGGCACCCAGCGGCGGGCAGTTCAATTCAGAATTCAGAATTCATAATTCAGCGTCGCCCCAACCCCCGGCGCTTGTCACCAGACACCTGAAGCCTGGAACCAGCCCTTCTGCCCCACCAACCGCGAGAGTCAACAGTTGGAGGTTGGCTGCGGCTCTTCCCCCACCTACCACCTACGACCTACCATCTACCTCCTTTCTTTTCAACAACATTCCCGCTTTCAACGCGTAACTACCTTTGTTTTCTGTAACATTCCCGCTTCGCCCCTGGGTTTTCCACTGCGATCCTTTGTTTTCAATAACATTCCCGCTTCGTTCGGTCAAAAAAAGGATTCTTCTTCAAGATTGGTAGGCTTTCTTGAGCCGCAGGACGGACTGAGCGAGTGATGCTGGCACGCGCCGGCGGTGGGCAGGCCTTCGTCCCTTAGTCCGTAGCCCTGTTTTTCATTCCCCACCCCCTACATACCACCTACCTCCCTTGTTTTCATAGACATTCCCGCGTCGTTCCTTCACTTTTTAAAGTCACTCCAGTTTCTTCATTCCCTGTCATGGTGACATATTGTCATACGACGGCGGTACTAGCGGAGCCTCGCACCAACTCGACCCCTCAAATGCAGCAGGCAGTAAGCAGTAGCCGGCAAGCGGTGCCAACAAGGAGCAAAGCAATTCACTGTTCACCATTCACAATTCCCCTCATCGCCTGTCCCCACTCCTCCATCTGTCGAATCCCGAATCCCGATTCCTGAATCCTGAATCCTGAATCCTGAATCCTGCTACTATACTAGCCTATCTTCCGCCCCCTGTCAAGAGACACGGAGTCCGCTTCCGAGGCGCTCTCCGAACTGACCCTCGGCGCGAAGGGCCGCGTCATCAACCCGGCAGTAAGCAGAAAGCGGTCGGCGGCAAGTTCCGGGTTCAACAAGCTTGGCGATGAGTTCCTGACGGGGGCACGTCGTGTTTCCACCACCAGGAAGCAAGCCATCGGCGAAGTGGTAGAATGGGCAAGCGGCGGCGCCTTCAAGTATGGCCACGTCGGCCGCATGACGCGGGCTGGCGCGGAGCGAGGCTCTGCGATATGGGAAGGCACAGCGCGGAATCAGGGGAGTTGGTCCAGGCTCAAGACGAACGGGTGTGTAATGGATGGGAGTCGTCCCGGATGAAAATGCCGCCTGCAAGCGGGGATGATGGGTGTTAGTATACCGCCTGCGACGCGGCGCAGATTGCCAAATCGTGGAGCTTCGCTCTGCGCCACCCGGCGAGCTTTCTTATTTATAGCACAGAACAAGAGCCATCAAGGGCCCTTCAGGAGGCAGAGGTGGCCCCTCAAATCTCCAGCCGCCAGTTCCTTCACGCCGGCGTCGAAGGTAACCAAAACGCCGTCCCGTTCCACCGCCTGCCAGAGGAGCAGAGCGTCCGTCCATTGCTGATGTCCCCTGACTCTTGCGGCCAGGGGCTTCAGGCCGGCGGGTATCTCGCGATCCAAAGGCCAGAATTCATGCCCCGCGTGGCTGGTGGCTTCGCTCAAGACCGCCAGGGCGGTCGGCGCGCTGACCGCGCCTTGGGTTACGGCGGGATTGGTCAGCAGACGCAACACGCCAAGTTGCGTCAACGTATTGGTGGCCCAGGCGTGCTGGCCGGACTTTGCGAACCAGGCATGAGCGGCAGCATGGCTTTGGTGACGGGGCCAAAGCAGAGCGAGCAGGACGTTGACATCCGGCAGATGGCGATTCATTCTTCGTCGCAAAGTTCCCGCACCCGCGCGCTCGTGATTACTGGAAAGTCGTCCGACGCGTCCAAAACGGGCAGTCCATTCACCTTCCGGGTTGCGACTTGATAGCGAGCCCCGCGGCGCACGAGCTCAGATGCGGCCTTGCCCAGTGAGAGCTGGCGACTCTTAGCATATGCCCGAATCGCCTCGACCGCATCATCCTCGAGCGGCAGTGTAGTTCGCATGAAAATATGATGCCACGGAGTACGTTCTGATGTCAACTGCTGCACGGTGATGCGGTCATGAAAATGGCTTCCCTCCTCGCATCAGAGGCTGAGACTGAGCTGGTCAAGACTTCGAGCCGAGGGTGGCACGTCGTGTTTCCACCACCAGGAAGCAAGCCATCGGCGAAGTGGTAGAATGGGCAAGCGGCGGCGCCTTCAAGTGCGGCGACATCGGCTGCATCACGAAGGCCGATACCCCGAAGCTGCGGGTGGCCACTGAACTCATGGCGTCGGTCGTCGGTGGCGCAGAGGATGGCCGGAGAGAGCCGGGAGCGCAACTTTCTTACCAGAGGAGGATATAGTGGCCAGCATGGATCGCAGGGACTTTCTTAAGGCAGGAAGCATTGCCGGAACCTATTTTGCCGGGTCGATGAAGATGCATTTGATGGCGGCGCCGCAGGCTGAGCCGCCTAAGGCCATCGCCGCGAACGACCATATTCAAATCGCACTGATTGGGGCGGGTGGGCAAGGCCAGGGTGATACGAAGATGGCAGCGCAAATTCCGGGCGTCAAGGTGGTAGCGGCGGCAGACTGTTACGACGGGTGTCTGGAACATGCCAAGGAATTGTGGGGGAAGGATATCTTAACCACGCGCGACTACAACGAGATCCTCGCGCGCAAGGATATCGACGCGGTCATCATCGGCACTCCCGATCATTGGCACATGCAGGCGTCGGTGGATGCCATGAACGCGGGCAAAGACGTTTATTGCGAAAAGCCCATGATCCACCTCTACCCCGATGGGCCAAAAATCATTGACGCTTGGCGCAAGACGAACCGGATTATGCAGGTGGGCAGCCAGCGGGTGAGTTCGATCATTTACAAGAAGGCGAAAGAACTGCTTGCCGCGGGAGCCATCGGCGAGCTCAACATGGTGACGGTCTGGTACGACCGCAATTCGGCGCAAGGCGCGTGGCAATATACGGTTCCGTACGATGCCTCGCCCACCACCTGCGATTGGCCGCGCTTTCTCGGCACGGCGCCGAAAATTCCGTTCAACGGCGAACACTTTTTCCAGTGGCGCAAGTGGAAGGCCTACGGAAGCGGAGTAGCGGGCGATTTGTTTGTCCACTTGTTCAGTGGCGTGCACCTCATCACGGATACGCATGGTCCTACGCGCGCCTTGGCGACGGGTGGGCTGCGCTTTTGGAAAGACGGCCGGGATGTGCCGGATGTGATGATGGCGCTTTATGACTACGCCCAGGGCTTCAACCTCAGCGTGCGCACGAATTTCGTCGATGGTGGGTCCGAAAGTGAAGGGTTCGTCTTTACCGGTTCGGAAGGCTCGATGATTATCGGTGGCGACGGAGTCACCATCACCCGTGTTCCGAGAGAGAAGGAGCCGGGTGTTCGCGTCGAACCGTTTGCGGAGGCCATTCAGAAGCGTATGTTGGAAATCTATCGCGAGAAATATCCGATCACGCATCCGACCGGGGAAGCCTTGCTGGGTGAAGAAAAATACGTCGCTCCCAAGCATTACAGTGACCACTACGACCACGTGAAGAACTGGATCGACGCCATTCGCACCCGCCAACCGATCTTGGAAGATCCCGTCTTCGGCTTCCGCGCCGCCGGCACCGCCCTCCTCAGCAACGTCAGCTACGAAAGCGGCAAGCCAGCCCATTGGGATGCGGAGGGAATGAGGCTTTTGTAAGTTCGTGTGAAGATTCGCTACCGCGGGCCGTATCCCCGGCCCGCGGTAGCAAGAACTCCGTCTGTAGCGGGTCGTCCCAGCGGCGCGCTACGACGTGACGTTGGGAAGAGCGACGCCACCTGAGACCTGCGCTTGGCGCGCCCTCTCCTGGGCCTTTTTGAAGGCGCGGACACCGTCCAGCGGGAGTTTACTGGGAGCTTTCTTTTTCAACAGGCTAAGTCGTTGAAAACCAAACACCGCCGAATCAGTTCTTGCGTCTTACCCCCTAAAGTAGGGTAATACGCGGAATTCACTGCAAGACGCTGGGAATTCAACAGGTTAGGCTGTGGAAACCAAGTCGCCACAGTAAACTCCCGCTAGTCCCCGGCTTTTTCATTTTCATCTTGGGCACGCCGTGGCGTGCCCGTGCTGAATGGCGATACCGCCATGGTATTCTTGGCCTCCCGGCGGCCCTGCATTTTTGTTTGGTTGCGGTAAAATCCACCTCCTGCGGCGAGGAGCGGCAGCCAAGAAAGGATGACCGACCCAGCGGTTGTGAGGCGATCCTTTGTCCGGGACGGGAAGAGTGTTGAAATTAAGATACGGGAGGTTTTCCCTCGAAAGCAGCGGCAAGAGATTTCTCACGGTTCCTCCACGTCGTTGTCAGGAGTGGTAGCCAATCTGAGAAAGACGCTACCCGCTATCAAAGACACCGATTATGGAAGCTCTCATTGCCACTGGCAATTCTGCCGAAGGTGTGGCAGAATATTCTTCAGGGAAGGGACCAGACTCATGTCTTGGGATCGACCAAGAAGCGTACCCGTAGTTCCAAATGTAGCTGTGGTGCGGGGCAAATTCATAGGAACTGAACCCAGTCTCGATGGGGACGGCTCAACCTGGAAGATAGCCGTTGAAGAGTCGCGTGACGTGGAAGGCATGCCCAACTTCGTCCATCCCCAGGTGGGTAAAACCATTCAAGTCTTCGTGGGTAGCAAGCACCCGCTCGATTTCGGAGTAAACGATGCTCTGGAGGCGCGTGTTGCGTATCGAGGCGACGAGCGAGGCGGCCGGTTCGTCTTGATGGGCAGCGATATCCGCAAACTATGAACGGCGGCGCCTCCGGGGTCCGTACCCTCCACCCTTACACTCTTGCATCGCACGTAATGACTCCATTCTGCAGTTGAATATTGCTGACGGAAACTCCAGTTGAGTTGCCGCCATGGTCTATCGACTTCGGATTGCTGGTGTCGTCAAATAACTGGCTATTCGAACGTCCGGGATAGGGGTCGCCGTCATCCCCCCGGTTGTTGTTGTTCTCCAAGTCGAGGTTTCCGTCTGCCTCCTCCAAGCCAACCCAGTAGTCCTTCGGGTTCGTATTGTCCTGGCGGGCGTCATCTATGTGCCAAATCAGCAATCCCGCGCCCGGCAACTTGGCGTCAAAGCCAGTGAGCTGCCTATTCTCCAGTAGGAAGTACTCGTCCCCTGTTTGGCCATTGGTCCACAGACGATAAATGGCCTGGCGATCTTGTTCGATTGCGTTGAGTGACAAAGACTGAGCGCCATTTACAATTTGGGGTTGAATCCAGCCCAACCGCGCTTTCGACCAAGCACAGAAGTGCGCTGGTGTGAGCCCACCGTCGTTCCAGCTACCTCCGCCCATGACACACCACGCCCCGACTCCTTCCGATTTATAGGAGGTATCATACAGGTCCGGCAGGCCGAGCATGTGGCCGAACTCATGGCAGAATACTCCTACGCGTCCATCCTCAGGCACGGTGAGATAAGCGTAGGCCGTCTTTCCGTTAGAAACGAAAGGCTGACGAATGTTCCATTGGTGTGACCAGATCATCGCGGTCCGTTTGGCGGGGTCAGGTTGGGCCTCCGCCCCTCCCCCAGCGTGGATCACGAAAAGACCATCAATATAGTTGTCGCCGTCGCTATCGAACTGACGGAAATCTACGCCTTGCTGCACAGCTAAGTTAAGGGCATCCTCCACCGTCTCCTGAGCGTTTTGGGGATAGGCGCCCATTCCATTGCTGCCGTTCACGTAATACGAATACGTCTGAGGGAGGCGGATCCAGCCGATCACGTCGCCATCAATATCCAACTGGCTGTAAGAATTTTCCTTGTAATAGTCCCTCATGCTTCCAGTCGGATACGCCGCGCGTGAAAAGAGCATGTCCTTGAAATCCTGTTGGCTACGACTTCCCTGATTGTCCGAGAAATCGACCAGCAAGACGAGCAGTCGCAAGGTTCCCGTCGTGGGACGACCACGGACGGCCTGAGCGGGTGACAAAGCGGCTGCTCTTGCAGGCAGTGTTTCCATGAAGTAGAAAATCCCGCTGTTGAGCCCTGTTTGCCGGATCGGTTCCATGACCAGTTGGGCGGTAACGTTCTCCAACATTAGATCGCGTAATGTTAGCTTCCTCGCGTGCATCTCGGCGCGAATCGCTGCGAGAACCTCAGGAGACGGGCCAACACGCAAGGGCATACACCTTGTCGATTCGAGTTGTTGTGTTCCATCCATGACTTCCTCCCATTAGCTGGCATGACGTCACTTCCTCAACTTTGTCAGGAGATCGCTGTTGGTGAGCAAGCCTAAGCCGAGGCCCACCGCCATCGCACTGTACCAAAAGCTCGCGGTCTGGGGTGGACGGTTTCCCTGGGTCAAGGCAACCAGGGCGAAAAACCCCAAGGCGAGCGTGACGAGCAGATCAACAGCGTAATAGTGTTTTTGAACAAAAGCCGTGATTGGGCCGACCCCGGGAGCACTCGCGGCCGGGCCTGGAGGCGCCGGGGATGGAGGGGAAACGGCGGACAAGACCTTCAACAATAGCCGTAGCCAATAACCTATAAGGATGCCGAGGACGCCGAGAGCGAAGTACGTGCCGAGAGAGATCTGGTTCGTCCTGTAGTCGAAGGCCAGGGTTTGGTCGACCAAGACCGTCTTGCTTGCCGGCCCGCTCGAGACATAACCTTGGGCTTGTATGACGTATCGCTCGCCGGGCCGAACATCTGAATCGAGGGCCTTGATGACACTCGTTTGCGTCATCTTACCCGTGAAGTCGGGAAGGGAAAAAGCCTGTGGATCAGCCTTAAAGCCCGGGGGCGGCACAACCGTGATTGCAGCCCCGGTAAGTTTCTGCGGACACTCAATGGTCATGAGCAATTGCGCCGGACTTTGGTCGGAGACCGTCTTGGGCATCAACTCCAGGTTCAGCGTGACAGGCGCCTGGCCTCTCGCGATCCCCGGCAGTACTAAGACCAGTACCGCTAGTGCTATGACTCGTCGAAACCGTTTCTCCATTGTGTACCTCCTTCGCCTGCGAAGCTGAACGAGTATGTCTGGGACGTGCCACGAATGACGGATATGCGCCCCGCCACCTGCCGACAGCCCTGCGACCGCGGCTACCTGCTCACGCCAAGACGAAAACCCGCGCCAAGCAACTGTGGAGCGGGACCAGACACGGGCTGGATGACGAGACCAAAACGTCCGACTTTCCAGTCCCAGGGGAATTATCTCTCTCGCCCTCCCCTTTCATAGAACGGTCAGAAAAACGCTGGCCGTGGCTACTGGCTTGTTGGGCTAAGCGTCACTGCGGGTGCGCCAGTGCTGCCGCTCCGGTTCCTGTTAATGCCACGCTGTGCGGACTGCCTGGCCCGTTATCCGCAATACTCAGCGACGCCCTTCTTGAGCCAGTACCTGTTGGCTTGAATGTCACTGAAATTGCACAATTCTCTCCGCTTGTAACCGAGGTCCCACACGTATTTGTCTCAGTGAAGTCTCCAGCATTTGTTCCTGTGGTTGTGATTCCGGTGATTGACAGGGTCGCAGTACCTCTATTAGTCAAAGCGATCGACTGCACAGGGCTTGGGGGGGTGCCCACAGTTTGACTCGTAAACACGAGACTCGTAGGGCTAATTGAGACAACTTGCTGTACTGTCGCACTTAGACTCGTGGCCTGAGGAGTACCTCCCTTAATCGCGTAAAACACCTTGTAGGTGGTTCCTTTTAGTCCTTGAAGGTCCTTTGTGTTGAACGCGACCGTGGCCTGTGTAGGGTCAGCGCCAGCTGTGGCGGGTGTTCCGACAGCGTAAACGTGGTCGCCAGGGTCCTGAGCGTTTTCCAGAATGACTTGAGCAATTACCTGGAGATTAGTCCCTTTGATGTTGCATGTAAAGGTATCACCCGAAATCTTCGTGAGATCAATTGTAGTGTTATCGCTAGGCGGGCATGAGAGACTCGAAATTTGTGCCTGCGACGGGGTTTCAGTGATGTGCGCGCCTGAGAGGATTACATACGTACTGTTGTTTAACCCAAGCAGTGCCAGTGGGCTCCAATCCTTGTAGCCCTTTTTCTTGGCAAGGATTAAGTCCGAATTGGGATCCACAGGTTTCGCGTTCGTCTTATAGAGATATATCTTCTCCCAATCAATCTGGAGGAGAGATTGTACGGGCAAAAAGGCATCAAATGTGGCCGAGTCATTTTTCGCCACTATCACTTTCCGAGATTGAGAATTTGTAAATGCCGCAGAGTCAAGACGCGCGATCTGCTCAGAGGTATGGTCCTTAAGGAATTTGGTCAAGCCAGGTATGAACGCACCTGTGTATATACCTGCAGAATCCTTGAAAACGGTGTTCGAAACAGGGACATTCCCCGCTGAGATAATGCTGCCGACTAGCGTCGCAAGGCGGAGCCAAAAAGTTCTGGAGGACCAGCCTTCTTCTGCAGTGAGTGCGACACCGTCAATAGTTGCCTGATCGACACTGGAGCTAAAACGGTTGAAAATTCCTGGTTGAGTATCTACTGCCAATTCGACATCGTGAACCAAGAACTGCTGCTCATTGTTCAAATTTCTGACAGTTACCTGAACGACGATAAAGTTTTCCGCGATTTCGCGGCCAAAGCTCCAACGTGTAATGCTCCAAGGCAGGACGGACATCCCGCAACTTACGTCTGAAGGTCTTTGGATTGGACCTGCCTGCTGCGCAGCGATTGACACATTATTCGCCACCGCTGTGGCAGTGGCACTCCTGCCGCCCGCATCAAGGCTAGCGTCGCTTTCCAAGGCCGTCGCTGCGGATTGCCTAATGCTGTCAAAAATTTTCTGAGGTGTTAGTGCGGAGAACATGAGTTGTGACGCGTCATTTGCAACCATAATCTTTTGAGTCGGTTTCAGGGAAGATGATTGGATGGCATCCAGAGCTGCTGTTTTCATCTGAGTTTCTAAAGCTGGCACTTTTAACGATCGGAAGTTTCCGTGCTGATCCAGGTCAAATATACATGGAACATAGTCGCCGATTAGTGGAGGATTGCTCTGCCTGACTGCCTGCATGGGATAGGCCCACCGTCCGGGGTCCACCGAGGTTGTTTGGGCGCTCACCTGCGAACTGAAGATTGTCGCGCAAACGACAACCATCCCAAGGATTAAATTGCGTGTCGGCATTATAGGGCTAGCTCCTTTAACATTTATGCTCCCGCGCAGGCCAAGCGGCCTGGGCCGGAACATTAGCCTGTCGTGTTATGAACCGGAGGTCTTACCCTCGTGAAATAGGCGCAGGGCTTCTCTAATCGTTACTCAAATCAGTTGTACTGGCGAACAAGTTGTACCTGAACGCCACTATTTGATGCGCAGTCATTATGCTTGTCAATACCTTTTTTTCGTTAATATGTTAATTTCTGACTTATGTCACAATTAGATAAATAGTTTGACGAGACGCAGGAACACGCCTGACCTCGGGCATACGAAGTCCCTTGCTGGCGATAGGAAATCGCCGCTAAAGGTTTTTCGCTGGCGGCCAGGAAGGCAAACGATCGCCATAGGGGGGCGGTCGCCCGCTCACTTTACAAATTCACACCGACGAAGGAGGAGAAGGAAGCAGTTCGGCCAAATGCAAGTCACTCGGGTTCTTCAACCCGAGTTCGTGAGTTGAACGACGTTCCTAACTTCATGGAATGGAGAAACCCCTCACCCGCCCTCCTCCGTCGGGCACCCTCTCACCGGGGAGAGGGTGGCCCGCTGTCGGCGCTTTCACCAGCCGGAGCGGGCCGGGTGATGGGTTAGTTGGGAGGGGGTCGGAGCCTAGGGTGAAGCAATTGTCAGGCGCACTCTTCTGTTGCTGCGCAGGTTTGGTGGAAGCGACTTCAATCTAACGTGCTGGAACGGAACAGGGCCCCTCAATTTGCGAATTCGGGTTCAATTGAGCAAACTAGAAACAGTGGACGAAGCCGTTGCCAAGCTGGACTTGCCTTCTCGGGTCGCCCGTCCAATGGCTGGTCACACCCGGCCAGGGGCCAACAGTTCTCGGAAGGCTTTCAGCCTGAGGACAGTTCCCGCCGCCAGGGTGGGGGATGCACACGGCGGGGTTTTTCCCTGTGAAGAGGCCGAGTCGCAGCCGGTAGCCTTGGCTGGGGGCATTGTCGCGTAGAGAAAAGGGGGATTGTCATGATCATCGGCGCGCATTCGATCATCTACAGCAAGAGTCCGGAGCTCGACCGCGCTTTCCTGCGTGACGTGCTCAAGCTGCCGCACGTCGATCTCGGCGGCGGATGGCTGATCTTCGGATTGCCGCCGGCGGAAGTTGCGCTGCATCCGTCCAGCAAGAATGACGTACACGAGTTCTACCTGATGTGTGACGACGTGGAAGCACTCATCGTGGAGATGAAGAAACGTAGCATTCCTTGCGGCCCGGTGCAGAACCAGGTCTGGGGGTTGCTCACGCACGTTACGCTGCCGGGGGGCGGGAAGCTCGGCATCTATCAGCCGCGACACGCACGACCGAAAGCGATGGGCGCGAAGAGCAGGCTGAAGAAGCTTGTAAAACGGGCGACAAAGAAGCGTCGAGCCACACCCATTTGACTATTCCCGCACTTCCGCTTCCTGCTCCTCGACCACCTTCGCCGTATCTTCCCACTCGCGCATCACCCGGGCGATCTCTTGGCGCCCTTGCTCAATTGACTTGGCAAGCCGCACGGAATCCGCCGCGCTCCTGAAATGCATCAGTTCCTGGGCATAGCCTTCGATCTCGGCCTCCAGGCGCGCCACCTGCTCTTCGATCTCGCGGCAGCGGTCCTTCATCTGCTGGAGGCGAATCGGATTAAGCCGCTTCGATTTAACGGAAGAGGGAGTTGCCGGCGCCGTTGGGAGCGGGGCGGTGTCGTGTGCTTTGCGCGAAAGCGCACGCTCTGCAACGAGATCCGGCAGCCCTGGCAGGGTGAGATCGATTTCCTTCCCCTGCTTACGCCACAAGTAATCTTCGTAGTTGCCCGGGAAGGCATTCACTTCGCTGCCGCCGATCTCGAACACCCGCGTGGCCAGCTTGTCGATGAAGTAGCGGTCGTGGGAGACGAACACCACCGTGCCGGTGTACTCCGCCAGCGCTTCCAGCAGCACGTCCTTGGCGCGCAGGTCGAGGTGGTTGGTAGGTTCATCGAGGAGCAGGAAATTTGAGGGGCGCAGCAGCATTCGCGCCAGCGCATAGCGATTGCGCTCGCCGCCCGAAAGCACGCCGATGCGCTTGAAGACATCATCTGCGCTGAACAGGAAGCAGCCCAGGAGACTGCGTAGCTCCGTCTGGGTGCTGAGCGACATGGGGGCGGCGCGCGTCAGGTCGTCGAGCAGACGCGCCTCCGCATCAAGCGCCTTGTACTGGTCCTGGGCGAAATAATCCACCTCCACCTGGTGGCCCCGCTTGTACTCTCCCCCGCTCAGCGGCTCGATACCGGCCAGCAGCTTGAGCAGGGTTGATTTCCCCGCTCCGTTCACGCCCACCAGGGCCACGCGCTCGCCTCGCTGTAGGGTGAAGCTCACCTCGCGGAACACCCGCTTGGCGCCGTAGCTCTTGGCCACCTGCTTGAACTCCGCCACCGTCCGGCCGCTGGGCTTGGGCTGGGGGAAGCTGAAGTGGATGGCCTTCTCTTCGAGCGGGATCTCGATGCGCTGCATGCGGTCGAGTTCCTTGATGCGGCTCTGCACCTGCTTGGCCTTGGTGGCCGTGTAGCGGAATCGGTTGATGAACACTTCGAGCTGCTGGATACGCTCCTGCTGGTTCTTGTAAGCCGCTTCGATCTGGGTTCGCCGCGCGGTCTTCTCCGCCAGGTACTTCTCGTAATTGCCGCTGTAAAAGTGGACGCGCTGGTTCCAGATCTCGACCATCTTATCGACGGTGACGTCGAGGAAAAAGCGGTCGTGCGAGATCAGCAGGTAAGCGTGCGGATAATCGTTCAGGTACTCTTCCAGCCAGTTGCGGGCTTCGAGGTCGAGGTGATTGGTGGGCTCGTCGAGCAGCAGCAGGTTGGGCTTTTCCAGCAACAATTTGGCCAAGGCAATCCGCATCTGCCAGCCGCCCGAGAATTCCTCCGTGCGGCGGTGCCAATCGGATTGCGGGAATCCCAGACCGGCCAGCACCATCCCGGCCTGTGCCTCGAGCGAATACCCGTCGCGGTGTCGGAACTCGGTGTCGAGGGCATGAAAGCGCTCGCTCACCCGCTGGTACTCGTCGCCTTCGGGGTCCAGTTCGGCAATCTTCCCCATGAGACGCTCCATCTCCTGCTCCATCGCGAGCAGATCGCCGAACACCGACATGCACTCGGCGAGCACGGTGCGTCCCGAAAGTGTCAGACCGTCCTGCGGCAGGTAACTGGAGGTGATCCCCTTGGCGAACGTGATTTCGCCGTAATCGAGCGGCTCGAGGCGCGCCAGCACTTTGAGCAAGGTGGTCTTTCCTGTGCCGTTCGCACCCACCAGGCCCACGCGATCGCGCGGCGTGATGAGCCAATCGAGATCTTCAAACAGCAACTTGGGGCCGAAACGCTTTCCGGCCGAAGAAAGTTGGATCATATCGGCTTGGGCACCTCACCAGCCGCAGCCCTGGGGACGGGCTTCGACGCGGGATTTGGCGTACCCGATCACCAGCGGCGCTGGGGGAGAAACGTTACTTCGGAGGCTGAGCACCACCCACCAGTTTAGCAAATTTGGCGAAGAGCGCGGGGAATGGGCAGGCGCCATGAGGTCGTGGCTCATCAGTTTCCCGACGATGAGTGTGGACTCGAAGTGACTAGCCAAACGGATTTGAAATTCTCCGCCCTCCTGAGGCAGTCGAGGGTCGAGAGTCGAAAGTCGAAAAGGGCGATACCGCAAAAATGTGTGCGACAACCTGCACGGAGTTTGGCAGTAAGACTCTAAACGAGACGGAAACGGGAGAAGCCGTGAATCCCGATGAAGGAAGATGGTTCTCGTCCTTTGAGGCGGCGCATGGGACGAAAGCAATCGTCTGCGAAAAGAAAACACTTGCTTTACGCGGCGAGTAAGGGTATCGTTGGAGGCGTCCATAGTAAAAAAGAACGGAAGTATGTACTTTACGCACAGACTGGCAATTTCCAGGTATCAGGATAGCGGCTAGAATTATTTAGGCCAACCGTGAGGCGGTTTCTTTTTCCTGAAAGACTTAGTTATCGCATCCTCCCAATTCTCATTGATCTTCAGTACTTGGGGTTTTGGACCGGGAACCGCTCTTGGTTTCGCAGGGGACTTCTGTTTTACGGCCATGCGCTGTCATCCTCTCTAGGCGATTACTCTAAAGCTCACGTTGCCAGCAATCAAATCCGCGCAACTGACCAACTCAATCTTGATCTTGTCTTGGCGCTCCAATCGTGCCACTTCGTCCACCGCACCCGAAGTGAATCCAAAGGCGATCACCATCCCTTTCTTCTCCTTCTCTCGCTGCAAAACACCGCTGAAGTTATCTATGACGGGTCGCCCTACATGATCTATTTGTTTTACCTGGATAGGGTGATGCTCCATGAAGGTGAAACCATCTATCCCCATGTCGGCAATCTTGCGGGGTGAATGCTGCCCGTAAACCGCATTGATGGCCCAATTCTGAAATTCAAACGGGTCTAACGCTCGCAGTTCTGCGAGACTTCCTACTAGCCCATGAACATCAAAGTTCGTTGCTCCTAATTTTTGCATCCGCTGTTCTACTACCCGGATAGCAGATTGCGAAATGTCGATACCAATCCACCGCCTTTCAAGTTTCTGTGCGGCGGCCAGGGTAGTGCCGCATCCGCAATAGGCATCTAAGACAAGATCGCCCGGCCTGCTGCTTGCGCTGACGATTCTCTCCAGGAGGGCAACGGGTTTCTGAGTGGGATAGCCTGTACGCTCCTTCGATGAAGTAACAACGCCAAATCCGAAGATGTCCGTCCACATGGAATCGACCGTTACCTTCGCTTCATCGAAATAATACTTTTTGTACTTTTTCCCCGTCCGCGAGGTATATATCAAACCCTTTGCTTCCATTTCAGAGATGGATTTTTGCGTGTAGTCCCCTAAAGTGGTTCTTTTGAATTGCCGTCCATTCGGATCTCTATAGTGGTACTCTTTGATCTGTAATTGGGTCGGAGCGGTGAACTGCTGCTCGAAAAACCAACTATCGGACTTTGAGTAGAAAAGAAGCGTGTCTGCTATCCTGGGCCATTGCCGCGAAATGGTTTTCGCTCCCTTCCCGGCAGCATCTCGTTTCCAGAAAATCTCGTTCCTGAAATTGTGGTATCCGAATAGCTTGTCCAATTCAAGCTTCATGTAATGAGAGATATGCCAGTCCAAGTGAATGTAGAAACTGCCGGTTCCTTTAAGCTTGGCGTACATTTTTCGGATGCGTGTGAGTAGATAGTTCAGGTAGTGATTGATTCCACCTTGCCATCTGTCCTCAAAGGCGAATCTCTCCGCTTCCTCTCCCCAAATCATCTCGTAGCTTCTCTGCGAGTAGAAAGGTGGGTCAATATAGATTAGATCAATAGAATCATTTGGGATTATATCAAGAACATTAAGACAGTCTCCGCAGTACAGTTGGTTTCGTTCGGCCATCCCTAAAAGGCTTTGCTGTTTCATCACGCTGCCCGATACATAAGCCGCTTTCCTTCGGCTAACTTAATTGCGACCGCTGTCCGCTCGCCGTCATTCAGTTTCCTAGCATTCCACAAAAAGTCGAACTGCCACAGGTAACGATGCAAGTATTCCTTGCTCACGCTATGGTAGATTCCCGTGATTCCGCGCTTCAGGATGGCGAAGGAACTCTCTGCCGTGTTCGTGTGGATGTCGCCGCGCACATACTCATTGGTGCTATGAGCTACCGTATGATGACCGCCAGCGAATTCGTTCCCAATGCCGTTATAGGAAACAAAATCATCCGTCATAAGCCGCGCTTGCTTGTCTACCATCTCGCGGATAGCACCCTTCAGAGTTTTGCCGCTCACATCGGCTATCACTTGCCTCCGAATCCTTCCGTGCCGCTCGACTGCCGCAAACACCGGGGTCTTTTTCGTCCCCCGTCCGCGTGTTGCATTTCCTCGAATGCGGGGCTTCCCGCCCACATAGGTTTCATCGCATTCAACCGTGCCCGTCAATTTTTCTGCGGCAGGATTATCTGGAGCCATCGCAAACCGGATGCGGTTCAGAAGAAACAAGGCCGACTTGTAGCTTATCTGGCAATGGCGCATGATTTCAAGAGCGGCTACGCCCTTCTTTGAAGTAGAAGCTCGCCAGAAGGCGTAAGCCCAATGGCGCATGGGGAGCCGGGATTCCTCATAAACAGTTCCGATGCGAACTGTATATTGTTTCTTGCAGTCATGGCAGCGCCACAGGTACCGCTTGTTCCTTTGTCCAGTTCTGAAATCCACCATCTTATGAACATCGACGCTCCCGCAGTGGACGCAACAGGGAGTGTTTCCCCAGCGCCGCCACTCAAAGAACTCTACAGCAGCTAGCTCATCGGAGCAAGCGATTGGGATGGCGTCGATGATTTCTGACTTCGATAGTTCATGATCTTTTTCTTGTTCGCTCATTGGCTGCCTCTTTTCTTTCATGGTCTAATTCTATACATACCGCACATGCATGTCAAGTAAAAAATGAAGAAAAGAGCAAACTGTATTTGCCGTAGATTCAATGAATTACAGATACTTCTGGTATTATGCGACCCAATTCATGCTTTTATTGGGAAAACCAAACAGAAGGCGCGTCAAGTTCTAAGAGGTCTAATTAGACACTTAGCCTCTGGCGTAGGTGCCCACAAAAGTTCTTGACAGAGCCTGCGGACAGAGGTATATTGTGTACGGAAGGCGGGACTTGAACCCGCACGGGTGTTATCCCCTTGTCAGAGAGGCACCCACTCGATCCCAGATCGAGCGCGTCTACCTGTTCCGCCACTTCCGCACAAGTTGGTTGCTTTCCATGGCCCGCTCTAGCCAGTCCCTTCAAGAACGTGACTAGAGCGGGCCTTCGTGTTATGGCCCCTTGCATCGGAAAGCACGAACGCACGGGGCTAAGCGTCTAGTTTCATACCGACCCTCTCAGAACTAACTTCCCACAATCCAGCGGTATTGGGCCGCTCTGCGACCTGTCCCAGGAATCACAATTTTTACCTTTTCTTTCTTGACAAGCCTCCGAAGTGCGCCGTTGGCGGCCACGTCCGGGTTTTTGGCCGCAAATACAAAGCCTGTGGCTCGCATCTTCTTGATTACGTCATAGGTCGTGAATTGAGAACTTCCAAAAGATTCTTCACACGTCTTAGCCACGGCTTTGACAAGATCGCCCTTCTTATATCCATTAGAGTTAACAGCGGTCGAAGGCGCATGAGAAGGGGCCGCAAGCGATGTCCCATTTCTGGAGAACTCTCGTTCAAGGAAGTTGTAAATCTCTGGGTCTCGCAGGAGTTCGTTAAGCCGTTCCCATTTCCTTGCTTGCTCCGCAACTTTGGTTGCAACATCCGTTGCCATGGTGACTCCTAACTTTCTTAATCTACGGTCATTGTACCACAGTTTTAGGATGGGCAACACAAATAGATAATGCAAACCGGGATAGGGCAAGAAAAAGACCTTGGCGGGTCGATACGGCTAGATAATCCGTGCTATACTGCGTTCAGTTCTTTCGGGCGTGTGTGCGTAAAGTACATACTTCCGAAAAAGAATATTCTGATCAGGAGGGTTGAACCCATGAACAAACTCAGCCGGTCCCTGTTGGGAATGTCTCTGGTGGTTGCGTGTGGTTGCATCGCCGCGGCGCAGGAGAACCCGCAGGGAAACGTGTCTATGCCGAAGGTGTTGCAGATCACGCGTGAATATACCAAGCCCGGCAAATCTGGCATGGCGCATGAGAAAACGGAAAGCGCCTTCGTCCAAGCCATGACCCGTGCCAAGTGGCCGACGTACTACCTGGGCATGACGTCGCTCTCGGGCAAGAGCCGCGCCTTGTTCCTGACCCGGTATGCTTCATTTGAAGCCTGGGAAAAAGACTACGCAGCAGCCGAGAAGAATACCGCTCTCACTGCCGCACTGGATCGTGCCGCCATGGCCGATGGCGAGCTGCTGGATTCGGAGGACCAGGGCGTGTTCGTTTTCCGTGACGATCTGAGCCTCCGGTCGATGGTGGACCTCTCGCATATGCGTTACCTGGAAATCTCCACTTACCATGTGCGCCCGGGGCGCGAGAGGGAATGGAACGAGCTGGTCAAGATGGTCAAGGCTGCCTATGAGAAGGCGGTGCCCGATGCTCACTGGGGCACGTTCCAAGGAGTGTATGGGGACGCCAGCGGCACGTTTCTTGTGCTCACCGCGCGCAGAACGCTTGCCGAAGTCGATCGTGCCTTCAAGGAAGACGACCCGCAATTCGTGGCGGCCATGGGCGAAGACGGCATGAAGAAGCTCGGTGAGCTTCTCGGCGCATCGGTCGAATCGTCCCAACATCAGTTGTATGCCTTCAACCCACGCATGAGCTACGTTGGCGACGAGTGGATCAAAGGCGACCCGGAATTCTGGAAGCCCAAGACAGTGACGGCGCCTGCCGCCAAGCCCGCCACGGAGGAGAAGAAAGCCAAGCCATAGCTTTCAGCTCCACGCTCAACCATCGGCATTTTGGGAGCGGCTCCGACATCGTCGGAGCCCTGGAGTTTCTACATTTTTGCTGAGATTCTCTGGCCCTGCGCGACTCGCCCTCTCCCCCTTGGGGGAGAGGGTGGACCGCCGTCCCGATGCACTTCATCGGGAGGCGGGCCGGCTGAGGGGGTGATGGGCCAAACACCGGCCCACCAATGTTTTCAGCCGTACCCAAAGACGCTTCTTCTCTGTGGCCCCTGTGAGGCTCTGTGAATTCTGTATTGAGCTTTAAGTGACACATCCTGAGCCGGGACGCTCGCCGGCGGCGCGCCGGGAGTTTTCGAGTGGGCGAAATCAACCGGCCAAACTGTTTGATTCTTAAAGCGCTTACGCTGAAACCTGAGATTCAGACAGATTTGACCGGTTACTCTGGCGGACTCGGAAACAATCCCAGTGCCTTGCGGCTCCTCCTCTGATGCGGCGGTCGCTTGGCCGCGTAGTCGACTTCTCGAAGACTTGCGTCCTCGAACCGCCTTCCTCTAAGCCTGTCACGATTTGCCTTTCTTGCTGGCGAGTCTGTGAGCCCGTCGGAATGTACTCCCGTTCCTGACGGACCTGCCGTTTTGAAATCGTGCGATTTCTACACAGCCTGAATCAGAGGATTTCGTTATGGTACTTTCGAACTGCCTGCTTGGTTGAGCAGGTGTATATCCCACATATAGAAAACCGTTCGACCTTATATTTGGAGCGGCAACAACTGGGGAGTGGTACGCCTGGCAGGATTCGAACCTGCGACCTGTTGCTCCGGAGGCAACCGCTCTATCCATCTGAGCTACAGGCGCATATTGTTTAAAGTAAACGATTCAACTAAAACACAAAATCTTCAACGGTGATAGACCGTGCCTCGTTCGAAAACGGCCATCGCTTAAAGTCTATGTCTAGCCAGGCGGGAAAGTCAAACCGGGGGTTGCAGTTTCCAGTGGTTTTTTTCGCTCCGTTTACCAGCTAGACACGTCGCAGCGGTGCTCTTTATGCCGCCTGCGTCTCTCGGACCGCATTCCTTTGGCTGCCGCTCAGGACGGTGGGCGCAGGGCGAACTGCTTTTTTGTGAGGGTCAATCTTCGCCGCGCCCATTTGTCGGAATGGTATCGTGCGTGACCGAGAGAAGCCCATGGCACCAAAACCGTGCCCCAGCTACCAGCTCAATGTTTACAACTTGGGATCAGACCAGTTCGAGGCGCACCTGACGGCCCACGGCTGCCGCCGCTTTGTACAGGGTGTTGAGCGTTACAGAGCCATTCTGAGGATCAAGCAAACGATCCAGAGCAGCCCGGCTGGTGTGCATCCGCCGCGCAACCTCGGCCTTGGACAACTGTTTTTCCTTCCTGGCGCGTTCGATCTGCCGGGCAAGAACCCGCTTGATGGCTGCGGCGCTCACTTCCTCGTGGATGCCTTCTTCCTTCAGCCAGTCGTCAAAGGGTGATCCCTTGTTTTCCCGTCTCATCTCTCCCGTCCTTTCATTCTCTTCAAGGCCAGATCCAGGTCCTGCTGCGGGGTCTTCTGAGTTTTCTTGATGAAGCCGTGCAGCAGAAACATCTCGCCGCGGTCAACGCAGAAGATCACTCGGGCTGTTCTTCCCCCCGTAATGTTGCTGCGCACTTCCCAAAGACGCCCGCTAAGCGATCGAATCAGAGGTAAGCCCATTGGCCACGAAAACTCAACGTCCTTGATGTCTTCGCCAATGATCCTGCGATCTGCCACTGGCAATTCCCTAAGCCACACCCGCACCGGTTCCCGACCGCTTGAGGTGCGGTAAAACCGCGCGGGCAGACGCTTAGTGATCTTGTCCATAGGGAATAGTACCATTTGTGGTACGGCTAGTCAATCTGCTGGGTTGGGACGCCGCCTGTTGGCACCGGCATGCTTCCTCAACAAGGTAGCCCGGCCCTGCTGCTCCAGGTCCGCGGCTTTCACCCTCAAATCCTCGCCTTCTCATCGGCTGGCGAACGCACGCGGTCAATAGTCAGCCCGCACCGGCTCTCCTGTTCGGCGGCAGCCGCGTCCGCGCATTGAGCGCAGACCTGTTATGGAGGTCTGCGGTTCGTCCCCAATTGACAACAAAAAACCGCGGACCTAAACGACAGGTCCGCGCTACCGGCTCGGCGCGCTTCACCAGACCCTGCCTAACCGGATTCAGGTGGACATACGTCTCCCTGTAGTCCTTCACCGTGCGGAGCGCGTGGTCAAAAGCTTGCCCTGAGCCGAGCGAAGGGAAACGCTCCTGCCAGGGTTCGCCCTTCTCCTGCCTGCCGTGGTTGATTGCGATCATCGAGCTCAGCTTTGCCGCACTCATCGCTGGCGACGATGTCAGGCTGAAATCGCGGCAACAAACGATTGTGCTCCTCCTGCGAACCGGAGATTCCCCACAACCTGAGCGCGGTCGTTGATGCCAATTATACTAGCGCTGACCGCGCCGGGGATAAGAATTGGGTTGAGTGCGCCTGCCATGTACAAGAAGGGGTGCTCATTCCCTTGCACATCAAAACAGCCGCCTACGATTTGACCGCCATTGTTTATTCCGCGGAGGGCAGTGACGGTTCCAGTTGGGCAATCCAGGGCCGGTGTGAACACACCGACATTTTCCAGATAGACGAACCCGTGTGTGCCCCTTGCGTCTGGGAAGTCTCCGACAATCTGGCCACTGTTGTTAATATCCTGAGCGCCAATTTCCTTTGCGCCTGGATGGACCAGAGCCTCGTATTTTCCAGCTTTGTAGAGAAAACTGTGTTCGCCAGGTATAGCATCTTGGTACACGCCTACGATTTCCCCCCGGTCGTTGATTCCATTCGCAACGGTGAAGTTTCCCGCACCGGGATAGGCCAGGGGTGGGCTAAATGTCCCTCGGTCATAAAGAAAACCAGATGTGGCGGTAAGCGTTGTAAACATTCCCACCATCTGGCCGAGATTGTTGATGGCAAGAAGTTTGGTTGCAGTCGCACCCGGATAATCCAGTTGGCAAAAAGACTCTTCCTCATACACAAAACCGTGTTCGACTCCCCCGGCGTCAGTAAATTGGCCGACTACCTGGCCGTTGTCGTTAATGCCATTGGCATTCATTTGGCTGGCACGGGATATCGCCAGCAGCTTGATGCTCAGCAAGTTTATGTTCGTGGGCATATTCTCCCCTCCCTTGTCATCTATGCCTGCGGAGAATCGCAGCCGCAAGCACCGCGAGATTGCCGGCAAGTGACCACTTGTTCTAGGTTGCCAGTCAACACAAGCATACACACGCTATCACAAGGCATGCGGAACTGCTTGCCTCTTCGCCATCTTGCCACATTCACAATCACCCGGCGGAGCGATATTGCATGATCGTGAACAGATCCCTGTGGAGCGACGACGCGAATGTGGTGATGGGGCGTGGCGCCCCAAGAGCGAAACGCTGCTTGCTATCCAAGCAGACCGCAAGAGGGCAATGGGGAGTACAATCGTCAAACGGTGGGAGGACAGAATGGGAATCCCCATACAAGAAAATCAGACGTGCAAATCTAAGGCCATCCGGACCCTGGCCAAGTTTGTCACGGCTCTGAAGCATGCGGCTGTGATAGCAGTGCTGTTCGCGCTCCCCATACCGTGGCACGAGATCGCCGGCCACGGTCTTGTTGGGGTCCTCTGCGGGGGAAGGATCACGAGGTTTCAGTTGTTTGGGTGGCAGTTGTTCCCCAAGATCAAATGGACGGGGGTTAGCGAGGGGCTCGGTGTGTGTGACCATACCGGGATTGTGAGTCAGTGGGGCGTACACCTGACTGACTTGGCAGGGTCAATGAGTACATTCGTAGTAGCGGCGATAGCTGCGTATCTGCTGTGGCGATATCGCCCACGGGGTGTGAAATTCACGGCATTAATTTGCCTCAGCGTGTGGGCTCTAGACCTTCTGACTTTTACCCTGCCGTCTTTTGGACTAAGGCGTTATATCTGGAGTGGCACTCGTTACAGCGAGCCCTTCACGGCCGCAGTTGCTCTTGGCATCCCCGGCCCACTCTTTCAGGTTTTCGTATTGGCGGGCTTCTCCGCGGTCGTACTTCTGGTCGTACTTGCGCTTAAACCCAGCTCCAAGCACCTGGCTCGCAAACACCCCAGTGGGTGACCCTTCACACAGCAGCTTAGTTCTTCTTTAGGAAAAGCCGCAGACCTCGGCCTTTCATCTCTGCGGCTTTCTCTGGGCAGCTCCATTGAAGATGAAGGAAGAAAGGATTCAGCTCTAAAATTCATAATTCAAAATTGCTCCTACCCCCTTCGTTTCAGTAGGCAGTAGGCTGTACGCAGTGGAGGCTGTGGCACTTGAACCATACCAAGGCTGAAAGCTGATAGCTGAAGGCTGACCGCTCGTGGCGGGACCGCAGACTGCGGAGGTCTTGACAAATGCGCCGCCCTGAGGTAGGCTACGGCTATGGACCTTGACGAAGAGGCCGTCCGGATCTGGCAAGGTTGCAGGCCTCACCGACCCTGCGAAGCCAGGGAGGTGGGACTGATTTTCATTACTGGAGATCCTCCGCTGGTCAGGGCGATGGGAATTCCGGCGACAGAGTGCTTCAGCAAGGCCGCGCCAAATGTTCCAGAGACGCGCATTAAGTTCAGAAAAGATGTTAATTCTGACGGAACGAACCGAAGAAGTCCTTTAGAATCAACAAAAGTGCCCAAAAAACGAACCCAAAAGGCGTGCAAAAGAGGCCGAAAAATGTGCCAAAAGTACGCCAAAAAGCTCAAACAAAGCGAAAGAGCGACCCCAAAAGGCCAAATTCTACAAGCAATGAAAAAGGACCATCGACAGTCCGGTGAGGAGGTAAAGAGATTGCCACAGCGAAGGAAAAGGCATCATAGGGCACAGCTCGGCGGAGAAGGCTGGCTGAGGGGTTGCCGGTGGCTGCAAGTCCAGGTGATGCTGCTCCTGGCTCTTGCCAACTTGCCCGTGCCGGGACTGGCCTGGGGCGAGCGCGGGCACAGGTTGATCAATGCTGCCGCCGTCGAGAATCTGCCCGAGCCGCTTCGCTCCTATTTCCTGGCGCGCAAAGCGTACTGGGTAGAGCACGCCATTGATCCTGATCTCCTGGCGTCCGATGATGCCTCGGAGCGCCCGCATCACTACACCGACCTTGACGCCGATGACTCTTTCCCGTTTCTCAACCTCCGGCGGCAATTCGTAGTGGAAAGGGCAGGGCCCAAGCCCCGGCAGCTACTGAATGGAGACTCGATTTGGCAGATTGAGCGCTTCACGTTGCGACTGGCCGATTCCCTTCAGCGCCGGCGTTGGGCGGATGCGGACCGCGACGCGATTTTCGCCGCGCATTACGCCGCCGATCTCACTCAGCCTCTCCACACGGTCATGAACTACGACGGCCAATTGACCGGCCAAAAAGGCGTTCACGCTCGCTTCGAGACCGACTTGGTGAATGCGCTCGCGGATGGGTGGCGACTCAGGCCCCGGCCTGCGATTTTCGAACCGGACCTGCGCGCGCGCATCTTCCGAGAGATGACGGCAAGCTTTTCTTACAGGAATGTGGTTTTCGCATCCGATCGCATCGCGGTTTCAGGCCGGAACTACCTCGATCCCCAGTACTCCGCGACGTTCTATAAACTTGCAGGGCCGCTGGCAGAGAAGCGGCTGGAAGCCGGGGCTTCGTTCGTCAGCAGTCTCTGGTATACTGCCTGGGTTCGAGCAGGGAAGCCCGTGCTCCCGGGCAGGCCGGTCGTGTCCCATTCCGCGCTACGAGTCAAATCGGTGAAGCCCGGAGGCGTCCCGACTTTTGCCAAGGTCTCGAGATGAGGCGAAAGCAGATACTCGTGGCGGTGATTGTTCTGGTAGTTTTCTGCCTGGGAGTTTTCGTGGGTCGCCGCGCGGGCCGCTCTCCCTCAACCGCCTCTTCCTTTGCTTCGCGTTCTTCTTCCCCAGGAGAGATGGCAGGATGCGTGGACTTCCACGACGCTGCTCCGCACGCGGGCGAGACGGGCTGCGTTTCCGGACGCGTGGTGAGGATTTTCGCCTCGCGGGGCGGCAATACTTTTCTCGACTTTTGCGAGGACTATCGTGACTGTCCATTCACCAGCGTGATTTTCTCCTCCGACAAGAACAAGTTTGGAGATCTCGCATCCCTGGCAGGGAGGCAAATTGAAATCCGCGGGCCCATTACCGTGTATCAGGGAAGACCCGAAATTATTATCCGTGATCCCGAGCAGATTCGATTGGCTCCCTGACGCTTCCCAAAGCCCGGAGTCTGCCGGATTGAAAGGCCCTATGCGTTGCGGCGCGGGAGTTATTTTGGTCCTGGCTGGTTGGCTTTCTTCCCTAAGTGGCTTGCAGCCTGCCCGGGCGTCCGCGATGTCGCAGCAGACCGCCTTACCGGCCGCCACTCAGCCCTTGCCGGAAGTCGCCGAGGCGGTAAACAAGGGTTTCGACCTGCTTTCACGAAATGACGCGGCAGGCGCAGAAGCTGCGTTTCGTAAGGCCATCGACCTGCAACCGGAACTCGAGATGGCGCACCGCGGCCTGGGCCTGGCTCTGCGGGCTCGCGGCCAGGATGAGGCTGCATTGCGCGAACTGCAAGTGGCCACGCAACTCGACCCTTCGGACGCGGATGCGCATTATGCGCTGGCCATGACCGCCTGGGCCTTGAGCAACCAGTCTTCAGCTTCCGAGCGCGCCAGGGGGGCGCCGCTCCAGGACTATGGCGCGCTGGCCGCCGGGGAGTTTAGAAAGCTGGCTGCGCTCAGGCCTCAAGATGCCTCGGTTCGGCAAATCCTGGCCCAGATCGACTTGGAGATGGGACGAAAAGAGGACGCTCTTAGCGAGGCGCAAGAGGCTGTCCGACTGGCGCCGGATAATCCCCGAGCGCACGTGGCCCTCGGCCGGGCCTACTTCGCCGGAGCAGAAGAAGACAAGGCCGCGGCAGAATACGAAAAAGCATTGAAGCTCGACCCAAAGGAAGGCGAAGCGTATCTCGCGCTCGGCCAGATCCGATTCTTCGAGCGGCGATACGCGCAGGCGGCAGAGAATTTCCAGCAAGCCATCCAGGTTTCTCCTAACCTCGCCCCGGCGTATGCGGGCATGGCGCAGATTTTCATTCATCAGGGTCGTTCCGCTGAGGCGCGCAATATGCTGGAAAAAGTCGTGGCGCTGGATCCGCAAGACTGGCAGAGCCAGTATCAGCTTGCGGTATTGCTGAATGAGGCCGGGGAAGCCGCGGGCGCGACGGACCTGCTGGAGAAAGTCACGCGCCTGCACCCGGATTTTCTGCCCGCACAAGAGCAGTTGGTCATGGGACTGATCCGTCGAGGGGATTTGAAGCGAGCCAGTGCAAAGGCGGGTGCGCTGATTGCAGAGCAGCCTCAGGCGGCCGAGGGGCACCGCCTGCAGGCGCTTATCCTCCGGAAGCAGCATGACCTCGAGGGGGCGCTTGCAGAAGCCGCCATGGCGCTGGGGCCCGACCCGGACTCCGCCTCCATGTTGGCGCTTCAGGCTATCTCCCTGTGGCAGCTCAAGCGCAAGAAGGATGCCCTGGCCGCTTTCCGCCAGGCTGCGAAGGTCGAGCCCAAGGTGGGGACGGCAGAGGTTTTTTGCCGCCTGGTGCTGTGCGACGCACCGGATATCGGCATGGTGAGTGATTTCCTGCACCGTAACCGTTGGGTGATTGCCCCCACGCCCGAGCCCTAGCCAAGGGCTGGGGCAATTTGGACCTTGCATCGAAGGCGGTTTTTCATGCCTCTCTATATTGTCGAAAAGCTGGTGGGCGGAATAATCCTGCTTAGCTTGCGCGGACGTATCACTCTGGGGCGCGAGACCGAGACTTTTCGCCATAAGATCAGAGAACTGATCGATGCCGGCTGCAAGCGTCTGATCCTCGACCTCGGGGAGATCACCTATGTCGACAGTGTGGGCCTTTCTATCTTGGTAGCGAGTTTCGCCTCCGTGCGCAAACAGGGGGGGGATCTGAAGCTCGTGCGCTTGCCCCAAGGCGTGCATCAATTGCTGCAAATCACACGTCTCGTTACCGTCTTCGAGATTCACAACAGCCTGGAATCGGCCCTCCAAGCGTTCGACCGCGAAGCGGTCTGAGGAACAGTGACGAGTGTCGCCATTAAGATTGGCGACCCGCCGGGGCGGGACGAGCAGGATTCAGGAGCCAGTACGCAGGCTGAAAGCGGACGGGCCGCGGCGGGATAGCTGAGCGCAGAAGGCTGGCTACCTACCCGCGCTGGCGGGAACGCTGGCAGGGAAGTGGGACACCGCAGGTTGGCCTTTGACAAGGCGCTTGGGTGTTGGTACAGTTGCGCCAATGCGTACGTGAGGTGACTTCACGCGCAGGCTGGCTTGTTCTTTTTCGACCCGGCGCGAAGATCCCCATACGCTGTCCGAGGTGGCCATGCAAGGGACTATCAAGCGAATTATCCGTGACCGTGGGTTTGGGTTTATCCGCACTGCTGAGGGCCAGGAGGTCTTCTTCCACCGCAGCAGCCTTCAGGGTCTTAACTTCGACGTTTTGAAGGAGGGGGAAAGCGTCGAACTCGAAGTGGAGAGAGGGGATAAAGGACCCCGGGCTACGAACGTACGTCCGAGCGAGGCCTAGCGCTGCCGGAGATTGCAAAACTCCCCCAGCAATCACGTTCTTTTGGAGCAGGGGGTGGAGGTGCGCGAAATCAGGGCATAACTCCGCCCCAAGTTCCGTCGAGGCAGTCCTCGCTGGGGGGAGTGTGCCCGAGAAGCCGTTTCTTGCTTTTCTTCCACAACATCAGCGATTGAATCTTGGTTCACGAGATGCACCAGGGGTCATAATCACCGGCCACGGCGACCTTCACGCCCAAGCTCTCAGGAGGATTGGGATTGGTCATTCCGTACACGGGCCTGAGGCCGGACCACTTCGGGAATTCGCCGGGCTTGATATGACGCGAGGACGAAGGCTCCTCAGGCTGTCGCGGGTGGTAGTAAACGGCCCACATGGTAGTGGCACAGCCCGGGGGTGAGGCGGTTAGTTTTACGAGAGTGAATTTGTAGCTTGTGCCACCGTCCGGGCTGGCCGTGACCTCGGACACATGCTCTTTCCGGCTCGTGACGGTCAGCAGGTCACGCTGAGCGAGCTTCTGGAACCGTTCCTCTTGGTTGCGGCTATGCCGCGCTGTGTCTCTGTGGTGAGAAGGTCCTTCCAGAATTCATTCACAGCTTCTTGCGCCCTGGGCTATCCCTCGGACACAGTGCCAGGGGGCCTTCCTCGAGACACGGGAAGAATACCTGGAGATTGGTCTGCTCCAGATTCTGAAGGCGCTCAAATTGCTGCAAGCCCACCCCGAATATCGCTTGGTCCTCGACCAAGTTGCTTGCGTCCGACCCGTTCTCGAGAGGTGTCCGGAGCAAAGCGCGCTGGCCTTCCAGTTGGGCTTTCCGGCGCAGGACGATTAGACGATGACTTGAATCGAGCGTGGGCATTGGTGCCGTTCAAAGCCAGATCGGGAAAAGCGGAGGTCATTGCAAAATGGCGGATGTGGTTTGTCTGGGAATCTTAGTTGCCGACATCTTCGGGAACCCCATCGCTTCCCTTCCAGCCGCTGGCGAACTGGCACTCCTCGACCGCTATCTGCTTAGTGTCGGAGGATGTGCTGCCAACACAGCGGCTGACTTGGGGCGTCTGGGCCGCAGCACGAGTGTACTCGGCAAAGTCGGCAATGACCTTTTCGGGGAGTTTGTTCTGCGAGATTTGAAACGATTGGGCATCGCCACTTCTTTCATTCGACGCAGCCAGACTCATCCCACATCTTGTACTTTCATTGTTAACGTCCGGGGCCAGGACCGCCGGTACTTCCACTGTTTTGGCGCCAACGCCGATTTTTCGATCACCGACATTGATGCACAGGCCCTTGATGGCGCACGTGCACTCTACGTGGGAGGGTACCTCGCCATGCCGGCTTTTCGACCCGAACATCTCGTGGAACTTTTCCGGAAGGCCAAGCTGCGCAGGTTGATTACAGCTCTGGATGTCGTGATTCCTGCGGGGTCCCCATCCCCCTTAGAAGATATCCGTCAGGCTCTTCTTTATACAGATCTGTTCTTGCCCAATAAAGACGAGGCCCGCGCCTTGACAGGTCGTAGTGACCCGCTTGAGCAGGCAGAAATCTTAGCCCGCTTCAATCCTGACGGAACCATCGTGATTACTCAGGGCAGTGCAGGAGCGCTGGCCAGGCGGGGGAGCGAGAAGCTGCGCGCGGGTGCTTTCCAGGTTGACTCCATTGACGAATCGGGAAGTGGAGACGCTTTTGACGCTGGCTTCCTGGTTGGGATGCTCGAGGGTTGGTCACTCGAAGACTCGCTGCGCTTTGCAAGTGCGGTGGGCGCCTCCTGCACGCGGGCCTTGGGATGCCACGATGGGGTTTTCCACTTCGAGGAGGCCCTGGCTTTTGTGGCGCAAAATCACCTCGAGATCGCGAGAGTTACCTGACTCTTCACCCAGGCGGGAAGCGGCCATTGTTGATCCGGGGTTCATTCAACCCGCAGGAAATGCGCCTTCTCTTGGATTTGCTGGAACCACGGTGGCCCTTTCTCAATATTATGGTCAATACTATGGAAGAAGTTGAGGCCCTAAGAACGCCACTCAAGATATGAACTAGCGTTGTGTCGCCCTTGTGAACAATTAAGTGTGGCACAACGCCAGCGTCGACACTCGAAAGGGAATGGCTATTGCCCGGCCTTGCCATTCCAGTCCTTGCAGGCTGAGCTCTGCCAAACCTGAACGGCTGAGGCATAAAGACGGCAACGACAGGAGGAGTCTAATGGCAATACAGAGGATTCTAGTGGAGATTTGCTGCGGCTCGCTCGAGGATGCGCTTGAAGCGGAACGGGGCGGGGCAGACCGCGTCGAACTGTGCTCTGCGCTGTTCCTGGGAGGATTGACGCCCTCGCTCGGTACGATTATCGAAGCGAAAGCCCGGCTAAAGATCCCCATCATGGTTATGATTCGACCGCGCGGAGGAGGATTCTGCTACACGAAGT
>Ga0208192_1000442_pt1 | contig 35278 bp, 22 predicted proteins | sample June2015DPH_13_1_2_FD_184711 | JGI IMG/M metagenome (GOLD analysis project Ga0208192, IMG submission 184711) | Peatland microbial communities from SPRUCE experiment site at the Marcell Experimental Forest, Minnesota, USA - June2015DPH_13_150... | ecosystem: Environmental > Terrestrial > Soil >... | reverse complement strand
CCACGAACTTCTTCAGAGCTTGGCGAACGTAGACCGTGCTCTCAAACGAGAGGCCGAGATCGTCCACCACGATAGCGATGGTGCGGCGGACCTGCTCAGGCCGCAGCCGTACCGGCGGAACGCTGGGTACGCCGGGCGGCCCGGCCGGAGGCTGGGCGGGAGCTTCGCGGCCGGCGGGGGCGGCCACAGTAATGTATGAGAGGTTCGTGATGGTCTGCGGGCGGCCGTCTTCGAGGATTTCAAAGTCCTCAGGCCTGAGATTCGTAACCTGACGGCCCTTCGAGTCGGTCACTACCGCATCCACCTGCACCAGGTTGACCGTAATGCGGATGACGCCTTGTTGGCTGGGCTGCTCGGGGGCCTGACCAGCGGCCTGCTTCGGCGACGGCTCAAAAATCGCCAACGCGATCGCGGCCAAGATTCCCCCCAGCACGTCGGTTAGCTTCGGATATTGTGGGCGTGGGCGGGAGGGATTCATCGCCGGGACACCGGAAAAGCTCGTCTGGAGGCTCTTCCCTACAACTGCCCCCGGACATTAATCAACTATACACCGCTAGCTCCTCGTGCTCAAGTGCTGCGGGGCAGAGATTTCCGGCGGAGACGCAGGAGTGCTCGCCCGGATTTCTCAGCACACGATGTGTTTTTCTCGGCGGTCGGAAGGGCGGGGCGGGCTTCGGTCCGGGAACGGGCCGGGGATCGGGCGATCTCACTTCAGTCGTCCACCCAATGATCCGATGAACTGATGATCCGACGGCGCGGTGAACCGATGAGCCCATGCCCCGTGACACACTTCCCCGTATCGGTTATCGGCAGATTTGGGTGGGAAGATGAACCGGGGTCTGGAGCCAGAAATCTGTGGGGGCTCGCCCGCCACTCGTGCCGCCGCGGCGGGTCACTCGTCACTGTTCTCGGCGTCCGGAGCCGCGTCAGGGTTTTGGGTTCAAGGTTTCGCCGAACTTTTCTTGATACACGAGGGCGCGGAGGGGGAGTTTGGGGACCGGCGGTGGCAGAGTCTCCTCGTGGTAGCCGATCGGGAGCAAGGCCGCGACGAGAAAGTGGTCAGGAATGTGGAAATGGGTCTTGATTTTGAGTTCGTCGAATTCGGTCACCCAGTAAGCCGAGAGGTTGCACTCGGCAGCCGCCAGAAGCATCTGGTGCAGGGCGACGAAAGTATTGGCGAGCGCGGTACGCCTGGCGACCTCCGGAGACGCGGAATAGTATTCGCGCAGGCTGCGCAGGGCTTCGCGGGCTTCCGCCTCGGTGATTCTCTGGTTCGCGACCATTTCCTGCAGGTGCTGCGGAGCGGACTTCCAAGCCAAGGTATCGGCCAGACAGATCAGAATGGCGGGAGCGGAACTGAGGGGGACTTTGATGTGAGTGGCCGCCTCGAGCTGTTTCTTGGCGGCTTCGCTGCGCACCACGATCCAGCGCCAGGGCTGGACGTCCCATTCCGAGGGCGCGAGGCGGGCCATTTCGACGACGTGTTCCAAGCAGGCGTCGGGGATATCCTGGGCGCTGAAGCGGGTGAAGCTCGGCCCCACACGCAGTGAAGCCTTGCTCAGAGTATCGTTGTTGCCTGCGCAGGCATGGTTTCGCATAACCAGGTTCCACCTACGGAAGTCGGACGTGGTAGCCCGCAATGAACAACCCTCCGAAGACAAGCGCAAAAAGAAGCTCGCTCACTCCCAACCGGTGGACCTGGAGCGGTCGGGGGAATTGCACGAACCAAGCGAGTCCTCGGAAAAACACGGGCGCGAATGCCACCAGCGCGAGCCCGGGGAGCCAACCGGCTCGCCAAGCGATTCCCAGGAGAAACAGGGAGATGGCTTCGTGTAGCAAAAAGCTTCGTCCCCGGACGATTTTCTCAGCCGGCGTTATCACCCGCGCGGAGTGGATGCGGAGTTGGACGAAATGAATCTGGTTGGCAGCAAAGAGCCAGTTCGCCGCCCAGACGATCACTGCCGTCCGATCGAGTCGGCCGGCCGCCAGGTAATAAGCCCCCGCGGCCGTGGAGGTGAGCGCGATCGCACCCGTCAACTGGGCGTTCATGCGGGTTTCCCGGCCGAGTTGTTTCAGGATGGCCTGAACGAGAAAAGCTATCGCCGCGGCCGCGCCTAACAGCAGAAGTCCATAGGCGCGAGCCCAAACGAGCAGGACGCCCAGGGCGAGGCCGGCAAAGGAGGCGTAAGTATAAATGGAATAATGAATCAGCCTCCGTTCCGCGTCGTTCTGCGGACGCAACGGTGAAATTCCTAGCCAAGCTTCAACCGGCGTCCGAAGGCAGAAGAGCCCTAGCGCGACCGCGCCGAATAACAAAACCCAGACAAGCCGCGCCCCGTCCGGATGGCCGACCGATGCGCCAGTGACCAGCGGAACCAGGAGCATTCCCCAGGCGCCGTGTTCACGAGGCCAGACTAATGAGCGCAACCGGGAGCGGGTAAGCGTGTGGAGCGCGGGGGTCGTACTGGCCATGGCAGTCGGGCCTCAAGACGCCCGGGGGGTCACCCCCCGGCTTTTGTAGATGGCGGTATTGATTTCCACGAGCAAATCCTCGAAGGGAGCACCCACTTTGCGCGCGGCCATTTCAATCGAGCAGTCATAGCAGGAAGGTTTTAGCCCGAAGCGCTCAAAGACCGGCTCTGTCTCGGGAAACTTCTGTTTGACGTCTCGCACCGTCTCTCCGCCCCGCACCAGATCAGTGAATTGAAACATGGCTTGCCTCCCTTTCCTTTCCGGCCGCTTCGGCTTTGCGAGGTTGATAGACGCAGAAGGGTTCCTCGTCCAGGTAGTCTCCCGTGGCGGCGAAGGCCCGCGCGCGGCAGCCCATGCAAATGTTGCGGAACTCGCAATAGCCGCACTTGCCCTTCAGGTTGTCGGTGTCTCGGAGTTGCTGGAACACCGGGGCGCTTTCCCAGATTTCATCGAGAGTTTGCTGGTTGAGATTGCCGGCCAGAACCGGCAGGTAACCGCAGGGGTAAACTTCACCCTGATAAGAAATGAAGCAGACGCCTGTGCCTGCCAGACAGCCCTTGGTCATGGCCTGCATGCTGTCCGGGTGGCCCGCGCCGGGATGGCCGGCGTGTGGGTGGAGCGCGATTCCCGTCGAGCCGGGCATGGTCATTTCTGTGGGACCGATGTCGTGACGGTTGCCGCCGGGGGCGGACTCCGCCTGCGAAGCGGCGCGACGTTCCGCGGCGCGTCGCTGGCGCACCACGCGGAAGTAGTGCGGCGCGCAGGTTGCTTTCAACTCGATGCCGCCTTCCTGCGCGCGGTCGTAAAACCAGTTCAGAATTCTTTCGTATTCGTCGGCCGGGACCATCTGCTCTTCGGCGATATTCACACCGCAGCCGACCGGCACCAGCAGGAAAGTGTGGAGCGCGTCCGCGCCAAGCCGGCGCGCCATCTCCAGCACGGCAGGGAGCTGGTGCGCGTTGTGTCGCGCGATGGTCATGTTGATCTGCACCGACATGCCGAGTTCTTTCAGATTCCGCAAGCCCTGCAGGGCACGGTCGAAGGCTCCCGGGATGCCTCGAAAGGCATCGTGGGTGGCGGCGTCCGCTCCGTCCAAGCTAATGGCGACGCGGCGCACGCCGGCATCCACGATCTGACGGGCGACTTCCTGGTTGACCAAAGTTCCATTGGTGGCCAGCGCCACGCGCAATCCACATTCGCGGGCATAGCGGGCCAATTCAAAAATGTCGTCACGAAAAAGAGGTTCGCCACCGCTCAGAACAAGGATTGGTAGGGATAGCTGAGAGACTTGCTTTATTATGTTCAGGGCTTTGTTAATAGGTAGGTCAAGTGTGGATGAGAGTTCTGTAGCGGTGGCGCGACAGTGGATGCAACGCAGGTTGCAGCCCTTTGTCACCTCCCAAAAAATGAGTCGCGGTTTGTAATTCGCAGTTTTCATCAGCAGCTCACGACTCAGAACTCAAACTGGCTGTTTTACGCAGCCCGCTCTAGCAAGAGCACGTCGTTTTCCATTGCCAGGACCTGCTTCGGTCCTTCCTGGCTAATCTCTTCCTCCGTCAAGTAACCTAGGACTTCCAGCTTGTCCCCTAGCCTCGGCGTCTTGACGCTGGCATTCGCCGGATGGGAACAATAGAGCTCTGTGATGTCCAACATCACGTGCCTCTGAACGATTCGCGTTGTCTGCGGAGGCTTTGCCCGATGACCGCGTTTGAACTTATTTACGGGGGTTGGAGATCCCGGGTCGTCCGATTTCCGTTATCCCCAACCCCCAACCTGGTTTTGCCCAGGTTCCTAGGACCCGAAGTCCCTCGCACCCGTATATGGGGCAACCCGTGTGCCAAACAGTCCTACCCGCCGAACTCCTCCCCGCCAACTAAGGATGTGATGTTAAGAAAGGACTTAACTGAGTCCGGACATTCTCGACATTCTCTGCTGCAAATAAACCCAGACCGCCATCAATGCGCAAAATGATGGTCATCATGTCACTGATGGTGTGAAAAAGCGCAAAGTTACTTTTCGATTACCCCTCGTTGGGGAATCGGAACCATTCGCACAGGTTCTAGTTCCGTCAGCCGGGATGCCAGGACCCTGTGGCGGGCGCCCCCACGCGTGCTGTCGATCTCTGAGTGGCCCTTGCGAGTCCTTTCCTCCACGCCCGAACGCCGAGTGCGGCTCAGCTCTGGCCAAGCCGTTAGCCGATAGTGGGTGCCGGGGAGCGCGGCGCGAGGGCTTACCCCGGCAATGGCCTCATGGGCAACCGAGTTGAGGCGAGCTGGTCGTGGGGCGGTGGTCGGCGCAGGCGCGCGCCCGGTGCATTATTCCTTTGGACATCCCTCCGAATGGGTGTATATACATGCCCAGAATTGGCCTCGTCTGAAGCTAGTCTTGACTAGGATTTAGCGGGCGAGAGGTGTACACATGCGCGGCTCCATCGCTGTCTCACTGGTAGCTTTAGCCCTGGCATGCCTTCCGTCGACACTGGCCGGGGACGGCCCGCCGCAGAATCTGACAACCGGCCGCAAGATCTTCCCCAAGGATTGGGTAAGTGGTTTTGTGGATTTTGCCGTCGCGCCACCTCACAACGAGCCGGATCTGAATCGCTGCGCATCCTCGGCCGGCGCCGATGGCGGCGCCCTGGCGCCTTGCTCGGCGTTCGCCCGCTATGTGGGCAGCGGTTATGTGGAACTTCGTCCCGTCGGCACAGGGCCGTTTCGCCGTCTCTTTGTATTTTTCGAACCGCGTGCTTTTATGGGCAGTAACGTTCCGCAATTTTCGTACACCGATTCCATGTCGCCCATCGCCCTCGAACGCGCGGAGGGCCTCGGAGTGAGTGTGACGCGGAACCTCGAGCTCCGCCTGACCACTCACCGGGTGGACTGGTTCGGAAAGTACCAGAACAATCTCGGGGCGGCAGACCTGGGAAAGAACGGTCCCCTGAGCGTTTACACCACCGTCTCCGCGCGTTGGTACTTCGGTGGATATGGCCACCGGACGTCCGGGTATTAGGCTTGGGTGTTGTCCACACGGTTCTCGACGGAGACCCTGGCCCTCGTTCCGAGTGGCGTCTCCGCGGGCGTCGGGAACGGAAGCCAGACCTTCGGGGTGGCACCGCAGCGAGTTCACAGCGGAGTTCTTGAATTGCCTCCGGGGTCTTGATACCTTACCCGCGACAACTCCTTTCGAAAGGATGGGCCATGAGGCGATCAAGCATCATCGTTTTCCTCCTGAGTTTCGTTTCGGCTGCAATGCTCTTGGCGCAGACGGCAGGACAGCAGACCTCCACCAAGGCGGGAACCACCAAGTCCACGACGAAGGCCGCGACGCCGCACCCGACCGCCCCCGCCGTGCTGTGGGTGACCACGCCGTCCGGCTTGAAGTATCAGGATGTAGTCGTGGGCAAGGGCCCCCAGCCGAAAGAGGGCGACACCGTCGTCGTCAACTACACAGGCAAGTTCACAAACGGCAAAGTCTTTGACACCTCCGTCGGCAAGCGGCCCTTTGAATTCCACCTCGGCCGTGGAGAGGTTATCAAGGGTTGGGACGAAGGCGTGGGGTCGATGTACGTAGGTGGCAAGCGCAAGCTGCTCATCCCTCCGGATCTCGCCTACGGCCAAGCCGGCTACCCCGGTGTGATTCCGCCCAACTCGACGCTAACCTTCGACGTCGAACTGCTCAAGATCAAGTAGCAGGATGCAGGGATGCATCGCCGACCTGTCCCGATCTATCGGGATGCGCCTGCTCCTGCCGATGTGGCGAGTCACGCCGACGTCGCTACGGGGCAGCGGTCGGTGATCTCCGAGGGCGGAGGAAACCGCCGCACCAGGATTTTCCAGCCTTCATCAGGGGCATTCATTTGCCTCCCGCCTGCTAAGATTGGGCCTCGAAGCCAATTCCTTGTCGTAGTGCTTATGGACACGGGCCCCGGCTCTCGCATCGATCCCCGCGGGAGATCCAGCCTGAGACCCGTTTGGGTCAAAATGAGCCACTACCCAGGAGTACGCTTTCTTGACCGCGAGCGACCTTGTTGTTAGCTTAGAGCGTCCGACACCTCACCTGGGTCGTGAGCATTCATGGGAACTCGTCCACGGCGAATCGAACGCACGCTTACCCGGCGGGATTTCCTGGGCGCCTGTGGCTATGCGTCCACACTGCTTCTCCCCGCGCCGCTGTTCAGGGCAATTGCCTCTCCGCTCACTCAGGAGGCTGCCACACAGGCGGCGGCTGCCACTTCTTTGTTCCCCGATTACCGAATTGTTCCGCACTATCGGACACGCTCCCCCCTCGAGGATTTGATCCGAAAAGCCCGGGAGAAGGAGGACGATTTTCCTAGCGAGCGGTATAGCCGCGAAATCGAAGGCAACTTCGCGCGCTGGGGGGACGAGCTTCGCAAGAACCGGAATGACATGCGCGCGCTTGAGGCGTTCCTTTCGCCTCGGCTCGCGGCGGCCTCGCCCCGACCCCAAGTGTTTCACGAAATCAGCGACCTCAGCGACCATTCGATTGTGGCAGTGTCGCGTGTGAGTTTTTCCCCCGATGTTTCACTCGGTCGCGACGCCTTTCTTGACGAGTTCCGATCTTCCCTTATCTATACTTCAGAGATTCTCCTGGCTGAATTTAACGTGGTGGACTTGGAGATCACATCCTCTTCGCCGCTCCATATTACGACCCAGATTCGGTACATGCTCGTGGGCACAGGGGCGCGAGTGCACCGCTTGGAGCGAATCGGCGTATGGCAGATCGAATGGGATCAGGACCCCAAGGGGAAGTTGGCGGCAACAAAGTGGCAGGCCCTCTCCGAGATCCAGAGCATGTCCTTTCAACCGACATTTGTGGACATCACTTCGACCGCGCTCAAGGACGTCTCCTCGTACCGCACGCAAATGCTGCGTGGCACGGATTATTGGCGGACGGTGCTCGACGCTGCAACCGGCATCGACATTTACGGAAACAACGGCATCGCCGCCGGCGATTATGACAATGATGGGTTCGATGATCTCTACATCTGCCAGCCTTCCGGGCTCCCCAACCGGCTCTACCACAACCGTGGTGACGGAACTTTCGAGGACGTGACGGAAGCGGCCGGCGTAGGTGTCCTGGACAATACCCCGTGCGCTCTCTTCGCGGATATTAACAACAACGGTCATCAGGACTTGGTGGTTGTTACCGCCAATGGCCCTCTGCTCTTCCTCAATCAGGGGAACGGAAAATTTGCGCTGAAGCCTGGGGCGTTTCGATTTGCGCAACCCCCGCAGGGAACCTTCACCGGCGCGGCCTTTGGCGATTACGACCGCGATGGGCGCCTGGATATCTACTTCTGTTTGTACAGTTACTACAAGGGACTCGAGCAATACCACTTTCCGGTCCCGTACTACGACGCGCGGAACGGCCCGCCCAACTTCCTTTTCCATAACGAGGGCGACGCCACTTTCCAGGATGTTACCACGGCCTCAGGTCTCAACCAGAACAACGACCGCTTCAGCTTCGACTGCAACTGGTGCGATTTCGACCACGATGGATGGCCGGACCTGTATGTCGTGAACGATTTCGGGCGGAAGAATCTCTATCACAACAACCGTGACGGAACGTTTACGGACATCGCCGAGGAGGCCGGGGTCGTGGATGTGGGACCCGGGATGAGTTCCTGCTGGTTCGATTACGACAACGACCTGAACTTCGACCTCTACGTTTCGGATATGTGGGAAGCCTCCGGCATGCGCCTGATGTCGCAGATGAGTTTTCTGGAACACATGCCGGCGGAGGTGCGTGCGTTGTTTCTTCACCACGCCAAGGGGAATTCCCTTTACCACAACCTCGGCAACGGTCGCTTCGAGGATCGCAGCGCCGCGGCGGGGATCGAAAAGGCGGGCTGGTCATGGTCCTGCTACGCCTGGGATTTCGCCCACGACGGACGCTCGCACCTTTACGTTGCCAACGGCATGATTTCCGGCCCTAGCCGCGATGATCTGGAGAGTTTCTTCTGGCAACAGGTGGTTTCGCGCTCTCCCGCAGACGCTCACCCCACGCTCCCCTACGAACTCGGCTGGAACGCCATCAACGAGTTGATCCGCTCTGACGGCACCTGGGCAGGCTATCGACGCAACGTTTTCTTCTTCAACAACGGGGACGGCACCTTTTCCGACATCTCCGGCGCGGTCGGCCTGGATTTCCCGGATGACAGCCGAGCCTTCGCTCTCGCTGATTTCGATCATGACGGGCGGCTGGAGATCGCCCTGAAGAATCGGACGGGACCCCAATTGCGCATTCTGCGCTGCGAAGCGACGGGTCTCGGCAACGCCCTGGCCCTCCGACTGCGCGGCGTCAAGAGCAACCGCGACGCGGTCGGTGCGGTGGTCATCCTCCAGACGGCGGAGGGGCGGCAGATGAAGATCCTGCAAGCCGGCACAGGCTTCCCCTCGCAACACACCAAGGAGATTTTCTTCGGAACAGGCAAGGCCGTTTCCGCGAACGCCGAAATTCGCTGGCCCAGCGGCAGCGTGCAGCACTTCGAAGGGCTGCCTGCGAATCACCGCATCGAGATTGAAGAAGGCGCGGAGGGATTCCAGGCGAAGGCGTTCCATCCCCATCAACCCTTATCTGTGATTCCAGATCCCCCGGCGGCCGTGCCACTGCCCGCCGCCTGTGAAACCTGGCTGATGGATCCCATCCTGGCTCCGGATTTCGAACTGCCGGACGTGGCCGGGCACAGTCACCTTCTGTCGGCGCTGCGAGGCAGAACGGTGGTTCTGAATTTCTGGGCTACCTGGAGCCCGCCCAGCATCGAAATCCTGAAGGCGCTTGACCGTTCGCCGACCCTGAGGAAGCCAGGGACTCTCGAGGTGCTGGCCATCAATGTCGACAAGCCCGAAGAGGCGGCGCGGGTCCGTGCCTTCGTCGGCGGGAATTCCCTGCGGTTGCCCGTGTTGCTGGCCAGCGAGGACGTGACCGGGATCTACAATCTTGTTTACCACTTCATGTTTGACCGGCGGCGCAATCTCGAATTGCCCACCACGTTTCTCATCGATCCTAAGGGGTTCATTGTGAAGGTTTATCAGGGGCCTGTCGATGCGGAGCGCTTGAACGCGGACCGCGAGCGCCTTCCGCAAACCCCCGAAGACAGGGGAAGGTTGGCGCTGCCGTTTCCCGGGAGGCTCTACCTGGGCGAGTTCCGGCGCAATATGTTCACCTACGGTGCGGCTTTTTCGCAGGCAGGATACTTCGACCAGGCGATTCGGGAATTCACTCTGGCGCTCGAGACCAATCCCGATTACGCCGAGGCACATTACAACCTGGGAACGCTCTATTTGAAGCAAGGGAAGCCTGAGGAAGCCCGCCGCCACCTTCTACGCGCGCTGGAGCTGCGCCACGAGTATCCCGACGCGCTCAACAATCTCGGATTGCTCGCGGCGCAGGCTGGCGAGACGCGTGAGGCCATCCGTTATTTTCAGGAGGCGATCCGCCAGCGCCCCGATTACGCCCTCGCCCTGCTCAACCTGGGAAACGTCTATCGCCGCGAGCAGCGCTTCAGCGAGGCGAAGCAGGCTTTGGAGCGCGCCGTCGCCTTGGCTCCGGACGACCCGGAGATGAATTACGGAGTCGGGATGCTTTACGCGCAACTGAACGATCTGGATGGGGCGCTCAAGTATTGGCGACAGGCCCTGCAGCTTCGCCCGGACTACCCGGAGGCGCTCAATAATCTCGGCGTGCTCTTTTTGCGCCAGGGACGGACGGCCGAGGCCCAAGAGGAGTTCCAGAAAGCCATTCGGGTGGCGGCCGATTTTGATCAGCCCTACCTGAACCTGGCGCGGCTTTACATGACGCAAGGAGAGAAAACTCAGGCCCGCGAGATTTTGCGCGAGTGGCTCGCCCGGCATCCCGAGCACGCCGCGGCAAGGAGCATGCTTGAACAGGTGGGCGAGTAGATTCCCTGGCAAAGACGGAGTTACACTCAGCAGGAGGCGCATGGTGCCGCGAGGAAGGTTGGACAAGCCCGCCGAGAGCGCTGCCCGCTTGCCACGGGCGAAGCTGGTTCTGCATCTTGCGCTGCTCGTGGCGGGGCTGCAGCTTCCGCTGCGCTTGACCCACGCCCAGACAGCGCCCCGCTCGTCCGTCCCAGAAAAACTGCCGGCAGCGGCCAGTGCGCATTTCACCGCCGCGCGAAAACTGCTGGGCCAGCACACCCCTAAACTGGCGGAGGCGGAAATCCGCGCCGGCCTCAAGCTGGCTCCCCAGAGCCTGCAGGGGCTCAATCTGCTCGGCATCGCGCTGGGAGAGCAAAAGGACTTTGCCGGAGCGGGCGCAGCCTTCCAGCAGGCTCTGAAGATTGACCCTCGCTCGCCGGAGACTCACAACAACTTGGGCAACAGTTACGTCGTTCAGCAGAAGAACGATCTGGCCGAGAATGAGTTCCGCACCACGCTGCGCTACGACCCGGCCAACCGTGACGCGAACTACAACCTTGGGCTGCTACTGCTGGCCCGGAACGACCCGCGAGGCGCGATCCCTTACTTCAGCCGAGTGCAGCCACAAGGCCCGGAGGTTCTCTTCAACCTGACCCAGGCGTACTTGGGCGCCGGCCAGACGGCGAAGGGACTCGAACTCGCGGGTTCGCTCTCGGAGCAGGCCAAGAACGACGTTCGCGCGCACTTCACGCTCGGGGTGCTGCTGGCCAAACAAAAGCAGTACGACGCTGCCATCCATGAGTTCGAGGTCGCGAACTCGCTCCAGCCCAACACGTTCGAGATCCTTCACAACCTCGGCCAAGCCTACCTTAAGAAAGGGGATAAGGAGAAGGCCCTGGATGTTCTGGGTCGAGCTCTGAAGCTCTCCCCGAATTCCGTTGAGACGCTCTATCTAATTGCGCAGACAGACTCGGACGAGGGCAAAGACCTCGATGCCCTCGAGCTGCTCGTCAAAGCGCACAAGCTTGCTCCACGCGATACCGATGTGATCTTCCTCATGGCACGCCTCAGCATGAAGCAGGCGTTCTATGAAGATGCCATTCCGCTGCTGGAGGAGGGATTGAAGGTTGATCCCCACCGCCCGAACCTGCTCGCGGCGCTCGGGGAATGTTTTTTCATGATGGGGAAGGTCGATAAGGCCAAAGACACATTCCAGACGCTCATCCAGGTTGACCCTTCCGCTCGCTCCTACGCTTTTATGGCTCTTTGTTACCGCAACCTGGGACGGTTTGACGAGGCGCAGAAATACCTGGAGCAAGGGCTGAAGGTTGATCCTCACGACGTGTCGTGCCTGTACAACCTGGGCTACATCGCGAGCCGGCAGGGGCAATACGACATGGGGGAGAAATGGCTCAAACAAGCCCTAGAGGTCGATCCGAACTACCCCGAGGCCCTTCTGGAATTGGCAAACGCGAAGATGCATGAGAAGAAGTTTGAGGAAGCCGTGCCCCTGTTGCGTAAGTGCGCTAAGTTGAATCCTCATCCTGCGCCAGTCTACTACAAGCTCCAGGCGGCGGAGCGGGAACTCCACCAGACGGAAGCGGCGGATAGGGATCTGAAAATCTTCCAAACCCTTTCCCGAGACCCCAATCCCGCACCCGCCCCCTTCCAGCACATTTTCGCTTATCTGGATCAGCGGGCTGACCTTACTCCCCAGCAGCGGACTCAGTTCGATGTCGAGCAGTTGGAAAAGGAAGTGAAGCTCCATTCTGGTCAGCCACAGAACCTTTATTTTCTTGCAGAAGCGTATTTGAAGCTTGGGAGGGTCGAAGACGCCAAGCAAGCTATCGCTCAGCTCGACCAGTTGAGCCAGGGTGATTTTCGCACCATGGTGGGAGTCGGAGTGCTGCTAGCGCGTTACCACCTCTATCCGGAGGCCATCGCGCATTTTCAGCAAGCTCTCCAATCCAATCCGAATTCGGACGACGCGTGGTACGACCTCGCCGATGCCTATTTCCGGAAGCGCGATTATGCGAACGCCCTAACTGCAGCGCAGCACGTCTCACCTCAAGGGCAAAAGGACACAAGTTATTTGGCCCTGCTCGCTGACATCTTTGCCCACCTCGGCCACTCCGACGAAGCTGTAAAGCTGTGGGGCCAGCAAATAGCCGCAAACCCCGATCAGGACCAAGCCTATCTCTCTCTGGCTCTGGTCTATCTGCGCTCTGGTAACACGTCTGGCGCGAAAGAAACGCTGCAACGGGGGCTTGAGCGGACTCCAGACTCTGGGCAACTCCTCTGGGGCGTGGGGGTCTTGTCGGTAGTGGAAGGGGACATCGAGAAAGCCGAGCGGCATCTGAAAGAATCGGTCGACCTGCTGCCGGGATGGCCAGGAGGTTATTCGGCGCTCGGAGTGCTATATTACCAGACCGGGCAAATCGACAAGGCGCGGGAAACCTTGGAGCGGTTTAAGCAGGGGGGGCCGCGGGGCGCGCTCGATATCCAGCGAATCGAGCAAACTCTGTCCGCCGCAGCGTCGGAGAAATCCGGCAGCGAGAGGGTTCATGCGCTGACGCCGCAAGCCCGGCAACAATTCCTGCAAATCGCCCTGGCCCTCGCCGATCAGCCCCCTTAACGGCAATTCTTCGATGCATTCCGCAAGTGTTGTTCGGGTCGCGCTCGCTCGCCGCTGCGCACCCGCCGCGCGCCTGCGCGGTTGCTTCTTTGTTTACGGGCCGGAGCGGGCTCATGCGCTCAACCCAAGGTGCGTGGCAACCTGGGCGAGATCCTCCTCGCAGCTTGATCCGGAAGGGGCAGGACCTGTCGAGGCTTTGACGATCAACTCCGCTGGAATCAAGTATTCCTTGCCCTGGGGCTCGTCGGCGGTGGCCAATTCGTGGAGGGAATCGGCGGCCATTCGCCCTAGCCAGTCGGGGTGAATGTCCACCGTGGTGATGGAGGGAGTAATGTATTCCGCCAGGCGAGTGTTGTCAAAGCCCGTCACGGATATGTCTTCCGGCACGCGGAGGCCGGCTTGGGTGAAGCCTTTGATCAGGCCCACGGCACTCAAATCATTGACGGCCACGACGGCGGTGGGCCGGGGTTTCAGCTCCATGATAGCTAGTGCCGCCGCCATGCCGCCTTCAAATCGCAGGTCGCCTGTCAGGGTTGGGCCGGGCCCCAAGCCCAGAGCTTTCATGCACTCGATAAAGGCTTCGCGGCGCGCCGTGTTCGACTTCAAACCCGGCCGTTCTCCGGCAAAAACCATTCGCCGGTGGCCAAGCTGAAACAGGTGCTCGACCACTTGCTGAATGGCCGAAAAATAGTCGATGCGCAGGTTGCTGACGTATTTCTGCACCGGTCCCAGGTCCAGAAAAGTGACGGCGATCCGGCGCCGGGCGATTTCCTGGATCAACGGCAAGTTGGCCTCAGAAGTCATCACGGCCACGCCGCGAACGTGGTGCTCCAGCATCTTTTCGGTCGCGCGCCGCGTTAGACTGGGGTCATAATTCGTATCGCTGAGGATAACTTCGTAGCCGAGTTGCCGGGCGCGAGCCTCGAAGCTGTTGATGACCTCCGGGAAGAAAGGGTTCTCGATATCGGAGACGATCATGCCGAGCGTGCGGCTGGTTCGCCAAGCCAGGTTGCGCGCGTGAGCGTTGGGGAAGTAACCGAGGCGGCGCACGACCGAGAGGACTTGGCGGCGTGTTTTCCCGCTCACCTGGCCGGTCTTGTTTAGAACGTGAGACACGGTGGCCGTGGATACTTTGGCCTCGCGAGCTACGTCCCGAATGGTCAGAGCCATGGTGCGAAGCTAGGCTCCTTACGAAGAACGGTGACTACGTAACCTCAAGATACTACCGCTCTTGTTTCTAGACAATACGCAACCTAAAAAAATCTCCTAGAGATGCCAAAAAGAGCTTGACAAGCCTGCTCCGTACGTGTTACCACGTTAAGCGTTTAATGTGATTGATTGTCTCTTTCGTCGGGTAGCGGGCGCGTAAGAATCGAGCAGAAGAGCGGCTGTGACGCAGTCAGGAGTTCCTGAAGCAGAACCGCCCCTCGGTTCATTTCCCAGTTCGCTAGTAGGGTCCGTGGCAACAGAAACCCGAGGAGAGGCAGTTGAGCGCCAAGTCTTATTCCCGGGCAAAGCAAACCAAAACTGGTTTTGTGATCATGCAGGTCTCCAGCCGCACCCAGATGCGGCCGGGGACAGGAGGATGGGTGTATGCAAAGAGATAGGTTTTTCCTGCGCTTTCTCTTTTTGGCCCTGGCAGTCTCCGCCATCTCACTTCTTGGGAGTGTGAGCCTTCATGCCCAGGCGGACACCGGCTCGATTCAGGGGACCATTAAGGACCAAACCGGCGCCGTGATCCCCGGCGCCAAGGTGAGCCTGACGAATGAAGGGACCAACCTCACCATTGCCTTGACTTCCGGCGGTGACGGCAGCTACATCTTTGCGCCGGTCAAGATCGGCGTTTACGCGGTGAGCGCCGAAGCCCCGGGTTTCGCCAAGGCTGTTCAACTCCACATCACGCTGAACATTCAGCAGCAAATCGTAGTTGACCTTACGCTCAAGCCGGGCGCCGTTACCCAAACGATTGAGGTAACCGGCGCGCCTCCGGCCCTGCAAACCCAAAACGCCTCGGTCGGACAAGTCGTCAGCGCGCGTGCTGTCAACAACTTGCCATTGAACGGGAGAAACTTCACCTTCCTGGCCCAACTGGCGGCCGGGGTCAACACGCCGGAAGCCGACACTCGAGGCAATGCCCAGTCGGGGGCCTTTTCGGCCAACGGCCTGCGACCTGCTCAAAACAACTACTTGCTGAACGGCATCGATAACAACTCGAACACCGTGGACTTCCTGAACGGCACCAATTTCGTGGTTCTTCCGCCCCTGGATGCGATTCAGGAGTTCAAGGTGCAGACTTCGGATTACAGCGCGCAATTCGGGCGCGCCGGCGGGGCGATCCTGAACGCCACGATCAAGTCCGGGACGAACAGCCTTCATGGCACCTTCTGGGAGTTCCTCCGCAACGACAAACTCGACGCCCGGGACTTTTTTGAAGACGTGCCCGGTGGCGTAAAGGGTGAGTATCGGCAGAACCAGTTTGGAGTCGCCCTCGGCGGTCCCATCAAGAAGAACAAGGCCTTTTTCTTCGGCGATTACGAGGGCCTGCGCGTGCGGCAAGGGACGGTGTTCAGCAACAGTGTTCCAACTGCTGCTGAGCGCGGCACCAACGACACCTACACCGATTTTTCGGACCTGATAACTGGCCAGCCGGCGACTGCGACCTCCAACCTTCCGCACAGCGACGCCCTCGGTCGCACTGTACCTTATGGAACGATATTTGACCCCGCCACTACACGGCAGGTAATTGCAGGCAGCGCCGATCCGGTCTCCGGTATAGTTGCACCAACAAGCACGCATGTGCCTGCGGGCACGGTCGAGTATGTCCGCGACCCCTTCGGCACATGTGCGCCCAACACCCTGACCTTCACGCTCGCGGCCTGCGGTTTGAACCAACTCCCCGCCGGACGGCTGGATGCCAACGCGATTAGCCTTCTGAATCTCTACCCCAAGCCAACCAACACAAATCTCTTTCAAAACAACACGACCGACCCCACGCGGAACGAACACCGCAACGCGTTCGACGTGCGGGTGGACATCAACAAGGGTGACAAAGACCAAATCTTCGCCACCTTCAGCTACGTTGACGACCCCCAGTTTATCCCGGGTCCGTTCGCTGGAATTGCCGATGGCGGGGCTTTCCAACAGGGCATTCAGACGGCGAATACCATCCTGCCCGCCTTGTCATGGACCCACACGTTGTCACCGACCACGGTGAACGAGGCGCGGATTGGGCTCAACCGAATCGGAACTTCCCGCACCGGCCCAGTCCCAAGCACAATGGGGATTCCGGAACAGTATGGAATCCAGGGCATCCCCCAGGTCGCCCTCAACGGTGGCCTTCCCGCATTCGGAATCAACGGTCTGAACACCCTGGGGAGCAACAATTTCCTGCCTTCGGATGAGGTGACTCAGACGACCCAGGTGACGGACAACTTTACCAAAACCTACGGCAAGCACACCTTCAAGGCGGGTATCGAATACCAACGGGTCAAGTACTCCACCCTTCAACCACCCTGGTCGCACGGTCAGTTCAACTATGACGGCGACTTCACCAGGATTCCAGGAGCCTCCTCCGACAACGCCGGGCGAACTCAATTCCTCTTGACGCCACTGGCGACATGCCCTGACACGGTTCCCAATTGCGTCCCCTACGAGGGCGGATCGGACCAAGTCTACGTGTCCAATATCGCCATGACGGATGACGGCAAGAACTATTGGGGTAGCTACATCGAAGACGACTGGAAAGTGAGTTCCAAGCTGACCTTAAACCTGGGACTTCGCTGGGACTATTTCGGCCAGACGTTTGAGCACTTCGGCGGCCAAGCCAACTTCGTTCCGGCCCCGCCGGGGAGTGCCCAATATTTGATTCCCGCCCAGCGAAAGAGCGACGTTCTCTCCCCGAGCTTCCTCAACTTGGCAGCCAAAGATGGCATTGCCATCGTGTACAGCAACAATCAAGGTCTGGGTGTCTCGCAGAAAACCAATTTCGGGCCACGTATAGGCTTCGCTTACCAATGGATGCCGAAACTGGTGATGCGCGGCGGCTTCGGCCTGTTCTACAACGGGTTTGAAAACCGTGGCTATTCACCCAACATCGGCGAAAACTATCCCTTCCAGTTCGGCTTCAATTTCAGCAATCAGAATGACCAAACGCCGATTAACGACGTTACTTATACGAGCTTTGCCGGCACCAACTGCGCCAACTCCTATAACTTTGAAGCTGGCTTCAGTTGTACACCGCTTCAACCGGCCCTCGTCGGGGCGTCCGGCCTGACCCTGCGAGGCATTCAGTATAATTACCAAACTCCCTACACGATGGGCTGGAACCTGACATTCCAGTATGAACTAACGCCCGCCACCACGCTATCGCTGGCTTATGTCGGGAACGGCGCTCGCCACATTGAGGCGTTCCCTAGCTCGAATAACGTGAACACCATCATCCCGCCGTCCGGCACCAAGGTCCTCGAGTACCCGGACTTCGGCCAAGGCAACAGCTACGCGGCGACGGAGGGATCCAGTTACTACCACAGCCTCCAACTCCAGGTCGAAAGGCACTTAGGGAAGGGTTTGTATTTTCTGGCGAATGACACGTTTTCCAGGACCCGGAGCGATGCCGGAGACCTCCTGAATGGTGGGGTTGGGGAACAGTATCGCTGCCCCACCATGGACGGCTGCGGAATTCAGTACGATTACCGCGACGCGAACTTCGACATCCGAAATGTATTTCACTTCAGTGGTGGATACGAGCTTCCCTTCGGTCCGGGGAGACAGTTCCTCGCGAACACCACGGGAGTTGAGAAACATATTGTCGGCGGCTGGAGCATGCAGTGGATCGCCACCGCCGAAGGTGGTCAACCAGCAACCATTAATTGCAATACCGGAACAGCCAATGGCTTGGGGTGCACCGCGCTCCTCCTTCCCGGGAACCGTTATACTGGCAAGGCGCCACCTGACGGAATGTGGAACGCGGCCGCTTTCAATCAGCCTTGCAACCCTGACACGGGCCTGCCTACAGGCTGCATCACTGAAACCGGTCTTGGCCTTTTGGGCGGGGCGCCTACCCAGGTAAGGGGTCCGGGCATCAGCCGGCTGGACTACTCGCTCTTCAAGGACTTCCAGATCAGCGAGCGGTTCCGGATGCAGTTCCGGAGTGAGTTCTTCAACATACTCAACCACCCCACGTTCATGCCGCCAAACCTGGGCGGGAACGGCGTCATAGCCCTATCGGGCTCGGGTGACTACCTAAGCTCGAACTTCGGTAAGAGTGGCGCTACGCGTTTTCCCAACCAGGATTCGCGTCAGATCCAGTTCGCTCTGAAGCTATACTTCTAGAAGAGACGTAGGGCCGACGCTTGCGTCGGCCTTACAAAAGCACCACCAACCAGGGCGCCCCAGATCATCGGGGCGCCCTTATTATTTCCGCGGGTAGCGCTCGCCGGGTTCGTCATTCCCGCGTAAGGGGGAATCCACGCATGAAGCCATCCATGGACCCCCGCTTTCGCGGGGGTGACCGCCAGGGAACGCCGTCGCACGGGCAGGGTCATTCTTCCACCAAAGGTCTGCTAAGATAGAGACGTCATGGTTCCCTTCCGCTGGCCAGCGGCAGTTCTACTCGTCCTGGCAGCATTGTCCCCGTCGCTCGCGGCGAGCCAAGCAGACACCGCGGGTCGCCAAGCGCTCGACCGCAAGTTCCAATCCGCGCAGGCGCATTTCAATTCCGGACAGTACGCCGCCGCACAGCAAGAGCTCGAGGCACTCGCCCGGACTTTGCCCGATAGCTTTGAAGTCCAGGAACTTCTGGGGCTGGTTTACTCCGCCGAAGGCCAGGAGGAGAAAGCCACGGCTCCTTTCGAGAAGGCCGTCCGTCTGCGCCCGGAGTCCGGCGGGGCACGGAACAACCTGGCCACGAACCTTGTGCGACGGGGAAAGACGTCGTTGGCCGAGAAGGAATTCAGGAAGGTCGTCGAACTCGAGCCCCGGAACTTCGACGCGAATAGCAATCTAGGCGCGTTCTACCTGCGAACGGGAAGAACCGCGGCGGCCATCCCCTACCTGGAAAAAGCTCAGAGCCGGAATCCTGCCGCCTATGACAATGGCTACGATCTGGCACTGGCGTACCAGGAAACAGGCCGTTTGCCGGAGGCCCGAGGGCAGATTCAGGAGCTCTTGAAGCAGAAAGACACCGCCGAGTTGCACAACCTGCTCGCCGACGTTGAAGAGAAGGCCGGAAATTATGTGACCGCGGTGAACCAATACGAGTTGGCGGCGCACATGGATCCGAGTGAATCGAACCTCTTTGATTGGGGCAGCGAGCTTCTGGTTCATCAAACCCCAAATCCGGCCATCGTGGTTTTCTCGGAAGGGGTGAAACGTTACCCCAGTTCGCCGCGCCTGGCGCTCGGACTCGGCCTGGCCCTTGACCTGCGCGGCGCCTACGACGACGCCGTGAAGTCCCTCATGCGAGGCGTCGACCTGGACCCTTTCGACGCGCGCGCCTACTATTTCTTGAGCAAAGCCTATGACCGGGCCCCGAGCCAGGCCGATGAGGTGGTCGAGCGTTTCCGCCGTTTTGCTGACCTCAGGCCTGGTGATGCGCAGGCCATCCTTTATTACGCCATCAGCCTTTGGAAGGGCAGGCGGTCGGAGACTTCCCCGGCGTACCTCGATCAAGTCGAGTCTCTATTGAAAAAGGCAATCGTGCTCGATCCTTCCTCCAGTGACGCACATCTCCAGCTTGGAAACCTTTACTCCCAGCGTAAGAAATATGCCGAGGCTGTGCCAGAGTATCAGGAGGCGCTCAGGCTCTCCCCGAATGTCCCTGACGCCCACTTCCGGCTGGGTCAGGCTTATTTTCACGTGGGGAATAAGGATCTGGCGGACAAGGAATTCCGACTCCACCAGCAATTGTATGAGCGGCACTTAGCGGATGTTGACAAGCAGCGGTCGGAAATTCGGCAGTTTGTCTATTCGATGAAGGGCGCCCCCTGAAACATTGGTGATTGGCAGTTTGTGATTGGCGATTGGGGGTTGGAGAATCTCATCTCAAACCCTCTGATCCAACCGCTAATCGCTGATCCTCTATTGCCAATCATCAATCACCGTTCACCAATCACAGATCACCAATGCCTTTAGGCGATCCAGGTGCGCAGGGCGCCGCCAAGCCGGTCGAGTGCAATCGGTTCCTTTTCTTGCCAGAGGGCAAACTCCTGAGGGGCAACAACGTAGGCTTCTGACAGGCTCTCGGCCAGACAGACGCATGCGGTCGAGCGCTGGTATTCCTCGTAACGAAGGGCGGCCAGCCACACGTATAGCGCCAGCATGTGCGCGTCCACGGCGCTGCCCGGCAAGTCGTCGACGGCGGGGAGGGGGTTGATCTGATCCGGGTTATCGAAGACGGCCACGCCGGTGAAAGGCTTAGGCTTGCTGCGAACCCCGAACTGCGCCGCCAGGAATGAAGGTCGGGCGCGACGCAAGGCTTCCGACGCCCCCCACTCCACGAAGGAGTTGCCAAAGATCACGGCGCCGTTACCGGTAAGAAACAGTGACCGCAGAAATTCCCGAATCGCCGGTTGGGCTGCGACTTCCGGAGGACACCACGGCGTCACGTCCACCTTGCGCAGACGATCAAACACCGCGTCCGCGTCGGCAAGGTCCTTGCGCATAGTGTTCATTTCGTGCGAGAAGCTCTCCCGGTAGAGAGCCAGCCTCCCGTAGCTCAGCAGGATAGCCGGGGCCACGGTCGTGCCGGAAGGCTCCCGCTTCAGTGCGTGATCGACCAGGCTACTTCCAGCATCAAAAACCCAAGTGTTCGCAGGCGGGGCGTCCGGACGGCCCAGGGCAACATCCAGCAGCCCTCCGGAACGCCCACCGGCCGCGCTGGGTATGCCTGCGAGAAGGGTTTCCAAAGGGCTGTGGGACTCGCCGGATAGGGCGAGATCGAGCTTCAGCGGCCGGCCGATTCCCTGCCACCGGCGCCAAACGCTCGCCGGATCGACGGGGAGAGGCCGGGGGATGACGAGCAGAACCAGTCGATTTCCTGACTGGACCGCGGCGTCGTTCGTCCTCAGCCCATGCTGCTCAGCCGCATCGAAGACCACCTGCACGGCCCGCCGCCATTCCTGAAAGTACGGTGAGCGGGCGAGCAGAGAGGAGTTCTGGATCGTCTGTTCGGTGGTCGAGAACTGCCAGTGGAGCACCCCCATCTTCTCTTCGAGCTGCACGACATCCCGGAACAGGTCGGAAGACTGCTCCGGGTTCAGGCCTGCCACGTAAAGGAGAAGCCTCAGAACGGACTGCCGTTCGTTGGGGAAAAGGTAATCCCACTCGCGGAGTTGTTGATTGACGAAGGGAAGAAAGGTCAGCGGCAGGCGTTTGAGCAGGCCTTTCCTCAAAGCGTCCTGGACTTCCTCCGGCAACTTCTCCTCGGCGTGCATGATACCTTCCTGGTTATGGAATCTCGGCTGCCCCGAATTCATCTTGGCCTGTGCGGAGCAAACCCCTTGCCATCCGGCGCGCTGAGAATGATCTCTTGCTCTTCCGATAGACAAACAAGATGTTGCGCTTTGCTCGCCATGACAAACCGGAGCTTTTCTCGAACCCGCTAACCTCGAAACTCCCTCAGCATTGCGCCCTGCGAATCCAGAGGCGGGCAACCCAGCAGACCCGCGAGTGTCGGACAAAGATCAATGTGGCGAACGGGACGATCGATGATTTGAGGCTTGTCGACGGCCGCCCCCAGAGCCATCATCCAAGTGGTCCGGGTTGACTCTTCGTTAGCACGGTGATTGAAGAATCCGTTCGTGGTTGAGCCATCAGGATCCCGTCCGAACTCGGGGAGAATCACCATCGTGGTCTTCCCCCGGTATTCGGGGTTCGCTTCCACCTCCTGCCACAGTTGGTAGGCAAGGCGGTCTGCCGTTCGGATGCCCGACAGGTGGAGGGCATAAGAGCCGAAGTGCGCCACTTCCACGTCCGAAAAAATGACCACTAACAAGCGAGGTGAGAACTTACGCATGACCTCACGGCTGACGAAAAAGGTGAGTTCGTCGCCGGAGGTCGGGCCGCCGCCCCGCACGAAACTGGCGATGGCGTTCTCGATACTGCTCCGCACGCGGGGATCAAGCCGGTCGGCTGCGTCGAACACTGTCCAGCCCAGCCCTTCGTAGTTGCTCCCTTCCAGAGCGCTCTCCAGCTCGGCCTCAACCTTGGCCCGATCAGCCAGGTTGGCGGCTCGTCCCCCGCGGAGAGCGTCGGCGACAGCCGTGAGCATCAGTTGCTTGGGAAACACCACGTTGGCGCCATACGCCGGGCCATAGTCCGAAGCCGAGCTCGCGCCGATCAGGCTGGTAAGCGCCTTATTGCTGGCCACAACCCAGGTCTCACTCCGATCGACGCGGAGCCGCTTGCGAAATTGCTCGAACAGGGTTGGGGTGGTCGGGGCAAGCTTTCCCCAGTCGTCCACGCGCTGCCAGTTGCCGGTGAGGATGCTCGAAATCGCGTTGAAGTGCGCGGTCACGCCTTCGTTGCGCGCGCGAGGGTAGTACAGGGCCTTGGGGAGCAGGTCTCCCGTCAAGTGGGGGATATTCACCAACCCCTCGGGCGAAAAAGACTCGGCGTGGCGCACACCACCAACAATGACGACCACAACCTTCTGGCCGGGGTCGGCAGCGCCATGAAAGCTCTGGTGGGCGCGTCCCTGCGGCGCCATAAGGCCAGCGATGAGCAATCCCGCCGCACGCAGGAACGTCCGCTTGGAAGGGTCCGCAACCAACTCAAAATCGCGGGCAAGCGTGGTGTCAACCTGGGTGTCTAGGCGAAGTCTATTCTCCATGAATAAACCTCTCGAGAGTGACTTCACTCTGAATCCAGCCTCGTTCCGCCCCGCTGAATCGAGGGTTCCTGAATTATATTCCCAGCACCAGTCGTTTTCAATGCAAGGCGGTCGCGCGGGTCTTGGTTGTGCCTGAAGCGTGATGCTACAATTGTCTTCTCACGCGGCGCCGAGTCAGGAATGTCTATGGCTGGGACAAACCACTTCGCGGCGGAAGGTTCTCCACGCGAGCTCGCTTCTTCCCGTGCTGCCGAGGGTCACCGCAAACCCCGACCTTTAACTGACGGCGCGCTCGTCAGGGCTGCCCTTCTGGGCTGGCTGCTGGCGTTCCTGGTGGGAGCGGGCTGCCTCTTAGCAAGCGAGAAAGGCACTGTGACGGGAATCGTGGCCGGTCCTTCCCAAGCCCCGATCCCCGGCGCGAAGGTGACGCTGGCGGCTGCTGATGGGAGCCGGCAATCCGTCGCCGCGGATCAGCGTGGGCATTATTCGTTTCCCTCCGTGGAACCCGGCACCTACACCCTTTCCGCCGAAGCTGCAGGTTATCAGGCTGCGACGCGAACTGCCGTGCAGGTTGCGGGCGGAACCTCCACCACCGCGGACTTGCTTCTCGCAGCGACAGCTCCGCCGGGTCCAGGCCAGGCGGCCCCCGTCCCACCACAGCCCAGCTACTACGACGACACCCCCTTAAAGGCCAGCGCGGTCAATAGCACGATCGACGCAGCCGGGTATTCTTCACAAGCGCAGAGCCCGCAACGTTTGATGAGTGAGGGCCCCAGGCTCACCGGCAGCGCGCCCAAGACCCCGGCCCGAGAGCCGGGAAGCCCCAACGCCGCGGAGGTGGAACGCGAGCTCCAAACGGCCCTTCGGGACCATCCCAACAGTTTCGAGGCCAATCATCAACTTGGGGAGTTTTATCTTTCCGTGGGTGATTTGAAAACCGGTATCCCTTATCTCGAAAAAGCGCAAAAGTTGAAGCCCGAAGATTACGCCAACGGATACGATCTCGCTGTCGCCTACCTCAAGACCAAAAAGCCTGGCCTCGCGCGATCTTTATTGCAGGACATGCTCCGGCGGAAAGACACCGCCGAACTCCACAACCTGCTCGGGGAGGTCGACGAGGCTTTGGGCGATCCGATCTCTGCGGTCAAGGAATACCAGCTTGCCGCGCACATGGACCCCAACGAGAAGAACCTCTTTGACTGGGGGAACGAACTGCTCCTCCACGAAACTATTGAACCTGCCATTGAAGTTTTCAAGCGCGGCGTCGCGCTTTATCCCAACTCTCAGCGGATGTACATCGGATTGGGCATCGCCTATTATTCCCGCAGCCTTTACGACGGAGCGATCGAGGCGCTCTGCCACGCTTCGGATCTGAATCCCTCGGACCCGCGGCCCTACCTGTTTCTCGGCAAGACGTACAACGTTTCGGTGGGGAAGGCCGACGATGTCGCGAAGCGAATGCAGAGGTTCATGAAGACGAACCCTGACAACGCACTCGCTTATTACTATTACGCCCTCAGTTCCTGGAAAGGTGCGCGTGGGGGTAGTCAGGGGGTGGACCTGGCGGAGGTTGAGGCCCTGCTCCGGAAGTCGATCTCACTGGACCCGCGATTGGCGGACGCGCATCTTCAGCTCGGGGTCCTTCTTCACGACCAGCACCGCGATCAAGAAGCTATCCCGGAGTTTCAGGCAGCTATCCGATTCGAACCTGACGACCCCGACGCCCATTACCGTTTGGCGCAGGCCTACATCCGCACCGGCGATAAGGAACGCGGCCAGGAAGAATTTCAGCTTTACGACAAGCTCCACAAGCAACAAGTTAACGAAACTGAAAAACGCCGGCACGAGATCCAGCAATTCGTCTTCACGCAGGACGAACCCCCCAAGACGAACCCCTGACCGGTTGCTGAAAAACCCCCAAGGCTGTCATCCTGAGGAGTCCCGCCTTGCGGGACGACGAAGTATCCCCGCATTTGCTGGGTTCTATGAACTGCGGATTCTTCGCGCAGTTTACCGTGAGCGAAATGACAAAGATCCTTCGGCTTCGCCTCAGGATGACACTCATCGCGGGTTTTGCGGAGAGTTGCGTCGCTTTGGCAATGCGAAATGCCTTCCGATCACGACGAGCACGCAGTTCCTTCGTACTTGCCGCTCAATAGCGGGGGCAGTCCTTTCAGACACAAGGGGTCCCTTAGTCCCGGGACAGTTCCTGGTCGTGCTCCCGGCGCTCTCGATCTCATCGTCGGTCAGCCGATCACCGCACGGCTGTCCTGAACAACGGTGGTTCCTGCAACCTCGAATCGCCTTCTCTCTTCTTTATTTCTTGAACCAGTAAAGCAGGATGCCGTAACCCACGCCGGCAGGATCAGTCGTCCTGGCAGCCTGAAACGCCATGAATCGCCCATCTGTCGAAAGCACCGGGTTTGACGCCTTGCCCCCCTCGTAGTCGTTGAAGTTCGTCAGCCGGACGAAGTCTTTCCCTGTTCCGTCGAGCTTTAGCTTCCAAATATCGATGTTCCCGGGGCCCCGCTGGCCTCCGAGCCGTTCGCACTGGCGGTCCGCCTCGACGGTGGTGTAGAGCCCATCCGGGAAAATGCCTTCCGGTTCGTTGTAGCTGCCCGGCGCCTTTGAAAAGTCGGTTGCCTTGCCTGTCTCGAGATCGATTCCCATGACCGCCGCCGACCCCTTCGGTTCATAGCAGGTGAAAGTCATCTTCGCGTCGTGGTCGTAGAAGTCCTGGGCTTCCAACACGCAGCTTCGATCCCTGCTCTCGTACACCGTCTTCTTGTTGATGAGTTTCGGCGTACCCCCGGAAAGATCCAGGTCAGCGACCACCAGTCGGGAAGCCTCCACCGCGAGGTCCGGCGCCTGGGCTGAGGTCTGCGAAAAAGCGATTTTCAGAGTCTGCTTGGAAATCGCCGCACCTTCGCTCATCTTTTGCCCCAGCTTGACGGGTCTGGACCCGCGCTCCTTACTCAGGAACCACAGTTCATTGTCACGCGTGCGGCTTATGTGGATATCCTCGAAGTGATCCGGGCCGATCAAGATGTAATCGCCCGTGACCAGGTGCATCACGCGGAGGAATGCCGCACCAGGGACGTTGCAGGTTAGGCATTGGATGACGCGCGTATTCAGGTCGATGACCATGGCGTCGCCGAAGCTTTTCGCCATGAAGGCAACACCCTGGTTATCCGGGGAAATGTCCGCACGCTCCCCGAAATGGGTCAGCATCTCGATGTTCGGAGGTAGATTCTCCAGCGGGTTCCCCGGCTTCCTTTCAGCCGCAAGCGGCACAGCCAGAACAAGAAATGCAAATAGGAGTCTCATGCTGGCAATACTATCAAATTGCGCGTCAAAACTCCTGAACTGTTGCAGAAGGTGGGCTCTGGTCCGCTCTTTGAACCAAGCCCTTGCTGTCGGTGGTCTTGGTGCGGATGAAACCGGATCGATCCCCCGGCCGGATCCCCACTTGGCCATCCCTGCAGCGATTGACCCGATCCCACGCGACCGGATCGCCACTGAGACTGGCCCAGGCAAGCATCCCCAGGAAAGCCCTGCGCAGGCTGGGCGCCTGCACAGGACCTCTGGAGCCGAATCTTCGTGGACTTACCCGCGCCCGGATTGCTACCAGTAGAACTTGAGTGAAAACTGCATGGCGCGAGGGTCGGTCTGGACGTTGGTAATCTGGCCAAACGAGCATCCGAACGTGCGGACGTAGTCCGTCTCGCCGTTCGGCCCCGGCGGCAAGCACCAGTGGCTATCCGGGACACCGAGGTTCTGATGGTTCAGAGCATTGAAGACGTCCCAGCGGAAATTGAAATACCGGGTCTCTGTAAGGTGGAAGTCCTTCCCCAGGGACATGTCAGCATTCCAGAATCCCGGGATGCGACCGGATGGGGGACGCAAGCCGATGTTGCCGAGCTGCCAAAAGGCGTCGACACTGTCCTGGAAGGGGTGATCTCCGGTGGAAAGAGCCGTGGTTAACGCCTGGTTACATCCCCACGGGGCACAGAGCGCATTGGGGTTGTACCACTGCTGTTCCTGCTGCAGGCGCGTTTTGCTGCTCCGGCCGGCAGAGAGATCGCCAACCAGGTTGGGCCGGCAGCTCACGGATCCGTACGCGCCATCGCAGGCGCTTGTATCGAAAAACATCGGCACGCCTGACTGGAAGTTCCAGTTCTGAGTCAACTTCCAGCCGCCGAGGATGGCGTTGGTCACGCCTCCGCTATTGGCCCACTTCCTCCGCTTGCCAAACGGCAGTTCGTAAGTCGAAGCGAAGTTGAAGACGTGAGTCGTATCGTCGGGGGAGAGAGCATCATACCGGCGGAGATTCTGGATGTCCTCCGCGCCCGTATGCGTGGAGCCGTCCACAACGCCGCCGCCCGCCGCCCCGGGAATATGAGCCAGCCGGCCCACGCCCCGATTGCCGATCGTGGTGGGGCCAATGGTGTTTGCCGCCAGCGCGCCGAGACCCGCGCTTACGATGTTCTTGGAGTAGGTGTACGCGCTGATGAAATTGAGACCATGCGAGTAACGCTTCTCCACCCGGAGTTGGCCTGAGTGGTACTTGTTGTAACCGTCCGGCGAGAGCATAGCCTGAACGGACCACCAGAACGGGTATGGCTCGAGGGCGTACCATCCTGAGCACACTACCTGGTTGGGATCGTACCACCGGCCGCAATCACCAAAGATACCATCGAAGGACGGATCGACCGGGTAGACGTAATCGTTGATCGCCCACCGAACTCTCGACATGTCGCTCTTTGACACCTGATTGGTATTCCGGATTTCGTCTCCGAGCAGGTGCGAGCCGTGGCTGCCAACGTAGGCCGCGCTAATTAGAATATTGCCGGGCAGTTCCCGCTGGACGGTGAGGTTCCACTGCTGAATGTAAGGGTCCTTGTCGCCTTTAATGAAACCGTAGATGTTCGTCTGGTCGCCGACAAATTGGTATTGGTTTTTTCGGTTAGCGTTCAGGTCCGGGAAGACCAGCGACGGAGCGCCCTGACTCAGGGTCCAACCGACCAGCATGTAGTAATACTGGTCGGCCCATGGCGTGTACACTGGGACGTAAGACCCCATTGTCGAAAAGGCACCGTTCCCCTGGCCAAAGGCCGCCGACAGACTGTTGCTGTAAACGAGGCCGTAGCCGCCGCGGATGACCGTTTTGTTGTTCCCAAACGGCGACCATGCAAAACCGATCCGGGGGCCGAAGCTGTCCTTGTTGGCCGGGAAGAGATTGCGATCGGGGTGGCTCGGTGTTCCTGGGTAAACGATTTTGCCCAGGGAATTCACTTGGGGACTCTTCTGGGAGAGGTCGAAGTTCGCCAGCATGTCGTGGCGTTCGCGGATCCAGCCGTAGATGTCCCAGCGTAATCCGAGGCTCATGGTGAAGTTCTTCGCCACCCGGATGTCGTCCTGGCCGAAGGCGGCCCAGTCATCATTGGTCTGCCAGGGAGCATACTGGACGGCGGAACTGCCCATGCCCTCTCCCATCGCACCTAGCAAGAACTGGGCCAGTCCGCTCCCCCCCGAACCGTTATCAGGGTTGTTGGTCAAGCCGCCATCGAAGTTGAGGTTATAACCCGCCGGCGAATTGCCCCAGAGGTTGTTCCTTCTGAATGTAAAGCCCGCTTTGACCGTGTGGCGGCCCCAGATCTTGGTGAGGTTGTCGCTCAGTGTGTAAGCCTGCTGTCCCATGCTGCCATTCTGGTACTGAACCGGGCCGAACGAGAAGTTACTATTGACATTCCAGAAGGAAACGGTGGGTACGGCCTGGGATGGCTCGAAAAGCCAGAAGTTCAGCCCCGCGACCTGCTGCTGGACTTCTTGGTTGTGTGTCACACTCTCCAGGTTGGGCCGGGCCATGAGGTTCTGCCGTCCAAAAGAGAAGCGGAACTCATTAACGACCGTGGGCGTCAACGTCGACGTCAAACCCAGGATCGCGAGTTGATTGCGGGTGTCGTAGGGATTAGCTCCCGAGATGCCCGTATTGGTCTGAGCCGTGGGACCATTCCAGGGGTAGCGGTAGTTGTCGTAGTAGCTCGGATTGAAGAGCCAGGAAGCGAACACCCGGTGGTTGCCGTTGATGGTGTGGTCGACCTTCACCGAGGCATTGTGTGTGGTCATGCCGCTTCCGACCGCGCCCAGGTAGTTGTTGCAGTAAATGCCGCACGGCGAGAGCGGGTCAACAAAATTCGGATTGGGAATGGTGTCGAGATAGAACTTGGCCAGCGGATCGATACGGGTGGGGGGGATGACCGGCGTGGTGAAAGGATCGCGGTCGAACCAGCCTTTGGCATCATTCCATCTTGTAGTGGAGGGATCATAGATGCAGTTCACCACATCATTGGCAGGATCGCACTGGGCCGCGTATCTCGGATCTCCGGTGAAATCCCCAATTTTCTCGGCAGCCGTGGGAACGGTCAAGATTTTGTTTTGCCGTTCGTGAAGGAAGGATGCTTCCTCGGAGACGAAGAAGAACGTCCGGTTCTTCCCGTTATATACGCCGGGAATGTAAACCGGCCCGCCCAGAGTTCCGCTGAAGTTGTTCCAGTTCACCCACGGTTGCAGGAAGGGGTCGCCGTTTGTGTCGCGCCGCGCGAAGGGATTGGTGGCGCTGAACACCGAATTTCGGTTGAGGACAGACCCAGACCCGTGGAGGTTGTTGGTGCCGGACTTCAGCACCACATTGACAACCATGCCACTGGTGCGACCATACTCGGCCGCCAGACTATTCTGAACGATGTTGAATTCGGAGACGGCGTCTGGCGAAGGATTGACGGTCGCAGCCTCCGCGCCGACCGTGGCGTTCAGGGCCCCCTCCAAAAACCACGCGTTGGCGCCTGCCTGACCCCCATTGGCACTGACACTTGAGCCCACCAGGTGAAGCGGGTCCGGGAAGCCCCCAAATTGGCTGTTGGAGCCAAAAACCGCTCCGGAAGGCCCGCTCGATTGGATGATTCCCGGGAAAAGCTGAACCAGGGTCTGGATATCCCGACCCTGCAGGGGGAGGTTGTCAAGGTAGCGCCTGCCGACCCCTGCGCTGAAATTCGATGAAGTAGTCTCCACCATATGTGCCCGGGCGGTGACTTCCACCCTCTGAGCTGTGTGCCCGATTTTCAGTTGGGCATCCTCCGTCACCGTCGTGCCCGCCGTGACCATCACCCCGGCGATTTCCAGTAGGCTGAAGCGCGGTGCCCCGAAGTGAATGGTGTACTTCCCCGGCACCAAATCCGCCGCCAGATAGATGCCCGCGGAGTTGGTGGTCAGTTTGCTTTGAACGCCGGTATTCACGTTCGTGACCAGGACGACCACTCCCGGCACGACGGCGCCTTGCGGGTCGGTCACCGTGCCCTGAATCTGCCCCCGGTCAAGAGAGGCGAAAACGAGACTGGCGAACCATAGACTCGCAGCAAGAGCGGAGAGAATCCGCAGAACTCTGAAGTGTGGACGCATGGTAGTCGCACCCTCCTTCCAGAACGCCTTCACACGCGGCTTCTTTGGCCGCCGAGCCGTTCGTACTGGCGGTCCGCCTCGACGGTGGTGTAGAGCCCATCCGGGAAAATGCCTTCCGGTTCGTTGTAGCTGCCCGGCGCCTTTGAAAAGTCGGTTGCCTTGCCTGTCTCGAGATCGATTCCCATGACCGCCGCCGACCCCTTCGGTTCATAGCAGGTGAAAGTCATCTTCGCGTCGTGGTCGTAGAAGTCCTGGGCTTCCAACACGCAGCTTCGATCCCTGCTCTCGTACACCGTCTTCTTGTTGATGAGTTTCGGCGTACCCCCGGAAAGATCCAGGTCAGCGACCACCAGTCGGGAAGCCTCCACCGCGAGGTCCGGCGCCTGGGCTGAGGTCTGCGAAAAAGCGATTTTCAGAGTCTGCTTGGAAATCGCCGCACCTTCGCTCATCTTTTGCCCCAGCTTGACGGGTCTGGACCCGCGCTCCTTACTCAGGAACCACAGTTCATTGTCACGCGTGCGGCTTATGTGGATATCCTCGAAGTGATCCGGGCCGATCAAGATGTAATCGCCCGTGACCAGGTGCATCACGCGGAGGAATGCCGCACCAGGGACGTTGCAGGTTAGGCATTGGATGACGCGCGTATTCAGGTCGATGACCATGGCGTCGCCGAAGCTTTTCGCCATGAAGGCAACACCCTGGTTATCCGGGGAAATGTCCGCACGCTCCCCGAAATGGGTCAGCATCTCGATGTTCGGAGGTAGATTCTCCAGCGGGTTCCCCGGCTTCCTTTCAGCCGCAAGCGGCACAGCCAGAACAAGAAATGCAAATAGGAGTCTCATGCTGGCAATACTATCAAATTGCGCGTCAAAACTCCTGAACTGTTGCAGAAGGTGGGCTCTGGTCCGCTCTTTGAACCAAGCCCTTGCTGTCGGTGGTCTTGGTGCGGATGAAACCGGATCGATCCCCCGGCCGGATCCCCACTTGGCCATCTTCAACGGTCCCAGCGCCTTGCCGACCAGAAAGCTGAGGCGCGCGACGTCCCTCAGCGGCTGGCACACCGTGGTCAACGATGAAAATCCCTACATCGAGACGTCCGTGGCGGCCTTCATGATCAGCGCGATGTCGCGAGCGATTCTGCATTCCTGGGTCGAGGAGGAAGTCTATGGGCGCGGGGTCGAATCGGCGATGGCTTTCTTGCTCGAACATGTCAGGCCCGATGGACTGCTGGATGGGGTATCCTATGGGACGTCTCCCAGCACGTGCGTCGAGCACTCTCGCCGCATGCCGCACGGGGGAATGGCGCCGTGGGGACAAGGTCCGCTGCTGGCCGCGTTGTGGTGGTACTCGCGGTTGCGGAGCGCGGCGAAGCCCCACGGCGAAAATCTCTGGGGAGGTTCAACCGCATGCGCCTCGACAACAAAGTCGCCCTCGTAACCGGCGCCGCCATGGGAATTGGCGCCGCCATCGCGGAGCATTTTGTGGAAGCAGGAGCCGCGGTCGTGGTGTTCGATATCAACGCCGAGCGCGCCCACCAGATGGCGCAAGGTCTCAGCCGCAAGGGGCGCGCTCTGGCCATTCACGGCGACGTTGCCCGCGAGGAGGACGTGCAAAACGCCGTCGCCCGCACTGTGGAGGAACTCGGCTCGCTCGACGTGCTCGTAAACAACGCCGGAATCGAACTGGTTGGCCGGGTGGTGGATCTCACTTCCGCCGATTGGGATCGCCAGCTCGGGGTGAATCTGAAAGGCGTTTTTCTTTTCTGCAAATACGCGATTCCCCACCTGCGCGGGCGAGGCGGGGCAATCGTGAATATCTCCTCGGTGCATGCGTTTGTTTCCTACGCGGGCACCCCTGCGTACGATGCTGCCAAAGCGGGTGTCATCGGTCTGACGCGCACGCTGGCGCTGGACCACGGCCGCGAGGGAATCCGCGTGAACGCCATCTGCCCCGGCTACATTAGCACCGCCATGCTGAACGAATGGCTGGCGGTCCAGCCCGACCCCGAAGCCACCCGGAAGCAGGTGTTGAGTTTCCATCCCTTGGGCCGCATCGGCACGCCGCGCGACATCGCCGAAGCCGCGCTTTTCCTGGCCTCGGACGCAGCCTCGTTCATCTCAGGGACTTACCTGGTGGTGGACGGCGCCATGACCGCAGCGGGTCATTGAACGAGCGGAACCATGCAGTCTACGCGTCGCAGGGTCGCCGATGTCGGCTCGTTCTGGGGTGGAGAGGCACGCGCCCTTTGCACGTTGTCGTGGCGCACAACTTGAGCGGGAATGAACTCATCGTGTTTACCGTCTACGGACCGGGCCCCGAACTTTGGGAGGCCAATTTCACGAGGACAAAGACGTGAAGTGCGTCATCTGCAAAGTCGGGGAGACCCGGCCCGGCCGCACCGCCGTCACGCTGGAGCGCGGAACCACGACGTTGGTCTTCAAGGCCGTCCCAGCAGAAGTGTGCGCGAATTGCGGCGAGGCGTACGTCGCGGAAGAAGTCAGCCGCCAAATCCTCGCCGCCTCCGAACACGCCGCCCGCTCCGGGGTTCAGGTCGATGTCCGGGAATTCGTTGGGGCTGTGACGTAAAGAAATCCGGCCCGCCCCGCCACAAGACGGTTCGGATTTCGTCCGCGGCAGTTTCGCCTTAGGCCGGCCAGGAGCGATCTTTTGCAGGTCAGCCTGAAAGGGAGTCTTGCCTCTTCAGGTCAACCGCTACCAATGAATTACATCCTTCTGGTCGTGATTCAAGTCTTAACAGAGAAATGGGAACCAATGGGCAATCATTATGTTCCGCAAAAGTATCTTCGCGGATTCACCGACCCCTCGTGCCCCGAGGCACTCTGGCAATTTGACAAGAAGACGCTTTTGTACTCTGAACATCCGGCGTCGATCGCGAGGATTGCGCAGCAGCGTTCGTTCTATGATAGTGAGACAGAGCAGTCGTTACACGAATTGGTCGAACGTCCAGGAAATGGCGTGCTCGACAAACTTCGATCTGGGGACCTCTCGCTTAAGGATGAAGAACGTCGTCATTTATCTGTTTACATCGCGACAATGCTTAAGCGCGTTCCGCATCATCGCGCCAAGGCGGAGGTAACAGCTTCTGATGTTCTCAGAAAAGTCACCTCTGAATTTCGTGAACAAATACGTGCGTACGAACACGCCGGAAGACTCTCGGCTGAAACAGCAGGAAAACGCCTGGCTGAGACGGATGCCGTAGAAGCAAAATATGCGTTAGAAATGCCGGACAACGTGCGCGAACAAATACGAAGCCCGTGGCCTACTCAGGCGATGATTGACCTTGTGTACGGCATGTCTTGGCGGTTCGTTTTTGCGGACGGTGACCAATACTTCCTGGTAACTGATAATCCAGCGTTCTTCTTCGAATGCTACGGGCTTGGTGGGGAAAACTCCGAATTGACTTTCCCTGTCTCTTGTAGCCTGGCTATCTTCGGTAGTTGGACACCAGTCGTCAACGGCAACAGAATCGGTCGTGGAACCCAGTTCGTCAAAGAAGCGAACCGCAGATTGATAAGTGCAGCCTTTCGGTTTATTTATCCAAGGGGTAAAGTCGATTGGATACGAAAGGTTGCGATGAAAGACCAACCTCACCTAAGTCGGATCATATGGTGATGCGAATTCGGGTTAGCTTTCGCTGCGGCAATCAAAATGCAAGGCTAGAAGGCGACAGATGAAGGTCACGGCTAGGCTCACAAATCTAGGGATCGAACTCTCCCTGCACCATGGCGAGGGCCCGAAGCCCCTCAAGCCCGCTCCGCACGCGAATCAGCAGAATCCGCGCAGGAGCTATGTGTATGCGCATATGGATAGCGCGGGGGAGATCTTCTACGTGGGCAAGGGAGAGGGAAGGCGGGCATGGTCGACAGATCGCCACCCGCTTTGGCATCGGTACGTCGAGAAACATCTGGGGGGCAACTATCAAGTCCGCATCCTCCAGGACAACCTTTCGGCAGGGGAAGCGGCGAAGGCTGAGGCAGCGTGGATCGCTCAATGCTCGGACGGATTGGTAAATTGGGTCAACATGGGCCGCGCAACCGACTTTCAGGCGCTTGAGCGCTACCACAAGCTAAGGGATGCAAATCGCTGTCTGATCCAAGAGGCTAAGGCCATCGAAGAGCATGACCTCGCGCGCGCGGTAAACATGTATGTCCATGCGATTGAAGCAATACGGGAATACGCATTCATTAGCTGTGAAAAGGGGCTAATCGGCCAACTAGTTGATGAGGAGGATGGAGAACTCGGAAGAAGTGGCGAGATTCAAGCGCTTGACCGGCTTACAATGTGTCTCATCAAGCTCGAAAAGCCAGATGAAGCTGCGCGACACGCTCACGATTACTTTGCTCTTTATCGGCGTGACCAGCAGTCGGCTGTTTTTCAGCGCATCACGAAACGAATCGAAAAGGCCCTCGTGCGTACGCGATAGCCACGCGACCTGGCTCGGAGGAAAGCCGGCGGATATAAGAGAATGCGTTATAGTCAGCGCGGTTGCAACCCGGCCCGGCGCCGGGGGTTTCGTCTTGGGCCGACCAGAATCGGTTTTGTTCAGGTCAGCCTAAACAGCACTTCAGGAGGTGGTAACGGATCGCCTTCAACTTGAAATGCAGTGGAGGACAACATGGCCAGTAAGGAAGACATTCTCCGCGAAAAAACGCACAAGGAAGATGGCATCGAAATTGAGCGGCGTATTTTCTATACTCTTGATGATGCCAAATCAGAAGGCCTGCAAGGGCATCGCAACAGCAAGGCCATTTCGATGCTCATCAAGGCGTTGCGTGAAAAGGACTTCCTGACTGACACTGACATTGATGACATCCTGTTTGAAGCAATCAACTAGGTAATTCATGCTTATCCGGTTGTTTCAGCAAGCCCCAATTAGTAGTATATGGGCATGCCGCGCCCAGCGTTTCCGAAAACCTTGCGCGAGTTTCAGTCGATGTTCGCTACCGAAGAGGCTTGCCAGAAGTA